>LNFM01011506.1_pt1 | contig 11993 bp, 10 predicted proteins | sample 596031 | NCBI WGS metagenome assembly LNFM01 (sample SAMN04254537, study PRJNA301005) | activated carbon metagenome | isolation source: dual media filters at the Ann Arbor, Michigan drinking water treatment plant | place: USA: Ann Arbor | reverse complement strand
CGTGCGATCCGTCGAGAAGACCCTCTCGCCCTCGCGAACGTTCTCGCCGCCGATCGCGTCCTCCGCCGGAGCGTCGAGCAGCCGCACTCCGTCGCGCAGCACGATCGCAGCCGGCTCGGCGCCGCTCCGCGCCCACAGCACCGACAGCGCAAACAACCCGCACAGCCCGAAGAGCGCCGCCGCCGAGATCCCGCCGATGCGCGAGGCCTCGCTGCTGCGACGACGCGCGATCCACAAGCTCGCCAACACCGCGAGCTGCGCGAGCACCGCCGCGAGCACCGCCGCGTCGAGCGGCAACACCTCGCCGAGGGCGGTCTTCAGCGGAAGCGACGTCTCGGCCACCGCGCGCCCCGTGCGCTCGGCGTCTCGGTGCGCCAGTCGCAGCCGCGTCGCGCGCAGGTTGTGCTGCGCGTCGCCGTCGAACACCTGCCTGCGCACCACCTGCTCGAAGCGGTGAATCGCCTCGCCGAACCGACCCGCGTTCGCGTACGCCGTCCCGAGATCGTAGAGCACCACGCTGTCGTCGACGCCCGCTGCGACCAGCTCTTCGAGCGCTCGGGCAGAGGCGTTCCAATCGCCGCGCGCCGCCGCAGCGCGAGAGCGCGCGACGAGCTCCGTGGTCGTGACGGCGCTCGCCGCGAGCGACGCCGAGAGCACGACGGCGGCCACGAGGGTCGCGAGCCTGCGCGCGCTCACTTCAGCCCCTCCAGAACAGCGCGCACCGCCTTGGCGCTGCGCGAAACCGCCTCGTCCGCGCTGCCCGTCCCCGCGAAGCGCACGGCCTCGAGGGACTCTTCAGCCTCGCGAATCAGCTCGTTCTGCTGCGCGGTGAGCTCGACCTCGGCCTCGCGAGCCTCGATCCTGGCGCGGTCGATCGCCTTCGCGCAGAGGGCGCACGCTTGCTTTGCGTCACTCGCAAGAGCGCGTTGCGCTTCGAGCAATAGCGACTCGGGGTCGTTCTTCGCGCCCTCGGCGCGCTCGACGTCGCGCCCCTTCTTCCAACGAAGACCCGCGCGCGCGAGCGCCGCTGCACCAGCCGCGAGCGTCGGAAGCAACGCCGTCCCCAACGCCACGCGCGGCGATTGAAACCACGGCGAGTACCCGCGGAGCCTCGGGCTCGCGCTGAGCGCTCGAAGCACCCTCGCGGGATCTTCTTGCACGACTTCTGCGCTGCCTCGGCCGGCGCGCTCTCCCGTCGCGCGCACAGCAGGCAGCGCCACCCGCGCCACGCCGTAGCGCTCCTGGCTCGGGTCCCAGTAGGGGACGCTCGCCTCGCCCAACACGATGTCGCCCGGCCGCTCGGGAACAACCAGGACCTCCATCGTGCGCGTGCTCTGATAGCGCCCCGATGGGCCTTGCTCGACGACCGTGCGGCCCTCCGCCGCGCGCAGCCGCGCGCCATCGACGTTGCGCTCGAAGCGAAGCTGCGCGCTCGCGAGCGAGCCCTCGCTCACCGCGCGCACCGAGATCGTCGCGGTCTCACCCACAGGACACGACGCGCGGTCGATCGTCGCATCGAGCGCGATCGGACCGATCGTCCCCGGGACATATCCCTCGGGTCTCCCTGCGACGGGCGGCTCTACGACGTTGACCTCCACCTGCGGCGTCCGCGACTCGGCCCGTCGCACCTGACGAAACATCCCACCGGTCATCACGTCGATGCGCCCGACGACCGAGCCGAATCGCTGCACGCCCGTCTGCGACGCGAAGAGCCCGTACTTGCGCACGAGGCCGATCGCCATGAACCGCCCGTTCACCTGCTGCGAAAACCAGCGCTGCGCGCACTCGCGCGAGGGCTGAAAGTACGGCTCGTTCCAGAAGCCCGGAAACGTCGGCTCTTCGCTCACCTCGCAGCCCGCGTCGGGCGAGGCCGAGTACGCCCACAGTCGAAACTCGACCTGCTCGCCCAGGTACACTCGGCTGCGCGACGTGCCGACGCGATAGAACCCCACCATGTCGTAGAACGCGCCGGTCAAATCGCCGTTCGCCGGCGCGTCCGGGTCCGGCGGAGGCCCCGCGCTCGCGTCAGGGTCCCCCACGGTGACGCCCGCGTCCGGCTCGTCCGGAACGTCACCGACCACCAGCGTCACCGGCGGAGCCTGGGCGATCACGCGCCCCGATCGAGGGTCCACCGCGCGACCGCCCGTGATCGTGTAGCGGCCAGGCCGCGGCGCGCGCACGAGATAGTCCGTCGAGGTCTCCATCGAGAAGCCCATGCCCGTCCCCCACATCGTCGGGACCTGCGGAGGCGATGGATCGCTGAGCAGCTGCAGCGCACCAAAATTCAAGGGCATGATCTGCACCGAGCCATGGTCCCGCGTACGCACCGAGTAGCGCACGCTCACCACCTGCCCCATTTGCGCGCGGAGCGGCTCGAGCTCGACCGTGAGAAACACCGCCCCCTCGGCGGCCGAGGGAAGAGCCACCGACGCCAGCGAGACCAGCGCGGAGAGCACCCCTGGCGCGAAGCGTCCCGATCGCGCGGTCCTCATCGATCGTCGTCCGGCGTTCGCGGGGCGATCCCGCGCCGACGCATCATTTCTTGCTGAAGGCTGCGCGCCGAACGCTCGAGCTGATCGAGCGGCGCCATCGTCCTCGGCGCGCTCGCGTCGCTCTGCGGGGGCTGATTGCCTCCGTCGCTCGACTCGGGCGGCGGCGCACCGCTGTCCGACCCGCCGTCACCCTGAGAGCCGCCGTCGTTCTGATTGGAGCCGTCGGGGTTGCCGCTGCCTCCATCACCACGACCCTGGCCGCCGTCGTTCTGGCCGCCATCGCCGCGATTGTTGCCGCCATCGCCGTCGTTGGCGTCGCGCGGCGGAGGCTGCGCGTCTCCCTGATCGGCGTCGGAGCTCGCGTCTTGTCCGGCGTCCGGAGGATTGCGGTCTTGCTCGCGGAGCCTTCGGGCGAGCTCGAGGTTCCACGCGGCGTCGGTCCAGCCTGGACGCAGACGAAGCGCTTCTTTGTACGAGTCGATCGCGTTGTCCCACGAGCGCGTCGAGAAGAACGTGTTGGCGAGGTTGAACGCTGCGCGCGCGCGCAAGAACGCATCGACGTCCTCCGCGGCGTTGGTCGTCCCGCCGCGCGCAGCGGTGCGAAACGCCTCCTGCGCTTGATCGACGCCCGCAGGGGCTCCCCCGTCCAACGACAAGAGCGGCAGCCCGCTGCCACCATCCGTGGGGATCGCCAGACGAAACCGCGCCAGCCCGCGATCGGTGTGCACGCCTGCGAAGCGCGGCCCCGCGCCGGGCGCCGCTTCGTACTCGTCCCGCGCGGACTCGAACTGCCCTGCGCGATAGCGCTCGTTGCCGCGATGGACGTTCGGCTCGGCGACCTCGCGCGGCTTCCACGCATACGCGGTAGCGCCCACGAGCGCTGCCGAGAGCACGCCGACGATCCACCAGGGACGCTCGTTCGGCTGCGCCTTGGCGCCCTTCTTCTTGCTCTTCTTCTTTCGCTCGGCGCTCGAGGTGGCCATCACAGCACCCCCTTCTTGCGCCGAGGCTTTCGCGCGGGTCTGGGCGCGGGCCTCTCGCTCGCCTTTCGCCCGAGCCGCTCGGGGACGAACACCGAGCCGATGAGCAACAGCACAAACGCCGGAACGAGCAGCCACCCGGCCAGCTCGTCGTACACGGTCTGCTGCGACGCGGCGATCTCGGCGCGACGGAGGTTTCCGATCGCGCGGCGCACCTGCTCGATGCCGATCTCGCCCTGCCGGGGGCGGATGTATTGCCCGCGGCCCGCGTCGACGACGGATCGCAGCTGCGTCTCCATCTCGGGCGTAAACCGCGTGGTCTTCACTTCACCCCGAGAGTCACGCTCGAAGCCGACCATCCGACCCTCTGGCGAGAACATCGGGATCGGCTCGGGCACCGTGCTCCCGATCGCGACAACGTACGTCGCGATCCCGTCGCCCTGCGCCGCGCGCGCGGCGGCGATCGGGTCTCCGTCGAGGTCCTCTCCGTCGGTGAGCACGAGGATCACCTTCGAGCGCCGCGCCGCGAGCGGGTCGCGCTTGAACATCTCGTGCGCCGCGGTGATCGCGCGGCCGATCGACGTTCCTCCGACAGGAAAATTCCAGGGCTCGACGTCGCGATAGAACCGCTGCGCGGACTCGTGGTCCGTCGTCAGCGGGTACTCCATCGTGCTGCCCGCGAACACGACGACGCCCACCCGGTCGCCGGGCTCTTCTTCCATCAGCCGACGGAGCTCGCTCTTGGCGCGAGCGATGCGCGACGGAGCGACGTCTCGCGCCAGCATCGACTTGGACACATCGAGGCACACGACGATGTCGATCCCGCGCCGCGAGAGCACCTCGGTCCTCGCGCGCCCCTGCGGCCGCGCCACGGCGAAGCCCGTGAGCAAGAGCGCGATCACCGCGAGCACACCGCGCGCCGCGCGAAAGCCCGCCGGCGACCCGTCGCGCAGCGCGCGCACGAGCGGCTCGTCGCCGAAGCTCGCGAGCGCCTTGCGCCGTTGAAAATACGCCCACAAAAGCGCGCCCGCGCACACGAGCGCGAGCGCGAGCGTGATCCATCGCCACTCGCCGACGGCCCACCTCACGGAAACCTCCGCAAGAGCGTCGAGCTCAGCAGCAGCTCGAGCGCGAGCAGAAACAGCGCAGGCGCAGCGATGTACGCGAAGAGCTCGGTGTGCCGGACGCCGGCGTCCGCGATGCGCGAGCGCTCGAGGTTGTCCAAGATCGAGTGAAACGCTTGCTCGAGCGTCCCTCGGTCAGCCGCGCGAAAGAACTGCCCGTTGCTCGTGGTGGCGATGCGCTGCAAGAGCGCAGGATCCATGGGAAATCGCGCGGTTTGCACCACCGGACGCCCGAAGAAATCCTGACCCGTCGTGATGGGCGCCTCGTCCGACTGCCCCACGAGCACCGTGAAGACCTTCACCCTCAGCGCCTCGGCGAAGCGAGCGGCGTGGTCGGGGTCGAGGTGGCCAGAGTTGTTCGATCCGTCGGTGAGCAGCACCACCACCTTCGAGCGCGCGTCGCTGCGGCGAAGGTAGTTGAGCGCCGCGCCGAGACCGTCGCCGATCGCGGTGCCCGCGTGCCCCTCTTCGCTGAGCACGCCGATCTCCATCGCCGAGACGGTCTGCCTGAGCGCCTGGTAGTCCAAGGTGGGCGCGAGCGCGGGAAAAGCCTCGCGGCCGAACACGACGAACCCGATTCGATCGGTCCTCCGGCGGACGATGAAGTTGTCGATCACTTCTTTCGCCGCTTGCAAGCGCGTGGGCTGCAGGTCCTGCGCGCGCATCGAGCCGGACATGTCCATCACCAGCACGATGTCGATGCCCGAGAGCTCGAGGGTCTCGGGCGCATCGACGCGCTGCGGCCGCGTCAGCGCGACGCCGAGCAGACACAACGCGCACACTCTCAGGGCCGCGGGAAGCTCGGCGACGCGGGTCTTCCAGCTCTTGGGGAGCTTCGCCAGGTCGCTGCCGCGCGAGACAAAGAGCTTGGGCGCGCTCGCTCCGGGCCCTGCGTCGCGGCGACCGAGCACCACCCAGCCAGCGATGAACGCCGCGAGGGCGCCGACGAGGGACAAGAGCATCCAGGGCCTGGCGAGCTCGACCCTCCATCCCTTGCTGAGCACGATGTACGCGTACGTCACAGCGAAGAGCGCGAGGATCACGCCGCTCGCAAAGGACGTACGCAAGACCGAACGCGTGGGGCTCATCCGCGCTTCTCCTGGTGTTCGACGACCTCGGCGTCCTTCGACGGCTCGTCGGTCTTGGCCTTGGCGACAGGGTCCGCAGCGACGCTGCTCGAGCTCTGGGCTTCGCTCTTCTTCGCGCTGCGCTCTGCGTCAGCCGCGGCCTTCTGCCCCGCGGGGCTCGAGCGGCGGACGATCGAGAACGCCACGTCGAGGATCTTGTCGCTCTCTTCGTGGGTCGGCACGTGGCGCGCGAATTTCACGAGGTCGCACTCGGTCAGCAAATGAGCGATCTCCGTCGTCGTCACGCCCGCGATCGGAACACGCTTGAGCTTCGAGAGCACCTCGAGCGTCGTCATCTCGAGCGCGTCGAACCCTCGCAGCGCGCCGATGTACCGACGCACGACGTCCGAGAGCTGGTCGTAGTACTCTTTGATTTGACCGCGCGAGAGCAGGTCGCTCTTCGACAGCACCTCGAGCGACTCGGTCGCGAGGATCCACGGCGGAATGGGCGGCGGCGGCGGCGCCTCGGGCTTGGGCCTCGCGCGCAGATACGAGTTGACCGCGACCGTGATCACAACGAGCGCGAACGCCGCGTCGAGCCCCAGCATCACGTAGCGCCAGCGCAGCGTCTCTGCGGTGACCACTTCGGGCGGAGTCAGGTCGCGCGGCGTGGGGTGCGGCGCGTTTCCAAAGGGATCTCCCACGCGAAATCGCACCGCCGGCGTGCACACACGCACGACGTCGCCCGCCGCGTTGAGCCGCGCGAGCTGCCGCGGAATCACCACTTCGCCGGTCTTGAAAGGCTGCACCGCGACGGTCACCTCGCCGAAGACGGTCCCTGCCGACCCCGAGCGCGCGCGTCGATCTCGATCGGGCTGCTGCCTCGCGTACTCGAGCTCGTTCGCCGGCTGCGCGAAGGCCGCGGGATCCGGCTCGAACTCGACGCGGTCGCTCGACGGAGCGATCAGCCTGTACGTGATCAACACGCGATCGCCCACCTTCGGGCGCGCGGGCTCGACGCGCGTCTCGACCCGCACGAGGTGCCCAGCGGGCATCGGGTCCTCTTCGCACGCCCCCTCGCCCTCACGTGGCGCGCTCTGCGCGGCGCCGTCCGCGCTCGCCGCAGACAGCACGTCTTGCACAGCGCCGCTCGCGTCCTGCGCGCTCTCGGCGTCCTGCGCCAACGCGTCCGCGCCGACCGTCGCGACCGAGAGCGCGACGCACGTCGCCATCGTTCGCGCGAGGGGCGCGGATGCAAGCCAACTCAGTCGCTCACCGCTCATGCAGTCCTCATCCGCGCCGCGCGGCGCCTGAAGAATTCACCCAGCGGCCGCATGTACGGCTGCGCCGTCGAGATCGCGACCGAGTCGAGGCCCAGTCGCTTGAACAGCGCGTCCCGCTGCGTTCGCTGCCGGGCGACCTCGCGTCGGTAGTGCTCTCGCACCGCGCGAGACGAGGTGTCGACCGCGACGAGCTCGCCGGTCTCGAGGTCTTCGACGTACGCGATACCCACGTCGACCAGCGAATCTTCACGCGGATCGGTCACGACGATCGGGACGAGGTCGTGCCGCGCCGCGGCGATCCGCAGCGAGTGCTCGTACGGTTCGGCCGCGAGAAAGTCGGACAACACGAAGACCGCAGCCTTGCGCCGCGACAATCCTCCGGCCACCTCGAGCGCTCGACCGAGGTCCGTCCCGCGGCCTTGCGCCTGAAAGCCCAGCGTCTCGGCGACGACGCGCATCACGTGCTTGGCGCCCTTCTTCGGCGTCACGACGCGCTCGACCTCGTCGGTGAAGAGCACGAGGCCGACGCGGTCGTTGTTCTTGATCGCGCTGAAGGCGATCACCGCGGCGATCTCGGTGACGATGTCGCTCTTCTTCGCCACGCGGGTGCCGAAGCGCTGCGAGGCGCTCGCGTCCACCAGGAGCATCACGGTCATCTCGCGCTCTTCGCGAAAGACCTTGACGTAGGGGTCGCCCGTTCGCGCGGTGACGTTCCAATCGATGAAGCGCACGTCGTCGCCCGGCTGGTAGGCGCGCACCTCGTCGAACGCGAGGCCGCGCCCTTTGAAGACCGAGTGGTAGCTGCCGACGAGCTGCTCGTTGGCGAGCCGCGCCGTGTGAATCTCGATCCGCCGAAGCTTCTTGAGGACTTCCTTCGCGATCACCGATGCCCTCGCTCGATCCGTCGCCCGTCCGTCCCGCGCTCTGTCGCGCGCGCAGGCTGCCTCAAGGAACCTCGACCTGCTCGAACACCTTGGACACCACTTGATCCGTGGTGATCTCTTCGGCTTCGGCCTCGTAGGTGAGCACCACGCGGTGCCTGAGCACGTCGGGCCCCACGTTCTTGACGTCCTCGGGGGTCACATAGCCCCGGTGCTGCATGAACGCCCGCGCGCGCGCCGCGAGGTTGAGCGCGATCGTCGCGCGAGGGCTCGCGCCGTACTTGATAAGTGGTGCGAGGTTCTTGAGCCCGGCCTTCTCGGGCTCGCGCGTCGCGAAGACGATCGACACGATGTAGTCCTTCACCTTGTCGTCGACGTACACCTGCGGGATCACTTCTTTCGCGGCGATCAGCCGCTCGGGCGTGATGACCTTGTTGACCGTCGTCTTGGCGCCGCCGGTCTGCCGATCCATGATCGACCGCTCTTCTTCGCGCGTCGGGTAGCCGACCTTCACGTTGAGCATGAAGCGGTCGACCTGCGCCTCGGGCAGCGGGTAGGTGCCCTCCTGCTCGATCGGGTTCTGCGTGGCCATCACGATGAACGGGTCGGGCAGCGGAAAGGTCTGATCGCCGATCGTCACCTGCCGCTCTTGCATCGCCTCGAGCAGCGCCGACTGCACCTTCGCCGGAGCGCGGTTGATCTCGTCGGCGAGCACGAGGTTGGCGAACACGGGCCCCTTCTTCGCGGTAAATGCGCCGTCTTGCGGGCGGTAGATCACCGTGCCGATGACGTCCGACGGCAGAAGGTCCGGCGTAAACTGCACCCGCGAGAAGTGCGCGTCGATCACGTCGCACAACGTCCGCACCGTGAGCGTCTTGGCGAGCCCAGGAACGCCCTCGAGCAACACGTGTCCGCCCGTCAGCAGCCCGATCAGCAGCCGATCCACCATGATCGACTGGCCCACGATCACCTTGCCGACCTCGCTCATGATCTGGTCCACGAACTCGCTCTCGCGCTGGACCAGCTCGTTGATCGCCTTGCTGTACATGAATCGACCGTTCGCTCCTACTCTCGGGCTCCTCGGTCATCACTGGAGCCGCTAACGTTGCTGGGGGTTGCCGGGGGAGATGCGGAGTACCCCACAGATCGCGCGGCGTTCAACCAGTCAAATGCAGACGTATTCCGCTTTTCGGCGGCCGCCCCCTCGCGCACGAGGGGGCCCGTCGAGCATCACGCCCGTCGAACCCCTTCGCCGCTGCCTTACCACCATGACCGACGCCACTCTCAACGCTTTGAACCCCTGGGCGTAACCAGGTGGGCGACGCAACCAAGCTTCAGGCTCCCCGGTGAAAGATCCGGGTCTGCACACCGCTCGGTTATTTGTCTCCCGTTTCAATGCGCACGGGGTTCACTTTGTATTGCGAGAGCGCTTTCGTTTCTCAGCAGAGGACAGCTGCAAAGGTCACTCTGCACCGAATGCCCCCTCCCTGCAAGCGCTCACTCGCCCGAGGCCGCGCCCTCGCTCGACGGCTCGCTCGGCTGCGTCGGCGCGCGAGGATTCAGCGCGCTCGCGCCTCGTGAGGTGTTGCCCTCGTTGCGCGCCGCCGCTTCGAGCAGCGCGTCCACGCGCGCCGTGATGTGCCGCACCTCGCGCACGACGTCATCCGCGCTCGGCGGCCAGTGGCCGTAGCGCGCTCGCTCTCCGGGCTCCGAGTAATCCGTCCATCGCGCGGACCCCTCGGATCGATCGCGCACATCGAGGTGCACGAACACGCTGTGCGGGTAGTAGCCGACGCCCGCCAACGGAAGCGTTCGACAAAAGTCCCGCAGCGCCTCGCGCGCCACGCCCACGACCCGAAAGTCGAGCGCGCGCGCATGAGCGTGCCTCGATCCCGCGTGCGGATCGCCCGACGGACGATAGCCGCTCACGACCTCGATCACGTGGCCCGGCCATCGCTCGACGACGCGCGCAACCAGCTCGACGAGCCGCGGGTGAACGACGCGAACCCTCCGCTCGAGCTCGACGACGACGTCCCGCGTGTGCGCGTCTCGCTCGACCGAGATCGGTCGGCACCGAGGTTGGCGCTGCTCGGCCGGAGCTCTCGTCCGACGCGCCCGCTCTTTTGCCCCGGCGCTCGCCCGCCGATCACGCTCGGGCGCGCGCTCTTCGGGCGGCGCGGGCTCTTGCCCACGCGGGCACGCCGCTCGCTCGCCCGACAAACGAGCGGTCGGACGGCCGTTGCCATCGCTTCGATTCGCTCGGCGCGGCTCGGACAAACGCCACCCCGCGACGGGCGCGACCCGAACGATGGCCGCCGCGATGGTCGCGAGGTCGGGCGAGAAGTTCGACGCTCCCGAGTTGGGAGACGCGATCGCGGCCAACCCTGCGAGGGCCTCGGCTCGAACCTGCCCGCGACAATCCAGCAAGGAGCCACGCCAGCGAAAACCGCCGTTGGCCCTTCGCACTTCGACTTCTGGTCCGAGGCACGGCGGCTCGACCCTCGGACGCTCGAGCGCCGCCCGTCGCCGCTCTGCTCTGCCTTGCCGCGGCGAGTCGACGCGAGGCGGAGCGGACTCGGCTCGGCGCTCGGGCGCTGCGGCGAGCGCTGGCGGCGCTTCGCGCGACGCGGTGTGCCGACTGCGCCTCGCTGCCTGTTGTTGCGCCGAGACCGACGACGCGCTCAGAGCAGTCGACAAAATCAGGGCCGAGCAGAGCACAGGTCGAACGCGAGTCATCACACTGGTCGCTCGCACATGTGGGTCCGGTCAAGCAACTTTCTGACGACACCCGGCGGATCGCCGCACGCATCGAAGATCGTCGCGCAATTTCCGGCTTTCCCGCGAATTCAGTCGGTAGAAGGCCCCGCGATGCCCGTCGCGAGCGCGGGATCGGCAACCGGCGCAGGGGCGCGGTGAATCACAACGCGGTCCCCGCGCCGCTGGCCATTTCGTCCCCCCCCGCGACCCGAAGATCAGCCGCCCTCGGCGTCGCCCTTCTTGGAGCCGCCGGTGAAGCTGCCCTCGTGCGACTTGCCCTTGTCCGTAATCTTGTAGCGGGTTTGCGAGCGATCGCCCTTCTTCTGCACGAGGCCGCGATCGCGCAGGTAGTTGATCGGAAACGAGAGGTCGTCGGTGCCGACGTTGCGGCCGATCTTCTGGCCGATTTCTTTGGCCGACAGCCACTCGTCGTTGCCCTTGAGCACGTCGAGCACACCGCGACGGAGCTTCTCGATTTCCGTCCCCTTGCGGCGGTTGAGCTTGCGCTCTGTCTTCTCGACCTTGGGCGGACGGCCCGGTCCGCGCTTGCCCTTCGGACGGCCGCGAGCGGGCTTGCCCTCTCGCTCTTCACGCGGCTCAGCAGCGGCGCGCGGGGTCGGCGAGCTGCCAGTGAGCGCGGCCAATTGCTTCAGCGACATGGACGAGATCAGCTTCACAACGCCATCGGCGAGCTGCTCGGCCATGTCTCGGATCGCTCTTCGGAGTTCGGTATTCGTGGTCACGGAAATCACCTCAGGTGCTCGGCCGAACTCCCCCGCCGGGGCTGTCCGAGAACCGTTTCGAACTCTAGTCCCAAGTCGCTTCTGTCGACAACCCCCCGAATGAAATTCAGACGCTCGAGCGTCGAGAATCGCGCTCGGATCGTCGGCGTCCCAGATGACAAAACACCGCAGGCGCTGCGCTCGCAGGCCTCGAATCGCATTCCAGATTTGCAGTTCGCCCTCGTGCTATGCTGGCAGACTGCTCTGTTGCGGACAGTGCAACGACCGCAGAAAACATCGAAAAAGCTGCGACCATCGAGCGGACCGCGGTTTCGTTCGCCCGAATTAGGGCAACTCCCCCCGCCTGACGACCGTGCAGATTTGCAACGAACCGCGCTCGGACAGACGTCTCCCGGCCTCACCGGCCCCTTCGGCGATGGGTGCATCTGCGTCGATACGACAGCCGGGGCGCCGCCGCTGTCGTCCCTCGCTGCCGCGCCGCCGCTGTCGTCCCTCGCTGCCGCGCCGCGGCTGACGTCGTATCGAAGTAGATGCACCCTTTGACGATCGAGTCGTCTCGGGGGCCCTGCTTTCGCACTGAAGGGGGCGCTTACTCTTCCGCGCGACGCGCCTGGACGCCGATGTCGATGCCGAGTTCGCTCTTCAGTCGCTCGGCTTGATAGTGCG
>LNFM01011505.1_pt1 | contig 11993 bp, 9 predicted proteins | sample 596031 | NCBI WGS metagenome assembly LNFM01 (sample SAMN04254537, study PRJNA301005) | activated carbon metagenome | isolation source: dual media filters at the Ann Arbor, Michigan drinking water treatment plant | place: USA: Ann Arbor | reverse complement strand
ACCCGATTGATGAGTCCGTAGTTAAGGGCCTCCTGCGCGGTCAGTCGACGCCCCAACAAAAGGAGCTCCATCGCGATCGCATAGGGTAACTGACGCACCGCGCGTTGCGTTCCGCCGTTGCCGGGCAGAATGCCGCGCTTGACCTCCGAGATCTCGAAGACTGCGTGCTCTGCTGCGACGCGGATGTCGGTCCCGAAAAGAAGCGTCATGCCGCCCGCAAGGCAGTATCCGTTGACGGCTGCGATCACGGGCTTCCAGACCTCGAGGCCGCGATTGAGCAGCATGTCCTTCTGCGTCAGCCAGAAATCGGCTCGTTCCGTGGGCGGACGCTTGCTCATCGCCTTCAGGTCTGCGCCCGCGGTGAAGGCTTTCTCGCCCGCCCCGGTAACGATAGCGATCCACACGTCCGGGTTGTCGCGCACATCGACCCATGCCTTCGATATCGCATCGTACACGTCGGGGTCCATCGCATTCATGGCCTCGGGCCGATTGATCGTGATATAGGCGATCCTGTCCTTCACTTCGTAGATCAGCTTGCTGCTCATAGTCTCCCCCATGGGTCATGAAAAGAAAGATGGGCGGTTCGCTTCCGCCCGAATGCCGGCAACTCCCACTTCGCTCTTGCGGAGCACACGCTCGATGCTGGTGCGACCGATCCCATCCCGTTGCTGTCGTCGAGGTGCGGCTCGCACCGTGCGGTCCAGGTTGGCGACGTTTGGATCTGAAAATGATCGCCATCGGCCTGCGCATCGGCGATATTCCGTATGAACGAACCGTGCCCTGACGACGGACTCACCGAGAGCCGTCGAGTAGAATGCATGAATATCACCCGGGTCGTTGCCGACGAAAAATCCATGCTGCCGATTGACTACGCTCACCGATGACCCCCAATGACGCGATCCATACATCAATGAAGATCGATCTGCAAGATTCGAGACTCGCCTGGGAAGGCGCGATATCGCTCGAGCGCGGCGACGGCTACATCAAGCCGTGGCGCATCCCGTTCGAGCAACGCCTGCTTTTCGGAAGAACCTCGGTGGACGACATGATGCTCAGTCGAGCCGGCATGCCTGCTGGCGTGCGACTCTCGTTCCGCAGCGATACCACCGTGATCGAGGGCCGGATCGCAGCAATCATTGCGAATCACTTCAACGTCCCTGAGACGTATGCCGCAAAACTCGACATCGTGTGCGATGGTGAACTGCACTCGACCCTCGACCTTGGGGCAGGCACGGGTTTTCGGATCGACAGTCTGCCCAAGCGAGAGAAGCGGATCGAGCTGTGGCTTCCGGAGTATCGGGAGTTTCGGCTCAGCGCATTGCACTTCAGTCATGGCGCCTCGCTCGCTCGACACCAGGACGCGCGGCCCCGATGGCTCGTCTACGGCAGTTCGTACACGCAATCTCGCGGCGCTGCGTCACCGTGGTTCACCTGGCCGGCCGTGGCCGCTCGTGCCTTCGACTTGCACCACACTAATCTTGCCTATGGCGGACAGTGCCACCTTGACGCGATGGTGGCCCGTGTGATGCGTGATTACCCCGCTGACATCCTTTCTATGGAAGTCGGCGTCAACATACATTCGGGTGCGACGCTCGATGCACGCGCGATGCGTGCCGCGCTGATCGGCTTTGTTTCGATACTGCGCGAGCGGCATCCCGAGACGCCACTTGCGATCATGTCCGCGTTGTATGCCTGGGAACGAGAGACCCAGCGCAACGCCGTGAATCTCACGCTCGCCGACACGCGCGTCATCGTAGAAGAGGTCGTCGACGCACTGCGTGCCACGGGCGACCGCTGCGTGCATTACTTCAATGGCCTTGATTTTCTCGGGGAACCGGAGAAGGACCTCGTCGAAGACCATGTCCATCCGAATGCCGAAGGCTACAAGCTGCTGGGGGCAAGGTTTTCGCAGCGTGTCATCGCGTCCTTGCTGCCCCACACCTGAGGATCTCTGTGCGCCAGATCCTGGTCCGGTGCGCAGTTGCGCAGGATGGGATGGTCGCGCCATGTCAGTCGACTTTGATGGCGTTGGTTTTCGCGACGCGACTCCACTTGTCGAGTTCTTCGGCAACATGCGAAGCGAGTGCTTCCGGGCTGTCCACTCTGGGCTCCGCCCCTTGGATAGTGAACCACTTCGCCACTTCGGGTTCGACGAGAATCGCCCGAATCTCGGCGTTGAGGGTCGTCACGATGGGCGCTGGCAAGCCCGCCGGTGCGAAGATCGCCCACCACGCCACCGACTCGTAGCCCGGTAAGGTTTCCGCGATCGTCGGGATGTCGGGTAGGCTCGGCCATCGCTCTTTCGAAGTCATCGCGATTGCCCGCAGCTTCCCGGAACGCATGTGCGGCGAGCTTTGCGTGAGTGTGCCGAACATCATCTCGAGGTGCCCGGCCATCACATCGATCATCGCGGGGCCGCCCCCCTTGTACGGGACGTGAACGAGATCAACACCCGCCATGTTCTTGAAGAGCTCTCCCGCGAAGTGATTGATGCCGCCCGTTCCCGAAGAGGCGAATCGCAGCTGGCCCGCCTTGCCTTTCGCCATCGCGATCAACTCCTTGGTCGAGCGTACCGGCAAGGCAGGTGTGACCGCGAGTACGGCCGGCCCGCTACCGAGCAAAGAGATCGATGTGAAGGACTTTCGCGGATCATAAGGGAGCTTTTGTATCGCTGCACTCGTGGTGAACGCTGTGGACGTAATGAGCAACGTGTATCCGTTGGGCACTGCCTTCGCAACGATGTCGGTGCCAATGATGGCATTTCCGCCTGCCCGGTTGTCTACCACGACCTGCTGCCCGAGGCGCTGGGTCAGTCGCTGTGCGAGCATGCGGCCGAGAATATCGTTGCTCCCGCCCGGTGGAAACGGCACGATCAATCGGATCGGGCGGGTCGGGTAGCTCGCGACTCCCGCCCCTTGAGCGCTTGCGATCGTGCAATGGATCGACCCGACGAATGCTGCCCCAAAGGCGGCGATGGAGTATTGCGAAACCAATCGATCTAGGGCCTTCATATGCTCCTCCTCACTACGCTGGTTATGTCACATCGCTACATGCGCCCTTAGATTGGGAGCATTCAGGACAGCCGGGTTCAGAACCCGCGTCGGGCAGCCCTTCACGAACGCCAGCACATTGGCGGCGGTATCGAGGTAGTAGTCGCGCATGCGTTCACCGACGGCGTATCCGAGATGCGGGGTTAGAACGACATTCTCCAGACTGCGCAGCGGATCATCGTCCGGCAAGGGCTCGCGTTCGAATACATCCAGGGCCGCACCAGCGATTTCGCCGCGCTGCAGAGATTGGAACAGCGCGTCCGGTTCGATCAGCTCCGCCCGAGCAGTGTTCACTAGATAGGCCGAGGGCTTCATCAACGATAGTTCGCGCGGCCCAACGATGTGGCGAGTGGACTCGCCCAAGGCGAGGTGCAGACTCACGATATCGCTGCAGCGGAACAGTGTTTCCTGTCCGACCAATGCCGCGCCTGCCGCGCGGGCGCGCTCTTCGGTCAGGTTCGGACTCCAGGCGATCACGTTCATTCCGAGCGCCGTGCCGAATCTCGCTACACGGGCGCCGACGGTTCCCAGGCCGATCAAGCCCAGGGTCTTCTCGGCAAGCACATTACCAAGACGCCTCTGCCATCCGCCCGAGCGCATCGCGCCCGCTTCCCAGGGAAGATGTCGGGCGAGCGAAAGCATCAACCCCAACGTGAGTTCGGCCGTTCCGTGCCCCCCGGGTCCTCGGGTTGTCGTGTTCGATACAACGATGCCGAGGGCGGTCGCGGCCTCAATATCGAGCGCCGCGCTCTCGCGCCCGGTGATGGTGACAAGCTTCAGCGCGGGAAGCCGCTCGAGCACGGACCGCGGCATAGCAGTGCGCTCGCGCATAGTGCATACGACATCGAACGACCGCAGTGCGGACACGGTCCGCTCCGTGTCATCCAAGTGATGGGTGAAGCATGCGATCGTGCAGTCTTCGTCGAGCAGCGACCAGTCTGCGCACGTCATGGCGACGCCGAGGTAGTCGTCAAGAATCGCAACACGGAACCTCTTTGGCATGCTTTCTCGCTTACCTATTCCGTGGAAACGCCATGCGAGGCATCCCACCGCCTCGAGCATCGGGCGAAGGATGGACAGGAATCCGTCATGGCAATTCACGCACCACGGTTACGCTACGCACGTGCGCGCAGACAAGGCCCGCCGCTCTAGGCGCCGTCCGAGGCACGCCGAACCTCGTCGACGAGGCACTGGTCCGCACCCAGCGCGCGGCTCGGCCATCGAATCGTGCGCTCCAGGCCTTCGAAGCACAACGGGCTGGTGGGGACTACGACTGCACCGTAATCAGGGTGATCGATATTCAATAGCGCCTTTCGCGCATGCAGGTGCGGATCGGAGATCACTTCGGGAAGCTCCCGAACCGGACCGCACGGCACACCGGCCGCCGTCAATCCCTTGAAGAGTTCTTCCTTGCCTTGAGCGATCGTCCAGCTCTCGATCAGACGGTCCAGCGCGTCTTCGTTTACCACCCTGGAACGCACATCCTTGAATCGAGGGTCCTCGCACGCCCATTGCTGCCCGAAGTACTGCACAATGCGTCGCCAGTGCTCGTCGTTGTTCGCGACCAACGCGAGATAGCCGTCTTTGGTTCGATAGACGTTGTACGGTGCGAGCGACTTGCCCCCATGACGATTTCCCGTGCGCGGTTGATATGCGCCGGAGGCGCCGTAGAGCTGACCGATATTCGAAGCGAAGCTTGGATAGGTCGCTTCCAGCATTGCGACCTCCACAGCTCGAGCGCGACCGGTGCGCTCGCGCTCGACGAGCGCAGTCACCGTAGCGGCGTAGAGATGGATGCCCGTCATCATGTCGCATACGGCAGGACCCGCCTTGACCGGAGGCGCATCCGCAAACCCCGTGACGCTCAGAATCCCGCTCATGGCCTGCACGATGAGGTCCATCGCGGGATAGTCCCGGTAAGCACCGCTATGGCCGTAGCCCGAACTGCTGGCATAGATGAGGCTGGGATTGATCTTGCGTACGTTCTCTTTGGAGAGTCCCAGCCGATCCATGACGCCGGGCCGAAAATTCTCGACCAACACATCGGCCGTGGCGAGCAGCCGCTCGAGCTGCGTCATGTCGAGCGGATCCTTGAGATCCAGGACAATGCAATGCTTGCCGCTGTTGAGCATTGCGAATGGAATCTGTCCGCCGCCATCGCGCTGCCGGCGCCTCAGATGTTCGCCTCCGGGGGGTTCGACCTTGATGACCCGCGCTCCTGCCATCGCCATCAGGAAGGTCGCATAGGGTCCGTTGTAGACCTGCGTGAGGTCGATGACCGTGACTCCGCTCAGGGGGCCATCTATGTCGGCGCCGCCTGCGTCCTCGCTCGATGCCGACGCATTGGCCATCAGATGCCTCCGCCCCCGCCATTGAGAAGCGCGCGCGCGAGGACCATACGATGCACCTCGGACGGCCCCTCACCGATGCGCTTGATCCGCATCTCGCGGTACCAGCGCTCGAGCGGCATTTCCTGCGACACGCCCAGGCCGCCGAACATTTGAATGCAGCGATCGATCACTCGGCCGGATGTCTCGGTGGCAACCACCTTGGCGATCGACGCTTCGACCTTCGCCTGCTGGCCGTTATCCATCATTGCACCCGCCTGGTAGGTAAGCAGGCGCGCCGCACGCAGTTCCATGTCGCTGTCTGCGACCATCCACTGGATCGCTTGCTTTTCCGCGAGTTTGGACTTGAAGGTCTCCCGCGTCTTGACCCAGTCGATCGCCATGTCGAGTGCGAGTTGCGCGACACCGATCGTTCCAGCTGCATAGGGCACGCGTCCTTCGACGAGCCACTTCTCGCAGATCTTGAAGCCATGACCCTCCTCGCCCAACCGGTCCTCGACCGGGACCTCGACATCGTCGAGAAACAATTCATAGGGCGAATAGGCCCGGATGACCGGAATCCGGCGCTTGGTCAGTCCCTTCGCGTTCGCGTCGACGATAAAGCAGGTGATGCCGCCGCGATCACCCTGCTTGCCCGTACGCGCGAAAATCAATCCCCAGGATGCGTCACCTGCGCCGGAAATCCACATCTTGCTGCCGTTCAGCACATAGCGGTCGCCTTTGCGTTCGGCGCGAGTGCGAATCGAGCGGGCGGGGTCTGATCCGCCGGATGCCTCGCTGATCGCCACGAATACCTTTCGACCGAGCTCGACCGAGGGAATACCATAGCGCTCGATCTGATCCCGATTCCCGAGCCAGATCGCATTGGGAGGATCGAAACCCAGGACTTCGCATGCCGGTATGTAGGCGCCCATTCGGCAGCGCGCGGATTCTTCAGCGATCACCGCCTGCGCAAGCAACCCGAGACCCGCTCCGCCATACTCGGCGGGGGATCGGTAACACCAGAGGCCGAGCCCCTTCGCTTTCTCCTGCATGCGGGCGAGGTCTTCCGGCAGGAGACCCACGGCGTCATGCTCCAGCTTGTTCTCGAGCGGTCTGACCTCCTCGTCCATGAATCGGCGCATGGTGGCGCGCAACATCCGCAGTTCTTCAGGAAGATCAAAGAGTGTCGTCATGGATTCCCTCCTTCGTTCGTACCGGTCTGGCGTCCGCAACGCTGCACGTGCTTTCGCGTAACGCGAAAACCGAATCTATAATGATCCGACCACGATCCGCGGATTGTTGCGGACGAACGCCGCCAGACGACGACCATGTTCGCGCCGCACTCGCACGCGATACAAATACTTTCAGGCTATCGGGTCCATCGCATCTCGTGATCGAGCCCCGGATGGAGGAAGCATGGAATTGCGACAGCTACGGTACTTCGTAGCAGTTGCGCAGGAAGCGCACTTTGGTCGCGCTGCGCGTCGCTTGCATGTCGTTCAGCCAGCCTTGACAAGACAGATCCAGAAGCTCGAGGAGGAACTCGGCACGACCCTGTTTTTACGCCATCCCCGCGGCGCAACACCGACCGAAGACGCCGTCATGCTGCTCGATCGGGTCACGCGGCTTCTGCACGAGGTGGACATCCTCGCCGACGAGTTCAGTGACCGGCAGCAGAAATTGAAGGGCGAAGTGACGATCGGCCTCTCGCTCGGGTTGGCCGAGAAGATCGGATCGCTCCTGACCACCCGCATTGCCGGGCGTCATCCGAGCATCAAGGTGCGTATGATGGGTTCGTTCACCCCTCTGCTCGACGACCTGGTCCTGCAAGGACTCGTGGATTTCGCAGTTCTCAACAATCCACTGCCTCGTCCCGGGTTGACGCTGCGCCCCCTCGTTCGGGATGCGCTCTGCCTGGTGTGCCGCGCCGATGACGAACGCTTCACCCGCGATCGACTCGAACTCGACGATCTCGTCGGCGTGCCGCTCGTACTATGCGGGCTTCAGGGAACAGGATTGCGCAGGACGCTTCATTCCGCGCTGCATCGCGCAGGTATCGAATTGACCGTCGCCAGCGAAGTCGATACCGTCGCAGCATCGAACGATCTGGTACTCGAAGGACACGCCCCGACCATCCACGTGGCATCGATGGCTCAGGGCGCCCACCAGAGCGGCGGCCTGCGGGTCATTCCGATCAAGGATCTGTACGTGACACGAACCCTGGCGATCGCCGATCGCAAGCCGATCTCCCGGGCGGCGAGTGCGACGATTAGCGCCCTCGTTACGCTCATCGACGATCTCATCAAGGCACAGAAGTGGCCCGGCGCCGAACTCCTGCACGAGGACGAGCTTGCTTCCCTGTAGCAGTCGATCAGGCGCATGAAATCCAGGCGATGAATTGATCCGTTTATCGGGCCACCCGAGGGTATGCTCACACGCGCATGAGCTTCGGAGCTGAATCGCTCCAAACACTCGATACCACCACGGCAGTCATCGACTGGACCAGCGAATCGGGGTCGATCTGACGATATCGAACGCCCGCTTGACCGTTCCATTGTGTGGGAAGTCCTGCAAGATACTTAGCAGATCGCCTGTTCGCGTTGATAGCACCGGCTCCACCAGCATGTAGAACTTATCCTTCAGTTCCAGTTCGGTGAGGGGCCTGCCAGGGTGCCCGCGTCCCATGGGCACATCGGCCCATATCACTTCACCAGACTCGAGCGTCACATCGACCGCCGCGTTGTACATCTTCCGTCCTTCGGTCGGTACGATCTCCACTCGCCGTACCAGTTCATCGACCGCCTGCGAGCGCATCACCTCGGGCTCGAAGCTTTCGGGTCCGAATGTGTAACCCAGGAGCCCAAGCGCAGCGACATATTGCACGCTGAAACGGCCCTCGTGCGATGTTGTCGGTCTATCGTAGCGGGCAATCTTGGGAATGCTGGGCCCGACATAGGCCCGCGCCTTGAGAATTCTGCGGCCCGCTACCTTTGGACACAGCTCACGTGCGGCGTCTATCACGGGACCTAAGCCATGCAGGCATGGATACGCCTTGATTGAATTGCGCAGAATCTCCCAACCCGATGAGAAGTCCGGATCGGCAAAGTCCGCGAATCCATCCTGGACGAATGCACGGGCCAACCCTCCGATCCGTTTCGATCCGATCGCGCCGCCGCCTACATCGAGCAGATTCGGGTCTCCGATAAACCCATCGGCGGCCAACTCCGCAGCCAGCACCCCATCGGACGCGGTCTTTCCTCCCTGAAACGGCTTCATCATGCTGCCTGCCGACGTGGATAACCCCGCAGTCTGGCAACCCGCGATGGCGAGAGCCATGGCTGCCCGGCTGGCGTCAAGGCCCGAGATCACCGAGCATGCTGCCGCCGAAGCCAGACGGCCAAGCAACGCCGTCGCCTGGAATCCTCGATGAACCATCGCGTGCCCGAGGCGGCGTCCTCCAAGTTTGGTCCCTGTTTCGAAGCCTGCGACGAACGCCTTACAGCAGACGTCATCCGAGACGTCCACTTCTTGACCCAACTGCGAGAAGATTGCAGCCCAAGTGGGCCCACTGAAGTGCGCATCCGTCCAGATGTGCGTGTCGTCGAAATCGGTCGTGTGCGCGGCAGTCGAATGGAGCAAAGCGGCAAAGATGGGTGCGGTGCATCCACCGGTCAGCAACGGGGCGGACCCCGTGGGCGCCCATGACTGAACCCTGCGCCGAAGCAGGTCCATGATCGGCTCTTGAGTGCCGCCCAGCGTACAAGCGAACCAGTCCATCAAACACGTCCTCGAAGCGGCTATCACCGCTTCAGGTAGCACCAAGCCTCGCGCATTCGCGATCCAACGCGCCGCAGTCCATGCGGGACCCTCCGACTGCCTCAGGTGGAATCCCCTCGTAGATGCCGTCACCGTGTCGCCTCCATTCTATGGTTGGCGGAGGAATGGCTCGCCACCGAGCCTGGCATAACGCGCGGCGGCGTGCTGACCGTTGACCGCAACCTCACCGCTGCCGACGACGCGGCAGGCTTGGAAACCGAGCGAGTTCCCACCCAGCGCGCGCCGTGACGGAGCCGTCTGCATTCCACCGCATCATGAACGCGACCTGACCCGGATCGCCTTGGTAGTCGGATGCGTATGCCCGCCCTCCAGCACCATCAGCCGATTTCGATACGGATCTCCGCAAACGACGATGTGAAGAATGTGGGGACCGGAGAGCACGCGCACCCTATCGTCGGGCTTGCCGGCAAACTCCTTGGGGAAGACCCCTTCGGCTACCCGTTCCTTCGCGGTAATCCCGGAAATGCTCGTAAACCGGGACAACCAGTCGAATTCGCGCAGACTGATCCAAGTGTTCTCGTACAGCCACTGCTTCACCGCCTGCTTTGAATAGCCTGCTGCAGCAAGAGTACGAGCGACCGGCGGAGAAATCAGCATCGTGATCATGACGGTATCTGCATCCGGACCGCGCGAAGGGAAGTTGTAGATCCGCGTCTTCTTCAGGATCTCCTTCGACAACATCTCCAGCGCGATCTTGGCGCCGCTTTCTTCGGGGCGATCATAGGGCGCCGGCGACGAGCCCCAGTTGCTGGTGATACCGAAGGTCACCGTGCTCGTGCTTCTTTCGAATCCGTGCTCCACATGAAACGGTTCCCAGGGACTGCCATCGGCGTCGCCGTCGGATTCGGCCAGCGCGAATCCGAGTCCATAGCCGAAGGTTCCCATGTAGGTCGATCCGGGTCGAAACCCAGCGATGTTCTGCACGATCAAACCAATCGCGCGCCCGATCGCCCGATTGGGAGAGCGCGAAGCGAGTTGCCCACCCGCGTGGACGCCAAGCTGCGCGACGATGGGACCGTTGATAATGAGGAATGGAAACAGCGCCGAGGTGCTGCCAATATTAGCGAGGTTGCTGCGCTCGTCACCGAGCGCTTCGACAGCGGCGATCAGGAGCGGCATGTGTTCCGGCCTGCAGCCGGCCATCACTGCGTTTGCAGCGATGTTCCACGGGGTCGCCTGCAGATTGGCGGACGGCAGCGTAGCGATGATCTCGTCGGGTGAACGGTCGGTAGTCGCCAGAAACTGCTCGATCCGCTCCCGTGTCGGAGGCACGATCGGCAGACCATCGCTCCATTGCTGCGCTTCGAAGTGCGCATGGACCTCGTCCGCCGTTCCCGTGAACACGACGGTATGCGGATCGCTTGCCTCACTCGACTTTGCAGGATCGCTTCGGCCCGTTGTGAGCCCGTGGACGATACTCGGGATCAGATGTGCCGCGATGTTCGACTCGATCGTCGCGGCATCGTGGATACCCAGAGGGCCTGGATACTCGGCGACGGTCAAGTCGTCGATCCCGGATGACCGACCGGTCAGTCGTGCCAGGGTGGAGAATCCCTTGGTCGTCACGACGACACTCGGTATGCCGAGTTTTTCCGCCTCGATTGCCGGCCGCGCCGCGGCCGGAGCGCAGACGCCTCAAGCGCCGTTGCCGGAGATCACCGCATCGCAGCCGCGTTCCCTGGCCATCGCGGCGGTACGCATCGCCTGCTCGCGCTGGGCGCTTGGCTTGTCGCTGCCGGTGCTGTGCGGAAACTCGGTATAAGGAATGATCTTGATCCCCGGATGCTGCGCCTGCAGAAGTCGCCGGATGATCGGAAAGGTCGTCTCGCCCTTGAACACGCCGTTCCAGAACTCACCCACGGTCTTTCCGGCAAGGGAGGAGATGCGCGGCGAACTTCCGCTGCGCTTGACTGCGTCGATCCCTAACGGGCTCACCACTTCAAGCTTGGTCATGGTCTTCCTTTCCGGGGGCGGTGCTCAGGCGCCCCAACGTTGAACAGGACATGCGTGCGCATCCCGTGCCTACTCTCTCACCATCTTGTCGATGCCGGACTCGCGAGCGACCCGGGTCCACTTCTCAAGGTTCGACGCAACCAACTTGCCGAATGCCTCCGGCGTGCCGATCATGGGCTCGGCTGCCTGGGATTCAAGCCACTTCACGGTCTCGGGCTCCTTGAGTATCGCTACGACTTCGGCATTGAGCCGCGCGACCACGCTGACAGGCGTACCGGCAGGCACCAGCAGCCCCCACCATATGCTGCCCTCGTATCCGGTCACGCCCGCTTCGCTTACCGTCGGCACATCGGGCATGCTCGAGGACCGGTTGAGGCTGCTTACGGCAAGCGCACGCAACCGATTCGAGCGCACGTGCGGAATGGCTGAAATCAGCGTCGCCACGGCGATCTCGACATTGCCCGCCATGACGTCCACCATGGCCGGGCCGCCGCCCTTGTACGGAATCTGCGCGATGTTGACACCCGCCATCAGCTTGAGCAGTTCTGCGGCAAAGTGATGGTTGCCCCCTGTGCTCGACGAGGCGTATCGGAGCTGGCCGGGTTTCGCCCTGGCAAGTGCGATCAGGTCCTTCATCGTCGTGGCCGCCACGCCCGGCCAGACCGCGAAGAGATTGGGGCCGCTGCCGATCGACGCGACCGGTGAAAGAGACTTGAGCGGATCGTAGGGGAGCTTTTTCCCGGTCGCAGCCACCATCGTGTAGGTGATCGAAGCGACCAGCATCGTATATCCATCGGCGGGCGCATTGGCGGTGAGTGCGGTC
>LNFM01011504.1_pt1 | contig 11996 bp, 11 predicted proteins | sample 596031 | NCBI WGS metagenome assembly LNFM01 (sample SAMN04254537, study PRJNA301005) | activated carbon metagenome | isolation source: dual media filters at the Ann Arbor, Michigan drinking water treatment plant | place: USA: Ann Arbor | reverse complement strand
GTCGGGCTCGAAGCAGGCCAGGGCCGCGTGCTGGGCGATGGTGCTGGGGCAGATGTAGAGGTTCTGCGCCAGGCGCTCGACCACGGGCACCAGCTCTTCAGGCAGCACCAGCCAGCCCAGGCGCCAGCCGGTCATGCTGAAGTACTTGCTGAAGCTGTTGATCGAGATGATGTCTTCGCTGATGCCCAGGGCACTGTGGCCATAGCGTTCCTCGTAGCTCAGGCCCAGGTAGATCTCGTCGACCAGGGTGATGCCGTCGTGCGCCTGGACCACCTCGTGGATGCGGCGCAGCTCGGCCGGATCGATGGAGGTGCCCGTGGGATTGGAGGGCGAGGCCAGCAGCACGCCGCGCGTGCGCGGCCCCCAGGCGGCGCGCACCTTCTCGGCACTGAGCTGGAAGCGCTCGGCGGGGCCACAGGGCAGCAGCCGGGCCGTGCCCTCGGCGGCGCTCACGAAATGCCGGTTGCAGGGGTAACTCGGGTCCGGCATGAGGATTTCGTCGCCGGCCTCGATCAGGGCCATGCAGGCCAGTTGTAGCGCGGCCGAAGCGCCGGCCGTGACAACGATTCGGCTGGCCGGAACATCCAGGCCGAAGCGCTGCGCGTACCAGCCGCTGATGCGCTCGCGCAGGGCGGGCAGGCCGGTGGCGTCGGTGTACTGGCTGCGGCCAGTGCGCACGGCGCGCTCGGCGGCTTCCTGCACCAGCGGCGGGGCGGTGAAGTCGGGCTCGCCGATGTTGAGGAAGATCATCGGATCGGCCCCGCTGGTCGCCTCACGCGCCAGGGCCGAGGCGGCCTTGGCCACCTCCATGACGTAGAAAGGTTCGATCTTCTGCGCGCGGGCCGCGATTTTCATGCGCTGGGTGTCAGCTCTTGGCCGGCTGGGCCTTGCCGCTGCTGCGGTCGCGCTCCACTTCGGCCGCGCGCAGCACAGGCGCCAGGCCGTTGAGCACGCCGTTGACGTACTTGTGGCCATCGGTGCCGCCAAAGGACTTGGCCAGCTCGATACATTCGTTGAGCACCACACGCCAGGGCACGTCCAGGCAGTGCTGCATCTCGTAGGCGCCGATCCACATGACGGCGTGTTCGATGGGCGAGAGTTCGGCCAGCTTGCGGTCCAGCAGCGGGGTGATCAGGCGGTCGAGCGCGTCGGCCTGGGCCACGCAGCCATGCAGCAGGGCGTCGTAGTGCGCGGCGTCGGCCTTGGAAAAGCCGGAGAGGTCGCGGGTGAAGATGTCGATGTCGCTCGTCTCGTTGCGGCCGACCAGGTGCTGGTACAGGGCCTGCAGTGCGAACTCGCGGGCGCGGCTGCGCCCCGACTTGGCGGCCGACTTGCGCGGGGCAGCGGAGGTGCTCATTGGATGTCGTCCATCAGGTTGGCCATCTCCACGGCCACGCGGGCCGCGTCGCGGCCCTTGTCGCTCTGGCGCGCCACGGCCTGTTCCATGTTCTCCACGGTCAGGATGGCGTTGGCGATGGGCAGCTGGTAGTCCAGCGAGACGCGGGTGACGCCCGCGCCCGACTCGTTGGCCACCAGCTCGAAGTGGTAAGTCTCGCCGCGGATGATGCAGCCCAGCGCGATCAGCGCGTCGTAGCTGTTCTTCTCGGCCAGGGTCTGCAGGGCCAGCGGCACTTCCAGCGCGCCGGGCACCATGATGTGGTCGATGTTCTTGGTCTGTACGCCCAGTGCGGCCAGCTCGGCGCGGCAGGCCTGGGCCAGGGCGTTGGTGACGCCTTCGTTGAAGCGGGCCTGCACGATGGCGATGGCCAGCTTGCGACCGTCCAGGCGTGCGTCGGTGGGTTCGAGATTGCCTTTGTCGGCGCCAAACATGGTGATGTCCTTTGGGTTTTATTTGCTGAGATAACCGACGACTTCGAGTCCGTAGCCGGTCATGCTGGGCAGCCGGCGCGGGTTGCCCATGAGGTTCATCTTGTGCACGCCGCAGTCGCGCAGGATCTGCGCGCCCACGCCATAGGTGCGCAGGTCCATGCGGCCGCGCTCGGGCCCGTGGCTGGAACGTGCCGTACCCTCGAACTGGGCCAGCAACTGCTCGGCGCTTTCGCCGGCATTGAGCAGCACCGCCACGCCTCGGCCCTCGGTGGCGATGCGCGAGAGGCAGGCGTCCAGGCTCCAGGAGTGCATGGCACGGCCGACTTCCAGCGCATCCAGCACCGAGAGGGGTTCATGCACGCGAGCCGGCACCGTGTCTTGCGGCGCCCACTGGCCGCGCACCAGGGCCAGGTGCAGGCCCTGGCTGGGTTTGTCGCGGTAGGCATGGGCGGTGAACTCGCCGAAGGCGGTCTGGATCGGGCGGCTGCCGATCTTCTCGATCAGCGATTCGTTGCGGCTGCGGTGCTCGATCAGGTCGGCAATGGTGCCGATCTTCAGGCCGTGTTCGGCCGCAAAGGCCTGCAGGTCGGGCAGACGGGCCATGGTGCCGTCGTCCTTCATGATCTCGCAGATCACCGCGGCGGGCGAGCAGCCGGCCATGGCGGAAAGGTCACAACCGGCTTCGGTGTGGCCGGCGCGCATGAGCACGCCGCCATCCACCGCCTGCAAGGGGAAGATATGGCCGGGTTGCACCAGGTCCTCGGGTCTGGCGGTCGGGGCGACGGCGGCCTGCACGGTGCGGGCGCGGTCGGCGGCCGAGATGCCGGTGGTGACACCGGTGGCGGCTTCGATGGAGACCGTGAAGGCGGTGCTGTAGACCGTGCCGTTGCGTGCGGCCATGGGCGGCAGGCGCAGGTATTCGCAGCGCTGGCGCGTGAGGGTCAGGCAGATCAGGCCGCGGCCGAAGCGGGCCATGAAATTGATGGCTTCAGGGGTGACGTGGTCGGCCGCCAGCACCAGGTCGCCCTCGTTCTCGCGGTCTTCCTCGTCCACGAGGATGACCATGCGGCCGGCGCGCATCTCGGCCACGATGTCTTCAACGGGCGAGATCGCCACGGGTGCTTGGGGGCTCATGGGTTTGCTTTCTGCGGGGTGCTGCCGGCTGCGAGCATGCGCTCAACGTAGCGCGCCACGGTATCGATTTCGAGGTTGACGCCCGCGCCTGCCTTGAGCAGGCCCAGGGTGGTGTTCTGCACCGTGTGGGGAATCAGGTTGATGCTGACCTCGCAGCCGGCGGCGTTGTCGGCCACGCGGTTGACGGTCAGGCTGACGCCGTTGATGGTGATGGAGCCCTTGTAGGCCAGGTACCGGGCCAGTTCGGCCGGGGCCTGGATGCGCAGCTCCCAGCTCTCGCCGACCTGGGCAAAGTAGTTGACACTGCCCACCCCGTCCACATGGCCCGAGACGATATGGCCGCCCAGGCGGTCGCCTGCGCGCAGGGCTTTTTCGAGGTTGACGGGGGCGCCGAGCTGCAGGCCGGTGGTGCGGGCCAGCGATTCGGCCGAGATGTCGATGGTGAACTGCTGCTGTGGCAGATCCAGGCTGGTGACGGTCATGCAGGCGCCATTGAGGGCGATGCTGTCACCAAGGCCGACGTCGTCGAGGTAAGTGGGCGGGCAGGCAATCGCGAGGCGCTTGCCATGCTGTAAAGAGCTTCCCAGGTCGTGGCTGGCGACGATGCGCCCCACGCCGGTGATGATTCCGGTGAACATCTCGCTATTTTCGCAGGTAATCCCCTAGAAATCGCCGCGCCCGGGAATTCTTGCCTGGATGCGCAGATCGGGCCCGATCTGGGCCGTGTCGCGGAATTCGAGTGCCACGGCCTGTGCCAGCTCGGTCAAAGGCCCGATGTTGACCATGCCCTGGCCTGCGCCGAGCAGCTTGGGGGCGAGATAGACCAGGAATTCGTCCACCAGGCCTGCGCGCACCAGAGAGCCGTTGAGCTTGTGGCCGGCCTCCACATGCACTTCATTGATCTCGCGCCGCGCCAGGTCCTGCAGCATGGCCGCCAGGTCCACCTTGTTTTCCGAGCCGGGCTGTCGGCCCGGGCAATGGATGACCGTCGCGCCCCTGGCTTCGAGCCGGGCCTGTTTCCCTGCGTCCAGCACGGCGGCAAAGATATAGAGCTGACGCCCGGGGATGAAGAGTTTCGCGTCCAGCGGCGTTTCCAGCCGGCTGTCCACCACCACCAGATGGGGCTGGCGCGGTGTCTCGACCAGACGCACGTCGAGGCGAGGGTCGTCTTCCAGCACGGTGCCGATACCAGTCAGCACGGCGCAGGCCCGGGCCCGCCAGGCGTGGCCGTCGGTGCGGGCTGGCTCGGCCGTGATCCACTGGCTGGCGCCGTTGCCCAGCGCGGTCTGGCCGTCCAGGGAAGCGGCGATTTTCATGCGCACCCAGGGGGTCTGGCGCACCATGCGGCTGAAAAAGCCGATATTGAGTTCGCGTGACTCGGCCGCACCCGGACCGACCTCGACCTCGATACCGGCTGCCCGCAGCCGCGCGAAACCCTGGCCGGCCACCTTGGGGTTGGGGTCCTGGACCGATGCGACGACCCTGGCGATGCCCGCGGCCACCAGCGCATCGCAGCAAGGCCCGGTGCGGCCCTGGTGGGCGCAGGGCTCCAGCGTCACGTAGGCGGTGGCGCCCCGGACGGCATGGCCCCTGGCGGCGGCGTCCTGCAGCGCGACGATTTCCGCATGCGGTCCGCCGGCGCGCTGCGTGTGGCCCTGGCCCAGCAACTGGCCGTCGGCGCCCACGATGACACAGCCTACGCGGGGGTTGGGGGCGGTGAGGCGCAGGGCTTGGGTGGCGAGCGCTAGGGCGCGGTCCATCATGGGGTTCGGGGAAGCAGGAAGGGGTGCGATCACCATAGGGGAATTATTGAGGCAAAAGCGGGGCCCGTCCCGTTTCAGGGCCGTACGCCTGACGCGGCATCGTGCCTGATTTCCACTTTCAGAATGCTGCTGACCTTGCGGCCCCGGATCTCACCGGGAGTGAAGCGTGTTGCGCTGAAGGCTTCCGCCACGGCTGTGGTGTATTCCTCGGGCAGGTCAGGGGCGTCGACCTGGAAGGACGTGACCTGGCCTTGCGCATCAATCCACAGCGTCAGGATGAGCGCGCCAGGCATGGTCAGCAACTGTGCCTCAGGGATGTTGAGGTTGACAGTCCCCAGAGGGCGAGGGGGGCGGGTCAGTTGTTCGGCGCTGAAATAGCCGCGCGCATTGGCTGGCGCCTGGGGCTCGGGCGGCGATTGGATAGCGCCCTTTTCAGGCGGGGGTTCAGAGGGAGCTTCGCCGGTCGGCCTGGACAGCCGGGTGGACAGCACGAGCGTATTCTCGGTCAGGCTACCCGGCCCAGGATGGGGCGTGGGGCTGAGAAAGGCAGGCAGCAGCCAGGCCGCATGCAGCAGCAGGGAGCACAGTAGGGCAATGCCCAGGCGTCGGCGATCGGGAAGAGCAGGCATGACAGCCAGGATCGGTCGGGTGTGTGAAAAAGTAACGCCCGAGCATACCGCTCAGTCTGGCCAGGCTGCCGTTTATCGAACGGCGCGTGCAAACCCAGGTCAGCTGGCTAGGATGAAGTTATCCATATTCCGTAGATGCCTACCACCATGGGACTTCATATGAAAAAGCAGGCCGGTTTCACGATCATCGAAGTGCTGATCGTCGTCGCGATCATCGGTATCCTGGCTGCCGTGGCCTTGCCGGGTTACAACGACTACCTGATCCGTGGCCGGATTCCGGATGCCACATCGAATCTGGCGGTCAAGCGCGTGCAGATCGAGCAATATTTCCAGGACACACGGACCTTTTTGGGGGCGCCGGCGTGCAACAACGACAGCACGATCAGCAAGTACTTCGATTTTTCCTGTTCGGCTGCGGATGCAACCACCTACACCCTGCAGGCGGTGGGCAAGGGGGCCATGGCCGGCTTCACTTTCACGATCAACCAGTCCAACGCCAAGGCCACCACGGCGGTTCCGGCTGGCTGGACTGCCCCGAATCCGAACAACTGCTGGGCGAATCGCAAGAGCGGTGACTGCGCCTGAGGCCGTGTCCCGCTGCCATCGCTTGAGGCTCTTCATGACCACGGAACGCTCCTTTTTCCCGCCACAAAGCAGGCGGGCCCCTCGCATGAAACAGGGGGGCTTCACCTTGATCGAGCTGATGGTCGGCATCGGGATCGCCAGCATGCTGCTGCTCTTCATGGTTCCCAACATGACCACCTGGCTGCAGAGCAGCCAGATACGCAATGCCACGGAATCGATCCAGGGGGCGCTGCAGCTGGCCCGCGCCGAGGCGGTGCGTCGCAATACCAATGTGGAAATGGTGCTGACCTCCGTGGCAGGAGGAGGGAATGCCACCGACTGGGTGGTCCGTTGCGCCACGCCCTCGGCCACCTGCCCGGGCACCGGGCAAGCAGAAACGTCGATCCAGCAGCGCTCAGGGCGGGAGGGCTCGGCCAATGCCGCGCTCACCCTGAACCCGGCCATCTCTACGATTGTTTTCTCCGGTAACGGGCGGATTACGCCCTTGCCTGCGGGGAATATCACCATTGACGTGGGACATGTGACGGCCAATTCCTGCCTTGCTGCCGGCGGCAACTACCGCTGCCTGCGGCTGGTGGTTGCCCCTGGCGGGCAGGCGCGCATGTGCGACCCCTCTCTTGTGGCCCCCAATCCACGTGCTTGTTGAGGTAAGGACATGAAGCAGCACACCATCCAGGCGAGCCGGCAGTCCGGCGTCATGCTGATCGAGGCGCTGATTGCCATCCTGATCTTTTCCGTGGGCGTCCTGGGCATCATCGGCCTGCAGGGCTCTGCCGTGAAAGTGTCGACCGATGCCAAGTACCGCAGCGAGGCCGCCCTGCTGGCCAATGAGTTGATTGGCCGCATGTGGGCCAGCAACCGTGACCAGGCCACCTTGCAGGCGGCCTATGCCAGCGCCACCAACGGTGCTGCCTACCAGCAATGGGCCTGGGTCGGTGCTGTGGCTGCATCGCCGGGTACGCAAACCGCACCAGCGCAGGGAACTGTGCTGCGAACGCTTCCCGGGGCAGCTGCCAATCCGCCCACCGTGGTCATTGCGCCCAGTGTCGGAACGGTCTTGCCGACCAGCCAGGTGACCATCACCATTTTCTGGCAGGTGCCCGGTGAAGCCGCTGTGCACAATTACATGACCATGGCGCAGATCGGGGGTTGACGTGATGCATCACCTACGCCTCAATCGCAAACGCTCGGCCGGTTTTGGACTGGTTGAGATCATGGTGTCCATGATGATCGGCATGTTCGGTGTGTTGATCATGATGCAGGTGCTCTCGGTGTCCGAAGAGCAGAAACGCACCACCACCAGCGGCAACGACGCAATGAACGAGGGCGTTCTGGCGCTTTACGCCCTCCAGAGCGATGTGCGCATGAGTGGCTATGGCATCACGGATCCCAAGATTCTGGGATGCGCCCTGACCTTGCGCGCGGGTGTCACGCTGGCCAGTCTTTCGCCTGTCATGGTCAATTCAGCCAACATCACCGGCGCGGACGCCAATACCGACACCCTGCTGGCTTTCTACAGCAACAGCTACGGTACGCCTCAAGGGGACGTAGTCATTGGCGCCGGCAATACCATGCAGACGCCCTCGGCTTTTGTGATCAACGATTGGGTGGTGGTGGGCCCCGTGGTCCGTCCGGCTCCCTGCACGCTCACCCTGGACCGCGTGGCCAATGTGGCTGGTGCAACCGTGACCCTGACCTCCGGTGCGGCACTGACAGTGGGGGACACCATTTTCAACCTGGGGCAGACCTACCGCGCGATCGGTTACGCCGTGCGCAATGGCAATCTGACGACCTGCGACTACACGAACGCCGGCTTGAACTGTGCGGCGGCCGGTTCCTGGAATTCGATCGCCAGCAATATCGTCAGCCTGCGGGCCCAGTATGGTCGCGACACGACGGCCCCCGGCATGGACGGCTTTGTCGATTCCTACGACCAGGCCACGCCTGATCCTGTGGCCACGCCCAATACGCTTTGCGGCTGGTCCCGCATCTCGGCCGTGCGCATGGCCCTGGTCGCTCGCAGTACCCAGATGGAAAAAGAGGAAGTGACGGCCGTGGCGCCACTGTGGGATGGCAGCGCTGCCGGCAACCCGGCTGGTAGCACGGCGGCAGCCATCAACCTGACGGGTGACGCCAACTGGAAGAACTATCGCTACAAGGTCTTCCAGACCTTGGTGCCTATCCGCAACATGTCCTGGATGGGAGTGGTGACAGGATGTTAAGCAAACCGATGATTGCGTCTGCAAGCCTGCCCGGCCGCTCGCGCCAGGGTGGGGTGGTGATGATGGTGGCCTTGGTGGTGCTGGTGGTGATGACCCTGGCCGGCATTGCCCTGATGCGCTCCATGGATACAACCAACTTGATCGCCGGCAACATGGCATTCAAGCAGGCGGCGACACACTCGTCAGACTCCGGAATCGAGGCCGCGATTGGATGGCTGGAGGCCAACAATGCCGGTGGCTTCCTCGATAACAACGCTCCTCAAGTGGGCTACTCGGCCTCCACGCCCAACAACGCGGGCTTGAACCTGGGCGAAGCTTTCTGGACCGGGCTCGCTGCCTCCGGGGTCTGCAACCTGCCCATGGTCGGGGGTGTCTGTAGCCCTGCACCCGTGGCCAATGCGTCCGGCAACCAGGTCAGCTTCATGATCCAGCGACTGTGTGCCGCGCCTGGCAACCGCAACACGGCGGCCTGTTCCGTCGTGGTGGGTGCGATAGTTTCTACCGGTAATAACGAGGGTGCGGGCGAGGAACAGCTGGCGGGCAACAGCGTCGGCGTCTACTACCGGATCACGGTACGCGTGGTCGGCCCGCGCAACGCCGTGAGTTACGTCCAGTCCATCATCTCGCTCTGACACTTACTACAGCGCCGAACCGCAACATCAGCGTCAACCCAATGGAGATTGTCATGCGCAATCGCACTCCTTTCCTCTCTTTCATCCGGCCGCAGCGCTGGACGCCCGCTCTCCTGCTGCTGTCGGCTGGTGCCGCCATGCTCGCCCCGGGCCTGCATGGCTGGTCTGACGCCCGCGCAGCGGCGACGGATATTGCCACGGTACCCGTGTTTACCTCGGTGCCTGCAGCCGTTCAGGTCAAACCCAACATCATGTTCATCATGGACGACTCAGGCTCCATGGCCTGGGACTACATGCCTGATGAGGCCTCTGCATTTGATCGGAACAGTAGCGGGGCTCTCAAGTTTGGGCATGCGAGTTCGCACTGCAACGGCGTCTACTACAACCCGGCGATCAAGTACGCCGTGCCGGTCTATGCCAATGGCACGAGCTACCCTAACTCGGATTTCACCAGCGCCCCAATCGATGGTTATGGTGTCACGTCAGGGACGGTGAACTTGAGCACCAAGTTTCGTTCCTTCAGTGGCGACGCCGAGGGAGCAGCTTATTACTACGTCTACTCGGGTAAGCAGACCGCGGAAGCAAGCAAGCGTTACACCGACACCAACAGTGTGTTCTACAAGGAGTGCAATAGCCTGCGGACCTCCACCACGGCGCACGACGGCACCAACGCCGTCAACACTCTTTTCACCCGAGTGACGGTCAGCGACACATCGGGTCCCAGCGGCGCGGATGAGCGCACCAACTTCGCCAACTGGTACACCTACTACCGCACCCGCATGAATACGATGAAGACGGCGGCTGGCATTGCTTTCAAGGAACTGGACGACCAGTACCGTGTCGGTTTCATGACCATCAACGACAACGTGGCGCCGGGTTTCCTCAACATCGCCGATTTCGCCACGACCCAGCGCACCGCGTTCTACAAGCAACTCTACGAGAGCAATCCCAGCAGTGGTACGCCCTTGCGCTCCTCGCTCTCCAAGGTCGGGCGCATGTATGCCAACAAGATCAGCTCCATCAACGGGGTGACTGTGGTGGACCCGGTCCAGTACTCTTGCCAGCAGAATTACACGATCCTTTCCACGGACGGCAAGTGGAACACCGACGCCAACAGCGATGTGGTCGGGCTTGACGGTTCGACGCAGGTCGGCAATGCCGACGGCGGCTTGCCCCGTCCCTACAACGACGGCAGCAAGGTAACCTCCACCACGGTGACGCCCTACGTCAGCACCCAGGAGCGGACGACCGGCACCACGGCGGGCACGGTAACGCGGACCTGGACGCGCAGAACCACCGTGATTGGTGCGGCTTGTACTGCTTCGGTCCCACCCGCCGGCACTGCCGCGGCCCCCATGGACGTCGGCAATGGAGGACGTCTGGGCGCCCTGTACAGCGGCAGTGACCCGGACGGGGGGGCGGATCGCTGCTTCCGTGCCGAAAGCGGCTCTAACGTCTGGCTCTGCCGCACCGGTAGCTCGGCTGGCCTGCCCGCCGGGGGCGCCGCATCGGCGACAAGCAGTGGCGGCAAGACCTGGTATCTGGTGTCTGATATCGGCGGCAAGACCGGCTGCAGATCCGTCCGAGCCGTTACCGGCGACTCGGACTATTCAACCACGGCAGGTATCTGCCCGGCAGTCAGCGAGGCCGGCAATTTCGTGACCCAGACGCCGTCCACGCAGACGGATACGCTGAGCACCTACACCTCGACCTCGGTGGATCGCTGGGTCGCTACACAGACCACGACCCAGGTGACAAACGATGGTGTCGCGGGTGCTGTCGGGCCGTTAACGCCGGCTACGCCCAGCTACGCACTGGACGCCAATGTGAGTTTCAGCGAGAACTCGGGCTCGCGCACCTGTGGCGGCGTGGCCTCCCCACCGGGCAGCTGCCCCAGCACCTCGGGTACCTGGACCACGGGCGCCCCGACGATCAACAACGTCTGCCTGCCAGTAGCCGCACAGCCTGCAGCCGGGACGAGTACGGCGGTGCTGACCAGCGAGGTCTTCACCGGCCGCTCCGACACTGTCTCGATCAATCAGGTCGGCTCACAGGTGGCGGGCACGCCGACGGTAACCTCGATTGGAACAGACGGCGTTTCCAACACCCTGGCCGATGTGGCGGCGTATTACTACGCCACCAATCTGCGGACATCCACCCTCGGGAACTGCACGGGGCCGACGATCGCGCCGTCGACAACGCCCAATGACCTGTGCATACCCAACACGGTGCCGGCCAGTGGCGTGGACACCGCAACTTGGCAGCACATGACGACCTACACCGTGGGGCTGGGTGTGCGCGGCCTCATGGCGTATTCATCGACTTACGCCACCGACACGACCGGCGATTTCAGCTATGTGGCCAATGGCACGATCGCATCAGCAAGCACCTGCAGCTGGCGCGACACATTGACGACCAATGGTTCAGCCTGCAACTGGCCAGTGCCGTCCGGTGACGCGACTGCGACCATTGACGACCTTTGGCATGCGGGCGTCAACGGGCGTGGCAATTACTACAGCGCCACTGATCCGAACACACTCGCGACCAGCCTGAGCAGCACCCTCAAGGGCATCACCAACACACCCCGACCGGGTACCGCTTCCGCGGCCGCTACCACCAACCCCAAGATCACCGAGGGCAACAACTTTCAGTTCAGTTCCTACTTCAAGACCTTTGAGTGGTCGGGTGAACTGATTCGCCAGACCATGAACCTGGCCAACGGTGCGGTCCCCAGTTACGACCATATGAAGCCGGACCCGAAAAGCTACGACTGGTCAGCCAAGAACCTGCTGGACGCCCGCGCTTACGACGACCGTAAGATCTATACCAAGAGCGGTTCTGCGCTGATCAATTTCGCCTGGAGTGAGCTGGGTACGGCTGGTCTGCAAGGTTTCTTCACGGGGGCGCACATCAGTACCACGCCCCCGACCTTCCCGACCCCCCTGTCGGGCCTGGCGCAATTCTGTTCCACCGGAACGGAGTGCATCAGCCCTACGGCACAGACCAACACCACGGTGGCCACAGGGGGAGCTGCGGGGGAGGCACTGGTCAATTTCCTGCGTGGCGACCGTAGCAACGAAGAGGGCCCGACGACGGACAACACGAAGTTCTTCCGCTACCGAACCAGCGTGTTGGGTGACATCGTGTCGGCCCAGCCTCAGTACGTCGGTCCCCCGAACCGCTTCTATTCGGACGCCAACT
>LNFM01011503.1_pt1 | contig 11999 bp, 9 predicted proteins | sample 596031 | NCBI WGS metagenome assembly LNFM01 (sample SAMN04254537, study PRJNA301005) | activated carbon metagenome | isolation source: dual media filters at the Ann Arbor, Michigan drinking water treatment plant | place: USA: Ann Arbor | reverse complement strand
GCGACGAACACCGCCGGCACCGCGCGCCAGCCGACGCTGAACAGGCCGGCGAAGGTGACCGCCGCCGGCGGGAACCAAAGGCTGGCGTGCGGCGCATGCTCCAGCGCGGCCGCGAGCAGGAAACTGCCCAGCCACAGCGCGAGCAGCAGCGGGTGCAGCAGCCAAGGCCGCCAGGCCGCCGGGCCTGCGGAAACCATCGGTACATCGGTCATCGTGACTCCCCCTGCGCGCATCCTAGCGCGGCCACTGCGAATCCGCGGTAGCACGCAGGCCGGGTTGGCACGGCGGCAAGGCGCGCCCGGTCCAGTTCACAAGGTCGTCCGAGCCGCGCCCCATACTTTTTGCCAGACACCAAGGTTCCTGACCCATGGCCAACTTCCCCGCAAGCCGCGCCGCCGGCCTCGCCGCGATGGCGTCCTTCGTGCCCGCGATGGGACGGCGCTACGCCAACGGCCGCAACATCGACCACGGCCCCGGCGCCCACAAGGCGGTATCGCGGCTTTCGCCGTATATCCGGCGTCGCCTGGTGACCGAGCAGGAAGTAGTGGCGGCCGCGCTCGCGGCCCATGGGCTGGAGGCAGCGGAAAAGTTCGTCGAGGAAGTTTTCTGGCGGGGCTATTTCAAAGGCTGGCTCGAGCAGCGGCCGCAGGTTTGGGTCAGCTACACCCAAGGCCTGCAAGCCGATCTTTCCGCCGCACAGGACGATCGCAAGCTGGGGCGGCGCGTGGAGCGCGCTATGCAGGGCCAGACCGGGCTGCCTTACTTCGACGCTTGGGCCGCCGAACTCGTCGAAACCGGGTACCTGCACAACCACGCGCGGATGTGGTTCGCCTCGATCTGGATTTTCACGCTCGGCCTGCCGTGGCGGTTGGGCGCGGACTTTTTCTACCGGCACCTGCTGGATGGCGACGCGGCGTCGAACACGCTGGGATGGCGCTGGGTGGCCGGGCTGCATACGCGCGGCAAGCCTTACCCGGCGCGCGCCGACAACATCAAGACCTGCACCCACGGCCGCTTCGCGCCTCGGTCCGGCGAGCTGGCGGAAGTAACGCAGGGCCTGGAGGCGACCGAGCCGGCGGGCCTGCCGCCGGTCCTGGCGCTACGTGACTTCAACCGGCCGAACCCCGGCGTGGCCACCGCGCTGCTGATCACCGACGAGGATTGCCGGCTGGAGGACTTCGCCCTGCCTTCGCTCGCCATTCGCGCCGCGGCTACGCTGGCCACGAGCCACTTGCGCTCGCCGTGGGAGGTTTCGGAGGCGGTGATCCGGTTCGAGGCCGGGGCCCTGGCCGATGCCGCGGCGCGGACAGGACTGCCCGCCGTCGCATTGCGGGCAGGCCACCCCGCCGAACTGGCGCGATGGGCCCAGTCAGCGGGAGTCACGCAGATCGTGACGCCTTACGCCACGCGCGGCCCGGTACACGACTGGCTGCTCGAAGCGAGGCCCGCGCTGGCCGCCAGCGGCATCACCCTGGCGGAATGGCGGCGGGAGTGGGATGCCGAAGTGTGGCCATTGGCGACGGCCGGGTTCTTCAAGGTCAGGCAGCAGATTCCCCGCCTGCTGGCGGACCTGGGCCTGGCCTGAGCCACGCTCGGGGCGTCGCCAACGTGCGCCGCAGGCGTGCGCTGGCGCGTGAAGGCGCACTGCGGTGCAGCATTTTCAGGCCGCTCGTCCACGCGGCAACGACACGTCTTGCACATGGCCTACACCCCTGCGGGCGTCGACTGCGACGGTTCCCAGGGAAGGGACTCGATACCACCCACGCAGCTGTGACTGGCCGGCGGCATGTGAAGGCGATCTTGGTCTGGCTGTAGCGGTATCGCGCAGGGGAACGACGGTCGGGGGCTTCGACACAACCCGCGCGCGTCGGATGCAAACACCAACCACCTACAACAAGCCGCCACAGGCAACGGGAGTCAACCCATGGAAGCTTTGACTGCAGGCCAGTTCTCGCTGGTCTACAACGCGTTTTCCTTCGGTATCGCAACATTCGCAGCCGCCACGCTGTTCTTCTGGTTCGGTCGTTCGCAGGTTTCGCACCACTACAAGACCGCGCTGACGATCACCGGCCTGGTCACCTTCATCGCGCTCTACCACTACTGGCGAATCTTCGACAGCTGGGGCCAGGCGTACGAAGTGGCCAACGGCGTGGTCACCGCCACGGGCGTCGAGTTCAACCGCGCCTACCGCTACGTCGACTGGCTGCTGACCGTGCCGCTGCTGCTGATCGAGCTCATCCTGGTGATGCGCCTTTCGCAGGCCGAGACGGTCTCGAAGTCGCTCAAGCTCGGCGGCGCCGCGGCGCTGATGATCCTGCTCGGCTACCCGGGCGAGGTGTCGGAGGGCATTGATTCGACCCGCCTGGTGTTCGGCGCGCTGTCGATGGTGCCCTTCCTGTACATCGTGTTCGCGCTCTACACCAGCCTGGGCGAGGCGATCGAGCGCCAGCACGAGTCGGTGCGCGGCCTGATCCGCCTGGCCCGCAACCTGACGGTGGTGTCCTGGTTCTTCTACCCGGTCGTGTACTTCCTGCCCTTCGTGATCAGCATGAATGGCGGCACCGCGACCGCGGTGATCGAGCTTGGCTACACCGTCGCCGACATCACCGCGAAGGCCGTGTTCGGCCTGGTGATCTACGCGATCGCCGTGCGCAAGTCGGAAGCAGAGGGTTCGAAGGCCTGAGCCTTCGACCTGCGTGGCAAGCGCGGGGTGGGGGCCGGTGACGCCGGATCCCCACCCCGCTCCTCACGGAACCGGCCTGCGAGGCGTCCATGGTCAGCTATGACGCAACACCCAGCATCAGCCAAGTCGAGCAACGGATGCTCGAACTCGTGTTCCCGGACCAGGGCGAGGCCGGAGCGGCCGCTGCCCACCATCTTTCCGCCGGGGGCTCGCGCGTGCGGGCCCGCCTGGCGATCCACGCCGGCCGCGCCCTCGGCCTGTCGCCCCGCGGGACGATAGCGATCGCGACCGCTTGCGAACTCCTGCACAACGCGTCCCTGGTGCACGACGACCTGCAGGACCGCGACCCGCTGCGCCGCGGCCAGGACGCGGTCTGGCGCCGTCACGGCGACGCCGTGGCGATCTGCACCGGCGACCTGCTGCTGTCCGCCGCCTACGGTGCGCTGGCAGGCACCGGCGCCGCGGCGGGTTCATTGATCGCGCGCATGCACGCCCGCGTTGGCGCGGTCATCCGCGGCCAGTGCGAGGACCTGGCGCTACAGGGCGGGCAGGTGGGCGCATTGGCGGCCTACGAGCGGGTCGCCAGCGGCAAGTCGGCACCCCTGTTGATCCTCCCGATCGAGTTGGCCCTGGTGCTCGCCGGCCGCTACGACGCCATTGGCGCCGCCGAGCATGCAGGCGCCCGCTTCGCGATCGGCTACCAGATGGCCGATGATCTGGATGACGTCGCGCGCGATGCGCTCAACGAGGAACTGAACATCGTCGCCGTCCTGGCCGCCGCGGGCGAGGCCCGCCCCCGGGAGGCCGCCCGCGCGCTGGCGATCCGACGCTTCGAGGAGGCCCGCGCGGCGGCCGCCTCCTTGCCCCGCGGCTGCGGCGGACTGCTGGCCGAGCAGTCGTTCGCACGGGCGACCGCGCTCGCCACCGACCTGGAAACGACGTGAGCCGGGTCGTCGTCCTGGGCGGCGGGTTCGGCGGCATCGCCGCCGCGCTGCGGGCGCGCGCCAAGGGCCACGAGGTTACCCTGGTCGACCGCTGCCCGCGGCTGGGTGGGCGTGCCCAGGTCTTCGAGAAGGACGGCTTCCGCCACGACGCCGGCCCGACGGTGCTGACCGCGCCCTTCCTGTTCGAGGAGCTGTTCGCGCTGTTCGGCAAGGACATCGCCGACTACGTGCGCATCGTGCCGCTGCCGCTGTGGTACCGCTTCCATTTCCAGGACGGCGACACCTTCGACTACGGCGGCGGCATCGAGCAGACCCTGGCCGAAATCGCCCGCATCCATCCGCCGGACGCCGAGGGCTACCGGGCGCTGCTCGAGCAGTCGCGCAAGATCTACGACGTCGGTTTCACCGAGCTGGCCGATGCGCCCTTCCACCGGTTCACCTTCATGCTGCGGCAGGTGCCGCACCTGCTGCGGCTGGGCGCCTACCGCTCGGTGTGGCAGATGGTGTCGCGCTGCGTGAAGCACGAGAAGATCCGCCAAGCGTTCTCGATCCAGCCGCTGCTGGTCGGCGGCAATCCCTTCGATACCACCAGCATCTACGGCCTGATCCATTTCCTGGAGCGGGCGCATGGCGTTCACTTCGCGATGGGCGGCACCGGGGCGCTGGTGGACGGACTGGCGAAGCTGATGGCGGAGCAGGGCATCGAGACGCGGCTGGACACCACCGTGACTTCGATCGACGTCGAGGGCGATGCGGTGCGCGCCGTGCACACGGCCTGCGGCCGCCGCATCGGGGCCGACCACCTGGTGTCCAACGCCGACCCGGTGCACCTGTACAAGCAGCTGCTGCCGCGCTCGGCGAGCAAGGCGTCGGCGCGGCTCAAGGCGCGGCACAGCGAGCAGTCCATGGGGCTGTTCGTGTTCTATTTCGGCACGCGCCGGCAATACCCGGACGTGGCCCACCACACCATCTGGATGGGCCCGCGCTACCGCGAGCTGCTCGACGACATCTTCCACCGCAAGGTGCTGGCCGAGGATTTCTCGATCTACCTGCACCGCCCCACCGCGACCGACCCGAGCTTCGCGCCAGAAGGCTGCGACAGCTTCTACGCGCTGGTGCCGGTGCCGAACCTGACCGCGGGCATCGACTGGGCCACGGAGGCGCCGCGCCTGCGCGACCGCGTCGTCGCGGCCTTGGGTGCGACGCTCCTGCCCGGGCTGGCGGATTCGATCTGCGCCGACTTCTACATGACACCCGAGGATTTCGAGTCCCGCTACCTGTCGCCGGCCGGGGCCGGGTTCTCGATCGCGCCGCACTTCCGCCAGTCGGCCTGGTTCCGCTTCCACAACCGCGGCGAAGGGCCGCGCAACCTCTACCTGGTCGGCGCCGGCAGCCATCCGGGCGCTGGCCTGCCAGGGGTGCTGTCGTCGGCGAAGGTGGTCGATCGGCTGCTGCCGTCGGCCGCCGAGGACCTTGCCCTGGTGCGGGCCGAGGCGCTGCCGGCGTGAGCGTGGTGCCGGGCGACGTGGCTGCGGACGGCCTCGGCGCCGCGGACGCCGGCGCGGTGCTGCGCCGGCACGGCCGCACCTTCGCCTTCGCCAGCCACCTGCTCGGCACGCGCCATGCCCGCCGCGCGGCGGTGCTGTACGCGTTCTGCCGCCATGTCGACGACGTGGCCGACGAAGCCCGCGATGCGGCATCCGCACGCGCGGCGCTGGCGACCATCCGCGATGCGCTGCTCACCGGCCGGGCGAACGATCGCTGGACACAGGCGATGCTGGCGCTGCAGCGGGAGACGCGGATGCCTGCGGCGCCGGCGCTGGACCTGCTGGCCGGCGTCGAGGGCGACCTGGACGCCGTCCGCCTGCCGGACGAGGACGCGCTGGTGCGATATGCCTACCGCGTGGCGGGCACGGTGGGCCTGATGATGTGCGCAGTGCTGGACGTGCATGACCCGCGCGCGCGGCCGTTCGCGATCGACCTCGGCATCGCCATGCAGCTCACCAACATCGCCCGCGACGTGGGCGAGGACGCACGGATGGGCCGCCGCTATCTTCCGGCGAGCTGGATCGGCGAGGTGGCGCCCGCCGCGATCGCGCAGCCGGACGCCTCGCTCGAGCCCCGGCTGCGCGACGCAACGCGGCGCCTGCTGGCGCTCGCCGAGCGCTACTACGCCAGCGGCGAAGCGGGCCTGGCCTTCCTGCCGCCGCGCGCCCGGTTGGCCATCCTGGCCGCCGCGCGCATGTACCGCGCGATCGGCGGACGCATCGCCGCGGCCGGGCACCGCAGCTGGGACCGTCGCGCGGTGGTCGGTCCGGCCGCCAAGGCCGGGCATTCGCTGCAGGCGCTGCTGGCGTTCGCGCTGTCGCCGCGCCTGCATCGCCGCGACGCGGTGCACGAGGCGTCGCTTCAATTCGCGCTGCAGCCGCGGGTGCTCCGCCATGACTGATCGCGCGGACCTGGTGGTGCTGGGCGGCGGGCTGGCCGGCCTGTCGCTGGCGATGCGCCTGGTGCAGTCGGGCTATCGCGGCCGCCTGCGGATCATCGAGCCGCGCGAGCGCTACGTCGATGATCGCAGCTGGTCGTTCTGGATTCCGGACGGTGCGCTGCCGGCCGTGCCGGTGACGCGCACGTGGGACGATTGGGTGTTCTCGCGCGACGGCGGCGAAGCCGTGGTGCGGCAGGCCCAAGGCTGGCGCTATGCCTACGTGCGCGGCAGCGACTTCTATCGCACCGCGCTCGGCCTAGTGGCGGCCAGTCCGGACGTGACGCTGATGCTGGGCACCCGCGCGGGCGCGATGGCCGAGGTCGGCGATGAGGTCGAGATCCGCACCGACGCCGGGCCGCTGCGCGCCCGCCACGTGGTGGACACGCGACCGCCGCCGGCGAGCCAGCGCGACGGCGCGACGCTGTTCCAGTGCTTCGCGGGCCGCGAGCTGCTGCTTGATGCCCCGGGCGTGGACGAGCGCCGGGTGGAGCTGATGACCGACATGCGCGCGGACGCCGAGGGCTTCGTGTTCACCTATGTGCTGCCGCTGACGCCGACCCGCGTGCTGGTCGAGGCGACCCGGTTTTCGCGGCAGCCGCTGCCGGCCGATCGGCTGTGGCAGGACCTGGATGCGCTGCTGGCGCGGCGCGGCTGGTCCGGCGCCGAGCGCGTGCGCGCCGAGGCGGCGACACTGCCGATGGGGCTGCCGGCGCCGGCCGGCCCGGCGTTGCCGCGCGGCGCGGTGCGCGCCGGCACCGCCGCGGGCGCCCTTCGCGCGGCATCGGGTTATGGGTTCCTTCGCATCCAGGCCTGGGCCGACCGCTGTGCCGACGCCGTGATGCGCGGCCAGCCGCCGGTCGGCCATCCGGCGGAGCCGCGGCTACGGGGCTGGATGGACGGCGTGTTCCTGCGCGCGCTGGCCCGCCATCCCGCGCGCACGCCGGAATTCTTCATGCGGCTGGCGCGGGCGGTGCCGGCGGCGGCGTTCGCGCGCTTCATGTCGGACCAGGCCAGCTGGCGCGACCAGCTGCGGGTGATGGCGGCGCTGCCGCCCGGGCCCTTCCTGCGCGCCCTGCCGGCGCGCGCGGGGCTGCCGGCATGAGCCGGGCGTTCGCGGCCTCGCCCGAGACCTGGGTGTTCCTGGCGCTGGGCGGCTTCATGGTCGCGCTGTGGCCCGGCGCCGGCGCGCCGGCGGCGCCCGCGCTGCTGGTCGTGCTGGCGCTGGCGGTCGCCGTGACCGGGCTGCCGCACGGTGCGCTGGATCCGTGGCTGGCCCGCCAGTCCGGGCTGTGGCGCACGCGGCGGGGCCTGGTTGCATTCCACCTGGCCTATGTCGCGCTGGCGGCGCTGGTACTGGTGGCCTGGCGGTGGCTGCCGGGTCCAAGCCTCGCGCTGTTCCTGGCGATCTCGGCCTGGCATTTCGCGGGCGACTGGCGCGGGCACCTTCCGGGCGCGGCGCGCGCGGTGGCCGGCGGCGCGCTGCTGGCGCTGCCGGCCTGGCGCTGGCCGGGCGAGGTGCAGGCGATCTTCGTGATGCTGTCCGGTGCGGACGGCGCGGCGGTCGCCGAGGCGCTGGCGACGATGGCGCCGTGGCTGGCGGCCGGCATGGCAATCGTGGCGGCGTTCGCGCTGCGCCGCTCGCTGACGACGGCCATCGAGCTGGCGGCCATCACCGCGCTGGCGCTGCTGCTGCCGCCGCTGCTCTTCTTCATCGTGTACTTCTGCGCGCTGCACAGCCTGCGGCACCTTCGCCACGCCGCCCTGGGCGCGGATGCCGGCGCTCGGCGGCGGATGGCGGGCGTGGCCGTGGGCTACACGCTGCTGGCGCTGGTGCTCGCGGCCGTGGCGTGGCCCTGGCTGGCGCGCGCCGGGGACGCGCTGCCGGTACCCGGCACGCCGCTGGCGCAGCTGGTGTTCATCGGCCTGGCGGCGCTGACGCTGCCGCACATGCTGGTGGTGATGCACGCCGAACGCGCAGCGAGGGCCGCGCCATGAGCCTGATGTCGGAACGCAAGGCCGGCCACATCGAAGCGGTGCTCTCGGGCCGGGTGAATGCGCGCGCGGTGGACGCCGGCTTCGACCGACTGCGCTTCGAACACTGCGCGCTGCCCGAGCTGGACCTGCAGGACATCGACCTGTCGACCGACTTCCTCGGCAAGCGGCTGCAGCGGCCCTTCCTGATCAGCTCGATGACCGGCGGCCACGCGCACGCGACGCGGATCAACGCGGTGCTGGCGGAAGCGGCGCAGGCGCTGGGCATCGCACTGGGCGTGGGCTCGCAGCGGGTGGCGCTGTCCGGCGGCGGCTTCCAGGGCACCGACCGCAGCCTGCGCCGGCTGGCGCCCGACATCGCGCTCTACGGCAACCTGGGCGCCGCGCAGCTGCGCGAGTACGACACCGACGACATGCGCCGCGCGGTCGACATGATCGACGCCGATGCGCTGATCATCCACCTCAACCCGCTGCAGGAAGCGCTGCAGGCGCGCGGCGACACCCGCTGGAGCGGCCTGCTGGCGCGCCTGGAGCGCGTCTGCGCGACGCTGCCGGTGCCGGTGATCGTCAAGGAAGTCGGCTTCGGCATTTCCGCGCCGGTGGCCCGGCGGCTGGCAGGCTGCGGCGTGGCGGCGATCGACGTCGCCGGCGCCGGCGGCACCAGCTGGAGCGCGGTGGAGGGCCACCTGGCGACTGATCCGCAGCAGGCGGCGCTGGCCGAGATCTACCGCGACTGGGGCCTGCCGACCGCGACCGCGCTGCGCGAGGTGCGGGCGGCGCTGCCGGCGCTGCCGCTGATCGGCTCCGGCGGCATCCGCCACGGCCTCGATGCCGCCAAGGCGCTACGCCTGGGCGCCAGCCTGGTCGGCCAGGCCGGCCCGCTGCTGCGGGCCGCGATCGAGGGCGTGGCGCCGCTGATGGCGCATTTCGCCCAGCTCGAGCAGGGCCTGCGGCTGGCCTGCTTCGCCACCGGTTCGGCCGACCTGGCCGCGCTGCGCCGCGTGCGGCTGCTCGAAGACGCCTAGCCCGGGCTGGCTTTCAGGAAGACCTGGCGTGAAGGCGGGAAGGGTCTCGGGGCTCCACCCGCCCCTTGGAAGGCGTGCTACTCGATTTCGCTGGTTACCCGCAGGGCGAGAGTCTCGGTATTGCCCGACGCCAAGAGGCTGGCGGTAGGTGCGATGTACGTGCGGGCGCTGCCGTCGGCGGGCCGGAGCAGACTCAGGGAAGACACCGCGAAGGCAACCCACGAGGCTTCAACGCCAACCTGGCAGGGTGGAGGGCGGCGCGGTAGCGGTGCTAACGAGCGCCCCCCGGTATTGGTTGCGTGGCCACCGCCCGTGCGACGGTGAACACCCACGTTGGATCGAACCTGCCGTCAGAACTTGCAGGCACCCTTGGTGAAGGGGCACTGATACCCATACTTCTGCCTCAGGAAGGACTCGGCGCTTTCTTCGCTGCAGACGAAACCTTCGTCCTGGAACAGCGTGGGCTTGCACACCCCGTTGTTCTCCAGCTTCTCCTGGTCACTGCAGATGTTGTCCTTGCAGGCGCTGCAGTAGACGAGGAACTTGGGTTCCTTGCCGTCACATACCTTGGTGCCGGACGTTCCGCCGGCGGTCGGCTTCAGTCCCAGGCTCAGATCGACAGCCGATCCGTGGACCGCCGAGACTCCGGCCGCGGGGGTATGCGAGAGCACCACCAGGGTCTCGTCGGTTCCAAGCAAGCCGTTGGTGTTCAGCCGACCCAGGCTCAGGCGCACCTGTGCGAGGCTGTTCTTGGCCTGCCCCAGGGTCTGGCCAACAAGGTCCGGCACGGTCGAACTCGGGATGTCGCCACAGATCAACTTGCCGTTGTGGTTGTTGATGGGCTGGTTGCAGCCCGAGACATTGAGGCCGTGCAGGGTTGAGTATCCCCCGCGGAGCGTCTGGCAGGCGGCCGTCAGTATCCCGCGCTCGAACGTGATGCCAACGCAGGAGTCTTGGTAGGGTCCCGCCGGCGGAACGTCTGGGCTGCAACGGAGCTTGTTGGTATCCGCGGAGATGCCGCCGGCGCACTGGCGAACGTCGGCGATTTCGCCGCAGGTCGAAGTGAGCCTGAAGTCGGTCAGGACGAACTCCGTGCACTTGGCCCGGCGGCTGGTCCAACGCAGGGAATCGAGCCGCGACCCGACAGAGCACTTGAGGATGCCGTTGGCATCGGCGAAAGGAATGGACGTGCAAGCCGACGTGTCCAGGCTGGTGTCCACCAAGGCCTCGCTCAAGTTGCGGCATTGCCCCCGCAGCACGCCCGTCCCCGGGCGCAAGGGGTTCGGAAACAGGCTCTGCATGTAGGCAAACAGGCCGAGCGGGGCCTGCTGCATGCCTCGCACTTCCCATTCGTACCTGGCGCTGACGATGCCTTCCGAGAGGTTTCCGGGAATCGGCCCCTGCTCGTTCGACAGGGCGCACGCGCTGTAAAACGCGGCGTCCCGGTCGCTCACGCACCGCCCGTCGATTTCACGCCTCCCTCCGCGGCAACTCGGGAAGGCTTCCGCTGCGGTGCAGGCCCGCTGGCGATCACCGCCGCACGCACCGCTTGCCAGGCAGATGCCCCGGATCTCGACCAGGCCCGGATCGCAGCTGCTCCGTCCCACGATGGCGCAGGCACGCTCATCGAGGCGTCCGCACGCAGGACGGATGCAGACGTTGTTCTGCGGCACCAGGGTCGCCACGCATCCTGTCAGCGGCTGCCAGGCGCCCGGCTCGCCGGCCAGGCAACGCCGTTTCCCCTCGGCGCCGCAATCGCCGCGTACCTGGCAGACATTGTCGAACTCGACCAGGCCGCGATCGCAGCTGTTGCGGCCGGCGATGGCGCAGGCCCGTTCGCCGACGCGTCCGCAGGCGACGCGCCCGACCAGTGTCGCGGGCCGCACGTCGGTCCTCGCGGGCACCACGCAGGCCTGGTTTGATTGAACGTGGGCCGTACCCCTGACCGCGCCAGCCGGGCACGTCCAGCACGATCCGATATCCGCGAACTGCCCGGCGCCGCAGCCCGCGCGCCGGATGAAGGTCGCTGGCTGCTTGCGGTCGAACACGCCGCCCGGTTGGCCACAAGCCGCAGGCCCGTTGACCGGCGACACCGTCCTGACCAGGCCGGAAGGGCAACGCCAGCACTCGCCACCGTTGCGCGGATCAGTGACGTCCCCGGCATCGCAGACCGCCGAGCCCTGCCTGGTGGCCGGACCCGTCGTAGCTGGAACGGCAGCCTCGCAGGCATTGGCTGCCGTCACGGGGAAAACGGTCCGATTGAATCCGGCCGGGCACTCCCAGCACTCGCCGCCGTTGCGCGGGTCGAGGAATCCGCGGGGGCAGGTTTGGGCACTGGAGATCGCCGGCCAGGCCAGCAGCGCGGTCAGCACCACCAGGCACCAATACCCGGCAAGCCGTCGAGGAAGGTCGTTGTTGACGCGGGATGTCTGGGGAGTCATGTCAGGCTTCAGGGGGGTGGGCCTGAAGAAAGAAACGAGCAATGGGTCCTCGCTCGGCCATGCGAGGCCGTGCGGGACAAACGGGTGACGGCAGTCGGGACCGCTCGGCAACAGGCAGCCCGGCCCGGTGGCGCGGGGTTTGGCAGCCGCCGCCGCGGGAGAGGCCGTGGGAGTGGGTGGCCCGCTTCACGCCCTCCCCACCCGGCCCGGGACCGCGACCCGGGTATAATTCCGAGTCTTTGCTCCAGCCCCGGAAACCGCCCATGTCCGTCCCGACCCTCCCGACCGAACGTCCGCTCGACCGCGAGTACACGCTCGAGCACAAATACACGCGCGAAGAGGGCCGGATCTACCTGTCCGGCGTGCAGGCGCTGGTGCGGCTGCCGCTGATGCAGCAGATGCGCGACCGCGCCGCCGGCATCAACA
>LNFM01011502.1_pt1 | contig 11999 bp, 6 predicted proteins | sample 596031 | NCBI WGS metagenome assembly LNFM01 (sample SAMN04254537, study PRJNA301005) | activated carbon metagenome | isolation source: dual media filters at the Ann Arbor, Michigan drinking water treatment plant | place: USA: Ann Arbor | reverse complement strand
GCCTGCAGGCGCGGCTGATGAGCCAGGCGCTGCGCAAGCTCACCGCCTCGATCAACAAGTCCAACACCATGGTGATCTTCATCAACCAGATCCGGATGAAGATCGGGGTGATGTACGGCTCGCCGGAAACCACCACCGGCGGCAACGCGCTGAAATTCTACGCCTCGGTCCGCCTCGACATCCGCCGCATCGGCGCCATCAAGGAACGCGACGAGGTGGTCGGCAACCAGACCCGCGTCAAGGTCGTGAAGAACAAGCTGGCGCCGCCGTTCAAGCAGGTCGAGTTCGACATCATGTATGGCGAGGGCGTCTCCAAGATGGGCGAGATCCTCGACCTCGGTGTCAAAGCCGGCATCGTCGAGAAGTCCGGCGCCTGGTTCTCCTATGATAGCCAGCGGCTGGGGCAGGGGCGCGAGAACTCCAAGGCGTTCCTCAAGGCCAATCCCGACATGACCGCCAAGATCGAGGCGGCGATCCGTCAGAACTCCGGCCTGATCGCCGAGCAGATCCTGGCCGGCTCCCCCGAGCGCGACGCCGAGGGCGAAGAGCCGGCGGAGGAATAGGGTTACGACGCTTTCAGGCCGCAAGGCCGGAGAAGCGACAGACGGGTGCTTGAGGACGTCGGGTGGCCGACGTCCTCGGCACCCGTTTTGTTTTCCGCCGTCATTTTTCTCCGCCGTCATTCCGGACAGTCCGCGCATGCGGACTGATCCGGAATCCCGAGATGCGGGGCACCAAGACCTTGCCCAAAACCTCTGGATTCCGGGTTCGCGCCGAGGCGCGCCCCGGAATGACGGGTCTTCCGCGGCCGTTTTCCTGCAGTCATCGCGGACAACCCGCGAAGGCGGACTGAGGGCCCCGCTCCCCTTTGCATGGGGTTGTTTTCGCGATTTTGTGCCGGGCCCTGCGGTGTCTCGCCGACGGCCGCTCCGCCGTCATTGTTTTCCGCCGTCATTCCGGACAGTCCGCGTATGCGGACTGATCCGGAATCCCGAGATGCGGGGCACCAAAAGCTCTGACCTAAAACCTCTGGATTCCGGGTTCGCGCCAAGGCGCGCCCCGGAATGACGGCCTTTCGGCTGTCACTCCGCGGCTTGCGCGTAGTCCGCCACCGGCGGGCACGAACACACTAGGTGGCGGTCGCCATAGACGTTGTCGACCCGCCCCACCGGGCACCAGTATTTGTCGGTGCGCGAGACGCCGGCGGGAAAACAGCCCTCGGCGCGGCCATAGGCGCGCGCCCAGGCGTCGTCGGCGATGTCGTGGACGGTGTGCGGGGCGTGGCGCAAAGGCGAGGCCTCGACCTTCCAGCGGCCGTTCTCGATCTCCGCGATCTCGTTGCGGATCGCGATCATGGCGTCGCAGAACCGATCCAGCTCCGCCTTCGATTCCGACTCGGTCGGCTCGATCATCAGCGTCCCCGGCACCGGGAAGCTCATGGTCGGCGCGTGGAAGCCGTAGTCGATCAGCCGCTTGGCGATGTCGTCGACGGTCACGCCGGCGGTTGCCTTGAACGGGCGGGGATCGACGATGCATTCGTGCGCGACGCGGCCTTTGGCGTTCCGGTACAGCACCGGGAAATGCGGATCGAGCCTGCCGGCGATGTAGTTGGCGCCGAGGATCGCGACCTCGGTGGCGCGGGTCAGGCCCGCGCCCGCCATCATCAGGATGTAGACATACGATATCGTCAGGATCGAAGCCGAGCCTGCCGGCGCCGCCGACACCGGCCCGACCGGATGCGGCTCGGCGCCGTCGTTGGCGGGATGGCCGGGCAGGTAGGGCGCCAGGTGCGCCTTGACGCCGATCGGGCCCATGCCCGGTCCGCCGCCGCCATGGGGAATGCAGAACGTCTTGTGCAGGTTGAGATGGGAGACGTCGGCGCCGTAGTCGCCAGGCCGCGCCAGGCCAACTTGCGCGTTCAGATTGGCGCCGTCGAGATAGACCTGGCCGCCATGGCCGTGAACGATGTCGCAGATCTCGCCGATGTGCTCCTCGAACACGCCGTGGGTCGAGGGATAGGTGATCATGATTGCGGCGAGATTCTTGGAATGCTTTTCCGCCTTGGCGCGCAGGTCGTTGACGTCGACGTCGCCCCTGGCGTCGCAGGCGACCACCACCACCTCCATGCCGACCATGCTGGCGGAGGCCGGGTTGGTGCCGTGCGCGGAAGAAGGAATCAGGCACACCGTGCGGTGCGGCTCGCCGCGCGCGGCGTGGTAGCCGCGGATCGCCAGCAGCCCGGCATATTCGCCCTGCGCGCCGGAATTCGGCTGCAGCGAGATCGCGTCATAGCCGGTGATGTCGCACAGAAAGCGTTCCAGCCGCGCAAACAGCGCATGATAGCCGCGCGCCTGCTCGCGCGGCGCGAACGGATGCAGGTCGGCAAACCCCGCAAAGCTCAGCGGCATCATTTCCGCGGTCGCGTTCAGCTTCATGGTGCAGGAGCCGAGCGGGATCATGGCGCGGTCGAGCGCGAGGTCGCGGTCGGCCAGCTTGCGCATGTAGCGCAACAGCTCTGTTTCGGAGCGATGCGCATGAAACACCGGATGGGTGAGGAACGCGGTGCCGCGCTTGAGACCCCCGGGCAGCGCCTCGGACGCGGATGCGTCGATGTCGGCATAGGACAACGCGCCGCCGAACGCGCGCCATACCGCCTCGAGGATCTCGGGCGTGGTGGTCTCGTCCACCGCGATCCCAAGCGTGCCTTCGCCGATCCGCAGATTGATCCGTTCGGCGCGGGCGCGGGCGACGATGTCGTTTTGTCTTGCGCCGGCCGCGACCGTGATCGTGTCGAAGAAGGCCGCCGACTTCGGCGCAAAGCCGAGCCGCGCCAGCCCCGCCGCCAGCACGGCGGCGCGCCGGTGCACGGTGCGGGCGATATGGGTCAGCCCCTCCGGGCCGTGATAGACCGCGTACATCGAGGCGATCACCGCCAGCAGCACCTGCGCGGTGCAGATGTTGGAGGTGGCCTTCTCGCGGCGGATGTGCTGCTCGCGGGTCTGCAGCGCCAGCCGGTAGGCCGGTGCTCCCCGCGAATCCACCGACAGGCCGACCAGCCGGCCGGGCAGCGAACGCTTCAGCGCGTCGCGCACCGACATATAGGCCGCATGCGGGCCGCCATAGCCCATCGGCACGCCGAAGCGCTGCGCCGAGCCGACCGCGATGTCGGCGCCGAGCTCGCCGGGCGAGGCCAGCAGCGTCAGCGCCAGCAGGTCGGCGGCGACGACGGCCAGCGCGCCCCTGGCCTGCAGCGCGACTATCGCCGGTCGGAGATCGCGCACCACGCCCGAGCTGCCCGGATATTGCAGCAGACCGCCGAACACCTCCGCCTTGCCGAGGTCGGCGAGGGGATCGCCGACGATCAGTTGCCAGCCCAGCGGTTCGGCGCGGGTGCGCAGCACCGCGAGCGTTTGCGGATGCACCTCCGAATCGACAAAGAACGATTTGGCGTCGCCCTGAAAGGCCCGCTCGGCCAGCGCCATCGCTTCCGCCGCGGCGGTCGCCTCATCCAGCAGCGAGGCGTTGGCGACGTCGAGCCCGGTGAGGTCGCAGATCATGGTCTGGAAGTTGAACAGCGCCTCCAACCGGCCCTGGCTGATCTCGGGCTGGTAGGGCGTATAGGCCGTGTACCAGGCCGGATTCTCCAGGATATTGCGCTGGATCACCGCCGGCAGGATGGTGCCGGAATAGCCTTGGCCGATCAGCGAGGTGAAGACCTGGTTCTGCGACGCCAGCTCGCGCATATGCGCCAGCGCCTCGGTTTCGCTCAACGCCGGCCCGAGATCGAGCGGGGTCTGTTGCCGGATCGAGGCCGGCAGCGTCTGGCCCATCAGCTCGCCGAGGCTGTCCGCCCCGACGGTTTCCAGCATCGCCTCGATGTCGCGGGGCGAGGGGCCGATATGGCGGCGCGCGAAATCGGTGGCGGCCTCGGCGGTGGTTTTCAGCGGCGCGTTCATGGGTGCCTCACTAGAATCTGCAGAATTCGGCGTCATCGTCCGCGAAGGCGGACGATCCAGTACGCCGGGACGTGTCGGTTCAATCGCTGGCATCGGTGGATACTGGATGCCCCGCCTGCGCGGGGCATGACGACGATGGGGGTCATGCGTCCCTCACGCGGTGTGGCTGGCGTAGGCGGCCTCGTCCATCAGGCCGTCGAGTTCGCTTCTGTCCGCAATCTTCAGCTTGAAGAACCAGGCCTTGCCGCCGGCGTCGGAATTGACCAGCGCCGGTTCGGCGGCCAGTGCGGCGTTGACTTCGAGCACCTCGCCCGAAATCGGCGCATAGACGTCGGAGGCCGCCTTGACGGATTCGACCACCGCGGCGGCTTCCGCTTTTTTCAGCGCGCGGCCGACCTTCGGCAACTCGACAAACACGACGTCGCCAAGCTGGGACTGGGCGTAGTCGGTGACCCCGATGGTGGCGACATCGCCCTCGATGCGGAGCCATTCGTGGTCGGTCGTGAACAGTGTCGTCATGGAACTTCCTCTTTCCGCGTTTCGGGATCAACGTTTGTAGGTGTTGGGCACGAACGGCATCGGTGCGACCCGCAGCGGCAGCCGCTGGCCGCGAACCTCGGCGAAGATCTGGCTGCCGCTGGCTGCCAGCGAGGTCGGCAGATAGCCCATCGCCACAGGCGCATCGAGGCTCGGGGCGAAGCCGCCGGAGGTGACCTTGCCGACCGGCTCGCTCGAGGCCGCATCTGAAAACAGCAGCGCGCCTTCGCGCACCGGGGCGCGGCCCTGCGCGCGCAGGCCGACCCGGCGGCGCGATGCGCCGGCTTCAAACTGGGAGAGAATCTTTTCCGCGCCGGGAAAGCCGCCGGCGCGCGCGCCGCCGCTGCGGCGGCTTTTCTGCACCGACCATTCCAGCGCCGCCTCGACCGGCGTCGTCGTGGCGTCGATGTCGTGACCGTAGAGACAGAGCCCGGCCTCCAGCCGCAGGCTGTCGCGGGCGCCCAGTCCGATCGGCAGCACGTCGGCGTTCTCCAGCAGCGCTGCGGCCAGCGCCGCGGCGTGTTCGGCGGGAACCGAGATTTCAAAACCGTCCTCGCCGGTATAGCCGGAGCGCGAGACGAAGCAGTCGAAACCCAGGACCTTGCGCGGGCCGGTATCCATGAACCGCATCGCGGCGACATCGGCGCCGAGTTTCGCCAGCGCCGCTTCCGCCCTCGGGCCCTGCAGCGCGATCAGCGCCCGATCGGCTAGCGCATCGATGACGCAGGTCTCGGAGAGATGCGCGCGCAGATGCGCCTCGTCCTCGGCCTTGCAGGCGGCGTTGACCACCAGAAACAGATGGTCGCCGAAATTGGCCACCATGAGGTCGTCGAGAATGCCGCCGTCGGCGTTGGTGAACTGCGCGTAGCGCTGCCGTCCCGGCGCCACCGCGACGATGTCCTGCGGCACCAGCCGCTCCAGCGCCAGCGCGGCATCGGCGACCTTGCCGGATTTCGCGCGCAGCGCGATCTGGCCCATATGCGAGACGTCGAACAGGCCGGCAGCACTTCGTGCATGCAGGTGCTCCTTCAGGACGCCTGCCTGGTATTGCACCGGCATGTCGTAGCCCGCGAAGGGAACCATCTTGCCGCCGCGCGCGACATGGAGCGCGTGCAGGGGAGTGCGTTTCAATGGAGATTGGTCGCGCAACAGCATCCGTCAGGCCCTCAGGGGTTGCGGAGACCAGTCTCCGGGAAACCCACAAGAAAGCCCCATCTGTCGCTGTGCCTGAGAGTATTATCCCGTCGGCGGACACCCCCGGGCCCAAAGGCCCTCGGTGTCTCTTTCCAGATGCTCGTCCGTCACGCGGTCCGTTTGCCTGAGAGTTTCCGGGGCGGTTGCTCCTTCGGCGCCGGCGCTCAAGCCGATCTCTCCCGACGTGACGTCTTCAACAGACAGGAGGAAAACACAGCCCTGCCAAGCCTGTCAACGCAGCCGCAGCCTTATCAACGGGACTTCCGCGTCCGCCTTGTGTGCTGCGGCAACCCTATGATCCGCCTGCACAGTTTCTGGACAGCGCGACGGCCCTTGTCTAAAAGCGGTTGGCTGGTAGATGCGGGCGTCCGGAGCCCGGCCCGGCCCCTTTTTCCGATTGGATGAACATGAGCGGCGTCAACGAGATCAGGTCGAAGTTCCTGAACTTCTTCAAGGAGAATGGCCACGAGATCGTGGCCTCCTCGCCGCTGGTGCCGCGCAACGATCCGACCCTGATGTTCACCAACGCCGGCATGGTGCAGTTCAAGAACGTCTTTACTGGTGTCGAGAAGCGTCCCTACCAGCGCGCCACCACCTCGCAGAAATGCGTGCGCGCCGGCGGCAAGCACAACGACCTCGACAATGTCGGCTACACCGCCCGGCATCTGACTTTCTTCGAGATGCTCGGCAATTTTTCCTTCGGCGACTACTTCAAGGAGCGGGCGATCGAGCTCGCCTGGAACCTGATCACCCGAGATTTCGGGCTGAAGAAGGACAAGCTCCTGGTCACCGTCTACCACGACGACGAGGAGGCGGTGCGCCACTGGAAGAAGATCGCCGGCTTCTCGGACGACCGCATCATCCGGATCGCGACCTCGGACAATTTCTGGGCCATGGGGGATACCGGCCCCTGCGGTCCGTGCTCGGAGATTTTCATCGACCGCGGCGAGCACATCTGGGGCGGGCCGCCGGGCAGCCCGGAAGAGGATGGCGATCGCTTCCTTGAATTCTGGAACCTGGTCTTCATGCAGTTCGAGCAGGTGACGAAGGACGAGCGGGTGGCGCTGCCGCGCCCCTCGATCGACACCGGCCTCGGACTGGAGCGCATGGCCTGCATCCTGCAGGGCGTCGACAGCGTCTTTGAGACCGACCTCTTCCGCCATTTGATCGATGCCGCCGCTTCGGCGCTCGGGCAGGGGCCGGAGGAGCAGACCGTCGCGTCGTTCCGGGTGATCGCAGACCATCTGCGCTCGTCGGCCTTTCTCGTTGCCGACGGCGTGCTGCCGTCGAATGAGGGCCGCGGCTATGTGCTGCGCCGGATCATGCGCCGCGCGATGCGCCACGCACAGTTGCTCGGCGCGCGCGATCCGCTGATGCACCGCCTGGTCGGGGCGCTGGTGCGGGAGATGGGCCAGGCCTATCCGGACCTGGTGCGCGCCGAAAAACTGATCGAGGAGACGCTGCGGCTGGAAGAAACCCGCTTCCGCAAGACGCTGGAGCGCGGCCTGTCGATCCTCGACGAGAAGAGCGCGGGCCTGAAGAAGGGCGACATGTTCGACGGCGACACCGCGTTCACGCTGTACGACACCTATGGCTTCCCGCTCGACCTGACGCAGGACGCACTGAAGTCGCGCGGCATCAGCGTCGACCAGGCGTCGTTCACCGATGCGATGGAGCGGCAGCGGCAGAAAGCGCGGGCGTCCTGGTCGGGCTCGGGCGATACCGCCAGCGAGAACGTCTGGTTCCCACTGCGCGAAAAACTCGGCGCTACCGAATTCCTCGGTTACGATACCGAAAGCGCCGAAGGCGTGGTGACGGCGCTGGTCAGGGACGGCAAGGATACCGACAGCCTGAAGGCGGGCGAGAGCGGCGCGATCGTGCTGAACCAGACGCCGTTCTATGCGGAGTCCGGCGGCCAGGTCGGCGACACCGGCCTGCTGTCGGGCGAGGGCGTCAGGTTCCGGGTGTCGGATACCCAGAAGAAGGCCGGCGACCTATTCGTGCATCTCGGCACGGTGGAGCAGGGCGCCCTGAAAGTCGGCACCGCGCTGCAGCTCGAAGTCGATCACACCAGGCGGGCGTCGATCCGCTCGCACCACTCGGCGACGCATCTGCTGCACGAGGCGCTGCGCCAGGTGCTCGGCGACCATATCGCCCAGCGCGGCTCGCTGGTGGCGCCGGACCGGCTGCGCTTCGACTTCGTGCATCCGAAGCCGATCACGGCCGAAGAACTCGCCCGCGTCGAGGACATCGCCAACGAGGTCGTGCTCGAGAATGACGAGGTGACGACGCGGCTGATGGCGGTGGACGACGCCCGCGAAGCCGGCGCCCGCGCCCTGTTCGGCGAAAAATACGGCGACGAGGTCCGCGTGGTCACCATGGGCAGGGGATCGCGCGAGCACGGCAGCAACGCGCTCGGCTGGTCGGTCGAACTGTGCGGCGGCACCCATGTGCGGCGCACCGGCGACATCGGGTTGATCTCGGTGACCGGCGAAAGCGCGGTGGCCTCGGGCGTGCGGCGGATCGAGGCCTTGACCGGGCGTCATGCGCGCCGGCATGCCAACGAAATGCTGGCGGTCGCGAAGACCGCGGCCTCCGAGCTGCGCACCACCGTCGACGACATGCCGGCGCGAATCGCGGCGCTGATGGAAGAACGCAGGAAGCTCGAGCGGGAACTGTCGGAGGCGCGCAAGAAGCTCGCGATGGGCGGCGGCGCGTCGGCCGGCAATGGCGCGGCCACGGGCATCCGCGAGGCGGGCGGCGTCAAGCTGCTGGCGCGCGCAGTCGCGGGCGTCGAGACCAAGGACCTGAAGAGCCTGGTCGACGACGGCAAGAAGCAGATCGGCTCCGGCGTGGTCGCGATCGTCGGCGTCACCGAGGACGGCAAGGCCGGCATCGTCGTCGGCGTGACCAGCGACCTCACCTCGCGCTTCAACGCGGTGGATCTGGTGCGCAAGGGCTCGGAGGCGCTCGGTGGCAAGGGCGGCGGCGGCCGGCCCGACATGGCGCAGGCCGGCGGGCCCGACGGCGCCAAGGCCGATGCGGCGCTGTCGGCGATCGAGCAGGCGATGGCCGGCGGCTGAGTGCAGGCAAGGCCAAGGCAACTAATCTGAAGGGCAGCTAATCCGGTGCTCGTCGGGCGCTACTTCTGCTGCACACGGCTGAGATAATCGACAACAGCGAGGATGCGTTTTCGCACCACGACTTCCGGGTCTTGATCCGGTCCGGCCATTTTCCAGTAAGACGGATCAACATAGTGGGGCAAGTTGATGATCGGGTTGAATCGTTCGCCCCAGACTGGCATTTCACGGGTGCCGTGAGCCGGAACCCCTTTCATTCCATTGATGGTTTCATAGACGGTTTCCGTGGGGAAGACCCCGTTGTTGCGCCTGGCCAACATCGTCAAATCGGGAGGCGGTATCTTGAGCTGGTCGCTGACCGGTCCTTTGCCTCTTGCGTCCGTACCATGACAACTCGCGCAGGATGACTGAAATTCGGACTTGCCGAGGTCCGAGTCGTCAGCCTTGGCCGCAGCAGCGAAACCAGCGGCAAGGCTGGCTATCATCAGCCATTTTAACCCACATTCCATCATGTCGCGCTCCTCCGCGGGCCAGGAAGACCTGACTACTAGCCACTTTGCCCTCCACGACAGTTTGACGTACATCAAGACCGGGTGCCGGCCCAGGCCTATGAATGGTTCGTTCTTGCTTGAAGCGGCGCCGGGGCTGGGCCACTTCGCGCCCGCGTGGAGGCCGGATTGCGTAGCAAGGACGGCGGCGAGGCAGTCACCGTCACGCCATGCTTTAGTGGGGAATCGATTGTGGCCACCGTTCCGGACCAACGCATGGCCAGCGCCCCGGATTTGCGGGACCGGCTCTACGAACTGCTGGAGCACGATCACCTGCCGCATTCGGCCGGATCGCGTTTCGCCAGGCTGATCGTCGTTCTTGTCGTCGTCGATGTACTGGCGATGATTCTCGCTTCGGTGCCGGAGCTGGACGTCCGGTTCGGCCTGCTGTTCACGGTGGTGCAGATCGCCGCCATCGCGGCCTTTGCGCTCGAATACCTGGCGCGGCTGTGGAGCGTGGTCGGGCATTCCCTGCGCGTCATGACGCCATGGCGGACGCGGCTCGAATACGCGGTGTCCGGCCTCGGCGTCATCGATCTGCTGGCGTTCCTGCCGTCGGCGGTTGCGTTGACCGTCGGCGATCGGTCGATGCTGGTGCTGTCTGGCATGCTGCCGTTCCTCAAGCTGATACGTTATTCACCGGCGTTGCGCTCGCTGCTGGCGGCCCTGCATGCCGAGCGGCGCACGCTGTTCGGCTGCGTCGTGATCCTGACCGGCGCGGTGCTGCTGTTCGCCTCGCTGCTGTACGCCATCGAGCGTACTGTCCAGCCCGACAAGTTCGGCACCATTCCGCAGGCGATGTGGTGGGCGCTGGTGACGCTCGCCACCGTCGGTTACGGCGACGCGGTGCCGATCACCCCGCTCGGCAAGTCGGTGGCGATGTTCGCCGTCGTCGGCAGCTTCGTGATGATCGCGCTGCCGGTGGCGATCATCGCCACTGCCTTTGCCGACGAGGTCCGCCGGCGCGACTTCATCGTCACCTGGGGCATGCTGGCGCGGGTGCCGCTGTTCTCGCATCTCAGCGCTTCGGAGATTGCCGACATCATGCGGCTGTTGCGGGCGCGAACCATCGAGTCCGGCGAAGTGCTGGTGCGGCGCGGCGATGCGGCGTCCTCGATGTATTTCATCACCGCTGGCGAGGTGGAAATCGATCTGCCGAACCAGCGGGTGCGGCTTTCGAACGGAACCTTTTTCGGCGAAATCGCGCTGCTGCAACGGACCAAGCGCAGCGGCACGGTGACGGCGACGCGCAAGACGAAACTGCTGGCGCTCGACGCGCAGGACTTTCACGCCCTGGTCGAACGCCTGCCGGCGCTGGCCGCGCATGTCAAGCAAACCGCCGAGACCCGCCTCGCCGATACCGCAGGTGCTCTCAAGGGCGACATCGCCGCCGGCGAAATCGCGCTCGCTGAACGGGATTAGGGATTTTTCCGCTTCAATTGAATTCGAAACGGGGCAGGGGCGAAAGCCGCCTTACGCCGCCATCTCCCGGGTCAGGTTCTCCGCGACCTTGTCGAGGAAGCCGGTGGTGGAGAGCCAACGCTGGTCGGCGCCGACCAGGAGCGCGAGATCCTTGGTCATGAAGCCGGCTTCGACGGTGTCGACGCAAACTTTCTCCAGGGTCGCTGCGAACTTCGCCAGCGCCTCGTTCTTGTCGAGCTTGGCGCGGTGCGACAGGCCGCGGGTCCAGGCGAAGATCGAGGCGATCGAGTTGGTGGAGGTCTCCTTGCCCTTCTGGTGCTCGCGGTAATGCCGGGTCACGGTGCCGTGCGCGGCTTCGGCCTCGACCGTGTTGCCATCCGGCGTCATCAGCACCGAGGTCATCAGCCCGAGCGAGCCGTAGCCCTGCGCCACCGTGTCGGACTGCACGTCGCCGTCGTAGTTCTTGCAGGCCCAGACATAGCCGCCCGACCATTTCATCGCGGCGGCGACCATGTCGTCGATCAGGCGATGCTCGTAGGTGATCTTCTTGGCGTCGAACTTGGCCTTGAACTCGTTGTCGAAAATCTCCTGGAAGATGTCCTTGAAGCGTCCGTCATAGGTCTTGAGGATGGTGTTCTTGGTCGACAGATAAACCGAGTATCCCTTGGACAGGCCCTGGTTGAACGAGGCACGGGCAAAATCGGCGATCGAATCGTCGAGATTGTACATGGCCAGCGCAATCCCGGCGCTGGGCGCCTTGTAGACCTCGCGCTCGATCACCTTGCCGTCGTCGCCGACGAACTTCATCGACAAGGTGCCCTTGCCGGGAAACTTGAAGTCGGTGGCGCGATACTGGTCGCCGAAGGCGTGGCGGCCGATGATGATCGGCTTGGTCCAGCCCGGCACCAGCCGCGGCACGTTCTTGCAGATGATGGGCTCGCGGAACACCACGCCGCCGAGAATGTTGCGGATGGTGCCGTTCGGCGACTTCCACATTTCCTTGAGGCCGAATTCCTTCACCCGCGCCTCGTCCGGGGTGATGGTGGCGCATTTGACGCCGACGCCGACCTTCTTGATGGCGTTGGCGGCGTCGATGGTTACCTGGTCATTGGTCTTGTCGCGGTATTCCATCCCGAGGTCGAAATACATCAGGTTGATATCGAGGAACGGGTTGATCAGCTTGTCCTTGATGTACTGCCAGATGATCCGGGTCATCTCGTCGCCATCGAGTTCGACGACGGGGTTGGTCACCTTGATTTTTG
>LNFM01011501.1_pt1 | contig 12000 bp, 13 predicted proteins | sample 596031 | NCBI WGS metagenome assembly LNFM01 (sample SAMN04254537, study PRJNA301005) | activated carbon metagenome | isolation source: dual media filters at the Ann Arbor, Michigan drinking water treatment plant | place: USA: Ann Arbor | reverse complement strand
TTCGGCTCGGCGAGCACCTTCGAGAGCGCCTGCAACACGGGCCTCGCGCTCGCCTCGAACGCCCTCTACGGCGCGCTCGACAACATCGACGGCAACGCGCTCACCTTCGGCCTCGCCGGCACGGCGCGCGGCGTCGACACGAACCGCGACGGCAAGATGGACTCCATCCTGACGGGCACGTGGGCCGGTGACATGCAGTACGCCGGCACGCCGGCGGCGCTCGGCCAGGCGAAGTTCAACGGCGCGAAGATGTAAGGCGCCAGCTCAGTACATCGAGCGATCGGGACTTGGAGCGCCGGACTTGCGCTCCAATTCTGCGTTCACGAACCCGCCCACGACCAGCGAGATCACGGCGAGGTAGAACCAGAGCAGCAAGACGACCGCGCTGCCGAACGCGCCGTACCAGACGTCGTACTTGGCGAAGTTCGAGACCCACAGCGACAGGCCGATGGAGACAAGCAGCAGCATCACCGTCGCGGTGAGCGCGCCCTCCCACAGATGGCGGTTGTCGCCCATCGGCCGCGGGGACGGCGCGTAGCGGTACAGGAGCATCAGCGCCGAGAACACGACGGCGATGAGCACCGGCCACCGCACCATCTCCACGAGCTCGTAGCCCGGCAGCGAGAAGGCGGCCCAGATCGCGGGGAACGCCACGACCACACCGAGCACGACGAGCACGCCAAAGATCGTCACCGCGCCCATCGCGATCGTGACGAGCAGCTTCTGCCAGGTGCGCCGCATCTCGCGCACCCGGTACGCCCGGTTCAGCGAGTCGATCAGCGCCCGCGCCGCGCTCCGGGCCGACCACGTGGAGAGCGCGACGGTGACCCCGAGGGCGAGCCCGATCTCGCGCTTGCTCTGCTGCGCCTGGCGCTCGAGCTGATCGCGCAAGAACGTCACGACCTGCTTCGGCACCACGGTCTCGAGACCGTTCAGGTGCTCCTTGATCTCGTTCGGGTCCTTGGCGATCCCGTAGATCGCGACGGCCGCGGCGAGCGTGGGGATCAGCGAGAAGATCGCGAACAGCGCCGTCCCGCCGGCCAGGATGGGCATCTCGCCCAGGAGGGCCTCGTAGGCCGCCCGCACCCAGTGCGACGCGGCCGAGTCACTGGTGCGATACCAGCTGACCAAGCGCTCCCAGAACCCCCGCATTCTCTGGGATCCTACGCCGAGCGTGATCGACACGCATTGCCACCTCGACCTGGAAGCCTTCGCGGACGACCGCGCGGCGACGATTACCCGCGCCACCGCCGCTGGCGTGACGGGCATGCTCGTGCCTGCGGTCTGGCCCCGCACCTGGGACGCCCTCGTCGAGCTCTGCACCGAGCACGCTGCGGCCGGGGTGCGCGGCGCCCTTGGCATCCATCCGCAGGTCGTCCCCGACGAGGTGACGGGGCCGGTCGACATCGAGCGCCTCGCCGAGGCCCTCCGGCAGGCCGCCGATGATCGACCCGGCATCATCGCCATCGGCGAGTGCGGGCTCGACGCCGCGACGGGCGAGCTGGAGACGCAGATCGCCGTGCTACGGGCCCATGTCCGGGCGGCCCGGGCCCTGCGCCTACCGCTGGTGATCCACGTCCTGCGTGCTCACGATGCCGCCCCGCGGATCCTGCGCGAGGAGCGAATTGGCGACGTCGGCGGTGTGCTCCACAGCTACTCCGGCGGCGCCGACCTCGTCGGACCGTACGCGGACCTCGGCCTCGCCTTCTCGCTCGCCGGTCCAGTCACGTATCCCAATGCCCGCCGCCCCGTCGAGGCGGCCCGCGCGATCCCCGCGGATCTGCTCCTCGCCGAGACCGATGCGCCCGATCAGTCGCCGGTGCCCCATCGCGGCGGCCGCTCCGAGCCGGCGTTCTTGCCTGCGGTGATCGCGGGACTCGCCTCCGCCCGTGGCGAGACCATCGAGGCGATCGCCGCGCTCACCGCCGCCAACGCCCGACGCGTCTTCCGCGCGTGGCACGCCTGACCAAGTCCGACATGTTTTTTGCGCGATTTGCGCAGAAATCATGTCCGACTTGATTTCTAGTCCCACCATGCCGCACCGCCGCTTCGACCGCACTGCTCGGCTGCTGGGGGACCGCGGCGTCGAGAAGCTCGCGGCGTCCACCGTGACGGTGTTCGGCGTCGGGGGCGTCGGCTCGTTCGCGGCGGAGGGCCTCGTGCGCAGCGGCGTCGGGCGCGTGATCCTCGTCGACTACGACCGGATCTGCGTGACGAACGTCAACCGGCAGCTCCACGCGATGAAGGGCACGCTCGGGAAGAGCAAGGTCAACGTGATGGCGGAGCGGCTACGGCTGATCAACCCCGATGCGATCATCGAGACGCGGGCCGAGTTCTACAGCGCCGAGACGTCGGCACGCCTGCTCGTCCCCGAGCCCGATGTCGTCATCGACGCCATCGACAACATGGCGGCCAAGATGCACCTCATCGCGACCTGCGTGCGCGAGAGGCTGCGCCTCGTATCGGCGATGGGCGCGGCCGCGCGCCTCGATCCGACGGCGGTACGCATCGGCGACCTGTCCGAGACGCGGGTCGATCCGTTCGCGCGCGACCTGCGCCGGACGCTGCGGCGCAAGCACGACCTCGATTGTACGAAGCACATGGGCGTGTGGGCCGTGTTCTCCGAGGAGCTGCCGACCTCGCCCCAGGAGCTGGGCTACGACACCGAGGGCTTCGAGTGTGTGTGCCCCGGCGGCGAAAACGGGATGAACGACTGCGAGAAGAAGAATCGGGTCGAGGGCTCGGTCGCGTTCGTGCCGTCGGTGTTCGGGATGACCTGCGCTTCGGTCGCGGTGAAGCTCTTGCTCGGCCTGCCGCTCCCGCTGCCCCGTCCCGAGGAAGCACCGCGCCCGCGGCGCCCAACGCGGCTGGCGCCCATGGTATCGGATCGGACATGATCGCAGTCGGCGAGAAAGTCCCCTCCGTCACCATCAAGCAGGCCACCCCCGAGGGCGGGGCCGATATCGACCCGGCGCAGCTGTTCGCCGGGAAGAAGGTCGTGATGTTCGCGCTCCCCGGCGCGTTCACCCCGACGTGCTCGCAGAAGCACCTGCCGGGCTACGTCGAGAAGCTCCCCGAGCTGAAGGCGAAGGGCATCGACATCGTCGCGTGCCTCTCCGTCAACGACGCGTGGGTCATGAAGGCGTGGGCGGAGCAGCACGGCGCCCTCGGCAAGATCGTCATGCTCGCCGACGGCTCGGGCGCCTTCTCCAAGGCCCTCGGCATCGAGCTCGACCTCACCGCGGCTCACATGGGCGGTCGCTGCAAGCGTGGCGTCATCACGTTCGACAACGGCGTGGCCACGAGCGTCGAGATCGAGGCTCCCGGCAAGTTCGAAGTCTCGAGCGCCGACGCCTGCCTGCTCAAGCTGGGCTGAGTTGCCGCCCGCGCTGTTCCACAGGATCCTCATCGCCAATCGCGGTGAGGTCGCGGTGCGCGTCGCGCGTGCGTGCGATGCCCTCGGCATCGTCCCGGTCTTCGCCGTCAGCGAAGCCGACAAGGGCGCGCCGTACACGCGCAACCGCGAGACCGTTGTCCTCGGTCCGGCGCGCTCCGCGCAGTCGTATCTCGACATCGAGCGCATCGTGCAGGCCGCGGTGCAGACGCGCTGCTCGGCGCTGCACCCTGGCTGGGGCTTCCTCTCCGAGAACCCCCTCCTCGCGACCACCTGTGCCCAGCACGGCGTGACGTTCATCGGCCCGCCGCCCCACGTGACCGACCTCATGGGCAGCAAGACACGCGCGAAGGCCGCGATGCGAGCCGCCGGTATGCACGTGATCCCCGGTAGCCCCGGCGTCCTCGCGGGCGTCGAGGACGCCAAGCGCGTCGCGGCCGAGGTCGGCTTCCCCGTCCTCTTCAAGGCCGAGAACGGCGGCGGCGGGCGTGGCATGCGCATCGCGCGCTCGGCCGCCGAGGTCGAGACCGCGTACAGCGAGGCCCAGGCCGAGGCCCGCGCGGCATTCGGTGGCGACCGCGTCTTTCTCGAGAAGCTCATGGAGGCGGGCCGCCACGTCGAGATCCAGATCTGCGCGGACAAGTACGGCCGCGCGGTCCACCTCGGCGAGCGCGACTGCACGGTGCAGCGCAATCACCAGAAGCTCATCGAGGAGAGCCCCTGCCCCGTCATCTCCGACGAGCTCCGCGCTTCCACCACCGCGCTCGCCGCCCGCGCCGCGGCCTCGGTGGGCTACGTCGGCGCCGGGACGATGGAGCTCCTCTACGATCCGGAGGCCAACGTGCTCCGCTTCATGGAGCTCAACTGCCGCCTGCAGGTCGAGCACACCGTGAGCGAGGAGCGCACGGGTCTCGATCTCGTCATCGCGCAGATCAAGATCGCCGCCGGGGCCCCGCTCCCGTGGACGCAGGACCAGATTCCGTTCCGCGGTCACGTCATCGAGTGCCGCATCAACGCCGAGGATCCGGCGCAGAACTTCAAGCCGTGCCCCGGCACCATCGCCACCTGGTCGCCTCCGTCGGGTGCCGGCATCCGCGTCGACACGCACGTGGAAGCGGGCTACGTCGTGCCGCCGTTCTACGACTCGCTCCTCGCGAAGCTCATCGTCACCGGCACCGACCGCGACGATGCCATCGCGAAGATGATCGCCGCCCTGCGCGCCTTCACCATCGAGGGCGTCCAGACCACGATCCCGATGCACATCGCCGTCTTGGCGTCGGATGACTTCAAGACCGGCAATTACGACACGCGCGCGATCCCCGGCGTAGCCGCCCATTAGCTAAGCTCGCCCCATGCGGTGGGTGATGGTGCTGGCGGTGGTGGCGTGCGGCTGTGACTCGGCGGAGAAGCGCATCGAGAAGCACAAGCCGGTGGCGGCGCCGATCTTCGCGCACTACCAGGCGCTGGGGCCGATCATCGCGAAGCAGCCGCCCGTCACCGAGCGGTTGTGGAACGTGCCCGAGCCCCTCGTGCTCGAGACGTACGCCGACGGGAAGCTGAACCCCGCGTTCAACACCGGCGTCACGTACGTCGAGTACATCGACAAGCTGTGCGATTCGGGGTGGCGGCTCTGGTACCCCGACGTCAACAGCAGCGGTCCGCTCACGATGATGGTCGAGGACGGCGAGGAGTGGCTCCTGAACGTTGCGTGCTACCTGCAGAAGGGCAAGCAGTGGTGGAACGCCGAAATGCACCCGATCAGCTCCGTCGAGCGGCACTTCTGGCAGTTCGAGCACGCAAAGTACGTCGCCGCGATCCGCATCCGGGACGTGAAGACGGCGGGCCTCGTGATGGAAGAGATCGAGGCGAAGCAGATCGAGCACTTCGAGCCGGGCTACATCCGGGGCGACGTGCTGGTCTACGAGGTGGCGACGGAGAAGCTCGTCGCGGCGTTTCCGCTCGACGCCAAGCTGCCGGATACCGTCGAGGTACGGGACTCGGGCATGCACGACCAGCTCAGGGTCATGCTGAGCGATACAGCCAGCAGCGCCATCAAGGCGGTACTGGAATCGAACCCGTGAGCGTTCGGCTTGACCAGCGTGAGCTAGCTAGCTAGTGGCCCCACTGCGACTTCAGGAACAGCACCATCACGATGATCATGACGACTGCGATCCCGAACGTGTGCAGGATGTACGTCTGGGGCGGGGCTTTGTGATCGCCGGACACGAGGCCGACCCTACTACATGACGTGCGTGGTCGTCGACGCGGACGTACGGCACTCGGGCGCGAACCCGCCGACCTCGACCGTGACGGTCAGGTTGCCGTCGACGTCCGCGGTCCGGACCACGATCTTGTCCGTGCCCTGCCCCGTCTCGATGCCGCCGGCCGAGACCGACCAGTTGTAGGTCGGGGTGACATCGGGGGCGCCGGCCCCGACGGAGGCGGAGACGGTGAGCGGGGTGCCCTTGGCCGTGTGACCGGCTTCGGAGAGCTGCACGACGGGGCACACCCCATTACCGGGGGCCATGGGGTCGGCAGCACCGCTCGGGGGCGGCTCGGCGGAAGGGGTGATGGGCTCCTCGACCGCCGGCTGCTTCGAGCCACCACAGGCGGTCAGCGCGAACGCGAGCAACAGCACGAGCTTCATGCCCTGCACACTACACCGCGCGCGCCGAATCCAGGTACGGTCGCGCTGCGCCATGTCGTTCGTCCCGCTCGTCCCGATCGGTGATCCGCTGGCCCGTCTCGCCGACGAGCGCACGGTCGCCGAGCAACGCGCCGCGCTCGCGGTGCTCGAAGAGAGATTGCGCACGCGGCGGCGCGAGGTCGAAGCAGGCTGGGGACCGGCGTACGTCGAGCGTGTCCACAAGAAGGGCAAGCTGACGGCGCGCGAGCGCCTCGAGCGCCTGGCCGATGCGGGTACGCGCACGTTCGAGACCGGCACGTTCGTGAACTACGGCGAGGTGTTCCCCGGCGACCAGAAGTCACCGGGGGCAGGTGTCGTCACCGCGTTCGTGCGCATCGAGGGTCGCTGGTGCATGGTCATCGCCAACGACAACACCGTCGCCTCGGGCGCATGGTGGCCGCGTACGCCGGAGAAGATCCAGCGCGCGCAGACGATGGCGCTGCGGTTGCGCCTGCCGACGGTCTACCTCGTCGATTGCTCCGGGCTCTTCCTGCCCGAGCAGAGCAAGAGCTTCCCCGGGGCCACGGGCGCCGGTCACATCTTCAAGATGAACAGCCTGCTGTCGGCCCACGGCGTGCCGCAGATCGCGGGCGTGTTCGGCGACTGCATCGCGGGTGGCGGCTACATGCCGATCATCTCCGACCGCGTGTACATGACGGAGCAGGCGTACATGGTCATCGCCGGCGCCGCGCTCATCAAAGGCGCGAAGAGCCAGAAGATCACGTCGCTCGACATCGGCGGCCCGGAGGTGCACGTGCATCAGTCGGGCTGCGCGGATGTCCGCGTTCCGGACGACGACACCCTGCTCGCCTGCATCCGCCGCGATGTGGCGCGGCTGCCGTCGTCGGGGGCTGCCTTCTACCGAGGGGAGCTCGGCCCGATGCAGCCGCGCTTCGCGGATGCCGAGCTCGCGGGCCTCCTGCCGACCGACCACCGCGAGGCCTACGACGCCAACCAGGTGCTCGCGCGCCTCGTCGATCAGTCCCTGTTCTGGGAGGTCATGCCCGAGGTCGGCGAGGAGATGATCTGCGGCGTCGGTCGCGTGAACGGCCTCTACGCCGGCTTCATCATCAACCGCCAGGGCCTCGTCGGTGACCCCGAGCAGCCAGGCCGGCAGCGTCCGGGCGGCATCCTCTACCGCGCCGGGATCGCGAAGATCAGCGCGTTCTCCCGCGCGTGCAACGACGACGGCATCCCCCTCATCTGGCTCCAGGACATCTCGGGCTTCGACATCGGCCGCGAAGCCGAGGCCCATGGCCTGCTCGCGTTCGGCAGCTCGCTCATCTACACGAACTCGACGAACACCACGCCGATGTTCACCGTCTTGCTGCGCAAGGCGTCGGGCGCCGGCTACTACGCGATGAGCGGCCTACCCTACGATCCGGTGATCCAGCTCTCGACGTCGTTGTCGCGCCTCTCGGTGATGGAGGGCCGCACGCTCGCCATCGCGGCCTACAACACGAAGCTCGATGACGACTTCCAGATCATGACGACCGATCCGGCCGAGCGCGCCAAGATCGAGGCCGGCATGGCCGAGACGGAAGCGCGGATCGGTGCCGACATGGATCCGTTCGTGGCCGCGAAGCAGATGGACACCGACGAGATCATCGAGCTCGGCGAGCTGCGCAGCTACCTCGCGGCCCTCGTCGAGATGAGCTACCAGGGCACGGGGTATCGCCGCGTGAAGAACCCGCGCATCTGGTCGATGCACGATCTCCGGGTGCTGGTGTCGCGATGAAGATCACGAGCCCTGCCGTGGGCAGCTTCCGCGCGCGCGTGACGGTCGGGGCCCTGGTGCGCGAGGGCGAGATCGTCGGCGAGCTCGACGTTCTCGGCCGCCGCACGCCGATCGTGGTGCCCGCGGGCATGCGCGGCGCCGTCGTCATGGTGGCCACGCAGCCGGTCGACTTCGGCGCGGTCCTCGTCGCGATCGATCCAGCCGCGCTCGGCGAGGCCGCGGCGGCGTCGGCGGCTGCGAGCGAAGCGACGGCGGCAACGGGCCCGGTGTTCCGGTCGCCGATGAGCGGCCGCTTCTACCGGCGCTCGGCCCCCGACAAGCCCGCGTTCGTCGAGGTCGGCACCGAGCTACAGCTCGGCGCGACGGTCTGCCTGCTCGAGGTCATGAAGACGTTCAACCGCGTCACCTACGGCGGCGCCGGCCTCCCCGAGAGAGCGCGCGTCGAGAAGATCCTGGTCGCCGACGGTGATGACGTGAACGCCGGCGATCCGCTCCTCGCGCTGAGCTAGGATCGTCCCGTGAGAGCGCTCGCCGCCGCCGTCCTGCTCGTCCTCGCTCCCGCGATGGCACGTGCCGATGCCGCGAGCGCCGTCCGGGCCGGCACCGAGGCCGAGCGCCTCGCGAAGGCCGGGGCGTTCACCGAGGCCGCCGGTCGCTTCCGCGAAGCGTACCGACTCGATCCGCTACCCAAGTATCTGTGCAACGTCGGCGTCGCCTACCAGAAGGCGAAGCAGCTCGCGAAAGCGCACCTGTACCTCGGCGAATGCTTGCGTACCGGCCGCGGCCTCGATCCGGAATTCCTCGCGAAGGTCGAGAGCGTCGTGCAGTCCGTCGAGGCGACGCTGCGAGAGAGCGGCTTCGTCGCGGTGGAGATCGCCGTGACACCCGCGACGGCCAGCCTGGAGCTCGAGACGTTCGATCGCGACGAGCACTTCGTCGGGTCGCGCACGCTGTGGATGACGACCGGGCGCCACACCGCCATCGTCAGCGCCGAGGGCTACGCCACGCAACGCGTGAACATCGAGGCGACCGCCACGACCGGCAAGGTTTCCATCGAGCTCGTCCCCACGGTTAGCGGCCCGTCACGTCCCGCGGAGCCGCGGCCGGCGTCGCGCGGGACGCTCCCCTACATCGTCGCGGCCAGCGCCCTCGTTCTCGCCGGTGGCGCCGTCGGCTTCGAGATCGCCGGGCGCAGCAAGTACGACGAATCAACGTCGATCGAGGACGACGCGGCGCAGGAGGCTGCCTACGACGCCGCCAACACGCGTCACTACGTGGCCCAAGCGCTCGCGGCCGGCGCGCTCGTCGGCGCGGGGATCGCCGCCTATCTGTTCCTGCGCCCGCAGTCCGAGTCGCGTGTCATGGTGGCGCCGTCGGCGAGCTCGTCGTCGGCCGGGCTCGTGCTGTCGGGCCGCTTCTAGCCAAGCTAGCGATAGATGACGATCGCGCCGCTATCGGTGGGTTGATCGCCCGGCACGCCGATCACGATCGAGCCCGCCGCCATGTGGACTCCCGTCGCGAACGTCGACTCCGACGGGTCTTCGAGGGTGGAAAGTACGGGGTACGACATGGCGTCGTCACGGGCGTACACCCGAACGCGATTGCGGGCCGCGATGATGAACGCCGTGCTCGTCCCGGCGACGACCCGGCCGAAGTTGGCCAGCGGCACGGGGGCGGCGCTCAGGAGCCGACCTGCCGACGGCCCGACATACGCGAGCCCCGAGTCAGCGACTCCCCCATCGTCCCAGAACGGTACGCCGACGAGCCAGTCGTCGCCGGCAAAGCCGACGGCGCTCCCCATGGCCGAGGTCGCGACGCTGTCGGCGAGCTGCAGCCAGGAGCCGACCGTGGCCCCCGAGAACTGGAAGACCGATCCGAAGTTGGCGCCGGGCTGGCGCGGCACCGTCGTACCCGGCGCACCGAGGGTCGAGCCTGTTCCGGTGCGATCGTCGCCGCTCGCTCCGACGAGCATCTCGTCACCCCGGATGGCGATACTCGACCCGAAGAAGTCGTCGTCCTCCAGGCCGAGGTCCGGGTAGTTTGCGGGGGCGATCAGCAACTGGGGCGTCCAGGTTGTCCCCTCGAGCACGTAGGGCTGCACGAAGCCGCGCCGGTTCACCGCGCCAAACGGAGACCCCGCCGCCGCGCGAGCCCCGTCGATCGCCAGGGTTTCTCCGAACCGGCCGTTTGCGACCTGTCCGGCGAGGGTCCTGGTGTTGGTCCAGGCACCCGCGCTCCACTGCCAGAAATAGACCCGGCCGGCCGAGGGGGTAGTGGTGTTGTCCGCGGTCGGGTCGCCAACGAGGATGGTGTCGTCGCTGACGGCGATGCTGGCGCCATACGAGCTGCCCGCCGCTGGCCCGACGAGCTCGGCCTCGCGCGTCCAGGTCGAGCCGCGCAACCGGTACACGACGACGGCGAGCTTGGTCGGATCGGTGGTGGCGCGGAGATCACCGCCGACCACGATCAGGTCCTTGTCGACCGCGACGACACGCCCGCCACGCTCACCCTCACCGCCGACGACGATGCGCGCGACCTCGGTGATCGGGAGCACCGGCTTGATCATGACGTTGGTGTCGATGGACAGCTCATCGGCTTCGAGCCTGACGGCCACCGCGCGCCCGGAGAGCGTGATGTCGATGATCGGTACCCGCGCCTCCGCGGCGATCGTGCGATCCACGTTGTCGACGGAGATCCGCGTGAGCCCGGAGCCGGTGATCACGAGGTCCGCCTCACCGACCAGCGATGACACCTCGAGCTCCGTCATGTCGGGCTGGATCGGCACTTCGTACGGCGTCTTCAGCGCGAGCGTCGCGGGCCCGACACATGTCACGGCGATCACGGCGTCCTGCGAGAGACTGACCGGCGAGCTCGTGGTGCAGGTGTGCCGTGGCGGCGCCTCGACCTCGACCGTGGTCGCGATGCCTGACAGCGCCTGGATGGGCGCGCTGCCGTTCCCGGGCAGCGAGGTCATGAGGGGGGCACCGCTGCCCCGCAGCGTCACGGTGATCGGAGCGGCGCCCTCCCACAGTCCCGAGACCACGATCGAGGCATCGACCTCCTCGACGATCACGCCATCCGGACCGACATCCGCTGGTCGGTCGTACGTGCAAGCCGCCAGCGCGGTGAGCGCGGCCAGGCGTGCGGCGCGCACTAGTACGTGATGTACGGCCCGCCGCCCGTGCGGTCGAGCGCGTCCTCGCCAGCCTTGTCCTCTTCCTCCTCGTCGTCGATGACCGCCGGCGAAGCGAGCGCGCCCTGGAGGACGAAGATCTTCACGGCCGAGGCGGGGATGCGAGCGTTGGGAGCGACACGCCGGAGGATCGAGAGGATGTTGCGCTGAATGTCGTCGACCTCGGTCACGGCCGGCCCCGGCTTGATCACCTTGCCGACCCACCGCTCCCGGTCCTTCTCGTCGCCAATCTCGAGGACGCGCAGGAACTCCTCCGAGCTGCCGTCGAAGTACTTCTTGTCGCCAGGCTTCGAGAGCGCGAGCCCCTCGCGCAGCTTGCTGTCGATCTTGGTCGCAAAGAAAAGCGAGGTGGCCTTATCGAGTTTCATGACAGTCCTCCCGCCAGGAGCGGGAATGGTTCGGGGACAAGGATTCGAACCTTGATGAGCAGCTCCAAAGGCTGCTGTCCTACCATTAGACGATCCCCGAGCGGTTCGAGGACGTTACCACACCTCGTGGCAACGAGCCCTTGCCAGGTCCGCCCGAGTCCATTAGGGTCTGCCGCGAAATTCGGCGCGGTAGCTCAGTGGTAGAGCAGGGGTCTCATAAGCCCTTGGTCGGCAGTTCAACTCTGCCTCGCGCCACCAAAATCTGACGAGCGGCAGGCTCAGGCAAGGAGGGCGGCGCCGCGGCTCGTCGGTGCAGACCTCGCGGTCACGCCGGCTGCTTGCGGAGCACGATCAGGCCGTACGTGATGCCCACCAGCATCGCGGTGGCCGAGCCCACGAGAATCGCCAACTTGGCCGTGTCGAGCAGAACGCGATCGGTGAAGGCGAGCGGCGCGATGAACAGCGACATCGTGAAGCCAATGCCGCCCACGATGCCTACGAGGCCAATGCCACGAGCGCGCATGCCGTCGGGGCGGGTCGCGATCCCGAGCTTGCTCGACAGGAGGGCGAGGCCGGCGATGCCGAGCGGCTTGCCGAGGGCGAGACCCGCGATGATGCCGA
>LNFM01011500.1_pt1 | contig 12003 bp, 6 predicted proteins | sample 596031 | NCBI WGS metagenome assembly LNFM01 (sample SAMN04254537, study PRJNA301005) | activated carbon metagenome | isolation source: dual media filters at the Ann Arbor, Michigan drinking water treatment plant | place: USA: Ann Arbor | reverse complement strand
AAAGAATGAATTGCGCCGGGCCCGTAGCTCAATGGTTAGAGCCGACCGCTCATAACGGTCTGGTTGCAGGTTCGAGTCCTGCCGGGCCCACCACTCACTCTCGCGCTGCCGGAGATTTCCTGAAGGTCGTCGAATTCCACGCGATTGGCGGGCTTTCGTATGCCGCGTGCGTCTCTGGTGATGGGATTGCCGATCAGCAGCGCTTTTTCGGGCGCTCTGTCTCTGCCTTCCGAATCCCGTTTCCTGGGAAACGGAGACGGTTCGACAGAGACTCGGTTCGTATGGGAAGCTTAGGGCGCTGGCAGACCCAGGACGCCGCGCTGGTGTCCCCATTCGGCCGGCAGTTCGCAGAGCCGCGCCACGCCCATGCCGTGCGGCAGGCGTCCTTCGATGGCCGCCTTGACGAGATCGGGAGCGAGGAAGGCCAGCGAGATCGTCATGTTAATCTTGCGTGCGCTGCAGCCTTCGCGAAAGGCGATGGCTTCGACGGTCGCCTTGGGATCGGTGATGAGTTCGTCCAGCCACCGGCGTCCACGCGCAATGGAGGCGACCAGGAGGGCGCGATTCTCAGAGCGGATCGGGCGGACGGTGTCAGGCACCATAAATTCTGGAACGAGAATCTCCCGACGTCGCGTCGATGCCGTCTTATACCAGGGCACCTCGATCTGCTGCCGACCTCGCTTCCGCTTAACGCCGAGGCTTTCTGTACCGGCAAGATCGATGATCAGTTGGTCTGTTCGAATCTCGACCCGGACGACATGATCGTGGATGAGGGCGGTGTCATCCTTTGCGTCAGTCGATTGGCCGAGGTGACCTCGCACTGATTTTATGACAAGCGCCTCGATTTCGTTGGCCGGCACCCTGCTGATCTTACCCGCTTGGTCCGTTTGTCCCTGCACGAGCGCCGAGGAGATGTAGTACCGGTACTTGATGCCCCGCTTGCGGGCATGGCTTGGCGTCATCCGGTGGCCGCGATCGTCGAAGATGCGGCCTAACAGTAGTGCCTCCGACTTCATTCGCGATGTTTTGTGGTTGTTCAACTGGTCGCTGAGCTTGGCCTGGACGGCTTCGAACAGGTCGCGGTCGACGATCACGGGCTGCTCGCCCGGCAGTGTCTCACCCTTGAACACCACCTCTCCGATGTAGAATCGGTTTCGCAGGAGATGGGCCAGCGGGCCGCGGCTGAACGGAATGCCGCCAACTGCTTGGCCAGTTTTCAGGGTCCGAGCTTTGCTGACGATGCCGCGCTTGCGCAGATCCGCCATCAGCAGATTGAGGCTGCCGAGCTTCAGATAGCTCTGGAATATGGTTCGCACGCAATCGGCCTCGGACTCGTTGAGGGTGATCTTCCGGTCCTTGGTGTCATAGCCAAGCGGGGCCATACCGCCGACCCATAGCCCCTTGCGCTTGGACGCGGCGATCTTGTCTCGGATTCGCTCGGAGGTGACCTCGCGCTCGAATTGCGCAAAGGACAGAAGCACATTGAGCGTCAGGCGACCCATCGAAGTTGTGGTGTTGAACTGCTGGGTGACTGAGACGAACGACACGCCATGCCCGTCGAACAGTTCGACGAGCTTGGCGAAGTCGGCGAGCGAACGGGTCAGCCGGTCGACCTTGTAGACAACGATGATGTCGACTTTGCCGGCCTGGACGTCATCCAACAACCTCTGCAGCGCCGGGCGGTCGGTGTTGCCGCCGGAGAAGCCGCCATCGTCGTACTTGGATCGCACCAGGGTCCAACCGGCATGGACCTGGCTTCGAATGTAAGCCTGGGATGCCTCGTACTGCGCATCGAGCGAGTTGAAGTCCTGTTCGAGCCCCTGATCAGTGGACACTCGGGTGTAGATCGCACAGCGAGCCGGCTTGGGTGTTGCGGCCTTGTTCACGACCCGGCCGCCTTCGCGGGCTTGTCCCTCAGCCCAAAGAACCGGGGTCCGTTCCACCTGGTGCCGGTAATGGCGAAGGCGATTTTCGAAAGGCTTGGATAGGTCTTGCCGTTCCAGGCGAAGCCTTCGGTGAGCACCGCGACCCGATGCATTTTCCCGTTCCACTCGCGGCCCAGCACCGTTCCTGGCCTGACATCAGCCATCATCCGGCTGCCGTCCACAGCCCGCTGGCCCGCAGCCTCGGGTGACGCGGCATCATCGAGAAGTCGGCGGCTCGCGTTATCCAGATCACCGAGGCGGTCGGCTTGCAGCCTGTAAGCCAGCATGCGGAACAGGAAATGACGGGGCAGGTGCGGGGGTGGCTGTCGGCGAAACACGTTTCGCCACCCGGCGCGTAACGCACCAACGTCGAGGTCGCGCAGCCGCGCGATCTCGACGTCAAGCGTTGTGCGGTCCGGCTGTGCCGGACCGCCCTTCACGCGCGGCATGTTGTCAGGCCGCGCGGCGATTGGGTTGCGAACGACTCGCCTTGGCCGCACCGTCCCCCTCGATGCGATAGAGGCGGGTACCATCGACCTTGTCGGATGCGAGGTTCAGTTTGAGCTTCTTCCGCACCACGCCCGCGAGGAAGCCGCGAACGGAATGTTGCTGCCAGCCCACCTCCTTCATTATCGCAGCGATGGTCGCTCCGTGTTGCGACCGCAACAATGCGAGGATGCGCGCTTGCTTCGAGGTAGGCTCGTTTTTGCCGGTGTTGGAATGGGCTGCGGCAAGATGCGAAGGTTTAGCCACACGGGCCGCCGGCTTTGACTTGGAGAAGGGCCGTTTTGCGGGTTTATTCGAGGCCTTGGACATCAGGATCTCCGATTTGTAGCGGCTTGGCGCCGCACCACCGAAGCCCCACCTCGGCCAATCAGCCGGCGGGGCGCGATCCCGGACCTTTAGTCCCTGAACTGAGCGCAGTACCGCTCCTTTCACAGACAATTGCCACTCGTTTTTGGATAATCTTATTGCTCAGTGTGGACCATCGCGGCATGGTTTGCTCGAAGGCGGGCCCAACCGGGAATCCTAGTTCGAATCCTGGCGCCCCAGCCACACAGTCCGGTCTCCGCAAGTTTGCCGCCCGGTAGCGCGAATAAGCCCGGCTTTAGCGGCTCATTCGCTCAGGCCGGGAATCTCTATATACTAAATTTGATGAGTGATCGGTCGCCGAAGCCGGGAATCTCCGCACTTCGTCGGCAATCTTCCCATTTTCAGGATTTTTGAGGCTCTGTACTTCTTCGAATAAGAACGGCACGCGATGCATATGTAATTCAAAAGGGACTTCCGGATTTGCTCCCGGATTTAAACCGCCAACTCGGGTGGCAAGATTTTACGCAGATTTCAGAATGGCCACTCGGCGGTTCGATCCTGAAGCGCTCAGCTGCGACGTGCGCAGCGGGGGAAATCGCAAAAGCGAGGAACGGGCCGAGAGTAGCGGCTTTGTCTAAGCTGGCTTGGGCCTCCGGGCGCCAACTATGCCGGGGAGGTTTCGCTCTCCTGGCAGTTATCGACAAAGCTCGTTTCGCCTGGAACCTCTCTGTCAAGCGACAGCTGTGATGGTCTCGTTTTGAGGCAATCGCGCTTTGATGAGTTCAAGACACTCCCGAACAGTTACCCGCAGATTGTCGGCATCGACTGGCAGTGACGCCGCAACCGTCGGATCATCCCCGTGATGTTCATCGCGTGTGTTCACGTCGCACGCATCTAGAGCCTCCAGATCGGCCCAGCATGGATGGCCCGTCCCCCGAGCGCGGATTGCGAGGATGATCGGACCGAGATTGTCGTCCGGCTTGAAATAAGCCGAATACGCCCCCCGGAAATGCGTTTCTAGCACACGCCGGACTATGCCAACGATTTCGGCTGGATCGCCCTCGCGCTGTTCGTAGAAGACCTTAAGCTTATCGATCTGGAGCGCATGATTGCTGCGGCAGAGATCATCCAGGTCGGCAGTCTCGATGTTAGACCAATTGTCGGCGCCATCCGCTATAATTTTGTAGCTCGCCTGCTTTGAACTATTGCACCGCCGGCTGACTTGCCGCAGGAAATGCTCGTCGTGCGAAAGGACGATGACTTGACCGGCGCGCGCGCACAGACCCTTTAACATGTCCACCGTCTTCGTCTTGCGATGGCTGTCGTGGCTGCTCAGGGGATCGTCGAATACAATAACGCGTTCATCGAGATCGCCCAGGCGATCAAGTCCGGCGAGGAAGAACGCGAAAGCCAACGTCGTCTTGTCCCCAGTCGATAGCGTGTTCTTGAAGCTCGCCACGTCGTCCGGCATTTCGCCTCGGCCTCGGGCGACCTCATGCCCTCGGACGATCAAGCCATAGTCGATTGCACCGGCATTGCCGGACATGCTGTTAGTAAATTGGGAAACCCGGAAGCTGGCTTCAAATTTTCCGAGGTAATCGTTGACCCTGCCGTAGTAGTGATCGGCGGCGTCGTTATTCGCTTGCTTTAGGCGCTTCTGAACCTCGGTCCGAACTCGCTTTGCGCGCTCGTCCTGACGTTTTGTCCGGAACATGGCATCGATGCGTCCCTGCACACCTGGATCGCTTCTACGTTTGCGCTTCATGAGGTTGGCAATCCGCGCCAACGCCTACCCTCATTAAGCGGAGTCTCGCCTTGGCGATTGGCGATGGAGACTTCCATCTTGGCCACGCCTTCGTTGTATGCCCTGATCGACGCAATAGAGTTATCGAGCTGGGCCCGCGCGTCGGCGACTGCCTGTGCTTCGAAAATAGCTGTGAGAGGCGCCTCTCGTTTTGCGTCAAGCAGGCGCTTGAACACGGCGTACGCCGAAGCGGCATTTACCAAAGCATCATCAAGCGCCGGCAGGGCCTCATCGAATGACATAAAGTCTGACCAGCCCAGTACCGATTCAGTGTTGGCTGCCCTGACAGCAGACATTTCCGCCAGTGCATCAGGCCCTAAAAGCCTCTCGATGTCTGCGATCACGCCCCGGATAAGGTCGAGATGAGCCTGGTAGTTCTGGCCGAAGATCTGGTTGTATAGCGTGATCAGCCCTTGCTGATCCACCTCATCTTTGCCGCAGAATGGGCAGGATTCATCATGGATGTGTTCGAGGCCAAACTTCACCCATTCCTCCCCCTGTCTCCCGAGCTTAAATCGCGAGAAGTGCTCGGCGAGCTTCGTTCGGGCCGTCGCTTCGATATCCTGAAGCGTCTTCTCGAGGACTTGCATTAAATCGATCTCAATTGCTGGAATGGGCAGGACCGAAAGCCGTCTTAGTTTAATCAGACGGTCAGACTGCTGGACAGCCTTCAGAGCTTTCTGCGCCTCCAAAATCAGATCGTCGATGTTCTCAGGGACGGGTGACGCAAAAAACTCGTCCCGGCTCAGATCCGTGGGGAGGTCGTTCGACAAGGCGTTCTCGCATTCCTTCAGCCTTGCACCTGTGCGCTTGGCCGTTGCGACGAAATACTCTTGCTGGCGAGCAAACTTCACCCCGTCACGGCCTAGAATGATACTGAACAGACCTCTGTCTTGATTCAGGCCGACACTTTCTCCCGCAAACAGGTTGTCGGCGATGAATGACGCATCGAACACTTCTAAGGGCGCAGTGGGCTGGCTCCACTTTCCATCTTTATAATAGACCGTTTTGCCATCGCTGAGCTTCAATGCTACGTTCACGGTGCTAGCATCTGCCCCGAACGTGCGGCGACCGTTGAGTATGCCATGCTTACCTAGCGACGCGGAGCGGAGCACAGATGACAAAGTCGTCTTGCCACGACCGTTCTTTCCATAGATCGTCGTCAGCTTCTGAAGCGCAGCCGCGTTGGGCGTGTCGAAGGCCTTCAAAACCCCCACGTTCCGGACCACAATCTTCGTCAGCATGATAGGCATAAGCGAAATCTAGCCCGCCGGTCGGGGAAAAGGGAGCGGTGATTGAAAAACGGCAGAGCGCCCCCTGCGCTGGAATGAAAACCGTCATAATTTCAATTGCTTATAAAGAAGATAGACTGTCAGTGAAGCTTTTCCCTATCTTCTGTGTCCAGTGCTGTTTGAACGGCCGCGCCCCTAAACGCGCCAGTTAATCCGGGGATCTGTGAACCTTAATGTGGGCGGCGCACCACGACCGATTTCGAGCGGCCATTTCCGATGCCGCTCCATGGCTTTTGGGGAGCCGCATTATTCAGGTCCGAAGGCGAATCCGCATACGAAAAACTTCGGCCAAAAAATGAGATTGCAGGTTAAGGTTGTGTAGGCTGTAGTAAGTCCTCTGGGGGAGGGCGAACAGTGTTAGAAGATGAAACTTCGATTTTTCGCAGTAACTTGCCACTGCATGAAAAACTCGAAAAAGCTCGTACAAATCTTCTCGATCTAAGCGCCCGGAACCGTCTGCTGAACGTTCCTCGCTTTTCTAAGACCGCTCGTACGATCGACATAGTCGATGAGAAGACATCCGAGGTCTATCGGTTACTCGTCTGTGAAGGAAAGGCGTTCACCTTTCTCGCTGGGAAACCAGACAGAAAAAGATCCTCGGAGGACGGAGCTGACGTCACTGAGGATGACGCTGATTATTCGCCGATTGCTTTAGCCGACCCCGAGGGAGATGCAGGCAAAGATCCGTCCCGTCATTCGGACACGCAATTTCAAACACGGATGACGCCGAAGGGACTACAAACGCGCCTGCTCGTCCTTCATTTTGACGCCAAAACGCTTGAAGAAGAGCAAGGAGTCAACATCCTATTCCTCGCGATGGGGATGCTGAGGTGGGTCGATCCGAACAATAAGGAAAACGTTCGCCACGCGCCGCTCATCCTGGTGCCGGTACGTTTAGACCGCGCTGCGGCCAAAGAACGTTTCCAATTGAAACTGAGGCCAGAGGAATACACCGCCAACCTGTCATTGGAGGCTTTTCTCGATCGTGTTCATGCCATTTCCCTGCCGCCCTTCGAGTCCGGGGATGACTTCAGCCCGATCACTTATCTTGATAGCGTTGCCGACGCGGTGGCTTCCCAGAAGGGTTGGGAAGTTCTCCGCGACGATATCGTCCTTGGCTTCTTTTCATTTGCAAAATTCTTGATGTATCGCGATCTCGATCCCGAGAACTGGCCGGAAGACGCCAAAATAACGGACCAAGCAAAGATACGCGCGCTTCTTTCTGACGGCTTCCCGGCCGGTGAGCCGCTGATGTCAGACGAAATCCCCATCGATCCGCACATTCAGCCGGCCGACATGCTGCACATCGTGGATAGCGACAGCTCGCAAACGGTGGCCATTCATGAGGCTCGAAGAGGCCGTGACTTGGTTATTCAAGGCCCTCCCGGCACCGGGAAATCACAGACCATCGCGAATATCATTGCGTCGGCTGTCGCAGACGGGAAAACCGTACTTTTCGTCGCCGAGAAAATGGCCGCGCTTGATGTCGTTAAGCGGCGTCTTGATGGCGCGGGAGTTGGCGATGTCTGTCTCGAGTTGCACAGCAATAAGGCCAACAAGCGTCTGATGTTGGCGGAATTATCGCGGACCTGGCAACTTGGATCGCCGCGTGGGCAATTTCCAACATCGCTCAATGATCGTCTTCTGGCTGCACGTGATCGGTTGAACGCGCATGTTGCCCGCCTACATGCTCAGCGGGGTTCGTCGAAGCTGTCGGCCTATCAGGTCTTAGGCCAGCTCACGCGTCTCAAACAGCAAGGGCAGCCACCGGTCGATATCGAACTAGTCGGTGCCGAGGATTGGTCGCCTGAGGATGTTGCAAAGCGTCGGGCCCTTTTGGAGGAACTGTCTAACCGAATTATTCAGATCGGACTTCCCGCCTCCCATCCGTGGCGGGGTGTCGGTCTGGAGGTTATTCTTCCGACGTCCTTGGAGCGACTCGTCGGGCGCATCGCCACGTTACATGCCACAGCACAGTCTGTTATCGGACAGGTACAAAGCTTGGCGGACCAGATTGAAGCCTCGAGGCCGGATGTTCTGCGAGATGTCAGTGGACTGAAGACCCGTGCTGCACTCCTGGCGTCAGCGCCTTCGCTTGAGCCGTCGGCTATGTCATCCGCCGCTTGGGTAGCAAACGCGAAAGAAGTCGCGTCGCTCCTACGGACAGGGGCGGATTTCGAACGCGCTCGAGAAGAACTTGCCGAATGGCTATCGGCGAATGCCTTGAATACACCTCAAGAGCATCTTGCCGCCGAGCTCGAAACGTTGCCAGCGAACTATCCGCGGGATGGCTTCATGCGAGCTGGTCAGCTCACCGTTGTACTTCCGCGTTTGCGCGAGGAGGTCGCGCATCTCATTCGCGAGCTCGGAGAGCGTGAAACTCCCGATACTTTGGGCGGACTTCATAAGCTTGTTGCCACTGCGGAACGGGTTGCCGCCGCGCCGGACGCAAGCCCTGACGCGTTTATAGCCACCGTTTGGGACTCTGGGTTTGAGCAAATCGCTGACCTGGCGCACGCCGTCGCCGAACTCGAAACGCTGCGTGTCAACCTGAAGGGCCGGGTGACCGAAGGTGCTTGGGATATCGATGTCGCTGAGGCCCGGAAAGCGATTGCGACGCACACTGGCATTCTGAAGGGCTTCAAAACCGAGTACCGTAAGGCAAAGGCTCTGATTGCTACCGTACTCGTCGACGCCAAAGCACCATTTGCCGACCAACTGCGGCTTCTCGACCAGTTGACCAAAGCACAAGGGGCCCTCGCAAAGATTCGCAGTGAAGATGGTGTCGGACGATCCGCCTTCGGCGTCGATTGGCGCGGTGAGCGTTCGAGGTCTGCCCCTCTGCAGGCGCTTGTCGCGTGGATGGGTACGCTCAAGGGCCTCGGCCCGGCGCCCAGGTTCATTGCCGGCAGATTGGCGGAGCGCGCTGAGGCCGGCGCCCGTGCGGTCCGCGTCCGTAAGGTTATCGAGTTTAGCAAGGCGATGATCGATGGCTTCTGGAACGATTTGGGGCCGCATGCCTCTTCTATGCTAGGCGTGGCCAGTCTGGAGCGAGCCTCGCTGAGCGCGCTGGAAGCAAAGGCGAAAGCGTTGCGCGAAGCGGATGAGATTGGCCAGCGGGCCTTCACATCAATCCCGGAGACAATCCCTCAGTACGCGAGCCTTGTCAAAGGACTGCAGCGTTTGCAAAGCCTAGCGATGCAGCTTGATGCCGGTTCGGCTCTTGGTGAATCTGCCTTCGGAGCGGTGTGGAACGGGCGTAAGTCTGATTGGAAGCGGCTCTCGGACGCACACCTTTGGATCAAGGAAAATGGTGAGCTGCGACACCTCGTATCGCGCTTGCCCCATCGTGAAACGATAGCTGCAGGTGCGGAAGCGACAGTAAAGCTTGTTCAGTCGCTTTTGAAAGATTTTGACGAGCTTGCCCGCGAGCTCGAGACGAGCTCCATATTGCTGTTCCAGCGCGAATATTTTGCTGACGTCCAGATGACAGCGCTCACGTCGCGGCTGGATGAGTGGCTTCGCCACCATGAGCAGTTGTCTAAGTGGATCGCGTATCGCGAACGCGTAAACAAGGCTCAAGCGTCAGGGATCGGCAACCTCGCCGACTGTCTTGCCGACGGACGCATTGTTCCGGCTGACATATTGCCAACGTTCGACATGGCCTATTACGAGCGGCTGTTGACTCGGATTGCCAAAGAGGTCCCCGACCTTGTTCGCTTCGACGGGGAACTGCACTCTAAAGCCGTCCGCGACTTTGCGAACATGGACAAAGAGCGAATCAAGTCGGCTGCCGTTGAAGTTGTCACCACCCATCACCGCGGGATCCCTCCAAGGCAAGGTGGCGCGGGCCCGGTGGGTGTCCTACTCGCCGAAATCGCCAGAAAGCGGGGCCATATGCCGATCCGGCAGCTCATGCAGCGCGCCGGCGTCGTCATCCAGGCGATCAAGCCGGTTTTCATGATGAGCCCACTTTCGGTCGCGCAATTTTTAACGCCCGGCCGGTCGGCATTCGATCTGCTCGTAATGGACGAGGCATCGCAAATCCAACCGGTTGACGCTCTGGGCGCCATCGCTCGCGCCAAGCAAGTGGTGGTCGTTGGAGACGAACGTCAGCTGCCGCCGACCACGTTTTTCGCCAAGATGACGGGCGGTGCCGAGTCCGACGACGATGATGGTGCTCAAGTTGCGGACATTGAAAGCATTTTGGGTCTTTTCTCGGCGCGTGGCCTGCCGCAGCGCATGCTGCGATGGCACTACCGAAGCCGTCATCAGTCGTTGATCGCAGTTTCGAATAGCCAGTTTTACGATAACAAGCTCTTCATCGTGCCCAGTCCCTACACGCAAGAAGCTGGCATGGGGTTACGGTTTCACCATGTCCCAAATGGCGTTTTTGACTCAGGTGGCACGGGGACCAACCCCGTTGAAGCCCGCACGGTCGCTGAGGCGATAATTCGCCACGCCAAAAGCAATCCAAACGAGTCGTTGGGGGTCGCAACATTCTCAGTCAGTCAGCGCAGAGCGATTCAAGACGAGCTTGAGGCCTTGCGCCGCTTAAACCCCGACTGTGAAACGTTCTTCTCGGCTCATCCCCACGAGCCATTCTTCGTGAAGAACCTGGAAAACGTTCAAGGCGACGAACGCGATGTCATCATGATTTCGGTCGGGTACGCAAAGAATACCCAAGGATATATGGCTATGAGGTTTGGTCCGCTCGGCGCCGACGGCGGAGAACGACGACTTAACGTGCTGATCAGTCGCGCCAAGCGCCGTTGCGAGATTTTCGCCTCCATCACTGACGAAGATATCGACCTAGAGCGCGGAAAGGGCAAGGGCGTGTTCGCCTTCAAGCTGTTCTTGCACTATGCCCGAACGGGCAGACTTTCGTTAGCTCAAGCTACGTCCCGTCCAATGGATTCCGTTTTTGAGGAGCAGGTTGCTAATGCGCTCATGGCGCAAGGCTATCAAGTCCATGCGCAGGTCGGAATTGCCGGATTCTTCATCGATCTGGCGATTGCCGATCACAAGCGGCCTGGACGTTACATCCTGGGCATCGAGTGCGATGGCGCCGCGTATCATTCGTCGCGGTCCGCAAGAGACCGCGACCGCCTTCGGCAGGCAGTTCTTGAAGATCACGGGTGGATCATCCATCGGATTTGGAGCACAGACTGGTTCCAGCGACCCAAAGAACAACTCCAGCGCGTGATCGCGGCCATCGAAGCTGCTAAGAGACAGCTCGATGATCGTATGGAGTTTGGGTCTAGGAGCGAACGCGCTGCCGCTGTCGAGATCATCACCGTGGAAAGGGAAGATGTCACGGAAATTGGGCTGGCAAGTTCCGATGACGCGCCCGCCGGGTGTCTGCTCTACGAAGAGGCACAAATAAAGCGCCCTGGAGATTTTGAACTTCATGAGACACCAACCGGTCAAATGGCCGAGTTGGTGCATAAGGTAGTAGCGGTCGAAGCACCAATCCATCTCGATGAAGTCGTGGTGCGAATTCGTGATGCATGGGGTCTGCAACGCGCGGGCGCCAGGGTTCAGGAGGCTGTCGAGCGCGGCGTTGATGTTGCGACCCGCCGCGGCACGGTCTCTCGGAAAGGTGCCTTCTGCTTTGTTCCTGACGCTCCCATCACGTTGCGCGATCGTAGGCGGGTCACGTCCATCGGCCTAAGGCGACCAGAGATGATCTCGGAAGAGGAAATCGCACAGGGCGTGGTTGCTGTCGTGGCCGCCAACTTCGGCGCCACTGAAGATGAACTGGTCGCTATCGTGTCCAAAATGCTTGGCTTCAAGGCAATCAGCGCGCAAATCCGCGGGCAGATCTCAAATGCGATTGCTACGCTCGTGGTTGCCGAAACGCTTCAGCCCAAAGATGGCCTTCTAGTATTAGCTTCAGTAGGTGACGTAAACTCTCCGAAGTCGGTCTCGACGGCGCAGTAGCCATCTCAGAGAAAATTAATTTTGCGCTTAGCATGACGCTCTGTTTCGGAGACCTCGTTTGCACTCATAAGGAAATGTCGATTTCTTCACGAGTTGTAGGGCATCATACATTGGGGCTTCAAGGACGCTTTGGGATATTCCATAATGAACGTTTCGCGCTGGTGCTGCGCCACGTATTTCTTCTCCCGCTATTCGATTGCTCGCAGCGGCAGACCATCATTACCTA
>LNFM01011499.1_pt1 | contig 12004 bp, 5 predicted proteins | sample 596031 | NCBI WGS metagenome assembly LNFM01 (sample SAMN04254537, study PRJNA301005) | activated carbon metagenome | isolation source: dual media filters at the Ann Arbor, Michigan drinking water treatment plant | place: USA: Ann Arbor | reverse complement strand
ACGGCGCAGCAGGTGCGTGAGCTCTCGGCCATGGCCGAAGAACTTCGCCAGTCGGTGTCGCGATTCAAGATCGCCTGATCGCCCCAGTCGGACCTTTACTCCAAGACCAACATGCTCGACACCGCCACCGACAGTCTGCAGATGGATCCCCCTGTCGCCGACCTCGGCCCCTTGGCGTGGGTGTTCGAAGAACTGCGCAAATCGCTGGATGGGGCCAACAAGGCGATCAAGCGGTTTGTTCGTGAAACCGAACAGTCCCGCCTGGACGACTTGCAGGCGGTGGACCCGGCGTCGCTTCGCCAGGCCCGCCAGCAGTTGCACCAAGCCGTGGGCGCCCTGGAGATGGTCGGACTGGGCGCGCCGGCCCATGTGCTGCGGGCCATGGAAGCTGCTGTGCAGCGCTTCGTGCAACGCCCCCAGACCTGCAACGAGGCCGCTGCGGCCAAGGTCGAGCGTGCCAGCTTTGCGCTGATCGAATACCTTGAAGCGGTCCTGAACAACAAGCCGGTGCAACCGGTGGCCCTGTTTTCCCAGTACCGCGAAGTGCAGGAACTGGCCGCGGCCGAGCGTGTGCACCCGGCAGACCTGTGGCCGTTCGACCACCATGGCCTGGACGTCGACGCGCCGGCAGACCGCACGCCGCTGGCCTGCGACGCATCGATCCGTTCGCTGTTCGATCGCTTGGTGCTGCTGGTCGTCAAGACCGACAGCCAGGCTGCGGCCCAACAACTGGTGAAGCTGTGCGCTGGCCTCTCGGTCGGTGCGAACAACACCCGCACACGCACCTTCTGGCGCGTGGCCTCCGGTTTCTTTGAAGCGGTGGCGCAGCGCCTTTTGCCCAGCGACGTGTACGTCAAGCGCGCCTTCTCCCGGATCCTGATGCAGTTCGTGACCTTGTCGCAAGGCAAGTCGCAGGTGTCCGAAACCTTGCTGCACGACCTGCTCTTCTTCTGCGCGCAGCCACGTGATGTCTCCGAGTTGAAGTCGCCTCAGCTGGCGGCAGTGCGCAAGGCATTCGGCCTGGGCATTCCGCCCGCGGTGGATTACCACGTGGCCACCCTGGGTCGGTACGACCCGGCCGTGCTGGCGCAGGCGCGCAAGCGCATCAATTCGGCCAAGGAAGCCTGGTCTCTGTACTCCGGTGGCGATGCCAGCCGCGCGCGCCAGGTGGCTGACCAGTTTGGCCTGATCGGGGACTCGCTGCTCAAGCTGCATCCGGCCAGCACGGTGCTGGCGCAGGCGTTGGTGAAGGCGGCCGACCATGCCGTGCGCGAACCGGGCGGTGTGAGCCCGGAGCTGGCGATGGAAGTGGCCACCACCACGCTGTACCTCGAAGCCGCGTTTGAAGACTTTGATCCCAGCGCCCCCGAACTGACCGAGCGCACACAGGCCCTGGCCGACCGCCTGGAAGCCGTGATGGCGGGCCAGCCGGCCCAGCCGCTGGACACCTGGATGGAGCAGCTGTACCGCCGGGTGAGCGATCGCCAGACGATGGGCAGCGTGGTTGGAGAACTCAAGGTGTCGCTGGGCGACGTCGAAAAGTCGCTCGACCAGTTTTTCCGCACGCCGCAAGAGAAAGCCGGACTGCACGTGGCCGTGTCTCAGCTGGCGCAGATGCGCGGTGTGTTGTCGGTGCTGGGCCTGGACCATGCCGTGCAAGCGGTGAGCCGCATGCGCACCATGGTCGAGCAGATCCTCGACACCGAAGTGGACGAAGCGCTGGCCCGCGAGGCCGGGACCTTCCAGCAACTGGGCAACAACCTCAGTGCCATGAGCCTGTTGGTGGACATGCTCAACTACCAGCCCACGCTGGCCAAGAAGCTGTTTGTCTTTGATGAAGAAAAAGGCGAGTTGCTGCCGCTGATGGGCCGTGCACCCGCTGCCGAATTGCGCCACCCGCCCGTGCACGACGAAGCGCGGGCCATCAGCGATGGTGTGCAGCAGGTCGTGAGCGAAGTCCAGGGTGGCATGAACCTCGTGGATCTGAGTCAGCAGCTGGACTCACTGGCCGAGCAGGCCACGCTGGCAGAACAATCGGGCGTGGCCCGCGCGGCGCGCGAAGCCGCTGGTGCGGTCGTCGGCAACGACGCCGCCGCCGGCGCCCAGGCCTTGGTCGGTCTCTCGGAGGCCTCCTTGCCCGCCAGCGAGCGGGAGCAGATTGATACGTCGGGCGAAGACAACGACGAAGACGACCTGCTGGACATCTTTCTGGAAGAAGCCCGCGAGGTGGTCGGCAATGGGCTGGATGCCGTGGGTCACCTGCAGGTGCAACCCGGCGACCTGGAACACCTCACCACGCTGCGTCGCGCGTTTCACACGCTCAAGGGCAGCTCACGCATGGTGGGGCTCGAAGAGTTCGGCCAGGCCGCGTGGGCCATGGAGCAGCTGCTCAATACCGTGCTCGCAGAACAGCGCCCGGCCAGCCCACCGCTGCTGATGCTGACCGGCCAGGCCATGACCGAGTTCGCGCGCTGGGTGGACGATATTTCGGCTCGACGCGAAAGCACCTGGAAAGCACAACCCTTCAAGGTCAGCGCCGATGCATTGCGCGACCAGGGACGGTTCCTGCCTTTGGCCCAGGCGAGCGAGCCACAGGCTGAATCCGTCGGTTTGGTCGAACCGATTGAAGCGAGGGCGACGCCAGAGACATTGCCGATGGTCGAGCCCGCTGTTGAAGCAGCTGAGCCTGTTGCATCGGTGGAGACGATCGAGCTGGACTTGCCCGCCTTTGACCAGAGCGAGGATGTTGGAGCGGCGACCGATGATCAAACCGCCTCGGCGGTCGACGCTCAAGAAGTCCCGTTCGATACGGCCTTCCTTGACCTGGAACAACCGCCCGAGCCTGCCGCCAACGCGCCCGACGCTGGGCAGATGTTTGCCGACATCGACTTCGGCAGTCTGGCTGCGTTCTCCTCCAAAGACGCCACGCCCGCAGAGGGCACCGAGCCTCTGGCCGAGCCCGACGTCTTGGAGGCGGCTGTTGATGGGCCTGCTGTGCAGAATGCCGAGCCGGAGGAAGCCGCGCCTGAAGCGCCGGCCGCCGAGGACATGCCCGACGAGCAGACCCGGGTGATCGGCTCGCTGCGGATCGGGCTCAAGCTGTACAACGTCTACCTCAATGAGGCCGATGAGTGGTCGCGTCGCCTGTGCACCGGACTGGCCGAGTGGGCGCTGGAGCGCCACGAGCCGGTGCCAGAGCAAACCGAAGCCCTGGCCCATTCGCTGGCGGGCAGTTCCGCCACGGTGGGCTTCCAGTCGCTGTCGGACATTGCGCGTGCGCTGGAGCACGCCCTGGGTTCGGTGGGTCACCACCAGCGTGCGGGCAGCAACGCAACCGCCGAACAAGCCCAGCTGTTTGTGGATGCCTCGGAAGACATTCGCCGCCTGCTGCACCAGTTTGCGGCCGGCTTCCTCAAAGACCCCGATCCCGTGCTGATGGACGCGCTCTACCGCGTGGTTCACGACCCGGTGCCCGAAGAGCCTGCGGTGCAGCCCGAGGTGGCGCTGGACGAGGCCCTGCAGGTGGCCGAAGAACCCGTGGCAGAAGCAGCGTTGGCCGAGGTGCCGGTGCATGAAGAGCCAGTGCCCGAAGAACCGGCTCATGAAGCACCGGCCTTCACGCCGCCAGAGGCCCCCGCGTCGGCCTTCGCCCCGCTGACGACCTTTGACTTGCCATCGCTGACCGAGCCTTCCATCGACTTCGTGGCGCCCCATGCCGACACGCACCGGGTGGACCACGGCCACGTGCAGGACATCGATGACGACATCGACGCGCTGGACACGATCGACGTTGATCTGTTCCCGATCTTTGCCGAAGAGGCCCAGGAACTGTTGCCGCAACTCGAGGGCGCCTTGCGCCAGTGGGTGGCGCGCCCCGACAACGGCAGCGCCCGCTCGGAAGTGCTGCGCAATCTGCACACGCTCAAAGGCAGTGCGCGCCTCGCCGGCGCCCTGCGCCTGGGTGAAATGGTGCACCGCATGGAAACCACCGCGGAGCGCCTCGGTTCCGACGTGCAGCGCGGAGCGGATCTGGAGCCACTGCAGTCGGCTTTTGACGACATCAGCGCCCGCTTTGACGTGTTGCGCAGCCAGGACCCCGAGTCGGTCGATGTGGTGCAGACGGCGCCTGAACAGGTGGTGGCCGAGTCCGTGTCCCTGGTGGAGTCGGTGGTCACCGACGTGCAAGCCGAATCGGCACCCCAACCCGCAGCCACCCGCACCATGGACGGGCTCGTGTTGCCGGTCGCGCCCACGGTCACGCAAGCGCGTGCCGGCGCTGCCGTGCGCGTGCGCCCCGAGCTGCTGGACCGCCTGGTGAACCAGGCCGGCGAGGTGATGACCACCCGCGCGCGCATGGAGTCCGAACTCGTGACGCTGCGCGGTTCGCTGAAAGACCTCACGGGCAACCTGGACCGTTTGCGCGGCCAGCTGCGCGACATCGAACTGCAGGCCGAGACGCAGATGCAGTCGCGGTTGGCGCAGGCCCGCGACGCGGACCAGTCGTTCGACCCGCTCGAGTTCGACCGCTTCACGCGCGTGCAGGAACTCACCCGCATGATGGCCGAGTCGGTGAACGACGTGGCCACGGTGCAACGCAACCTGCAGCGCGCGGTGGAGTCGACCGAAGACAGCCTGGTGGCCCAGGGTCGCCAGACGCGCGAACTCCAGCGCGACCTGTTGCGCACCCGCATGGTGGAATTCGAAGGCATCTCCGAGCGCCTGTACCGCGTGGTGCGCCAGGCGTCCAAGGAAACCGGCAAACAGGTGCGCCTGGACATCACCGGCGGCAACATCGAGATGGACCGTGGTGTGCTGGACCGGATGACGGCGGCGTTCGAACACCTGCTGCGCAACAGCGTGGTGCACGGCATCGAGTCCCCCGAGAACCGCCTGAGCGCCGGCAAGCCCGCGGAAGGCCAGATCGAGATCACGCTGGCGCAGGAACTCAACGACGTGTCGGTGGTGTTCGCCGACGATGGCGGTGGACTGGACCTGCCCCGCTTGCGCGAAAAAGCCAGCGCACAAGGATTGATCGCACCCGATGCGAGCATCAGCGACGCCGAAGCGGCACAGCTGGTGTTTGAACCCGGCATCAGCACGGCGCGTGAAGTGTCCGAGCTGGCGGGCCGGGGTATCGGCATGGACGTGGTTCGCAACGATGTGGTGGCCCTGGGCGGCCGCATCGAGACCGCGACGCAGGCCGGGCAGGGCACCAACTTCAAACTCGTGTTGCCATTGACCACGGCCGTGACGCAGGTGGTGATGTTGCGCGCCGGGTCCCTGACCCTGGGCGTGCCGTCCAACCTGGTGGAACTGGTGCGCCGCGTCAGCGCCGACGAGCTGGCCAAGGCGTACGCCAGCGGCTCGCTCACGGTGGCGGGCGAGACCGTGCCGTTTTTCTGGACCGGCGCATTGTTGCAGTCCTCGGTGCAATCGCTTGAATCCAAAAGCCGCACGCTGCCGGTCATCATCTTCCGAAGTGCTGCGCAGCGGGTGGCCATGCACGTGGACGAAGTGCTGGGCAACCAGGAAGTGGTGGTGAAGAACCTCGGTACCCAGCTGTCACGGTTGCCGGGTCTGGCGGGCATGTCGGTGCTGGCCTCGGGTGCTGTGGCGTTGATCTACAACCCGGTGGCGCTGGCGGCGGTGTACGGCGAGCAGGTGCGCGCCTGGGTGGCCGCGCAGCAGAAACTGGCCAAGGACATGCCGGCCGATGCGCCGATGCCGATGGACCTCGCGGTCAATGCCGTGCCGCTGGTGCTGGTGGTCGACGACTCCATCACCGTGCGCCGCGTGACGCAGCGCCTGCTGCAACGCGAAGGCTACCGGGTCACGCTGGCGGCCGATGGTCTGCAAGCGCTGGAGAAGCTGCAGGCCGAGCGGCCCACGGTGGTGCTGTCCGACATCGAGATGCCCCGCATGGACGGCTTTGACCTGGTGCGCAACATCCGCAGCGACGCCCGACTCTCTGACCTGCCGGTGATCATGATCACATCGCGCATCGCGGAGAAACACCGCGAACACGCGCGCGAACTGGGCGTGGACCACTACCTCGGCAAGCCCTACGCCGAAGACGAGTTGCTGGCCCTGATCGGCCACTACGCCAAGGCCACCGCCGAGTCCTGATGCCTGCTGCCCTGGCCCAGTCGGGCCAGGGCCGCTTCAGCCCAGGCAGCCGCGCGCGTCCACCCGAACCACGCGCTCCACCACCCCGGCCGCCAGGCCACCACGCACGCCGACCATGAAGTCGTGCAGGTTGACGGTGGGGTCGCAGTGGCCCGGCACCAGCCAGACCACCTCGCCCAGCTTGGGCAGCGGTTGTTCGGCGTTGGCGCGCAACACGCCGTGTTCGTCGCCACCGCTGGTGTAGCTCAGGCCGGGCGGAAACCACACGCTGGGCATGCCGCTGTCGATGGCGTGGCTCTTGTGACCGGCGTCGCACACCGCGTGGGCGGCGTTGCGGCTCATCACCTGGCTTTTCACGAACAGCGCGTGTTCAAACACCGGCGCCAGCGGTGTCGCTTCGTTGCTGGCGTAGTCGGCGTCCATGAACAGGTAGGAGCCGGCCTGCAGCTCGCCCCACACGCCGCTGCTGGCCTCCCATGCAAACGTGCCGGTGCCCGCGCCGGTGACCAGGGGCACGGGAAAACCGGCGGCCTGCAAGGCGTCGCAAGTGGCTTGCACCGCGCTGGTGGCCGCGGCCATCGCCCCGGCGCGCTCGGCGGCGGTGCGGCGGTGTTGTGCGCCACCGTGGTAGGCCTGCAACCCGGCGAAGCGCAGTGCGGGGTGGACTGCGATTGCCTGGACCAGGGCCACCGCCGGGGCGCCCGGCGCCACACCACAGCGCCCTTGGCCCACATCGATTTCCACCAGCACGTCCACGCCGGCGGGCGCGTCCACACCGGCCGTGTGCAAAGCCTGCGCCAGGCGCGTCACACCCGGCGCGCTGTCGACCGCGATGGAAAACTTCGTTGGCAGATCGCGCACCGCTTGCGCCAGCCGCAGCAGTTTGGCCGGTGCGATCACCTCGTTGCTGATGTAGATGTCGCGCACCCCGGCGTGCGCCAGCGCCAGCGCTTCGTCGGTCTTTTGCACACACACGCCCACCGCACCGTGGTTCATCTGCAGCCGCGCGAGTTCGGCGCTCTTGTGCATCTTGGCGTGCGGCCGCAAGCGCACGCCGTGTTCGCTGGCAAAGGCGGCCATGCGTGCGAGGTTGCGCTCCATGGCGTCGAGGTCGATCACCAGCGAGGGGGTGTCGATGGTGTCCACACCATGGCCGATGCCGGCCTGCGCGCGCTGCCAGCGAGCCGTGGTTGCCGTGTCATGCATGGCGTTCGTCCAGCACCGGGGTGGGGTGGGTTTGCAGGTGGCTGGTGTCGGCCCAGCCCACCAGGCTCAGGCCTTCGGGCGACCACAGCAGCCGGTTGATGGCGGTGTTGGTCAGCTCCCAGCTGCGCGGCGCCTGCAGGCCCAGGCGCGTGGCGGCGCGGTAGAGGATGTCGAGCACACCGCCGTGCGCCACGATCAGGATCTGTTCGCCCGGGTGCCGCGCGGCCAGCTCTTCCACGGCCGGCACCACGCGTGCTTCGAGCTGCAGCAGGGACTCGCCCCCAGGCGGCGCGAAGTCGGGCACACGCTTGCGCCAGGCCATCGACTCGTCGGGAAAGCGCTGTTCCAGTTCGGTCCAGGTGTGGCCCTCAAAACGGCCAAAGCAGCGTTCGCGCAAGCCCAGGTGGCTGGTCACATTCTGGCCCCGCGTGCGAGCCACGGCCTGCGCGGTATCAAAGGCCCGCAGCAGGTCACTGGCATAGACGGCGGCGATGGGTTCGTCGCGCAATGCGTTGGCCAACTGAGCCGCCTGCCAGCGACCGTGGTCGTTGAGTTCGATGTCGGTGTGGCCCTGGATGCGGGTGTCGCGGTTCCAGGCGGTTTCACCATGGCGAATGGCGAGGATGCGGGTGAGTTGCAAAGCAGATCCTTGGGCGCTGGCGGGAAGCAGCCACTGTACCGGCACGCCCGCAACCACGGCGCGAAAACGCCTGAAAAACCAGGGATTGCGACACAATCAAGCGCATGACGCCGCTGCGTTCTCCATCCGACGGGGACTTCTCCTCCCTGTTCAATTTCCTTCCCATCGGGGCCTACCGCAGCTCGCCCGATGGGCAGATGCTGCGCGCCAACCGGGCGCTGGTGGAGCTCAACGGCTACGCGTCGGAGGCGGTGATGTTGTCAGCGGTCAAGGACATCGCCATGGAGTGGTACGTTGACCCGGTGCGCCGCGCCGAGTTCAAGCGCCAGCTGGAACGCGATGGTTTCGTGCGTGGCTTCGTCTCGGAAATCCACCGCCACCACACGCGCGAGAAGGTCTGGATCAGTGAAAACGCGCACGGCGTGCGCGACGCCGCAGGGGTGTTGCTTTACTACGAGGGCACGGTGGAGGACATCACCGAGCGCGTGCGCAACCAGAAGGCGCTGCGGGACAGCGAAGAGCAACTGCGGCTGATCACGGCGCAGATGCCGGGCGCGGTGTTTTCGGTGTACGTGCGGCACAACGGCGAGCGTGATTACCGCTTTTTGAGCGCCGGTATCCGCGAGCTTTACGGGTTTGATGCCGAAACACTGATGCGCGACCCATCGCTGCTGACGCGGTACTTTCACCCCGAAGACCAGGACGTGCTGGAGCGAGGCCGCGAGGCCATCCTGGCGGGTGCATCGAATCTGGACACCGAGTTCCGCGTGGTGCTGCCCGACGGGCGCATCAAGTGGGTCTGCAACCGCTCCTGCGCGGTGTCGTCCGACGAGAACGGTTTCCTGCGCGTGGGCGTGCTGTTCGACATCACCGACCGCAAGGACGCAGAGGCTGCGCTGCGCGCCAGCGAAACGCTCTGGAAACTGGCGCTGGAGAGCGCCGGTGACGGTGTGTGGGACTGGAACATCCGCACCGGCGAGGAGTTTTTCTCCACCAGCATCAAGGCCATGTTTGGCTATGCCGACGACGACATCGACAACCTCTCGGCCGAACTCGATGACCGCACCCACCCCGACGATGTGGCCCAGATGCGGGTGGATCGGCAGGCCCACTTCGACGGCCTGGTGCCGGTCTACCGCAACGAGCATCGCATCCGCTGCAAGGACGGGCGCTGGAAGTGGGTGCTGTCGCGCGGCGTGGTGATCGCGCGCGACGACAACGGCCAGCCGCTGCGCATGGTGGGTACACACACCGACATCACCGAGCTCAAGGAAGCCGAGGCGCAGCAGCACGCCCTTGAAGTGCAGTTGCGGGAGTCGCAGAAGATGGAAGCCATCGGCACGCTGGCCGGTGGCGTGGCGCACGATTTCAACAACCTGCTCGCTGCCATCCTGGGCAACCTGGTGCTCGCGCGCGAAGACGTGGGCGAGCACCACCCGGCGCAGGAGAGCCTGGCAGAGATCAACCGCGCAGCGATCCGCGCGCGCCAGCTGGTACAGCAGATCCTGACCTTCAGCCGCCGCCAGACGCAGGAGATGCAGCGCCAGCCGCTGAAGCCCCTGGTGGAAGAGGCCCTGGGTCTCATGCGCTCCCTGCTGCCCGCCGGCCTCAAGCTGGTCACTCGCTTGTCGTCGTCGAGCCTGCAGGTGCTGGCCGATGCCACGCAGATGCAGCAGGTGCTGATGAACCTGTGCACCAACGCCTGGCAGTCCATGGAGGGCGGCGCGGGTGACATCACGGTGGCGCTGCGAGAGGTGCGGCTGGACGCCTCCCAGGCCTTGCAGCTCGGCGGTCTGGCCAGTGGCGCCTACGCCTGCCTGAGCGTGGCCGACAACGGCCCGGGCATGGACAGCGAGACACAGCGGCGCATCTTTGAGCCCTTCTTCACCACCAAGGCGCCGGGCACGGGCACCGGTCTGGGCCTGGCGGTGGTGCACGGCATCGTCAAGGCGCACCGCGGCGCCATCGACCTGCATTCCCGGCCCGGCGAGGGCACGCGTTTTGATGTGTACCTGCCACTGGCGGCGGAGGGCGCTGCGGGTGATGCGTCCATGGTTTCATCAACGACGCTGCCAGCGATGGTCACCCCCGCCCTGGCGGGCAAACACGTGGTCTACATCGACGACTACGAAGCCCTGGTGTTTCTGGTCGGGCGCCTGCTGCGCAAACAAGGCCACGAGGCCACGACCTTCGAGTCCGGCGAGGCCGCGCTCGAATGGATGCACGCCCACCCCGAGGTGCCGGTCGACCTGGTGGTGAGCGACCACAACATGCCCGGTCTCTCGGGTGTGGAAACGGCCATCGAGATCCGCCGTCTGCGTCCCCGGCTGAAGATCGCGATCATCTCCGGCCATGTGAACGACCAGTTGCTCGCCGACGCGGCCGCGGCCGGCGTGAGCGAGGTCATGGGCAAACAGGACAGCATGGACGCGCTGGGCGAAGCCATCCGCGAACTGCTGGAGCGCGCCGCCTGAGACGCTGCTGGTGTCACGCAGCGCCGGTCAGCGAGGCAGTTCGATGTTGACCTTCCGCAATCCGGCCGGCGGCGTCGGGAAGTCGCGCAAGGCGGCGTCCAGCATGGCGCCCCACAAGGGGTTGGAGCTGTTCCAGCGTCCGTCGTGCGCGGCGCGCGTCTCGTACACCACGCGACCGCTGGCGGCGTGGCGGATCACCACCGACACCTCGCGTTTGTAGTACGGCGTTTCCACGCGCATGAAGAGCGGGGCGTAAATGAACTGACCGGAGCCGGTCACCACGTAGTCGCGCCCCGGAAAGCCGAAGCCCGGCCCGAAGCCACCACCCCAGTAGCCGTCGTACGGGCTTTCCCACGGCGCACGCGGCAGGCGCAGCGTGCCTCCGCTGACCTCCACCGTCCAGGGCGCCGTCACGCCGGCCGCGGCCGGCGTCCAGCCCACTTTGGCCAGGGCGATGGACGCCAGCTTTTCCAGTTCGTCCTGGCCAGCGCCGGAGCGGCTGTCTTGCTGCGAGGGCAAACGGTCGAAGCGGTAGACCTGAGGCGCCTGCGGAATGGTGGCCGCACCGGTCGCCGTCGGCCGATCGGCCCAGCGTGCATAACTCTGCACCTGGTTGTCCACCAGGAACACGCTGGCGCAGCCGCTGAGCGCGAGCAGTGCTCCCGCGGCCACACCCATACTGAACAGGCTGGCCCAAGGGCGGTGGGAAGTCGGTGTCGTCATGAAGCCTCCTTGGAGAGCGGCGCACGCCTGGCTCAGGGTCCTCAGTGCGCCGTCGAAATCGGTATGACCGCGCGCGCGCTGCTTGCGTTCCCCACCGCGTCCGGTTCGTCTGACAGGAGGACCGGCTCCACGGTGGGCAGCGGCTCGTCATCAAACGCCTTGTCGCCGTCCTCGTTCGCCTCACCGGTGGCGCGGATGGTTTGAAACGGGAACAGCGTGCGGTCCATCAAGTGGCTGGGCACGATGTTCTGCAGCGCAGAGAACATGTTTTCCACGCGGCCCGGAAAACGCTTCTCCCAGTCTTTCAACATCAGGCCCACCTGCTTGCGCTGCAGGTTTTCCTGGCTGCCGCACAGCGTGCAGGGAATGATGGGGAACTCACGCACCTCGGCCCAGCGGGTGAGGTCCTTCTCGGCCACATAAGCCATGGGGCGGATCACCACGTGCTGCCCGTCGTCGCTCACCAGCTTGGGCGGCATGCCCTTGAGCTTGGCGCCAAAGAACATGTTGAGCAGCAAGGTTTGCAAGATGTCGTCGCGGTGGTGGCCCAGGGCGATCTTGGTCGCGCCCAGCTCGCTGGCCACGCGGTACAGGATGCCGCGGCGCAGTCGCGAGCACAGGCTGCACATGGTCTTGCCTTCGGGGATCACGCGCTTGACGATGGAGTAGGTGTCCTGGTTCTCGATGTGGAACTTCACGCCCAGTTTGGTCAGGTAGGCCGGCAGGATGTCGGCCGGAAACCCCGGCTGCTTCTGGTCGAGGTTGACCACGATCATTTCGAAGTTGATCGGCGCGCGCGCCTGCAGCTTCTGCAGGATGTCGAGCATGGCGTAGC
>LNFM01011498.1_pt1 | contig 12004 bp, 8 predicted proteins | sample 596031 | NCBI WGS metagenome assembly LNFM01 (sample SAMN04254537, study PRJNA301005) | activated carbon metagenome | isolation source: dual media filters at the Ann Arbor, Michigan drinking water treatment plant | place: USA: Ann Arbor | reverse complement strand
AAGCCGCCGCGCTTGGCATGTCCATCGACGCCAAGCTCGCTTTGGCGTGGGTGCTGCAGAAAGTAGAGCCAGTGCCACAGGGGCGGCACCACGGTACCCAACGCCGGGTCGGGATCGCCGCGGTCGAGCGCAGCTGACAAGGCACGCAGCGGCGCCGGGGTGATGTCGTCTTTGGAGGCTTTCGTGCAACCGACCCAGCTGCGCAAGCCCGCCAGCGTAATGGCATCTAGGGCACGGATGTCTTCGCTCATGATCTGCAGGAAGGATGTACAAGATTGGGCACAGCCCCTATGGTCAGTGTAGTGGCCTACCTGAGCAATCTTTGATTTCGAAAGCGGTGCTTTGGCATTTCCGAAGGGTACGCTTGAACTCTCCCCGGCGTTAGCGCTGCGTCCCCATCGCTTGCCCCGGCTGGGATCTTCCGCATCGACGCCGTGCAGGTCTGAAGCGCGCCCGATGCGGTGGCGACGGCCAAACCGGCCAACAGCTCCAAGCCGCTGACCCCCAGCCCACCATCCTAAAACCCGTCAAACGCGCACCATTCGCCCCGAAGGCCGCTGCACCCAAAGCTGCAGCACCCGCCGGAACGCTGCCTCTGGCCCCGGTTGCCGCGCGCCCCGCGCAGACCGCCAGACCCGCAGTGGACGCAGGTGCCGAAGTCGACTGGGAAAGTTTCTGAAGGTCGTTGAATAACTCGACCCGCCCGCCAACTATTTCACTTCACAAAGAAAGCGCTGAACGACCAACCGGTCGCAAGCGGGACGGCTGCGAACTCAACCCTTTGAGTGCCCGGTCTCGGTGGTGCAGCAGTCAGAGGAAGGCGGGCCGCTCACTGGCCGGTGATGGACGCCGCTGTCTTTCGAGACGTTGGGCTCGAATGACTCAAGCCGGTCTGAAGCCGTCGTCCGGTCGCTAGAGGTCGACTTTGCAGCGGCTGCGGTCATTGACAGTCGAACAGCGAGCTCACGCTGACCGGCACTAAGCGGTCTCCAGGGCTCAAAGCAGGCCAGCTCACTCGTGGAACCGTACGGCAAGATGGACGACGACATGCACAAGCGATGCGGCGTGAAGAAGCTCGCCATGCTCAGACTGTGGTCCCCTTGCGCAACTCCAACACCATCGCGAAAGTGACGCTGGCCGACAAGCAGTAGGTGCACGCGGTGACGCGCTGTTGCTTATCAGCGCTTGAAATTAACAGCCTGAAGCCCGCATTAAAAGACTTGCGTACCCTGCAAGTCGTAGGCGCTCTGATTACGACAGTACAGACGACGGCCCTCGTTCGGATGAAAGGCGTAAAGGTGCGCTCGTGAATTTGAACTGCTCAACTGGGTATCGACAGCAAACTGCGTGGTCGTAGCCCGATGACCAAAAGCTAACTGTGGCAATGACGCCAAGTCCACTGCGTGCTGACGTTGTGAGGAGAGTCAGATAAAAGTTCATCGTGTTGATGTCGCTGTGGGAGTGAACGCAAGAACTTGTGATCCCTGCTTTCACACCTTGTCAAGGCAAGGACTCGTGGACCCTGCTGGCGCGCTTTTCCAACACAGATGGCCCTCAGAATACGTAGGCGAAGCGCAGATTCAAGTTGTTCGAGACCGCCCGGTTTTCGCCCTTGAAGCCCTTTTGGTAGTGGACAGAGATGTGGCCCTTGTCGAAGGCGTAAAACATCAAGCCTGCCGCAGCGCCCCACTCGTGATTGGCGGGGCTACCGCCTTTGGCTCGCTGCCGTTCGTAGTCGATGCCGATGTAAGGCTCGACGAGTGCAGACATGCGGTAACCCAGGCGGTTGTTCACGTACAGCGTGGTCCCTATCCTGGAATCGTCATCGCCCTTGCCAAACACCGTAGTTCCGACGTTGCCGGTCCAGTTGACTTTGTCAAACTGACCGTCCCAGAAGACCGAGGCGATCGCGTTCCAGCGCTTCCCGCCTCCAACAGACGAATCACCGATCGGAACCTGTAGAAACATGTCGGCACCCAACGTCCAATTGGGTGCTGGCTTGATCCAGAACGCAGGTCCGATGATTGGATCTGCGATGCCACTCGCGCTATTTGCGCCGAGGCCGGCTCTGTCGCGGACGCCGACCTTGGGCACGATCAGTTCCATCGCGACGCCGACGTCGGGCACGAGTTCCCAGAAGTGAACGAACTTGGACAGCGACACCAGCGTTTCGGACTTGCCCGTGGAAACTTTGTCGCCGTTGGCGTTCCATACCTTATCTGTGCTCTGCAGCGTCGAATACTCGACGAATACGTTCCACGGTTTCATCCCCTTGGGATCGGGCAGTGCGTACTCGTGCGCACCTATGAAGCCGCGTGTGATCTGCGCCTGGGCCGGTATCGCTGCAATGCACAGGGTGGCCATCACGGCCATTGAAAATTTTGCTTTTCTAGACATAAGGTTCTCCTCGATTGTTAGTGGGGTGGGACAAAGGAACTTCTTGTGAGCGTGCGCCGCGCAGAAATGCCCAGCGGCGCTGCTCCGTTGTTGGCCAGTTGGCCGCGAATGCATTGAACCGAAGCGCTCGACGGACAGCACGGTTGCTGTGCGCTGTCAGTCAAGCGAACTGGTTACGGCGTCTGCATGTAGACCACTTGGGTCTCCATGTACTCGTAAAGGCCATGCTTGCCGTCGGCGCCGCCTATGCCGCTCTTGCGGCGCCCGGCGTGGAAGCCCTGCATCGCCTCGAAGTGCTCGCGGTTGATGTAGGTCTCGCCGAATCGCAGTTCCCTAGCGGCCTTCATCGCGGCATTCAGGTTCTGCGTGAACACTGACGAAGTGAGGCCGTAGTCGGAGTCGTTGGCCAGTACAAGTGCCTCGTCCAGATCGGCGACCACGCGGATTGGTAGCACTGGACCGAAGATTTCCTGGGTCATCACGTCCATCTCGTCGTTGCATCCGACCAGCACCGTGGGCTCGTAGTGGAAGCCCGGGCGATCGGCAATGCGGCCACCGGTCCGCACCTGCGCGCCCTGTGCCTTCGCGGACTCCACCAGTGTTGCCACCTTGTCGAGACCAGCTTGATTCATCAGCGGGCCCATGTGCAGGCCGTCTTGGGTGAGCGGGTTGCCATACTGCGCCTCTGCCATCAGTCTCGTCACCCGGTCGGCCAGCTTGTCGGCGATACCCTTCTGTACGTACACGCGCTCGGCAGCGTTGCACACCTGCCCGGTGTTTAGCACGCGGCTGTTGAAGAGCGCGTTGGCGGTGAGCTCAAGGTCGCAATCGTCCAGCACGATCGCAGGCGCTTTGCCACCCAGTTCAAGGTTCACGCGCGTCAGGTTCTTTGAAGCCGCTTCCATGATCTTCATACCGGTACCGACGTGGCCGGTAAAGGAAATGAGGCCCACGTCCTTGTGCGCCGACAGCGCTGCACCGGTCTGCCGCCCGCCGGTGAGGAGGTTGAATACACCCTTGGGGAGGCCACTCTCAGCCAACAGTTCAGTGAAGTCGAAAGCGTTTAGCGGCGTCTCTTCGCTCGACTTGATGACGATGGTGTTGCCCGCCACGAGCGCCGGAGCCATCTTGCGGGCGATCAAGAAGAACGGAAAGTTCCACGGCAGGATGCCGGCCACCACGCCGATAGGACGACGGTGGAGGTAGATCGTCTCGCCCGGGCGGTCGCTGTTGAGGATCTCGCCCTCAATGCGGCGAGCCCACTCGGCCATGTAGTCCATGTAGTTGGCGGTGAAGTCGATCTCGACCTCGGCCAGCGGCAGGATCTTGCCCTGCTCGAGCGAGATACGGCGCGCCAGGCGCGTCTTGTGCTCGCGCAGCTTCTGCGCCACGTTGCGAATGTGGGTTGCGCGCTGGATTGCCGGCAGCCGCTCCCATGCAGGCTGCGCCGCGCGTGCGGCGGCCACTGCGCGGTCGACGTCGGCGGGGCTGGAGTCGGGCACAGTCGCGATGAATTCGTTCGTCGACGGGTTGTGCACCTTGATGCTCGCGGTCGACGAGGGGCTGACCCACTCGCCGTCGATGTAGTTACGCTCGAACTTGTCCATGAGTTTGGTCCTGTTCAGTAAGGGGTTTATTTCCCGAGGTGGTAGACCATCACCGAGCCACCTTGCGGCACCGGAAGCACTTTTCCGTTCAGGGTGTCCAGGCCGTTCTGTTTGCGCTGTGCGTCGACGCCCCAGCCGGCCTGAACCGCGATGTATTGCTCGCCGTTGACCTCGAACGAGGTCGGCACGCCCACGACGCCCGAGGGCATGGCTGTTTCCCAAAGCTTCTTGCCGTTGGTGGCGTCGAAAGCGCGGAACTTGCGGTCACTCGTGCCGCCCGCAAATACCAGGTTGCCTGCGGTGGTGAGCAGCGGTGCCCAGAAGTGGTTCTCAAACGTTTGCGTCCAGACCATCTTGCCGGTCTTCAGGTCCCAAGCCTGCAACTCACCGATGTGGTCTGGCTTCTTGCCGTCCTTGTATCGCAGGCTACCGAGCACGCCCTCGATGGGATAGCCGATGTAGAGGTCGCCTTTCTTGTACTTGGTCTCTTCCGCGGCCGGCAGTTCAGCACACAGGTTGTTGTTTGCAGGGATGTAGAACAGGCCAGTCTTCGGATTCCACGCTTCGGGCGGCCAGTCCTTGCCGCCCCACAGCGAGGGGCAGAACGACACTGCCTTGCCCATACCTGGAATCTTGGCCGGGTCGTAGGTAGGGCGGCCGGTCTTCGAATCGATGGACTTGAAGACGTCGTTGTGCACGAACGGCTTGGCGTCAATGAAGCCGATCTTTCCGTTCGGTTGCCGTTCGAGCATCCAGAGGTAGCCGTTGCGACCCGCATGCACGGCTGCCTTCACCTTGCGGCCCTTGATTTCGGTGTCGATCAGCAGTGGAGCGGACACCTCGTCCCAGTCCCAGGCATCGTTCTGGTGGTACTGGTGGTGGCCTTTGATCGCGCCATTGTCGATGTCTAGTGCGACGACCGAGGTCGTATAAAGGTTGTCACCTTTGCGGCCCTCGGTAGGCCATGGTGCCGGGTTACCGGTCCCCCAGTAAGCCAGATTGGTGGACGGGTCGTAAGTGCCGGTGATCCAGACGCTGCCTCCACCGTTCTTGTGCGAGTCTCCAGGCCATGTGTCGCCGCCAGGCTCGCCGGGAGCCGCCGTCATAAAGGTCCGCCAAGCTTCATTGCCGGTGGCTGCGTCGAAAGCAGCAACGTAGCCGCGCACGCCTGTCTCGCCGCCCGACGATCCGACCATGATTTTTCCCTTGGCCGCCAGCGGAGCCAGGGTGATGTACTGCAGAGCTTTGGCGTCTCCAACCTGCTTGGTCCAGGCAACCTTGCCGGTCTTGGCATCGAGCGCAACCAGGTGGGCATCGACCGTGGCGACATAGACCTTGTCGCCGTACAACGCGACCCCCCTGTTGGTAGGATGCAGTTGCAGCATGTCGCTGGGGATTTCCTTCTTGTAGCGCCACAGCTCGATACCGGTGACCGCGTCAAGCGCAATCACCTGCGCGCCTGGTGTGGTGACGTACATGTAGCCGTTGTTCACGATCGGCGGGGCCTGGTGACCCTCGACCTGACCGGTAGCCAGTGACCAAGCGAGCTTCAGCTTGCCAACGTTGCGCGAGTTGACCTTGTCAAGTGGGCTGTAGCCCCAGCCAGCGTAGTTGCCGCGGTATTGCAGCCAGTTGGCCGCCTCGGGGTTGGTCAGCCTTGCATCGGTGACTGGCGGGTAGGGGCCGAGCGCGGTGTCGGCGTGGGAAGTTATTGCGCAGGCGGCCACGACGGTCAAGACCAAAGGCTTCAGATTCTGGATCACGGTTATCTCCTGGTTGGGTTGATAGCGATGGGATTGTTGGGACTACAGGCTCATGGTCCCGGCTTGCTGCTGAAGTCGCCCGCCACGACCAGTTGGTCGCCGTCAAGCTTCAGCGGAACGAACGGCAGGGCTCTTGAGGCAGGGCCTGTCACCACTGCCGCGTTGTCGAGAAGCGCGAATTTCGACGAGTGACAGAAGCAGACCAGCACCTTCTCCTTGGACAGCCAGGTCTTCACGTCACACGCTTGATGGGTGCATATGGCCGAGTAGGCGAGCACCCCGCCGGCAGAGCGAGCGCGGGTCTCGGGCGTCATGTCCGCCTCGGGCAACTTGATCAACACCAGCTTATTCAAGCGGGTCTCGTTGCGCGGGACGTTGCGAACGCCATCCAAGGGATACGCAAGGATGGGCTTGCCGGGCTTGATGTCGGCCACGCGCAGCGGCACGGGTGAGCCCTCTGCATCCTCCTCGACCAGGCGATCCCCCGCTACGGCTGCAGCAGCCGGCAGACCCACCAGCGAGAGTGGTGAAGCCATGCCGATGGCGGCGATACGAATGACACGACGACGCGATGGGTCGACGCTGGCATGGTTCGTGAAGTCGCACGGTGTGACGTTGGTGTCGGTGTATCGCATACAGAATTCCCATTCGTAAAATTAAAATTTACTCTGAATTCAGAATTCGTAACTCAGGGAAATCCCGGAAGTCTGAATTCAAAACTCTGGCAAAAGTCAGCTCCGGTCCAGCTGGAACCGTCTGCAAAGTGGATCGCCTGTGGGCGGCAACATTCGTGCAGCCTGAGGCCGCGGGTCGGGCGCCCCCAAGAAGCATGTCTGATGGCCGAGCGGCGACATCCGCTCAACTTCGAAGAGCACCTACACGTTCTGCGCGGGTCAAACCGATACCGCTGCGCCCGTTCGCCGCTTGTGGCGCAAGGGACCATAAACAACCTCAACGGAGTCGGACATCCGCGGGAAAATTGCTCGTTGATGGAGTGGAGCACTCACGTCTGAGGGTCTGCTTTAGGGGCCGCAGATTGAAGTCGATGAGACTTGGATCCTTCGGATCACCGAGGCTGTCGCCATGTCCGCTCGGCATCGTCCCAGGCAGCCAGTGGCTGCAGATCCGGTACCCAGGCCAGGCCTGACTTGGCGTCGGACGATGCCGCCTCGGGCGTGACCAGTACGTCCAGCAGGGCCGGGCGACCTTCGGCCAAAGCTTCCTTTGCCCGAAAAATCGCGCCGGGCAAGTCTTCAGCGCGTTCCACGCGTTCGCCGTGCGCGCCGAACGCACGTGCCATGGCTGCGTGGTCTGCAAACTGCAGCCGGGTGCCGACCACCCTGCCGTGGGTCTCCATTTGGTCGCGCACCTCGATGGCCCAGCTGGCGTTGTTGGCCACCACCACCAGCACCGGCGCACGGTGGCGCACCGCAGTGTCGATTTCCATTGCGTTGAATCCAAACGCACCATCACCCGTGGCCACCATAACAAGGCGGCCCGGGCAGGCCAGCGCTGCTGCCACGCCGAAGGGTGTTCCTACACCAATGCAGCCCAGCGAACCGGGGTCCAGATAAGTGGTTGCAGGCAGGCCAACACGCGCGAAGCTGAGAAAGTCACCGCCGTCTGCTATGAGTACCGCATCTGCGGGTAGCGCATCGCGTAATGCAGCGACGAGGCGGTTGGGGTGCATGAGACCATCGGTACCTGGAAGTGCGGTGGCCATCGAAGAAAGCAGCTTTTCTGCGCGTGTGACATGCTGACGCCGAACCTCAGCGGCCCACGCGCGATCGATTGCAGGCACACGGTCTCCAGCTGCTGCCAGCATGGCGCTCAGGGCATCGGCCGGCGTGGCGAGAATCTCTGCCGCGCCCCGACGGTTGTCCCGCAACTCGGCTGCTGTATCGGCGATGCGCAGGAACTTCGCATCGCCGAAAACGGCTGGCGAGCCGTAGGCGAGCTGAAAGTCAAGCTTGCGGCCCAGTGTGACGATGACATCGGCCTGCTGCATGACCGCGCCGCGCATCGCTGCCACCACCGAAGGGTGGTCGTCGGGCACCAGACCCCGGCTTTCGCCTGTATCCAGGTACAACGCCCCGGTGCGATCCAGCAGCTGCCGAAGGGCAGCGCCGGCACCGCGCGCACCGCGACCAGAGATCACCAGCGGCCGCTTCGCGCTCCACAGGAGGTCAACTGCGGCGCGCGTGGTATCGGGGTCAGGCATCAGCCGAGAGCGCGGCCTCAACTGGAAACGCTCGGGCAACTGAACTGCGGCAGACACCTCTGCGCGCAGCGTGTCGACCGGGAAGTCCAAGAACACAGGCCCTGGTTCTCCGCCTTGGCCAAGTGCACGCGATACCGCTTCGTCCAGTTCCTGCAGCACGAGATCTGGCTCGCGCACTGTGCGCGCATAACGAGTCAGTGGAGCTACGAAGGCAGTGTGTGCCATGTCCTGCAGCGCACCGCGGTTCTCCTGGGCACGCGGTGGTGTACCCGACAGAACCAGCACAGGAGCGCGGGATACATGCGCATTGGCAATGCCCGTCATCGCGTTGGTCACACCGGGCCCCGCAGTGACCAATGCCACGCCGAGGCCGCCGGTCAACTCGGCATGCGCATGGGCCATGTAGACGGCGGCGCGTTCGTCTCGAACGTCGATGATGCGGATTCCCTCGACATCTAGCCGCATCCAGGTGGGCATGATGTGCCCTCCGCACAGCGCGAACACACGGTCTACGCCATGTGCCTTAAGGAAGCGGGCGATCAATGCCGCAGCGCTGCGTTCAGTGACGCTTGGGGTACTCATGGTGCATATCTCCTTTTGGGTGGAAGGACATTAGAATTCTGAATTCAGAACGCGAACATACGGGATAGCCCTTATGTATTTTGAATTCAGAGTTCTAGAATAACCATCAGACTGGAGTCCTGCCATGAACCATTTGCTGACCCTCGCCGACGCTGTAGCCGCCCACGCCCGAAGCACGCCCAATAAGGTGGCTGTGCGCGATTCGGTCCGCAGCCTCACTTACGCTCAGTGGCTCTCTCGCAGCCATCGGCTTGCCAATGCCCTGCTGGCGCTCGGATTAAACAAAGGAGACCGGGTCGCGCTGCTTGCGTACAACGCGGCCGAGTGGATGGAGATCTATGCCGCACTCGCCGCCGCAGGGCTGGTCGCGGTACCCATCAACTTCCGGCTGACATCCCCGGAAATCGCTTATATCGTGCAGCACTGCGAAGCTCGCGCGATGATCGCGCAGGACGAACTAGCCGATCTCGTACAGCCGGTCCAACCGGAGTTGCCCATTCCCGCAGGCGCTTATATTGCCTTCGGACCGGTACAGCCCGCCGGCTGGCTAAGCTACGAGGCCCTCATCGCTGAAGCGCTTGATTCGCCGCCTTCAATCGAAGTGAACCCGGGGGACATGAGCGCACTGATGTACACCTCGGGTACCACCGGCAAGCCCAAGGGCGCAATCCGCAGCCACGAGGGCAGCACGCTCATCGCACTGGCAACAGCGCTGGAGATGCGCTTCACTCGAGACGACACCGCCCTGCTGGTGATGCCGATGTGTCATGCCAATTCCCTGTATTTCAGCCATACGTTCGTGCATTTGGGCGCTACTTGTGTGATCGACGACCGCCGCAGCTTTGATCCTGAGGCGCTGCTGGCGACGCTCTCACAGCAGAAGGTGACCTTTACGTCGCTGGTGCCAACCCACTACATCATGATGCTCGGGCTTCCCGATGCGGTGAAAGCGAAATACGACGTCAGCGCAGTGGACAAGTTGATGATCTCCTCCGCCCCTGCACGCCGCGAAACCAAACTTGCAATCCTGGAACACTTCCGCAACGGCAGGCTGCACGAGCTGTATGGTTCCACCGAGTCGGGATGGGTCACTTTGCTGCGTCCCGAGGAGCAGATCGACCGGCTCGGTTCGGTGGGTCGCGAATGGGCTGGCTCCGGTCCGATCCGCTTGCTGGATTCGAACCGCCGCGAAGTGGCAGACGGTGAAGTGGGCGAACTGTTCTCCCGAACACCCTACGTATTTGATGGTTACTGGAAGAACCCGCAGAAAACTGCAGAGGCTTTTGACGGCGCGTGGTGCTCGGTAGGCGACATGGCACGCCGCGACGCCGATGGCTACATCCACTTGGTGGATCGCAAGAGCAACATGATCATCAGCGGTGGGGAAAACGTATACCCGTCCGAAGTGGAAAGCGTGCTTGGTGCGCATCCGAAGGTCAAAGACGTGGCGGTGGTCGGTGTGCCGCACGAGAAGTGGGGCGAGGCAGTGCATGCGGTCGTGGTGCTTCACAGCGGTACAAAAGCCAACGAGTACGAACTGATCGAGTGGTGCCGTGGCCGAATCGCGGGGTACAAGCGCCCGCAGTCGGTGCGCTTTATTGCCGACGCCGACATGCCGCGGACCGCGACGGGCAAGATCTTGCACCGGGCATTGCGCGATTGCATGTCCACCGTTTGACGGGCCGTTAGACTATGGCGGATACACAATCCCGCCCACATGAAGACGCTGCCCACACAACCGCAACTTGTCGAACAGGTTCGAGATGCAATCCTGGGCGAAATCACTTCGGGGGCCATTGCACCTGGCGATCGCATCATCCAAGAGCAGATCGCGCAGGCGCTTGGTGTTTCGCGTTATCCGGTCCAGCAGGCTCTGGCGATGCTGCGCAATCAGGGTGTGCTGCAGGATGCACCTGGCCGCGGACTACTGGTTGCGCCGCTGGATCCTGAATACGTTCAGCACATGTACGACATCCGCGCCGTGATTGAAGGGCTCGCAGCGCGCCGAGCTGCCGAACTGGGCGCTATGCGTGCCGCCAAGTTGGGCCCTGCCTTGATTGAGGCAGGTCGCAAGGCGGTGGCAGCAGGGTCTGTGGTCAAGATGATCGCCGCCGACATGAGGTTCCACGAGTTCATCTACAGCCTGTCGGGCAACTCGCTGATTGCGCCAATGCTCGAGAGTCATCTCACGTACACCCAGCGCATGATGGGTGAAGTGTTGATTCGGGACGAGAAGCCGCGCGACATCTGGGACCAGCACGAGGCCATCATGAAGGCCATTGCCAAGGGGGATGGTGAGAAAGCCGAAATGTTGGTGCGTACACACCTCACGCAAGCGTCGGGATTCATGGTGAAGCGCCTGAGCGCCAAGATCGCGGAATCTGCCCGCGACGCTGGTTCAAGCGCTGCGAATTGAATTGACAAGTTGGCGATGGTTTCAAGTCATAAAGGTCTAACAAGGACCCCGTAACGGATCAGGGCCGATGGCCGATGACATAGATGTTGAGCCGAGGCAGTGAAGTGTCTGATCTTTACAAGCGCAAGAGCCGCTGAAACTTCCAAAAAAAACATCCTGAACTTCCGTAGATCAGAAGGTCAATTGACAGATTGAACAACGCCTGTTGATGCCTGTGCCGACGAGAAGTTCTGTGCCTATCCACCATTCTGAATGCGCGTGGCCTGCTTGTCGCAGTATCGGCAAATCAGAAATGGACGGGCCAGTCCTTGTGTATCAGGAGCCGACCAGGACGGCGAGTTCTTTCGATGTTTATGCAATGTCGGCGTCTTCAAAAGCGCCCACTGACTGGTATGGGTCAGTGCAGACATTGACTTCGAGAATGTGGACGACCGTACCCAGTCTTCTACGGGCATTCAGGAGCCGACAACATGGCTGGGGTAGTCGCGAGGCGTGTGCTCGCCGACCTCCATCACTAAACCAGCCTCAGAATCGCGCATGCGTGGGCCAAATTGGGGACGGAGGCAGTGTCCACCGCTGTCCATGTTGGTCAACATCTGTAAATACTGGGTCAATTTGCAGACAGTGGCGTCGAGAAATGAAAGCATTCTCAGTGTCCTGAACAAACGCAAATATGCTGAAGATCTTTAATTTTGATAGAGATTTTTGGCCTGTCCGGAGGGACTCGAACCTCCGACCTGCTGCTTAGAAGGTAAGTTCGCTTTGGTAGGAACGAATGCCAGTTCAATGCCTCCTCGCAGCGTGTAGCATTACAGCTTCTAGCAATTCCTCTGCGGGACTTTTGCGGGACTGGGCTCTGAAATACGTGTCTAAACAGGGTAGTTTTTGCGCAAAGAGAAGACGTAAGATTCATATAAATCAAGTACTTACGGATGATCTGGTAGCTACGAACCAAGGGGTCGTGGGTTCAATTCCTGCCAGCCGCACCAAACAAAAAACCCTGTAGCCAAAAGCTGCA
>LNFM01016192.1_pt1 | contig 12006 bp, 10 predicted proteins | sample 596031 | NCBI WGS metagenome assembly LNFM01 (sample SAMN04254537, study PRJNA301005) | activated carbon metagenome | isolation source: dual media filters at the Ann Arbor, Michigan drinking water treatment plant | place: USA: Ann Arbor | reverse complement strand
TCACGCTGGCGGCGATCTTGCCCTTGTGGCGGATGATGCCGGGATCGAGCAGCAGCTTCTCCAGCTTCGCAGGGCGATAGCGCGCGATCTTCTCCGGATCGAACCCGTCATAGACCTTGCGGTAATGCTCGCGCTTGCGCAGCACGGTGATCCAGGAAAGGCCGGCCTGGCAGCCTTCCAGGGTCAGAAGCTCGAACAGCGCGCGATCGTCGCGCAGCGGCCGACCCCATTCCGTGTCGTGGTATTCCTGATAGAGCGGGTCGTCCGACACCCAGCCGCATCTTGGCTTGCCGTCCGCGCCGCTCACTCTATCGTGCTTCCAAACCATGTGAGGAAGCTACCCAATGTCCAAGGTCCCCGCCAATCTGAAGGTCTGCATTTTCGATGTATTCGGCACCGTCGTCGACTGGCGCGGCAGCCTGATCGCCGACCTGCCCGCGCTCGGCAGGAAATACGGAATCGAGACCGACTGGACGAGCTTCGCCGACGACTGGCGCGGGCTCTACCAGCCGCAGATGGGCCGCGTGCGCAAGGGCGAGCTGCCGTGGACGCGCATCGACGACCTGCACAAGGAAGCCTTCGAGATGCTGCTGCAGAAGCGCGGGCTCAAGCATCCGGGCGAGGAAGGCGCGTGGGAGTTCACGCATCTCTGGCACAAGCTGCGCCCCTGGCCCGATTCGGTCGAGGGCATCGGCATGATGAAGAAGAAGTACGTCGTGGCCACGCTCAGCAACGGCAACGTCGCGCTGCTGATCAACATGGCCAAGAATGGCGGCATCCCGTGGGATCATTGCTTCTCGGGCGAGACCTTCCATCACTACAAGCCCGACCCCGAGGCCTATCTCGGCGTGGTCGACAGCATGTATCTCAAGCCCGAGCAGGTGATGCTGGTGGCGGCGCACAACAACGACCTGGCGGCGGCGCAGAAGTGCGGCCTGTCGACCGGCTTCGTCCTGCGCCCGGGCGAACACGGCCCCGGCCAGACCCGCGACCTCAAGGCCGAGGGCGACTGGAACGCCGTTGGCACCTCGATGATCGATCTCGCGAAGAAGCTTGGGTGCTGATTCTGCTGAATAAGGATCCTTCGCTTCGCTCAGGATGACACCGATTTTTGGATCGGCGCACTGCGCCAATCCCAGCAATAGTGTCATCCCGAACGAAGTGAGGGATCCTTAACTTTCTTACACCCCGATCGTCGTCAGGTCCTGGAACCAGTGCTGGGCCTGGATGTAGGACTTGATCTTGGGTGACAGCGCGTGCGGGTTGGTGTCGTGGACGACCCAGATCAGCACGGCGTCGTCGACCACCTTCTCGTGCACCCTGGCCATGATGGCGTCCTGCCTGGCCGGGTCGAACTGCTGGAGCGCCTCGTCGATCAGCTTGTCGACCTCGGGGCTGGCATAGTTGCTCCAGTTCACGCCGACGGGGGCACCCTGGTTGGACGCGAAGAAGCGCGTGAAGGCGTAGAGCGGATCCGACGTCACGTAGGCGATGTTGTTGGCGGTGACGTCCTTGTTCATCTCGGCCTTGGCGCCGGCGCGCCACGCGGTATAGAGCGCCTCGAGCTCGACGACCTTGAATTCGAGGTCGATGTAGACGTCCTTGAACATCTGCTGGATGGCCTCGTTCATCGGCAGCGACAGCATTTGGCCGCTGCCGCCCGAGGCGACCACGAATTTGGTCTTGAGCGGCTGGGCCTTGCTAAAGCCGGCGGCGCTCATCAGCATGCGCGCCTCGTCCGGTGCGAACTTGATCTCGAAGTTCGGCTTGCCGAACCACGGGCTCGACTTGTCGACCTGGCCGAACGCCGGCGTGGCGAGGCCGCCCAGCAGTTGCACGATGGCGTTGCGGTCGATCGCGAGGTTGGCCGCCTTGCGCAGGCGGATGTCGGTCCACGGCGAGCCCGGCAGCATCGACGGGTGATAGTTCCAGACGTGCGGCGTGACGTTCTGCACGATCTTCATGCCGGCCTTGGTCAGGCGATCGACCGTGTCGGGCGTCGGCGTCTCGATCAGGTCGACCGAGCCTGAGAGGAGGGCAGCCGTGCGCGTCGCGCCCTCGGGCGCGACGACCAGGATCATGCGGTCGGCCTTGGGGATGCGCTTGGGGTTCCAGTACGCCTCGTTCTTGACCAGTTCGGCGCGCTCGCGCGGCACCAGGCGGGCGAGCTTGAACGGGCCGGTGCCCGACGGCTCGGAGGCGAACTTGTTCCAGTCCTTGCCGAGCTTCTCGAATTGCGCCGGGCTCGAGACCAGGAACCAGAGCATCTGGTAGGGAAAGAGCGCGTCGACGACCTTGGTCTTCACCTCGACCGTCATGTCGTCGATCTTCTTGTAGCTGGCGACCGACGGCAGGCGCGGCCGCACCTGCGAGGCCTGGCGCTGGTCGAACTGCGGCGCCTTGGTATCGAACACCTTGTCGAAGTTCCAGATTACCGCGTCGGCGTTGAACGCGGACCCGTCATGGAACTTCACGCCGTCGCGCAACTTGAAGGTCCACAGGGTCTTGTCGGCGTCGTTGACCTTCCACTCGGTGGCGAGGCCCGGGATCAGCTTGCCCGGCCTGTCGGAAATATCCATCTCCCAGGCGACCAGCGGATCGTAGAGCGTGTAGCCGGTGAACTTGTAGGCACCGGCGCCGCGATCGGGCTGGCCGGTGGTGAGCGGCACGTCGGCCATCGAGATGCCGAAGCGCACGACCTTTTCCTGTGCAAGCGCGGGGATCGGCAGCGCCGCCAGCGCACTGGCGGCAATGAAGGTACGGCGGGACACGCTCATTTCGGGACTCCTGTCAGAGTTTCGGTCGGTGCGAGCGCCACGGCGTGGCGCGTTCGTAGGCGGATCCGGCGGCGATGACGCTGGCTTCGTCGAAGGCACGGCCGGCAAGCTGGAAGGCGAGCGGCATGCCGTCGGCGCCGAAACCGCAGCACACCGCGGCGGCGGGCTGGCCGGTGACGTTGAACGGCATGCTGAGAGAGGGCTTGCCGAGGAAGTGGAAGATCGGCGCCGGCTCCTCGAAGATTTCCGGCGGGCCCCACTGGTTGGCCGTCATCACGAGGTCGTAGCCGCGCATCGCCTCGCGCGTGTCCTGCTGCAGCTTGCGGCGGAAGCGCAGCGCCGAGATGTACTGCTCGGCCGACAGGAAGGCGCCGAGCTGGAAGCGCCGCCGCGTCGTGTAGCCGAACTTCTCCGGCCGCTCGATCACGTCGCGGCTGATGATGACGCGGCCGCAGATGTGATAGTCGCGGATATCGGGGAAAATCACCTCCTCGACCGTGGCGCCGAGGTCGCGCATCACGCGCACGGCCTCTTCCATGCCCTTGGCCATGTCTTCCGACAGCTTGCCGTCCGGGCCTTCGTACCAGCTGCGGGCCAGGGCGATGCGCATGCCCTTGATCGGGCGCTGCGCCGCGGCACCGTAGTCGACCTTTGCGGTGCGCGCGGAGGCCTGGTCGTTGGGATCGTGGCCGGCCAGCACGTCGAGCATCAGCGCGCAGTCCTCGGTCGTCCAGGCCATGGGCCCGGCGGTGTCGAGGCTGAAGGAGAGCGGGAAGACGCCGCAGCGACTCACAAGCCCATAGGTCGGCTTGATGCCGGCGATGGCGCAGTAGCCTGCCGGGTTGCGGATCGAACCGCCGGTGTCTGATCCCATCGCGCCCATGCAGAGCGCCGCCGCGACGGCCGCGCCCGAGCCGCTCGAGGAGCCGCCGGGCTGGAACTCGATGTTCCACGGGTTGCGCACGGGCGGAAACGGCTGGTCCGGCGTCATCGCGCCGTTGGCGAACTCGTGGGTGCCGAGTTTGCCCAGGATCACGGCGCCGCCGGCCTTCAGGCGCCGCACGGTCTCCGCATCGATCGCCGGCACATAGTCGATCCTGAGATGCGAGTGGCCGGTCGTCTTGATGCCGGCCGTCTCGTAGATGTCCTTCAGGCCGATCGGGATGCCGTGCATCGGCCCGCGCCGCAGGCCGCCGCTCATCTCCATGTCGGCCTGGCGCGCGGCATTGAGCGCGATGTCCGCCGTCACGGTGACGTAGCTCGAGAGGTTGCGATCGACGGTGGCGATGCGCGCGAGGAAGGCCTCGGTGAGCCTGGTGGAAGTGAGATCGCCGCGTGCCATCAGGCGACCTGCCTCGGCAATACCGAGCGTCGTGAGATCGGTCATGGGACCCTCCTACTCGTCGGCCCGGAAGATCTGCGGCGGCTCGGCTGCCCAGGCCCAGCGCTGGGGGATGCGATCCATCAGGCCGAGCAGCCCGACATAGCCCTTGTGCAGATGCCCGATGTCTTCCTCGGTCAGGGTGAGACCGGTCAGCGCGGCGCGTGCCCGAAACTCCTCGAGCGTTGGCGCCTTGATCGACGATGTCATGAGAATCCTCCGCCCGGCCGAACATGCAATCGACATGCCGCGTGATTCGCGGTGGCCGGCATCGCGTTGGCTTGGCGCTTGCATGATGGAGGGCGCGAGCGTCTCCCGGTGGGGTTGTCGACGCGATCGCCGAACTCAGGAGCGATGAATGTTCAAAGGCCTTCGTATCGCCGTTGCCGGCTTCGGCGTTCTCGCAGCGACCGCGTTGCCTGCCTTCGCACAAGGCACTCTGCGCATCGGCATGACAGCCGCCGACATTCCCCTGACGACAGGGCAGCCCGACCAGGGCTTCGAGGGTTTCCGCTTCGCCGGCTATACGATCTATGACGCACTCGTGAACTGGGACCTGTCGAAGGCCGACACGATCGCCGACATCCGCCCGGGTCTTGCGCTGTCCTGGGCGCCGGTCGAGGGCGAGCCGACCAAGTGGGTCTTCAAGCTGCGCGAGGGCGTGAAGTTCCACGACGGATCGGACTTCGACGCCGATGCGGTGATCTGGAACCTCGACAAGGTCCTGAACGACAAGTCGCCGCAGTTCGACAGCAAGCAGCTCGCCCAGGTGCGCGCACGCATCCCGACGCTGGTCGGCTACAAGAAGATCGACAAGAACACGGTCGAGCTCACCACCCGGATCGTGAACTCGCTGTTCCCGTACGACATGTCCTACGTCTTCTATTCCAGCCCGGCGAACTGGGAGAAGCAGGGCAAGGACTGGAACAAGGTCGCGCTGAACCCGTCGGGCACCGGCCCGTTCAAGGTCGACCGCGTCGTGCCGCGCGAGCGCCTGGAACTCTCGCGCAACGCCGAATACTGGGAAAAGGCGCGCGTGCCGAAGGTCGACAAGGTGATCCTGTTCCCGATGCCGGAGGCCGCGACCCGCACGGCCGCCCTCCTGGCGGGCCAGGTCGACTGGATCGAAGTGCCGGCGCCCGACGCCATCCCGCGCCTCAAGCAGGGTGGCATGACCATCGTCACCAACAAGTATCCGCACAACTGGGCCTATCAGCCCAGCATGGTCGAGGGCTCGCCGTGGACCGACATCCGGGTGCGCAAGGCGGCCAACCTCGCGATCGATCGCGCCGGAATCAACAAGCTGCTGGGCGGCCTGATGATCGAGTCCAAGGGCCATGTCTATCCGGGCCATCCGTGGTTCGGCTCGCCCTCCTTCGACATCAAGTACGATCCGGCGGCGGCCAAGAAGCTGCTGGCTGAAGCGGGCTACAGCGCGACCAAAAAGCCGAAGATCAAGATCGCGATCTCGACCTCGGGTTCGGGCCAGATGCTGCCACTGCCGATGAACGAATACGTGCAGGAGAACCTGAACGCCGTGGGCTTCGACGCGACATTCGAGGTCATGGAATGGAATGCGCTGGTGACCTTCGCTTTCCAGCCGGTGACGGGCGACAACGCCAAGAAGGCCGGCGTGAACGGCATCAACATCAGCCGCGCCACTGTCGATCCCTACTCGGCTTTCACGCGCCTGATGAACAGCAACTTCGTGCCGCCGGTCGGCGCCAACTGGGGCGTGCTGAAGGACGAGAAGCTCGATGCCATGATCAACAAGGCGCACACCAGCTTCGACAAGGCCGAGCAGACCAAGGCCCTGTCCGAGGTCCACACCTACATCGTCGACCAGTCCTACTGGGTCTGGATCGCGCACGACCTCAACCCGCGCGCGATGAGCCCCAAGGTGAAGGGCTTCGTGCAGGCGCAGAGCTGGTTCCAGGACCTGACGCCGGTCGAAATCAAGTAGCGCAACACGCATCAAAGAGAGGCGGGCCGCAATGCTCCTCTACGCCCTACGCCGCCTGATCTACCTCGTCCCTGTCGCCTTCGGCGTGTCACTGCTCGTCTTCGCGCTGGTGCACCTGGCGCCGGGCGATCCCATCTCCGCGATCGTGCCGCCGGATGCGCCCAAGGAAGTGGTCGACAAGCTCAAGGAGTATTACGGCTTCGACAAGCCGCTGCCGGTGCAATACCTGCGCTGGCTCGGCGTGACGCTGACCGGCGACCTCGGCACCTCGATCGGCACCGGCCGGTCGGTCGCGGCCGAGGTCGGCAGCGCCTTCGGCAACACGATTATCTTGGCCATCGCCGCCACGCTGTTCGCCTTCACGCTGGCCGTGATCCTGGGGACCGCGGCGGCCTATGCGAAGTCGCGCATCGTCGACCGGCTGGTGACGCTGATCTCGCTGATCGGCGTCAGCGTGCCCCACTTCTGGCTGGCCATCGTGCTGGTCATCATCTTCGCGGTGGAACTGGGCGTGCTGCCGCCCATGGGCATCGGGCCGGAAAACTCCACCGGCTGGACGTTCGACCGGGCGCACCTCGCGCACATGGTGCTGCCGACCATCGCACTCTCCGTGATCCCGCTCGGCGTCGTCACCCGCACGGTGCGATCGACCGTGAAGGAAACGCTCAGCATGGAGTTCGTGACGGCGCTGCAGGCCAAGGGCATGCGCGACAGCCGCATCCTGCTCCATGTGCTGAAGAACGCCGCGCCAACCTGCCTCGCCGTGATGGGCCTGCAGGCCGGCAACCTGATCGGCGGTTCCATCCTGATCGAGACGGTGTTCGCCTGGCCAGGTACCGGTTTCCTGCTGAACAGCGCCATCTTCCGCCGCGACCTGCCGATCCTGCAGGGCACGACCCTCGTGCTCGCCGGCTTCTTCATGCTCCTCAACCTGACCGTGGACATCATCCAGACCATGGTCGATCCGCGCATCAAGCGAGGCTGAACCCATGGCCCTGCAAAGTCCCTCGCTCGACGTCGGCGGCGCCGTCCTGATGGCGCCGAAGCCCACCGCCGGTGGTCGCGGCTACTGGCAATCGGTCGGGCGGCGCCTGCGCCGCGACCCGGTCACGCTGATCTGCGCGGCGATCCTGATCCTGCTGGTGCTGGCCTCGATCGCCGCGCCCTACCTCTATCTCGCAGACCCCTACAAGACGTCGATGATCCGCCGTCTCTATCCGCTCGGCTCGCCCAATCACTGGCTGGGCACCGACGAGCTGGGACGCGACATGTTCGCCCGCCTGATCTATGGCGGCCGCCTGTCGCTGTTCATGGGCGTGACACCGGTCGTCTTTGCGCTGCTGATCGGTGGCTCGCTGGGCATCCTGGCAGGCTTCGTCGGCGGCAAGACCAACATGGCGATCATGCGCATCATGGACGTGTTCTATGCCTTCCCGTCGGTGCTGCTGGCGATCTCGCTGTCGGGCGCACTGGGCGCCGGCACCGAGAACACGCTGCTGTCGCTCACCCTCGTGTTCATTCCGCCGATTTGCCGCGTCTCCGAGAGCGTTACCACCCAGGTGCGCGGCTTCGATTTCGTCGACGCCGCCAAGGCCAGCGGTGCCTCGGCCTTCACCATCGTGCGCGTCCATGTGCTGGGCAACGTGCTGGGGCCGATCCTGGTCTATGCGACCTCGCTGATCAGCGTGGCGATCATCCTGGCGGCGGGCCTGAGCTTCCTCGGTCTCGGCGTCAAGCCGCCGGAGCCGGAATGGGGCCTGATGCTGAATACGCTGCGGCAGGCGATCTACGTCAACCCGGTCCTCGCGGCCCTGCCGGGCGTGATGATCTTCATCACCTCGATCTGCTTCAACCTGATGAGCGATGGCCTGCGGGCGGCCATGGATGTGAAGGCCTGACATGGACACGCTGCTTCCCATCCAGGACCGCGGCGGCCCCGCCCAGCCGCTCCTGCTCGCCACCGGCCTGCGCAAGCACTTCCCCGTCGCGGGCGGCCTGCTCGGCCGCACGACCAAGGTCGTGCGTGCCGTCGACGATCTCACCCTGTCGGTTGCCAAGGGCGAGACGCTGGGTGTCGTGGGCGAGTCGGGCTGCGGCAAGTCGACGGTGGCGCGGCTCCTCATCCGCCTCATCAAGCCGGACAAGGGCACGATGGTGCTCGACGGCGATCCGGTCGACGAGCCGCACGGCATCACCGTGAACGAACTGCGCCGCCAGGTGCAGATGGTGTTCCAGGATTCCTACGCCTCGCTCAATCCGCGCCTCACCATCGCCGAGACTCTGGCCTTTGCACCGCGCGCCCACGGCCTGCCCGCGGCCGAAGCGCGCGAGCGCGTGCGTGACCTTCTAAGCAAGGTGGGCCTCGATCCGGCAAACTACGCCACGCGCTATCCGCACGAATTGTCGGGCGGCCAGCGCCAGAGGGTGAACATCGCGCGTGCCCTCGCGCTCCGGCCGCGCCTGATCATCCTCGACGAGGCGGTATCGGCGCTCGACAAATCGGTCGAGGCGCAGGTGCTGAACATGCTGGTCGACCTCAAGACCGAGCTCGACCTCACCTACGTCTTCATCAGCCACGATCTCAACGTCGTGCAGTATCTCAGCGACCGCGTGCTGGTCATGTATCTCGGCAAGATCGTCGAACTGGGTCCGGTCGAGGCGATCTACGGCAATCCGCAGCATCCCTACACACGCGCGCTCCTTTCGGCGCGGCCATCGATGGACCCGCGCAAGCGGACCCACGAGGCGCCCATCCAGGGCGATCCGCCCAATCCGATCGATCCACCCTCGGGTTGCCGCTTCCGCACGCGCTGCCCCTTCGCGGAAGACGTCTGTGCCCGCCTGGAACCACCGCTGGCCGATGCCGGCGCGCAGGCCGTGGCCTGCCACATGCGCGTGCCCGGTTCGGGACATTCCAAGGCGGTGGCCGCATGACCGACCAGACCAACCTCCTCGAGGTCCGCGACCTCCACGTCACCTTCGTCACGCCAGACCGCACGGTGCACGCCGTCAACGGTGTCAGCTTCGATCTTGCGCGCGGCGAGACACTGGGCATCCTGGGCGAATCCGGCTCAGGAAAAAGCGTCACCCTGCGCTCGATCCTGCGGCTCCATCCCGAACACCGCACGCGCTGGTCCGGCAGCATCAAGCTGCAGGGCGACGAAGTGCTCGATATGGGCTCCAAGGCGCTGTCCGACCTGCGCGGGCAGCGTGTCTCGATGATCTTCCAGGAGCCGGCGACGGCGTTCGATCCGGTCTTCACCATCGGCCAGCAGATTGCCGAGACGGTGCGCCGCCATACCGGCAAGAGCGAAACCGAGGCCATGAAGCGGGCCAAGGACCTGCTGGAAATGGTGCGCATCCCCTCTCCGGCGCAACGGCTCAAGGCCTATCCACACGAGATGTCGGGCGGCATGCGCCAGCGCGCCATGATCGCGCTCGCGCTCTCCTGCAATCCCGCCCTGCTGCTGGCCGACGAGCCGACCACGGCGCTCGACGCCACGGTGCAGATCCAGGTACTGCTGCTGATCCGCGAACTGCAGCGCGAGTTCAATCTCGGCGTCATCTTCGTCACCCACGACATCGGCGTGGCCGTCGAGGTCTCCGACCGGATCGGCGTCATGTATGCCGGCAAGCTTGTGGAGATGGCGCCGGTCGAGCGCATGGTCGACGCGCCGCAACATCCCTACAGCCGCGGCCTGCTGGCCTCGACCGTCCATGACGGCATGCGCGGCCAGCGTCTCGAATCCATCCCGGGCGCGCCGCCCGATCTCGCGGAAGTCCCGTCCGGCTGCAGCTTCGCGCCGCGCTGCAAGTTCGTCCGTCCCGATTGCACGACGGCGGTCCCGTCGCTGCGCGACGTCGAAGCCGCGCACGCGGTGCGCTGCGTGCTGGCGGCGTAGAGTCTTTCCAGCGAATTTGAATCAGTCGAGCAATTGCCTCACCCTGAGCAGCATCGCGCAGCGATGCGTCTCGATCGCGCGGGGTAACCCCCGCGCTTTGGTGGGGGCGCGCAACCAGCCAGTTGCCCATCCTTCGAGACGCGCCGCTTCGCGGCGCGTCTCGAAGGATGAGGTAGGTGCTTGAATCGATTCAATTCATTTCCGGCCAGCCTCTCAGGATGAGGTGGGGCGGGTGAACTTGAAGCGGAAAGACTCTACCGGTAGCCCTGTGAGCCTGAATGTCGGCGGCCTCAGCCGCCGAACATCTCCTTCACCTTGCTGAAGAAGCCTTCGGATTCGGGGCTGGTCTTGCCGGCCTTCTCGAATTCCTTGAGCAGTTCCTTCTGCTTGGAGGTGAGGTTGGTGGGCGTCTCTACGTTGATCTCGATGTACATGTCGCCGTGCTGGCTGGAGCGCATGATCGGCATGCCCTTGCCGCGCATGCGGAACTGGTGCCCGTTCTGTGCCCCGGCGGGAATGTTGACGCGGGCCATCTTGCCGTCGAGCGTCGGCACTTCGATGTTGCCGCCCAGCGTGGCCTGCACCATCGAGATCGGCACTCGGCAATGCACGTCGGCGCCCTCGCGCTCGAAGAGCTGGTGGCGGCGCACCGACAGAAACACGTAGAGATCGCCGGCCGGACCGCCGCGCGCACCGGCCTCGCCTTCGCCGCTGAGGCGAATGCGCGTGCCGTCCTCGACGCCGGCCGGGATGTTGACCTTGAGGGTCTTCTCGCGACGGACGCGGCCCTGGCCCGCGCAGCTCTTGCACGGCTTGTCGATTACCTGGCCTGCGCCGTGGCAGGTATGGCAGGCGCGTTCGACGGTGAAGAAGCCCTGCTGCGCACGGACCCGGCCGCGGCCCTGGCAGGTCGGACACTGGTGCGGCTTGGAGCCGGCCTCGGCGCCGCTGCCGTGGCAGACTTCGCAGGAGACCGAACTCGGCACGCGCACCGTGGCTTCGGTGCCGCCATAGGCCTGTTCGAGCGTGATCTCGAGATTGAAGCGCAGGTCCTGGCCGCGCATGTCGGCGCGTCCGCCGCGCCCGCGCTGGCCGCCGGCGCCGAACATCTCCTCGAAGATGTCGCCGAACACCGAACCGAAATCGAAACCCTGTCCGCCCTGGAACGGACCACCCGGACCCGCGCCGCCCTCGAAGGCGGCGGCGCCGTAGCGGTCGTAGGCCGCACGCTTCTCCGGATCCTTCAGGATGTCGTAGGCGTGGTTGATTTCCTTGAACTTCCGTTCCGCTTCCTTGTCGCCGGGATTGCGGTCGGGATGGTGCTGCATGGCGAGCTTGCGGTACGCCTTCTTGATGTCGTCGGCACCGGTCGTGCGCTCAACTCCAAGCAGCTCGTAAAAGTCTTGCGACATAACGGTTTACGCAGCCCCCACTGGCCCCTTGCAGATCGGCCTCCCGCTCGCGCGAGAGGCCGTCGTCCCATCTAGCCGGGTGTCCCCGATCAGGATCCCGTCTTCTTGTTCTTGTCGGTGACGTCCTCGAACTCGGCGTCGACGACCTTCTCGCCCTTGGCGTCGGTCGCGCCGCCGCCGGGCGCACCGCCCGCGGCCCCTGCACCGGCCTGCGCCTCGGCCTGCTGGGCCTTGTACATGGCCTCGCCGAGCTTCATCGCCGCCTGGGTCAGGTCGTTGGTCTTGCCCTTGATGGCCTCGACGTCCTCGCCCGCCAGAGCGGTCTTGAGGCCCTCGAGCGCACCTTCGATCTCGGCCTTCTCGGCGGGGCTCACCTTCTCGCCGTACTCCGCCAGGTGCTTGGTCGTGGAGTGGACCAGCGCCTCGCCCTGGTTGCGGGCGTCGATCAACTCGCGCTTCTTCTTGTCCTCCTCGGCATGCAGCTCGGCATCCTTCACCATCTTCTGGATGTCGGCCTCGCTGAGGCCGCCCGAAGCCTGGATGCGGATCTGCTGCTCCTTGCCGGTGGCCT
>LNFM01011496.1_pt1 | contig 12006 bp, 12 predicted proteins | sample 596031 | NCBI WGS metagenome assembly LNFM01 (sample SAMN04254537, study PRJNA301005) | activated carbon metagenome | isolation source: dual media filters at the Ann Arbor, Michigan drinking water treatment plant | place: USA: Ann Arbor | reverse complement strand
ATCGGCGCGCGCCTCGGCGATCTGGATCTCACGTTGCAGATGCACATGCGCCAGCGCGCACCCGAGAGCCAATGCGATGCCCAGACCGAGGACGACCCACCCGCGGCGCCCGCCCGCCGGACCGTCGGTTGCGAAATTCATGCGCAGCGAGGCGCGCATCAGATCATCCCTCGCAGCGCGCAGGCTTCCGGCAGGCCCTTGGGCACATCCAGCACCTTGAGCGGCAGGGCCTGCATTCCCTCTGCTTGCGGATGCAGATCGAGCGTGCCCCAGAGCCAGAGTTGTTGCTGCGCCTTCGCCGGGATAGCCGTGAAGCTTGCCTGCGCCAGCATCCGGGACAATGCCTGCGCATGGGCGCCGCCGCCGACGCGAACACTTTCGACGTCCAGCACATCGCGCCGACCGAAACCCAGGCGCGTAAGCCGTTCCGGCTCGGCGACCAACAGGTGCCCCGCGCCTCGCACGGCATTGCGGAACCGGTCCGCTACGCGACATAGGTTCGGCTCGACACTGTGGACGTTCAGCTTCGCCTTCGCGGCCAGTTGCCTTAGAGATGCCAAAAGGCTGCGATCGATACCCGCCGCGAGGCGCTTGAACCCCGCGCCCGCCACGGCAACCCGAACGGCGCAATCGGCGCCCGCGCGGCCGTAGCGGCGCTCCAGTTCGTGACGCGCATACGCTTCCCACTCTTCAGCGCTGCGCAAACCGTCGCGCCAATCCAGACACGTATAGCGCACGAAGTTGTCGGAGAGACAGAACACGATGCCGGTCGACCGGGCGGGGCTCGCAGCCAGCGCGGCTTCCAGGGCTTCCAGACACGCCCGCGGATCGCGCGATGCGGAGGCGTTCGCGATCACCCGCTCCTTCAAGGACAGCACGCTTTCCCGGCCCAGGCCCGAACGCGTGCGTGCGAGCACGACGCGACTCGGCGACAACCACGCGGTGATGCGCTCACGCTGCCAAAGTGACACGATTCATCTCCTCGATGGTGCTCTCGCCGGCGACGACGAGCGCGAGCGCCGCGGCGCGCAGTGAACGAAACCCCTTGGCTTGCGCAGCCGCCTTGACACGGCGCGGCGGCTCGCGCGCAGCGATCAGCTCCCGCAGTTCGTCGTCGATGATCAGGACCTCCGCGATCGCCCGGCGCCCGCGAAATCCGCTGCCACGACACTGGCCGCAGCCGCGGCCGGCGCGCAGTTCGAAGCCTGCGATCGCGCCCGGGTCGATGCCGGCCAGGGCAAGTTCCTCGGCGCTTGCCTCGACGGCCACGGCGCAATGGGGGCAGTTCACGCGCATCAGGCGCTGCGCGATGATGCCGTTGAGCGCGGACATGAAGCTGTGCGGATCGACCGCCATGTGGGTGAAGCGCCCGATGACGTCGAAGGCGTTGTTGGCGTGCACGGTCGTGAACACCAGATGCCCGGTCAGCGCCGCCTGCACCGCGATCTGCGCCGTTTCCGGATCGCGGATCTCGCCGACCATGATCTTGTCCGGATCATGGCGCAGGATCGAGCGCAGGCCGCGCGCGAACGTCAGCCCCTTCTTCTCGTTGACCGGAATCTGCAATACGCCGGGAAGCTGATACTCGACCGGATCCTCGATGGTCACGATCTTGTCCACGCCGCGATTGATCTCCGACAGCGCGGCATAGAGCGTCGTGGTCTTGCCGCTGCCGGTCGGGCCGGTGACGAGCAGCATCCCGTAGGGCTGCGCGGCCAGGCGGCGCGCGGCTTCCATTGTCGAACGGTCGAATCCGAGGCTTTCGAGGCGCAGTCCGCGCACCTCGTCGGCCAGCGCCTGCTTGTCGAGAATCCGCAGCACCGCATCCTCGCCATGGATGCTCGGCATGATGGACACGCGCACATCGATCTCACGGCCTTGGGCGGCGACTTTAAAGCGACCGTCCTGGGGCACACGCCGCTCCGAGATGTCGAGCTCGGCCATCACCTTGATGCGCGAGATGACCTGCTCGGCGAACGCGCCCCCGGCCGCGCGGCCGGCCTGCGTGAGCACACCGTCCATGCGGTACTTGATCGTCAGGGAGTCGCCCGCGGTTTCTATATGGATGTCGCTCGCGCCGAGTCGGAGCGCATCGTAGAGGGTGGAATTCACGAGCTTGACGACCGGACTGGCATCGTCGTTGATGCTGCGTATCGACAGATCCTCGATGGCATTCGTGGGGCTGGCCGATACCTCCACCGAGTCGACGGCGTCCATGGCACGCATGCCGTCTTCATGACGCCTGAGATAGGCGACGATGTCGGCGCGATGCGCCAACACGCACGCGAACGGCTCGTCGACCAAGTCCTCCGCCCAGGCTCTCAGCGCGGTATCGAAAGGATCGGCGACTGCGAGCATGAGCGCGGCGTCGGAGGCCGAAAGGAGCACGCAGTCGCGCTTGGCAGCCTCCGCGAACGGGAGCAGATCGAACCGCGGCGTCATGGCGTGCAGGGCGTCCATCGCGATCGACGGCAGTCGCACGGCTTGCGCCAACCCGGTCACGAACGCGTCCGGCGCCAGACCGGCGGTCTCCTCGAGCGCGTCGATCAATCGCACGCCGCGACCGGCGACCAGCGCGTGCGCATTGCGCAGCATCTCGTCGTCGATGGCGATTCCAGCGGCAGCCGCGGCGCCCGGCTCGGCGATCATTGCAGGCTCCCGGCGAGATCGAAGATCGGCATGTACATGAGCACGACGATGCCGCCGATGAGCAGACCGATGACCATCATCAGCAGCGGCTCGAACAGGCGCGTGAAGCGCGCGACCCAGCGAGCGAGCTCGTCTTCGTGGAACTCGGCGGCACGCTCCATCAAACCGCCGAGGTCGCCGCTGCGCTCCCCCACTTGCAGCATGCGCAGGGCGATGCCGGTCGTCAGTCCGTTGCGCTCCAGGGCAACCGACAGGGCCTCTCCCTGACGCACCTGCTGGATCGCGGATTCGAGCTGTGCGCGCGACGCCGGATCGAGCAGCCCCGCCACCATCCTGAGCGCGCTGACCAGCGGGACACCGCCATGCAGCAGCATGCTCACGGTTCGATAGAAGCGCGCCAGTCGGTAGACGCGCAGACGCTCGCCGATGTAGGGGGCACGCATCGACCAGCCGCCGAGCCGACGCCGAAAGCTCTCCGAGCGAGCGGCCAGCGCGATCGTCGCCACCAGGGTGAACAGCAGGCCGACACTCAGGGCGGGATTGCGGTCGATCACGGCACCGATCGCGAACAGCAGACCGGACGCCCACGGCAGATCCCGACCGAGATCTTCGTAGACGCCGCTGAACCGGGGAACGACGTAGCCCACCAGAAACAAGGACACCAGGAGGCCGACGCCGAGTAGCAAGGCGGGGTAGATCAAGGCCGAGACGAGTGTTTGCCGCACGTCCTCGACCTGGCGCTGGTAGGCGACGAACCGGGCAAGGGCTTCGGTCAACGCACCAGTCTGCTCGGACGCGCGAACGGTCTCGACGTACAGCGCCGGAAAGAGCTGCGGATGCTGTCCGAGCGCCGCAGACAGCGGCTTGCCGTCGCGCAGGTGCTGCAAGACGCCCTCGAGAACCGTGCGTGCGGCTGCGTTCGCTTGCCTGTCCGCGAGCGCGGTAATGGACTCGATCAATCCCAGACCCGCCGACAACAATGCGAGCAACTCCTGGGTAAACAAGATGAGCGAGAAGCGCTCCGTACCGCGCATGCCCTCCCGGCGTTGAGCCACCGAGAGTATGGCCAGACCGCGCGCCTTCGCCTGCTCGGCAGCCGCGCGCGCGTCTTCGGCATCGAGCAGCATCGACACGATGCCCTCGGGAGCAAGCACTCTGACTTCGAAACGCATCGCGATGCTCACCAGTTTCCGATGTCCTGGTCTTCGCCGTTGCCGCCGGGTTTGCCGTCGCGGCCGTAGGACATCACGTCGAAGTCCCGCTGCTCGCCGGGAAATCGGTATACATAGGGACGACCCCAGGGATCGAGCGGCACGTCTTTTCTCAGGTACGGCCCCGCCCACTTGGTCGCGCCGCTGGGCTGCGCAACGAGCGAGACAAGCCCTTCCTCCGAGCTGGGATAGCGCCCGGTGTCCAGCCGGTACTGATCGAGCGCCTTTTCCAAGGCGTCGATCTGGGCGCGAGCCACCTTGACTTCCGACTTGCCGATCTGGCCGAAGTAGCGGGGGGCGACGAAGCCGGCCAGCAGGCCGATGATGACCATCACCACGAGCAGTTCGAGCAGCGTGAAGGCCTTTTGACGTGCGGGGGAAGAGAACATGATGTTGCGGATCCGATGGGAACAGCGTCCGGCTTGGGAGACTGCAATCTATCCGCGCAACATGACAGGGCGATTAACCTCGCATTCCGATCGATGACGCCAGCAGCAAGACACTGCCGTACCGGGGCTTGCCGAGCACCCCGTAAGTCGACGGAAAGACGAATCCCCGCGATGGGCGATACCCTAGGCATACCTCGGCGGCGCAGATCCGCTCCACCTAGAAGCCGATGTGCCACTGCATGCCGAACGCAATCGCTAGTCCGCCAGAACTAGCTTGCGGCACCGAGGATTCATACGACGGAAATACGAATGAGGTAGGTTGATGCGGCAAAAACTCGAAACGTTTCACGCAAAACGCTGGCTGCTTTTTTCTTTGGCGCCATGTCGATGGAGAAAAGCGACTTGGGACTTGCGGATTATCGAACGATCTACGTGAGCGGATTGCCCTGCCCGATGAACGCTCGGGAACTCTCGGAACTGTGTCGCGAGTACGGCGATGTGGTGGTTGCATCGATCGAGCGAGATCCGCAGACAGGCGCGCCGTGGGGCTTCGGCTACGTCGAATTCGCCGTGCCGGAAACGGCGTTGCGCGCGGCACGCAGTCTTCACGGCAAGCGCTATCGTGGCGGCGTGCTCGCGGCTCGATCCATCGATCGCGCGCCGGATCGTGTCGGGCAAGGCGGCGATCACGGTCAGTGACATGCCCGCCGGACAGAAGCGGTTCGATCGTCAAAGCGTCACACAACCTCGATAGGCTGGGATCGCTCTCGGCACACGGTCCGCCCGTGGCCCGGATGGCAGTTCACCCAACTTCACGGAGCGATCCCATGTCCAAACTACCCTACGCGATGGTCGCGACCGCGGCGATCATGCTCGCCTCTCAGGCCGCAGCCAAGATCGAAGTCACGGAGTGGATGTACAACGGCAATGCCGACGAGTTCATCGAACTCACCAACATGGGCAACGCCCCCATCGACATGACCGGCTGGCGCTACGACGACGATTCGCGCAACTTCGCCGCGGGCCTCGACCTTTCGGCCTTCGGCACGGTCGCGATCGGACAGTCCGTCATCATCTCCGAGCGCAGCGCCGATCTCTTTCGCAGCGGTTGGACGCTTGCGCCGAGCGTGAGAATCATCGGCAACAACTCGATCAATCTCGGACGCGCCGACGAGATCAATGTGTTCGACTCGCAGGGCACGCTCGTGGAGCGCTTCACCTACGGCGATGTGGCATTTCCCGGCACCCCGCGAACAGTGAGCGTGAGCGGCAATCCCGGCTCGGCAGCCGCTGTCGTGCCCTCGACGGTGACTTCCGACTGGGTGTTGTCCAGCGTCGGCGACAGCTTCGGTTCCTATGCTTCGCTCGACGGAGACATCGGCAATCCGGGTGTCTACGTGTTCGCCCCGGTCCCGGAGCCAGAAACTTACGCGCTCATGATCGCGGGCCTCGCGCTCGTCGGCACGATGGTGCGCCGTCGCGCCGGTAGCCAGCACTGAAGGAGCAATCGATGGCACGACTGCTGATCGCAACCGCAACCGCCTTGGTCTTCACCACTGCGCAGGCGAGCGACTCGATCGATCTCGCCCGGTATACGCTCACCGGCGACTTTGCCATCGAGACACTCGGGGGGCTCGGCCTAGAGGCCTCCGCGGTAACGTATGCACGGGATCGGAACTCGCTCTTCATCGTCGGAGACGAGGGGCTGGGCGTCATGGAGTTGTCGCTCACGGGGCAAACGCTTTCTCACATGCGTTTCAGCGACTGGCCCAGTTCCACCCGCCACAACGATGCGGAAGGTCTCGCTTACCTGGGCAACGGCGTGCTGGTCGTCGCGGAAGAACGGCTGCAGGACGCATTTCGATTCACCTATGCGCCCGGCGGCAGCACATCGCTCGCGAACGCCCCCTGGGCATCGATCTCGGATTTCGCCTACAACAACGCCGGTGTGGAGGGGTTGAGCTACGATCCGCGAACCGATACTTTCGTCTCGGTGAAGCAGACCAACCCGCGCGAGGTTCGGGCAGGCCGGCTCTCGTTCGCCCTGGGCGGCGGCACCTCGACCATGACCCCCCTCTTCGATGCTTCGCTGCTCGGCTTGGTGGGCCTATCCGATATTGCGGTACTGGCGCCGGTCGATGCGCTCTCGGGTACGCCAGCCGCAGACAACCTGCTCGTGCTCAGCGTGGACTCGAGCAGACTCGTCGAGACCGATCGAGCCGGACAGGTATTGAGCCAGTTGGACCTGGCCTCGATTTCATCGCAGGCCATCGAAGGCGTCACGATCGATCACCGCGGCACCATCTACCTGGTCGCGGAAGATTCGGGCACGCCGAACTCGCGGCTTTTCGTCCTCACGCCGGTCTCCGAACCCAGCCACTACGCGCTCTTCATGGCCGGTCTGGGGTGTATCGCCTGGCGCCTGAGACGGCGTTCGCGCGCCTATTCAGCCATGAGAATCTATTAAATTCAATCGACTAGACCGGGTCGCGAGTTTCAGTAAACCTATAGATGCAGATTTCTCAACCAAAGCCGGATCGACGCAACGTTAGAATCCCGCGCTCGATAGGCTCTCATACAGGTGATGCAATGGACGCGAAAAGTCTGCTCGAAGGCAAGACGGTCGACATGAACTGGGCAGATATGGTCGACGAAATTCTGCGGCAAAATTTTTATGCAACCCGCCATCCGGCGCACTCGACTCGCAGTCTCGATTCCACCCGCAACGCCTCGCTCTCCGCCACGCTCGGCCACCCCGGCAACGTAACTGCAGACCCTGAACTCGCTTAACGCCAGCACCACAGCGTAACGCGTCCTCGACGCGAACGCGCAAGCACGATCGCCGCCGAAGGCGCATCGTGCGATCGAGCCCGACGCATTTGCGACGGGCCAAGGCAGCACGCAAGCAGTATCGAGGACGTTCAAGCGCCTCGTCCCCTCCAGCACGGACCCAACTGCCCGATCACGCCCAAGGGCGCGAACTTCGCCGACATCACGGCCCTCGACCCGCATGTCGGCTGACGGCATGAGAGTCGCCGACACAACGGGCCATCGCCTTCAGACGGATTTCGGATAGTTCGCAGGGCTGGCCGCACGCGGCGCGGTAGCGCGACCGATCGCCTCATCGAACGAGTTGCGCCGAATCTCCGCCGGTGTACGTCCGGCAGTCTTCTCGCATCCGTGGCTCGCTCGGCGCGCGGGAGCCGTCCTTCAGCATGTCGACAGTCCCCTCGACCGCCCCCAATCGGCGCCCCCCGACCGATTCGCTCTACACCTCCTGCGAATCGTCCTATGCCTCGGTCATTGTGACCGTCATCGTTCTGCAATCTCGACAATCGACAATGCAGCTGGTCGCGCCTGCACGGACGATGTCGATCTGCCCGAGGGCATTCGACGCTCCGATGCTTGCGACTTCATTGTCGCCCGCCACAACGGAAGACCTGCGCATGGACCCTGCGATCGAGATCGCATCGCTCACCAAGACCTTCCCCAATTGCGTCGCCTTGGACGATGTCAGCATCAAGGTCGAGGCCGGCGAGATGGTCGCGCTGATCGGCGCATCGGGCTCGGGAAAGTCCACGCTGCTCAGGCATGTGGCAGGCTTCGTCGGCGCCGATCGCGGCCGGGTCAGCGTGTTCGGCCGCATGGTTCAGAATCAGGGGCGGATCACGCCCGGCATTCGCAGACTGCGCGCCGAGATCGGCTTCGTGTTTCAGCAGTTCAATCTGGTGGGTCGTCTTTCCGTGATGTCGAACGTGCTGACCGGTCTGCTGCACCGTACCAGTCTGTGGCGCAGTCTGTTCGGCAGATTCCCGATGTCGTCCCGCCAGCAGGCGCTGGAAGCGCTCGCGGCCGTGGGGATCGAGCAGACCGCTTGGCAGCGAGCGGGCACCCTCTCGGGAGGCCAGCAGCAGCGTGCCGCCCTTGCGCGCTGCCTCGTTCAGGGCGCCCGCGTGATCCTCGCCGACGAGCCCATCGCATCCCTCGATCCGGAATCGTCGCGCAAGGTGATGGAACTGCTCGCCGCGATGAACAAGGAGCGCTGCTGCACCGTGCTCGTGTGCCTGCACCAGGTCGACTTCGCGATCAAGTACTGCCCGCGCACGATAGCACTGCGACGCGGTCGCGTCGTGTACGACGGCCCCTCCTGCGCGCTGACGCCTGCGCTTCTCTCCGAGTTGTACGGCGCCGATGCGAGCGAGTTGCTGGCACCGGCGCCGGATCACCCCATCCACCCCGCCCTCGACTCGCCCGCCGCCCGCGCATTACCCGCCGGCACCTGAACCGATTTGCCCGATCTTCCTTCGCGACCCAATGGAGCATTCACGATGCGATCTTTCCGTTTCCTGCTAGCCGCTGCCGCCCTGCTTGGCGCCACTCTGGCGCATTCCCAGCCGATCAAGGAGCTCAACTTCGGCATCATCGCCACCGAGCGGGCCGGCGCCTTGAAGCAGATGTGGGAGCCTTTCCTGGACGACATGTCCAAATCGATCGGCATCAAGGTGAAGGGCTTCTATGCGACCGACTACACCGGGATCATCGAGGCGCAGCGATTCAACAAGGTGCAGATCGCGTGGTACGGCAACAAGTCGGCCATCGACGCCGTCGACCGCGCCGGCGGCGAAGTGTTCGCGCAGTTCATCGATCTGGACGGCACGCCCGGCTACTATTCCTACATCATCACGCACCGGGATAGCGGCATACAGTCGCTGGAGCAGATGCTCAAGAACGGCAAGCGCCTGAGCTTCGGCATCGGGGATCCGCAGTCGACCTCGGGCACGCTGGTGCCGAGCTACTACGTATTCACGCTCAACAACCTCGACCCGAAGACGACGTTCAAGGTGGTTCGCTCGGCCAACCACGAAGGCAACTTCCTCGCGGTGCTCAACAAGCAGGTCGATGTCGCGACGAGCAACAGCGAGATGACCCAGAAGATCAAGGAGAAGTCGCCGGAGAAGCTCGATCAGATCCGGATCCTGTGGACATCGCCCCTCATTCCTCGCGATCCCTTCGTCTGGCGCAAGGACTTGCCCGCGGACCTCAAGGCGAAGATCCAGAACTTCACCGTCGGCTACGGCAAGGACGAGCGCGAGAAGGAGATCCTGAAGAACATGTATCGGCTGGCCGGCTTCAAGGCGTCGACCGATGCACAGTTGCTCCCCATCCGGCAGCTCGAGCTGTTCAAGGACCGCAAGAAGTTCGAGAACGATCCGAACATGAGCGAAAGCGCCAAGAAGGCAAAGCTCGCCGAGATCGACACCCGGCTCGCGGAACTCGCCAAGCAGATGAAATAGGGCATGTCGACGCCGCCGCAGCTTTGCGGCGGCGATACACGAACGCCGGTCTCCGAACACCTTGCCTACCGTTCCCAGCATCAAGAACGTCCCCCTCAGCCCGCCACGTTCCCATTTCGGGACGACGCTCATCTGGGCCGCCTTCTTCCTGGTCCTGATCTGGTCCTGGGAAGGCGCCGACATGCGCCCCCTGGATCTGATCGAGGATTCGGGCAACATGGCGGTCTTCATCGGCGAGTTCTTTCCGCCGAACTTCCATGACTGGCGTATCTACGTGGCCGAAATGGTCATCACCGTGCACATCGCCGTCTGGGGCACGGTGCTGGCTGTCGTCTGCGCCATTCCCTGCGGGTTGATGTGCTCGGAGAATCTGGTGCCGGGTTGGGTGTACCAGCCGATGCGCCGAATCATGGACGCCTTCCGCGCCATCAACGAGATGGTCTTCGCGATGCTGTTCATCGTCGCGGTCGGACTCGGACCTTTCGCCGGCGTGCTCGCACTGTGGGTTCATACCACTGGCGTGCTGGCAAAGCTCTTCGCCGAAGCGGTGGAGTCGATCGATCCGAGGCCGGTCGAAGGGGTGCGTGCCACCGGTGCGCATCCGCTCGAGGAGATCCTCTACGGCGTGATCCCCCAGGTCTTGCCCTTGTGGATCTCCTATTCGCTTTACCGGTTCGAATCGAACGTCCGCTCCGCCTCGGTGCTCGGGATCGTCGGCGCGGGCGGCATCGGCGTGATCCTTCATGAAGTGATACGCGGGTTCGACTATGCCGAGACGGCGGCCGTTCTGTTGATTATCATCGTCAGCGTGACCTTGATCGACCTGGTATCCGCGCGCATTCGCCTATGGGCCACCTGACTTCCCCTGGATCATGAAAAACATACAACTGAACGGCATCACCTACGCTTTTCCGAAGCAACCCGTGGTCGTGATCTGCGTCGATGGCGGCGATCCCGCCTACTTCGACCACGGCATCGCGGCAGGCATCGTTCCGAACATCGCCCGCTTCGTCCGAGAGGGCTACAGCGCCATCGCCGAGGGCACGGTGCCCAGCTTCACGTGTCCCAACAACATGTCGCTGATCACGGGCTCGCCGCCTGCCGTGCACGGCATCTCGGGCAACTTCTACCTCAACGAGCAGGGGCAGGCGGTGGTCATGACCGGTCCCGAGCTGCTGCGCAGCCGCACGCTGCTCGCCGAGTTCGCCGACGCGGGCGCTCGCGTCGCCTCCATCACCGCCAAGGACAAGCTGCGTTTGCAGCTTGGCAAGGACCTCGATCTTTCCAAGGGCAACGTCAGCTTCTCGGCCGAATCGGCCAGCGCCTGCACGTTGGCCGAGAACGGGATCGAGAACGTTCTGGCGCTGACCGGCATGCCGCAACCCGACATGTACTCCATGGAACTGTCGCTCTTCGTGCTCGAAGCGGGAATCAAGCTACTGGCACGCGACCGCCCCAACCTGATGTTCCTCTCCCTTACCGACTACATCCAGCACAAGCATGCGCCGGGCGACCCGGTGGCTGACGAGTTCTACCGCCGCGTGGACGACGCCATCGGGCGCCTAGATGCGCTCGGTGCCGTGGTGGCGATCACGGCTGACCACGGCATGAACGACAAGTCGACTGCCGATGGCAAGCCGAATGTCGTGTTTCTACAGGACATACTCGATCGTCATTTCGGCACGGGCGAGACGAAGGTGATCTGCCCGATCACCGACGCGTTCGTGCGCCATCATGGCGCGCTCGGCGGGTTCGTGCGGGTCTACTGCCGCGGAAGCCGCGCCACGCCCGAGGCGATCATTGCGCGGGTGAAGGACTTGCCCGGCGTCATGATGGCCCTGGACAAGGCCACGGCATGCTCACGCTTCGAACTGCCCGCGGACCGCGAGGGCGATGTCGTCGTGATCGGCGATGCCGGCACGGTGATCGGCGCGGCGCAAGCCGAGCACGACCTCTCCAATCTGGCGGACGCTCGGCTGCGCAGCCACGGCTCCGTCACCGAGGCTCGCGTGCCCTTCATCATCAACCGCCGACTGGCCGCCGCCTACGCGGCGCGCGACACTGCCAGTCTGAAGAGCCATCAGATCTTCGATTTCGCCATCAACGGCGCAGCCGCCTGAGCCGTGAGCATGCCGACGAGCGGCACGGTCGCGGTCTACGAGACGCCCAACGGCCCCGTTCTCCTGCAGTCGCATCGGCCGCGGCCGCCGGCAGCGGCCGATGCGCTCGTTCGCACCCGGATGGCGACCATCGGCCGCTCCGACATCCATTCATGGCACGGACATCGCCCCCATCCGGGTCCCGGTGTGCCGGGCCATGAAATCATCGGCTCGATCGTCGCGCCAGGCGCGGGGGTCACGCACGATATGCGCGGCGATCCTCGCGCCCCGGGCGATCGCATCACCCGGGGTGAGTATTTCGTGGGCGCACCCGACGACTACACCGAGGTGCTCGATCTGCCGC
>LNFM01011495.1_pt1 | contig 12006 bp, 9 predicted proteins | sample 596031 | NCBI WGS metagenome assembly LNFM01 (sample SAMN04254537, study PRJNA301005) | activated carbon metagenome | isolation source: dual media filters at the Ann Arbor, Michigan drinking water treatment plant | place: USA: Ann Arbor | reverse complement strand
TTGTGGATTTCTACTAACAATCGCAGGATTCGCCCCTCCGCATTGCGCCGCCCCAAATCGGTCAGGCGCTCATCAAGCATGGAGCTATAGTGAAAAGAGCGAGCCAGAACTTCTTCCCTAAGAATTTCGTTTGATGCGACGAGCTTACGCATGTCGGCGACACGAAACCTGCAGAGCAACACACTGGTTTTCGCCATGACTGAAAAACGTAACGGCTCAGAAAACATTGCTTGAGGTGCGACCATATTTCCCGGCAGCAAAAAGGAGAGGATCTGACGTCGGCCGTCTGCGAGTTGTTTATAGCGGAATGCCCAACCGCTAAAGATCGTATAAATTTCATCAGGCACATCACCTTGTCGCAATATCGTTCGACGCGCTCGAACTTCACGAAACCCAAGCCGATGGCTGTTAAGCCAGTCAATATTGGCTGACGATATTCCAGCGTAGAGGGTTATGGGCCGTATGGCGCATGTCGCGCATGGGGCCTCAGGGCTTTTTGAAAAAGCTTGTGATAACTTAGTCATGACGAGTGGAATCTTATTCCAGCATCTTCATTTGTCGATTAGCTGAAATACATAATAACGAAAATGTCATCTGTGATGACGCGTGCTTATGAATCGTCATACGACGACCAGTTTCACGCATTACAACCGATAGACCCTAACTACGAACAGCATCGACCGGCGGATCATTGCCGGATGCGGATGATTCAAACATGTGCTGGGGTCCGGCGCTCGCTGGGCCAATAGCTCCGGCTCGACCGAGACGAAAACACCATCGAGCGTTTGTCCGACTCGGATAAAGGACTTCCCGCGCACGGGTAGAGCTAATAGCCCCCTGCACCGCGCAGACGAATATTTATTCGTAGCATATGCCTACTTACGGCAGTTCAGATTAGGTAACGGCGTAATATATGTCCTTGATCTATGTTAAGTAGAATCATCTCAATTTTAAGATTCATTTTACGGATGCCGCGCATCTTCCAATAGAAAGCGCCGCTAGCTGCGTGAACATACACTCCCGTCCAAAGGCCGCTCGCCAAGCTGGAGCGAACTGTAATGCGACAGGGACGATGTTTTTTCACCGCTACGGTGCGAGCGTTTTCGCGACGCTCTTATTGATTTTAATGATTCGTTTGGAAGGCACCTCCAATGAAATTCAAGTCCTGGTCAATTCGTAAAAAGCTCATCGCGTCCTTCTCGTTGCTCAGCGGCATCATGATTGCTCTCGGGTTGTTCGCGATCGACCGCATTCACGCCGTCGATAAGATTTCCGCCGAGATCGCGGGTCAATGGCTGCCGAGCGTCCGCGATATCGGCGCCATGGAGACCTATGCCGCCACCTATCGCGCCAGCGTCCTGCTCCATATTCTCAGCGGTGACCAGGGGGCAATGGCGTCTGCGGAGCAGGAGCGTGGCAAGGCAGCGGCGGAGATCGACCGCCTTCGCGGCCATTATGAGCAACTCCTGTCGCTGCCGCAGGCAAAGGCGCTCTACGACGCCTTCACGGCCGATTGGCGTCGCTACACGGCCGAGATCGATAGCGTTATCGGATTGTCGGCCAAGGGCGACAAGCAAGCCGCTTTAGCGCGCAACAACGAAAAGGCCTTTCCGATATATGCCGCCGCGTTCGAAGACCTGGAGAAGCTTATCGACCTCGACCAGGAAGGCGCGAACAAGGCCTCCAAACAGGCCGACGCCGTGTTTGAACTGGCCTTCGGCCTGATCCTCGGCAGCCTCTTGCTGTCGGCGATGTTCTTCATCGGCCTCACCATCCTAATCGTGCGTGGGATCGGCCATGGCATCGCCTCGGTGGTCACGCCCATGCAGGCCCTGTCTAACGGCAATCTCTCCGTAGATATCCCGTCGCGCGGCGAGAAGACCGAAATCGGCACCATCGCCGATGCCGTGCAAGTCTTTAAAGATGCGCTGATCGAGAAGAAGCGCCTCGACGAGGCCGCAGCGCAAGAGAACCAAGCGAAGATCGATCGAGCGCAGAAACTCGAAGAACTGACGCGCCATTTCGAGAGCAATGTCAGCAGTCTCGTGCAAGCGTTGACCGCCGCGTCGACCGAGTTGGAAGCCACCGCGCAATCCATGTCGGGAACGGCGAACCAGACCAATCAACAGGCCCTCGTCGTCGCCAGTTCGGCCGAGGAAACCTCGACAAATGTTCAGACCGTGGCCTCGGCCACCGAAGAGCTCTCGTCGTCGATTCAGGAAATCGGCCGCCAAGTTGAGGGGTCGAGCCGCTTCGCCGCTCAGGCGGTCGAGGAAGCCAAACTTACCGATGAGACAGTTCAAGCGCTGGCCGAAAGCGCCCAGAAAATTGGCGAGGTTGTCGAGCTGATCTCCGATATCGCCGCTCAGACCAATCTGCTGGCGCTCAACGCCACGATCGAGGCGGCGCGCGCTGGCGAAGCCGGCAAGGGCTTTGCCGTCGTCGCCTCCGAGGTCAAAAACCTCGCCAATCAGACGGCGAGAGCGACCGAGGACATCGGCGCCCAGGTGGCGCAGATCCAGGCGACCACCCGCGATGCCGTCGCCGCGATCCAGACCATCACCAGCACCATTGAGGAAATGAGCCGCACCACGGCGGCCATCGCCGCGGCCGTCGAGGAGCAGGGCGCAGCGACGCAGGAAATATCCCATAACGTCCAACAGGCTTCGCAGGGCACACAGGAGGTCACGACCAACATCGTCCAGGTACGTGAGGCCGCCTCTACCACCGGCGCATCTGCGGAACAGGTGCTCAGCGCCGCCGGCGAGCTAGCCCGCCACTCGTCCGACCTGCGTCGAGAAGTCGACGATTACATCGGCGGCGTCAAAGCCGCGTGATGAATCTCGCCGTCACGTTGATGAATGCCTGGTCATTCTAGGTTTCCCATGATTTGGCACCGCCATATTCCGTTGTGGGCCAGCTGCGCTGCCGTTGTGGCAATCGAGGGATTCTTCCTGTTCCAGGGCTATGACTTGCTGTTCGAGCAACCGCAGTCACATCAGAACGCCGAGGCCTATACGAGTAAGGTACGCATGTTTCATATCGGCGTCATGGTGACGTCGGTCATAATAGCTCTGATAGCCAGTTTTTTGATCTGCAAGGTAGCGCAGGCCAGAAAAGCCATCAGCGACATAAAGGATGAACTTCACAGCACAGCCCTCGCCCGCAACGATGCGCAAACTCTGCATAAGCGACTTTCTGATGCTGAGCGCATCGCCAATCTGGGCAGTTGGCATTGGAATATCGAAACTGGCGAGTTGGCGTGGTCAGATCAGGTGTATCGGATATTCGGTCTCACTGCCCAAGCGATTTCACCCAGCTATTCGGCCTTTCTCGATGCCATACACTCAGACGACCGTCCACTCGTGGAGGAGGCCATTAGTCGCGCGCTCAGTGGCGAGACGAAATATGATATCGATCATCGCATCCTTCGCGGCGATGGCCGAGTACGTATAGTGCATGAGCAGGGCGAGATAATCCGAGATCGCGCAGGTCGGCCTATCCAGATGTCTGGTATTGTTCAAGATGTCACTGACATCCGCAAAGCCGAACAGGAGCATATCAAAAGCGAAACCCGCCTAAGAGGCATCCTGAGCATCGCTCCAGAAGCGATTATCGCAGTCAATGCGAGTGGCATCATTCAGATGTTCAATACTGGCGCGGAGAAAATTTTTGGCTACGCCGCCGAAACAGCGATCGGACAGCCACTCGACATTCTGCTCCCTGAGAAATTTCGCGGTCGTCACCTCGACATGATGCGTGGCTTTGGCCAAGGCGCCGAACAGAGCCGGCTGATGTCCACCCGGAAGCCGATTTTCGGCCGCAGGAGCGACGGCAGCGAGTTTCCCGCGGAGGCTTCCATCGCGAAGCTCCAAACGGAAGATGAACTGCTCTTCACCGTCATTCTGCGCGACATCACGGATCGCATGGAGCAGCAGCTCAAGATCACGGCGGCCAAGGAGTCGGCGGAGGCCGCCAATTTGGCGAAATCACAATTCCTTGCCAACATGAGCCACGAACTGCGCACGCCGCTCAATGCGATCATTGGGTTCTCACAAGTACTGCGAATGCATACTTTTGGTCCGCTGGGCCACGCGCGGTATGATGAATATTCGCAGAACATTGAAGAAAGCGGCAGCCATCTCCTGAAAATCATCAACGATATCCTCGATATCGCGAAAATAGAATCTGGCCGCATCGAACTTTCGGAATCATACGTCGATCTAGAAAGTCTCGCCAGGCGCTGCCTTGATCTGCTTAAAGTCACTGCGGAAAAAAAGTCTCTTTCAGTCTCTTTCTCCGTCTGCGACGAGATGCCGCATGTCTTCGCCGACGAACGCAAAGTCCAACAGATCATCATCAATCTGGTCGGCAATGCGATCAAATTTACGCCGCAGGGAGGCAATGTTGAAGTTTCCCTTATGCAATCGGCGCAGGGCGAACCCCTCCTGACCGTTTCCGATAGCGGCAACGGCATTGCGACGGAAAAACTATCGCGGCTCGGCCAGCCCTTCGTGCAACTTGATGCCGGCCTCAACCGGCAGCACGAGGGCAGCGGCCTTGGCTTGGCTCTCTGTAAAGAGTTGATCAAATCACATAACGGCACGATCGAGTTCGTCAGCGAACCGGGCTGCGGCATGAGCGTGACGGTGCGATTCCCGGCCGCGCGGGCGCGCTATGCGCGCTATGCGGAAAATGCGATGAGGCTCACTCGCTGAGGCGATGGCACGGGCATCGCCATTACCGAGAAGCCTTACCGACCAGACGCATAGGGACTGAAGCTTCGTTGCGGTTTGATGTCCAAGGCCCCTCCATGAAAAAACTCCACAGGCCCGACCTATCCGAAAGTATGGGTCGGAGACATGCGAAAGCCAGTCTCGGCAGGCTTTAGATCAATTTGAAAATACTAACTTTCCAGCGTCCGATTAACACAATCTCAATGTCGGCCCCTCACTATCGACATAAATGCGAGACACTCGGAGAGCAACCATGATGACCGCCGACGCCAGCAGCAGCGCCACCGCCACGAAGCAACCGCCCTTTGAGAGCGCCACGACCGATTACGTGACCTTCAGCATGGGCAAGCAGATGTTCGGCGTGCCCGTGCAGCGCGTGCAAGACATCCTGGTGCCCGAGCGCATCGCGCCGGTGCCGCTCGCGCCCTCCGAAGTCTGCGGCCTGATCAATCTGCGCGGCCGCATCGTCACCGTGATCGACGTGCGCATCCGCCTCGCCCTCAAAGATGCGCGCGATCCCGCGTCGCGCGCCATGGGGGTGACCGTCGAAAGCGGCCATGAGCTCTACACGCTGCTCGTCGACCATGTCGGCGATGTCATCACCCTGTCGACCGACAGTTTTGAAGCCAATCCGGCGACCATCGAGGGCCTTTGGAAAGATTTCTCCAAGGGCGTTCATCGCCTGTCCGACCAATTGATGGTCATCCTCGATATCGACCGCCTGCTCGATATTCGCGTCCGCAATTAAAGTACGGGAAGCCCGATCATGGACGATCTGCTGCAAGAATTCCTCACTGAAGCCGGTGAAAACCTGGCCATTCTCGATGTCGAGCTCGTCAAGTTCGAGCAAGACCCCAACGATTTGGCAATTCTTCAGAACATCTTCCGTCTCGTGCACACCGTGAAGGGCACCTGCGGATTTCTCGGCCTGTCGCGCCTCGAAGCGGTCGCCCACGCCGGCGAAAACGTCCTCGGCAAGTTCCGCGACGGCGAGTTGACCGTCACGCCACTCGCCGTGACCCTCATCCTGCGCTGCCTCGATGGCATTCGCGCGATCCTCGGCGTGCTCGAGCAGACCGGCCAGGAGCCGGCCGGCGACGACGCCGCGCTGATCGCCGAACTGAACGCCCTGGCCTCCGGCGACGCGCCGGTCGCCCCGCAAAGCCATGACGCGCATAGCGACGAGGCGCACAACGACGACAGCGGCCCCGTGCTCAACGAACACGGCTTCCCGGTCGCCGCCGAGCTGCTGGCCGAAGTCGCCCAGGCGCTCGCCGAGCAGGGGATTCCCAGCGAGGGCCTGATCGACGTCCAGGCCCAGGCCGACACCGCGCGCCGCGCCACCGAATCCGCCGCCGAAGAAGCCATGCTCGCCATGATGGCCGCCGAAGAGAGCCGCCCTCAGACAGCGGCAGCCGTGAGCGCCGTCGTTACCGCCCCGGCAGCCGCGCCGAATGCCGGCGAGTCCAAGGATTCCGCCCTCGCCAGCGCGTCGATCCGCGTCAGCGTCGACATCCTGGAAAACCTCATGACCCTGGTCAGCGAACTGGTGCTCACCCGCAACCAGCTGCTGCAGATGGTGCGCGTGCGCGAAGACAGCGAATTCAAGACCCCGCTGCAGCGCCTCAGCCACATCACGACCGAGCTGCAGGAAGGCGTGATGAAGAGCCGTATGCAGCCGATCGGCAATGCCTGGTCGAAGCTGCCCCGCATCGTCCGCGACCTCAGCATGGAACTCGACAAGAAGGTCGAACTGGTCATGCAGGGCGCTGACACCGAACTCGACCGCCAGCTGCTCGAACTGATCAAGGATCCGCTGACCCATATGGTCCGCAATTCCGTCGATCACGGCCTGGAAGCCACCAACAAGGACCGCATCGCCGCCGGCAAGAGCGAAGTCGGCAAGATCACCCTCAAGGCCTACCACGAGGGCGGCCACATCATCATTTCCATCGCCGACGACGGCCGCGGCCTGAATGCCGAGAGAATTCGCGCGAAAGCTCTATCCAACGGCCTCGTCACCGAAGCCGAACTGACGAGCATGAGCGATCATCAGCTCTACCAATTCATCTTCCGCGCCGGTTTCTCGACCGCCGAGAAGGTCACCAACGTGTCCGGCCGCGGCGTCGGCATGGACGTGGTGCGCAGCAACATCGAGAAAATCGGCGGCACCATCGACCTCCGCTCCGCGCCCGGCAAGGGCACGACCTTCACCATCAAGATCCCGCTGACGCTCGCCATCGTTTCTGCCCTCGTGGTCGAATGCGCCAAGCAGCGCTTCGCCATTCCGCAGATCAACGTGCTGGAACTGGTGCGCGCCTCGCGCAACAGCGAGGCCCGCATCGAGGAAATCAACCACGCGCCGGTGTTGCGCCTGCGCGATCGTCTGCTCCCGTTGGTCTCGCTCAACCACCTGCTCAAGATCGAGGACGGCGCCGCCACGGCCGACGACAGCCGCTCCATCGTGATCGCCCAGGTCGGCAACACGAAGTTCGGCATGATCGTCGATCGCGTATTCGACACCGAAGAAATCGTCGTCAAGCCGGTTTCCTCGCTGATGCGCAACATGCCGGTTTACTCGGGCAACACCATTCTCGGCGACGGCAACGTCATCATGATCCTCGATCCGCACGGCATCGCCGACTCGCTCGGCAACGCCCAACTCGAAGAGACCCAGGCAGCCGAAGCCGGCAAGCTGCAACAGAGCGACAGCACCGCGTCGTTCCTGCTGTTCCGCGCCGGCGGCCAGGAAGTCAAAGCCATACCGCTCGGCCTCGTGACGCGCATCGAGCGCATCCCGGCGGCCAACGTGGAGCACACCCAGGGCCGCTACGTCGTGCAGTACCGCGATCATCTCATGCCGCTGGTGCCGTTTCACGAGACGCAGGACTGGCACCAGGGCGACACCTACTCGGTTCTCGTCTTCACCGAGAAGGACCGTTCGGTCGGGCTCGTGGTCGACGCCATCGTCGACATCGTCGAAGACCGCATGGATATCGCGCTGACCGCCAACCAGCCTGGCCTGCTCGGCAGCGCCGTGATCGCCGGCAGCGCGACCGACGTGATCGACGCCGGCCACTTCCTGACCCTCGGCTTCCACGACTGGTTCGGCGGGGTCGGCCATGCCGATGTCGCGCCATCCGATCGCCGCGAAGTCCTGCTGGTCGACGACAGCCTGTTCTTCCGCAACCTGATGACGCCCTATCTCTCGGCCGCCGGCTGGAAGGTCACGACCTGCCAGTCCGCCGAAGAAGCGCTCACTTTGCGCGAAGCGGGCCGCCGCTTCTCGGTGATCGTCAGCGATCTCGAAATGCCGGGCCTCGGCGGCATGGGCTTCGCCCGTGACGTGAAGGCGGATCCGCGTTGGCGCGAAACGCCGTTCGTGGCGCTGTCCGCCCTCGCCACCCAGGGCATCGTCGAGAAGAGCTACGACGCCGGCTGCGACCACTATGTCGCCAAGTCGAACCGCGAAGAGCTGCTGCGCACGATGAACCAGGCGGTGAACAACGCCGCTTCGGTCGAGGTGCGCAATAGCCCGACGCCCGGCCCGCAGAACGCCGCCCTGCAACCTGGCGCCTGGCGCGCCGCCTGAGCCGATCCAAGAACGGGGATAGAGACATGAACGCCGCGCCGCAAAATCTGACCTGCCTCCTGGTCGATGATTCGAGCACGATCCGCACCATCGTGCGGCCGATGTTGATCAACATGGGCTGTCGCGTCACCGAAGCGGCCGACGGTCAGCAGGCGCTCGACGCCTGCGCCAAGGAGATGCCGGTCGCCATCCTGCTCGACTGGAACATGCCGGTGATGAACGGGCTGGATTTCCTCAAAGCCTTGCGCGCTTCGCCGGGCGGCGATGCGCCGACCGTCATCTTCTGCACCACCGAGAACGACATCTCGCGCATCACCGCGGCGATCGAAGCCGGCGCCAACGAGTACATCATGAAACCGTTCGACCAGGACATCTTGCGCAGCAAGTTCCTTCAGGTCGGCCTTATCGGCGAATAGCCGAACCACGACGATTAGCCCGACGAACGGAACGAGTCCCTGATGGATCCCATGCCCGCCACTGCTACCAAAATAACGCCCGAACGGACGATCAAAGTCATGGTCGTCGACGACTCGGCGGTCATCCGTGGCCTGCTTCAGCGCATCATGGCGACCGATTCGTCGATCGAGGTCGTCGCCTCGGCTTCGAACGGCCAGTCGGCGATCAACATGCTGCGCAGTCACGACATTCAGGTCGTCGTGCTCGATATCGAAATGCCGGTCATGGATGGGCTCTCCGCCCTGCCGCAACTGCTCGAAATCGACCCTGACCTGAAAGTGATCGTCGCCTCGACGCTGACCCAGCGCAACGCCGAGATCAGCATGAAGGCGCTCGAACTCGGCGCCACGGATTATCTGCCCAAGCCGACAAGCCCGCGCGAGATCAACGCCGACGGCGCTTTCCATCGCGAACTGTTGAGCAAGATCCGGTCGCTCGCCAGCCGTCCGCGTCTGCGTCCGCGCCGCATCACCGCCCCTGTCGCCGGCCTGCCGCCCGCCCGCCCGCCCATGGCGGCAACGGGGCCGGTCAAGCGCCCCGTCGTGCTGCGCAAGGCCGCCACCGTCACGCCCGCCGTGCTCGCCATCGGCAGCTCGACCGGCGGTCCGCAAGCTCTCTTCACCTTGCTGCGCAGCCTGCCCAAGACCTTGACAGTGCCGGTGGTCATCACTCAGCACATGCCTCGCCTGTTCACCTCCATTCTCGCCCAGCACATCACGCGAAATTGCGGGCAACGCTGCGCCGAAGGCGTCGACGGCGAAGCCCTCGAGGCCGGCCGCATCTTTCTCGCGCCGGGCGACCGGCACATGCTGATCGAGCCGAAGAACGGCCGCATGGTCATTCGCCTGACGGACGATGCGCCGGAAAACTTCTGCCGCCCCTCGGTCGATCCGATGTTCCGCAGCCTCATTGCCGCCTTCGGCGCCAAGGTGCTCGGCGTGATCTTGACCGGCATGGGCAGCGACGGCCTGAACGGCAGCAAGCAGCTGATCGCCGCTGGCGGCAACCTGATCGCCCAGGACGAAGCCACCAGCGTGGTGTGGGGCATGCCAGGCGCGGTCGCGACCGCCGGCCTCTGCTCGGCGGTATTGCCGCTTCCCGATATCGCGCCCTATGTCGCCAATCTCTTGCCCAAGGTGGCGTCATGAACGACAGCGAACTCGATTTCATGGCCGCGCTGCTCAAGCAGCATTCCGGCCTCATCGTCAGCAAGGACAAGGTCTATCTGCTTGAGAACCGCCTGGCGCCGATCGCGCGCCTGCATGGCTTCAGCGGTCTCAGCACCTTGATCGAGGCGTTGCGCGCCAAGCCCAACACGGCGCTGGTCGAAGACGTCGTCGAGGCGATGACAACCAACGAATCCTTCTTCTTCCGCGACGGCAAGCCGTTCGACACCTTCCGCGACAAGGTTCTGCCAGACCTGATCACCAAGCGCACCGGCAACAAGACCCTGCGCATTTGGTGCGCCGCCGCCTCGACCGGTCAGGAGCCTTACAGCCTCGCGATGATCCTGAAGGAAAAGGCCGCCGCCTTGGCAGGGTGGAAAATTCAGATCGTCGGCACAGACATCTCGCGCAAGGCACTCGACCGCGCTCGGGCCGGCATCTACAGCCAGTTCGAAGTGCAGCGTGGCCTGCCGGTGCAGATGCTGGTCAAATATTTCGAGAAGCAGGGCGACGTCTGGCAGGTCAAGCCGGATATTCGCAGCATGGTCGATTACCGCAGCTTCAACCTGCTGCACGACCTGCGCTCGCTCGGCCAGTTCGATGTCGTATTCTGCCGCAACGTGCTGATTTATTTCGATCTGCCAACCAAAGAGCGTGTGCTCGAAGGCATCAGCAAGGTCATGACGGCCGACGGCTCGCTGTTCCTCGGCGGCGCCGAGACGGTGTTCGGCGTCAGCAACCTGTTCAAACCGACCGACGGCCTGCACGGCCTCTATAGCCGCGTCGCCGCGCCGACGCCCTTGCCGACGCCGGCAGCCGCGCCGGCAGCCGCGCCGGCGGCGGCCAAGTCCATTGCGCCGCTGCGTCCGCTCGCGGCCGGCGCGCGCGGCAGCTGATCCATCGAGATGCCGACCCAATCACCCTTCGCCGAGACCACTACGAGATCCCAGGAGACCTATGATGGCCGTAAATAAGAATATCAAAATCATGATCGTCGATGATTACGCGACGATGCTGCGTATCCTGCGCAACCTGCTCAAGCAGTTGGAATTCGGCAATGTCGACGACGCGAGCGACGGCGAAGACGCCTTGCGCAAGCTGAAGACGAATGGTCCTTACGATCTGATCATCTCGGACTGGAATATGCAGCCGATGACCGGCATCCAATTCCTCAAGCAGGTCCGCGCCGACGACAAGATGAAGCATATCCCCTTCATCATGATCACCGCGGAAAGCAAGGCGGAAAACGTCGTTGCGGCGAAGCAGGCGGGCGTGTCGAACTACATCGTCAAGCCGTTCAACGCCGAAACCCTGAAAATGAAAATGACGAGCGTACTCGGCCCCCTCTGAGGCCTTGTCCGTCCCACATCCCGTAAGCGAGAACGGTCATGGCGCAGAATAACCTTCAAATCGACGACGCCCACGACTACCTGCAGAAAGTCCTCGAATCCCTGCGCGGCATGGACAGCCGCGAAAAGGGACCGATGGTCGCTATTCTGGAATATATCTCCGGCTATATCCGCGCCTCGCGCGAAGAGATCAAGGCGCTGCGCCACGGCGACAGCAACGAGGTCTCCTTCACCACGGCGGCGGATGAGTTGGAAGAGATCGTCTCCGAATCCACCACCGCGACCAACACCATCATGGGCGCGGCCGAGGCGGTCGAGGACATGGCGAATAAGATCGACAACCGGGAGATTGCCGCGCGTCTTCGCGAGGAAGCGACCCGAGTCTACGAAGCCTGCACCTTCCAGGACATTACCGGACAGCGCATCGCCAAAGTCGTGCGGACGCTGCAGAGCATCGAAAAGCGCGTCAACACGCTAGCGCTCGTCTGCGGTGCCGACATCGGCGAAGCCCCCCCCGGCAAACCGGCGACCGAGAACCCCGACGGCAAATTGCTCAATGGGCCTGCGTTGCCCAGCGCCGCGAAAACCCAGGACGAAATCGACCGCCTGTTCGACAGCCTCTAACGGCGCGAATAGGAACATCCCCATGTCGGTCGCGGCCAAAATCAACGCAGCGAAAAAGCAGTCGATTTTCGACGCCGATCGGG
>LNFM01016584.1_pt1 | contig 12007 bp, 12 predicted proteins | sample 596031 | NCBI WGS metagenome assembly LNFM01 (sample SAMN04254537, study PRJNA301005) | activated carbon metagenome | isolation source: dual media filters at the Ann Arbor, Michigan drinking water treatment plant | place: USA: Ann Arbor | reverse complement strand
ATTAGCGAAGGCTCAGTACATCCATCATGTCGTACAGACCGGGATGCTGGCGGACCACCCATCGTGCTGCGCGCAACGCGCCCCGGGCAAAGGTATCTCGACTGCTGGCTCGATGGGTGATTTCGATCCGCTCGCCCATGCCGCCGAACAACACCGTATGATCGCCCACAATGTCGCCGGCGCGGATCGTTTGAATCCCGATCTCACCTCTAGCGCGTTCGCCGATCAGTCCTTTGCGCGCATAGACGCCGACTTGATTCAAGTCCCGGTTCACCCCTCGCGCAAGGATCTCGGCCATCTTGAGTGCCGTCCCGCTTGGCGCGTCTTTTTTGAGGCGATGATGGGCCTCGATCACCTCGATGTCGTACTCCTCACCGAGTGTCTTGGCCATTTCGCCGATGACCTTGTAAATCAAATTCACTCCGACGCTCATGTTGGGAGACAGCACACAGGGAACTTGTCGACCCAGTGACTTGAGTTCGTCGAGTTCTGAAGCCGAAAATCCGGTGGTGCCGATGACCATTGCCCGGCGATGCTGAGCGACAATTCGCAAGTGCCCCAGAGTTGCTTCGGGGGCGGAGAAATCAATGACGACATCGCCTCGTTCCATGAGGGCGGCCAGATCGTCTGTGATAGGGATGCCGGCATGCCCGGCTCCGGCCATTTCTCCGGCATCTTCCCCCAACGCGTGGTGGCCTTTTCCTTCCAAGGCTCCGGCCAACGTCAAAGCGGTGGAGTCTCTCACCAGCGACACCAACCGACAGCCCATTCGTCCGGCTGCCCCTGCTACAATCACTTTAATCATCTGGTTACCTGCCGTTGTAGAGATAAATAAACGATCAGATCAACTTGGCGTCTTTTAAGGCCCGGACTAGTTTTTCTCGAGTGTCCTGCGCCATCGAACAGAGCGGGAGGCGCAATTCCGGGTCGATCTTACCCATCATTCCGAGTGCCTCTTTGACCGGAATCGGATTGGTCTCAAAGAACAATGCCGCAAACAAAGGCGACAACTTGAAGTGAATCCGCTGCGCTTCGGCAATGTTCCCACTGGAAAAGGCGTTCACTAAAGCGGCCATTTCAGCCGGTACAATATTGGCGGTCACGGTAATGACACCTTTTCCCCCGACTGCCATCATCGGCAGCGTCAAGGAATCATCCCCGGCCAAGACGGTCAACCGGTCGCCGCACATCTGGACGATATCCGATGCCTGCTGAACCGATCCGCTGCCTTCTTTGACTCCGACGATCGTCTTGATCGCCGAAAGGCGGGCAATGGTCGAGGGCAGCATGTTGACGCCGGTGCGTCCGGGAATGTTGTACAGCACGAGCGGAAGATCGACGGATTCCGCCACCGCTTTGTAGTGGCGATAGAGGCCCTCCTGGGTAGGCTTGTTGTAGTACGGCGTGATCAGCAATGCGCCGTCCGCTCCAGCCTGCTTCGCATGCCGGGTGAGAGCAATCGCCTCGTCTGTACTGTTCGAGCCGGTCCCGGCGATTACCGGCACGCGCCGGTTCACGATTTCCACCGTCAACTCAATGACCCGGTTGTGTTCTTCATGGGACAGCGTGGCGGATTCGCCGGTGGTGCCGCAGGGCACGATGCCGTTTGTGCCGCTGGCGATCTGCCACTCAATCAAATCAGAGAATGCCCGCTCGTCGATCGCGCTTTTCCTAAACGGTGTGACGATGGCAACATGCGAACCGGTGAACATGATGGCGCCTCTTAGCTGAGAAAAGCCGGAATGGTTTCGCCCTTGATTAAGTCGTCGTAGGTTTCGCGTGCGCGAATAACGTGAATTTCCCCGTCCTTAATGAGCACCTCAGGCACACGGGGACGGGAGTTGTAGTTCGACGCCATGACAAACCCATAGGCGCCTGCGCTCATCACGGCCAGCAATTCGCCCGGCTGGATAGTCGCCAACAGCCGGTCTTTGGCCAGAAAATCTCCCGACTCGCAGACCGGGCCGACGATATCGACTTGCTGTTTGTCGCGACGGCCGGCGGCTTCATCGAGCGGGCGGATTTCGTGATAGGCGCCATAGAGGCTGGGGCGGATCAAATCGTTCATGGCCGCGTCGACGATGACGAATGTCTTCGATTCTCCCTCTTTGCGGTAGAGGGCTTTTGTGACGAGAATTCCGGCATTCCCGACGATGACACGGCCTGGCTCCATCACCAGCGTCAAGCCCAGATCCTTGACGAGCGGCGAAATCGCATCGGCCAAGTCCTGTGGCAAGGGCGGTTTCTCCGCATCATAGGTGATGCCGAGCCCGCCGCCGATGTTCAGATAGCGGATGTTGATGCCTTGGCCTTTCAGCGTATCGATAAGCGCCACGACCTTCTTCAGCGAATCCACGAACGGCGTCACGTCCGTCAATTGTGAGCCGATGTGGGCATGGACCCCGACAATGTCGATGTGGCTCAGTGAGGACGCCATCTTGTACTCTTCCAGCGCGCGATCCGCCGCAATGCCGAACTTGCTCTTCTTCATTCCGGTCGAGATGTACGGATGTGTTTTGGGATCCACGTCCGGATTGATCCGCAACGCGATCCGTGCTTTCTTGCCGACGGAGGCAGCGACCTCGTTGATCGCGTGGATCTCCGCGGACGATTCGATGTTGAACATGAGGATGTCTGCCTTCAACGCATCGCGGATTTCATCGGCCGACTTACCGACGCCGGCGAAGATGATCTTGGAAGCCGGCACGCCTGCTGTGAGGGCTCGAAACAGTTCCCCGCCCGACACGATGTCCGCGCCGCTCCCCTCCTTCGCCATCAATCGCAGGATAGCCAGGTTGGAGTTGGCTTTCATTGCGAAGGCGACGATGTGGGGAATATTTTTGAAGGCGCTGTCGTATGCCTTGAAGTGGCGGACGAGCGTGGCATGGCTATAGACATAACAGGGAGTCCCGAGCTCCTTTGCGATGCGGCTGACCGGCACATGCTCGCAATATAATTCGCCGTGGCGATACTCGAAATTATTCATGCTGAAATTCCTTGTTCAAGCCGTCAAAGTGCTCATCCGCGCGACTGGCGCAAATCAGGCCGGTACGTCTCATCTCGTGCCCACCGGACGCAACGGCGGCAGGAGCTCATCCTGGTCCAGCAGGGCAGGGTCCGGCTCTTCGGATTTAGCCGCCGTTTCCCGCTGCTGCGCCGTCTGGGCCTCATGCTGCCTCTTTTGGGATTCGATGGTGGGCGTCACGCCGACGGTCTCCGGCGCAACCGGAGCCCCTACCACACCGCAGGAACTCATCAGGCCTGCTGTGACGATGAGTGCGAGGTGTTTCATCGGAGTGACCGCTCCAGTTCTTTGAGCCGTTGCTCCACTCGTCCACGCGCCGTTCCGCCGATCTGCCGCTTCCGGTCGATTGCCGCCGAAACGGTCAATCGCGCGAAGACTCCTCGTTCAATCCGATCGGAGAACACGCGCAGTTCCTGCAATGAAAAATCAGTCAACTCGCGCTCCTGTTCAATCGCCGAACGTACGATCTGTCCAGTGATTCCATGCGCTTCCCGAAAGGGCACGCCGCGTTCCACCAAGTAGTCGGCTAATTCGGTTGCAAGAAAACCACCGCTCTCTAACGACCGCGCGAGCACGTCCCGGTTTACCTTGAGGCGGCGCATCAATTCGGTCATGACATTCAGGGAGGCCTCTACTGTGTCGAGTGCATCAAAAAGCGCCGGCTTGTCCTCCTGCAAGTCCCGATTATAACTCAACGGGAGGGCCTTGAGGGTGACGAGAAGATTCATGAGGTGGCCATAGACACGCCCGGTCTTGCCTCGGACCAACTCGGGGACATCGGGATTCTTTTTCTGCGGCATCATGCTGCTGCCGGTGCAAAATGCGTCCGGCAAATCGACGAACCGGAATTCCTGCGATGCCCAAAGGATCAGCTCTTCGCTGAGCCGGGATAAATGCATCATTGCAATGGATAGGGCTGATGCCGTTTCGATCATGAAGTCGCGATCGGATACCGCATCCATGCTGTTGGCCGTCACGGCCGGGAAACCTAGCAGCTTGGCTGTGTATCGCCGGTCTACCGGATAATTCGTTCCGGCCAGGGCTCCTGACCCGAGCGGCATGACGTTGAGTCTGGTTTTGGCATCGCGGAAACGTCCCTTGTCCCGATCGACCATCTCCACATAGGCGAGCAGATGATGGGCAAACAGGACGGGCTGCGCCCGTTGCAAGTGGGTATAGCCGGGCATTGCGATCGGAAGATTCGCATGTGCCTGGGCGAGCAAGACGCGCTGAAATTCCGCGCACTGCTCAGTCAGCCGGTCGAGTCGGTCCCGGAGATAGAGTCGAATGTCCAGCGCCACCTGATCATTTCTGCTCCGGCCCGTATGCAGCTTGCCGCCCAAGGGACCGATCAGTTCGGTCAACCGCCGTTCAATCGCCATGTGAATGTCTTCGTCGTGGGGCGTAAACTTGAACCGCCCCCGATCCAGCTCCGCCTTGACCAGGATAAGCCCGCGCACAATGGTTTTCGTTTCGCGGGGCGACAGCACGCGTGCTTTGCCGAGTGTCTGGCAATGCGCAATGCTTCCTTGGATGTCATGGGCATAGAGCCGCCGATCCACTGCCACCGAAACGGTGAAGGCTTCGACGAGCCGGTTCGTATTCTCGCGAAACCGCCCTCCCCAGGCCTTGCCGGAAGCGGCGGCCGTCCGGCGGGTTCGTTTTGCCGTCGCCATCAGGTCGAAGCCTTCCGCCGCTGAGCTCTGATCTTCAATCGCAACCCGTTCAGGCGGATGAATCCCTCCGCGTCCTTTTGGTCGTAGACTTCGTCCTCTTCAAATGTGGCGATGTCCAAACGATAGAGGGAATTCTTGGATTTGCGGCCGGCAAGCGTGCACCCGCCCTTGTACAGCTTGACGCGCGCCGTGCCGCTTACATCTTTTTGGGCGGCATCGATTGCCGTCTGGATCATGTCACGCTCAGGACTGAACCAATAGCCGTTGTAGATGAGATCGGCGTACCGCGGGATCAAGCTGTCCCGGAAGTGGAGCACTTCACGGTCCATCGTCAAGGATTCAAGCCCCCGGTGGGCGACATGGAGAATCGTGCCGCCCGGTGTTTCGTAGACCCCGCGAGACTTCATGCCGACATAGCGATTCTCGACCAAATCGACTCGGCCGATTCCGTGTGCGCCGCCCAGCTTATTGAGATGGGCCAGGAGCGTCGCCGGGCTCATTTTTTTGCCGTCGACGGCCACGGGGTTGCCGGCGACGTACTCGATCTCCACTTCCAGCGGCTTGTTCGGGGCTTGTTCCGGCGAGACCGTCATTTGGAATATTTCATCCGGCGGCGCCGACCAGGGATCTTCGAGAATGCCCCCCTCATAGCTGATATGGAAGAGGTTCAGGTCCATGCTGTAGGGTTTGGCTTTTGTCGCGGTGATCGGAATGCCATGGCGCTCCGCATACTCGATCAATTCGCGTCTTGACCGCATCGTCCATTCGCGCCAGGGGGCGATGATTTTAAGACCGGGGGCGAGCGCCGTATAGGTCAGCTCGAATCGCACCTGATCGTTTCCCTTGCCTGTTGCGCCGTGCGAGACCGCTTCGGCGCCTTCTTTCAGGGCGATCTCGGCCTGCCGGCGCGCGATCAGCGGACGGGCGATGGAGGTGCCCAGCAGATAGCAGCCTTCATACATGGCGTTGCCGCGCAACATCGGGAACACATAGTCTTTAACAAACGTTTCACGCAGGTCCTCGACATACACCTTCTTCACGCCGAGCTTCTGCGCTTTGGCTTTGATGGCCCGCAGATCTTCGCCCTGGCCGAGATCGGCGCAGAAGGCGATGACCTCGGCGTCATACGTTTCCTGGAGCCATTTCAAAATAACGGAGGTGTCGAGCCCGCCTGAGTAGGCCAGGACAATTTTCTTGATCGGTTTGCGTGTCATGGTGGTTTCGGACTATCCGCCTTTCTGTCGAGTGAGCAGTTGCACCAAAATCGCCTTCTGCATGTGCAGCCGGTTTTCCGCCTGATCGATGACGACCGACTGTGGCCCGTCGAGTACGTCTGCCGCGATCTCTTCTCCACGATGGGCCGGTAAACAATGCATGACGATGGCATCCGGTTTGGCCCGTTGCAGCAGCCGCCCGTTGAGTTGGTAGGAGGCCAGGATTTTCAGCCGCCGCGCCTGTTCACGTTCGCGCCCCATACTGATCCAGACGTCGGTGTAGATCACGTCCGCTTCCTTCACTGCTACCTGTGGATTTTCCAGGATCTCGACCGCGCCGCCGGTGGTTTCTGCTTCGACGATCGCCCGGTCGATGACGTGTTGATCCGGCTGATAACCGGCCGGACATCCGGCGACGACCCGCATGCCCATTTTGACGCCTGCTTCAATGAGAGAATTGGCGACGTTGTTCCCGTCTCCGATGTACGCGAGGGTCAGGCCCTTGAGCCGGCCTTTGACTTCCTGGATCGTCAGGAGATCGGACAGCGCTTGGCATGGATGGCTATGGTCTGTCAGCCCATTGATCACCGGCATACTGGCCTCCGCCGCCCATTCCTCGACGACGGCGTGGTCGTAGGTTCGAATCACGATTCCATCCAAGTAACGAGAGAGTACACGCGCCGTGTCCGAGACCGTTTCTCCGCGGGAAAGCTGAATGTCTCCCATGGGAAGCGCCAGCGCATGGCCTCCCAGCTGGTTCATGCCGGCTTCGAACGACACCCTGGTGCGCGTCGACGGCTTTTGGAACAACAGTCCCAGTGTCTTGCCGGGCAAGAGCCGATGGGGCGTCGATCGGCGCTGCTTGGTTTTCAGCGAGGCCGCCAGGCGCAGCAAATCATCGATCTGTTTGCGCGGCATGGCCGCCACGTCCAGAAGATCTTTGGCATAGCCGGGCCTGTGTGGTCGCTGGTGAGGCTGCTTGGTCATGCGAGGGGTATTGTTCTCTTCCATCATTCACCGGGTGAAAATCGCGTCCAACGTGTCGATCAGCTGGTCGATTTCCTGTGTGGTGATCACCAGCGGAGGCACAAATCGCAGCACCCGTTCGCCTGCCGCATTGATGAGCACGCCGCGCGATAGGGCCTCGGCAACCACTGTTTTGGCATCGATGTCCAATTCCATGCCCTGCAGAAGCCCGATACCGCGGATGTCCCGTACGACGTGATGGCGGGCTTTGCACTCAGTCAAGGCGTTGGCCAGGTAGTCGCCCATCGGCTTGACTCGATCCAAGACATGTCCTTCAAGCAGCGCCCCACATACGGCCACTGCCGCGGCACAGGCCAGCGGATTTCCGCCAAAGGTAGACGCGTGGGCGCCAGCCGAAAATGCCGACGCAACCGACTCCTTCGCCAGGCACGCTCCGATCGGAACCCCGCCGCCCAACCCCTTGGCCAGGGTCATGATGTCGGGCGCCACTCCCAATTGCTCATAGGCGAAGAGCGTGCCGGTTCTGCCCATCCCGGTTTGCACTTCGTCGAAAATGAGCAGGATATCGTGTGTCGTACAGAATTCCCGAAGGCGCGTGAGGTATTCGCGGCCGGCTACATGCACCCCGCCTTCGCCTTGCACCGGTTCCAGCATAATGCCGGCAGTCCGCTCCCCGGCCATGGCTTCGATCGCAGCCATGTCGTTGAATGGCGCGTAGGAAAACCCCGGCATCAGCGGTTCGAAACCCTTCTGAACCTTGTCTTGCCCTGTGGCGGTGATCATGGCCAGCGTCCTGCCATGGAACGAATTCTTCATCGTGATGATTTCGAACCGGCTCTCGCCGTATTTCATGTGCGCATAGCGCCGTGCGAGCTTGATGGCGGCTTCATTGGCTTCCGCGCCGCTGTTGCAGAAGAACGCGCGGTCGGCAAAGGAGTGCTCGACGAGAATTTTTGCCAATGTGACTTGCGGTTCCGTGTAGTAGAGGTTCGACACGTGGATCAGTTGTGCCGCTTGCTGTTGGATGGCCTGGACGAGGTCCGGATGCCCGTGGCCCAGCAGATTGACGGCGATGCCGCCGACAAAATCGAGATACTCCCGGCCTTCCATGTCATACACCTTCGCGCCACGACCTCGAACAATCGAGATCGGTTGACGCGTGTAGGTCTGCATCAGGTATCTGGCCGCGTTGTCTTTCAAATCTTGAGTTGGCATGACACTACGTATCCTATTATAAAGAAAGGGAAGTTAGCACAGGGTCGAAGTGAAAGCAATAAGGGCGGCGGGGGACAATAGGTCGGGACCGGAGAGGCAGCTCTATCGCTTCCGAGTGTGATAAGCTGCGCGACAATGAAGTTGTGTAGCCGGTGCAACCAACAGAATCCAGACGACGCTTCCTTCTGTCATCAGTGCGGGACTTCCCTCGACACAACCGCTGCCGCAGAATCTGCTGCCGATCCAGTCACTTCCTCACCCCCGCCGATTTATGACGAGGAAGCGCGGTGGCGGCAATTTATCGGTCCCAATGCCGATCGGTATCTGGTTCAGTTCAAGAAGTTTTCAGCCGCATTTCTCTTCATCTCCTTTCTCTGGTTTCTCTATCGGAAAATGTACCTCCATGCGTTCGTCTATGCCGTGGGCCCCATGATTTCGACCTATCTGACGGGGGATGTCTCATCGGGCCTTGTTTGGAGTGTCATCGCAGGGGCAACGGGGAACTACTTGTACTATTGGCATTGCCGCGAACAGATCGGCGAGATCAAGAAGGCCGGTCAGCTGAATCAAACAGAGCAAGAGCAGGCGCTCAAAGAAGCGGGTGGAGTGCAACCCTACGTCATCTGGGTCGGCGTGGCATTTTACCTGCTTTTTATGATGACGCTCATCAAGATGGTGCAAGAGGGGCCGCCTGACTCCGACCAACTTCCGGCGAAACCTGCCAGATCGGCGGCCGTGACGAGGATCGGTTGTCCTGCCGCCCCGTGTATTCCCGGATCAGAGGGTCAATGGGATCGCAGTTCGCGTGTTATGACCGGCTTGACTTGAAGCCGCAATCCAGTATTCTGGGGCCGGCTCCGGATCCTTGATTATCATCCATCGAGAGGAACGTACCATGGCTCGGCTGGTCCTGCTCCGTCACGGCGAATCGCAATGGAATCTGGAAAACCGCTTCACCGGCTGGGTCGATGTGCCGCTCTCACCGCGCGGTGTTGAAGAGGCTAAGAACGCCGGAAACAAACTCAAGGGGTTCACGTTCGACCGTGCGTTCACCTCTGTCCTGAGCCGCGCGAACGAGACCTTGCGGTTCGTGTTGGAGGTCATCGGACAAACGGCCATTCCTATCGAAAAAGACAAGGCCCTGAACGAACGGATGTATGGAGAGTTGCAGGGGTTGAACAAGGCCGAGACCGCGACGAAATATGGAGACGCACAGGTCAAGATCTGGAGGCGAAGTTACGATGTAAGGCCGCCTGGCGGAGAGAGCCTGAAAGATACGGCCGAGCGGGTATTGCCCTATTACGAAACCAGGATCAAACCCTGCGTCCTCAAGGGGGAAACCATTTTGGTTGCGGCGCATGGCAACAGTCTTCGCGCGCTGGTGATGCAACTGGAGCAATTGTCGAAGGAGCAGGTCCTGGAGTTGAACATTCCCACCGGCGCGCCTCTCTTGTACGAACTCGACAAGAACGGCAAGGTGCTCTCGCACCGGTATCTCTGAGAGCGCCCCGTGCGGGACTCGCGGGACTTTCCGGAAATGCGCGAAAAGCCGGTCCGTTCGTCTTCTCGAGTCTCGCCGATCGTGCGGGCCCCGCGCTAGCCCACCTCCTCGAGCAGCCTGCCGTATTCCGCGGCCGGTGCGTAGTCGATCATGAGGACCAGTAACTTGTCCCGGTCTTCAAAGGGGATGATGCCCTGATTCTCGATCTGCGATGCCGCGTCGGCGCTTACCGCCATGTGGCTCAGGCCTTCGTGATCGACGAGTCGGCTGTACCGGGCGCGCCGCTTATCCAATTCTGTTTGATATGAGTCCCAGGTGCCGGGACCGAGTTGCCCCGATGCCCACCAGGTCGTCCTAATCGATTCCAACAGGGCTCCCCGGATCGCATCCTGGTACTTCATCGGAATGTGCGCGTCGATGGCGGCCATAATCCAGTACAGATTCAATGAAAGGATTTCTCGCGAAATCGCCTGAGCTGTCGAGGCAGATGCGATGAGTCCGTATTCTTCAAGCTGCGCGAGGGATGGGGGCTGCGGCATTGCCTGGAGCAACGCAGCTGCGGCTTGTGCGGGAGTCATGATCGATTCACCTCATTCCGTTCGGCTGCGGGGAGGATACTGCACGGCCTGTCCGCGGCTCAAGCGGCTTGTCCGTCTATAGGTGCTGTGTTAGAGTCGGCCAACTTTGAGCGAGGAGTCGTTATGCGAATATCTGACTGTCGCCTAGACTGTCGCCGATTGCTCAGTGTGACGCTTGCGGGACTGCTCTGGCTCGGTACGTTTGTTTCGCCGGCCTTTTCGGAAGAGAACCGCTGGGGGGCTGGGTCTGACCTGGGCTTTACTGCCGGCACCGTTCATGACACCGTCTTCAATCTTGGGTTCAATGTCGACTATTACCCCGATCGGAATTTTTCGTTCGGCCCGATGATGCAGATTACTCCGACGGGAGATCTCTTCCAAATCTCTTTTGCGGGCGTTGCGAAGTATCATCTCCGTTTCAGCAACGGCATCAACCTGGTTCCCTTCACCGGCTTCGGCTTGATGCACGTCGGGCTTGACCGTGGGACCGGGCGGGGGCGCATCGATGAAAGCGACACGAGTTGGTACATCCCGATCGGGCTCTCGCTTGAATATCAGGTCGTTCACAATATTGCCCTGGCTTCGACGGTGATTGTGAATCTGCACAATATCGATCTGACGCCCGCTCTCCGCGAGGAAGACAAAACGAGCGTGGCGCTGATGTTCGGTTTCCGGTGGGGACCGTAGTCTGCAGGGAAGAATATAGACTGAGGTTAAGGTTTAGGCCGAGCGAGGATCTGATTTGCTCTCGCTCGATCTCAGCCTAAACCTTAGCCCTGGACGATTGTCCCGGGCTCACGCCGCTTTGGCAGGACGCCAGCGAAGGCCGACGTTCAGGATTTCCTGCAACAACTCCTGGTAGTGGTAGTTCGCCTTTTCCGCTGAGTCGGCGAAATCCTCATCATGCGCGATCTGCGGATTCGGATTGGCTTCCAGGACATACAGCTGTCCCTCTGCGTCCATCCGCATGTCAATCCGTGCATATCCGTTAAGCCCAAGCGCCCGGTAGACCCGTTTGGCCAAATGTTGAATTTCTTCGGTTTTCCCTGGTGGGAGGTTCTTGGCTTCCCGTGAGGTGATCCCATATTTCTTCTGGTATGTCCGGCTCCATTTCACCCGTTCGGTCGCAATCCGTCTGGCGTCGTCCGGCAGCTTGTCCATGATAAGTTCCCAGACCGGCAGCACATGGAGGTGACTGTTTCCCATCACTCCGACATAGAACTCACGGCCTTCGATGTATCGTTCGATCAGCGCGCCGCTTCCGATGCTGCTGTGAATGAAGGCTACCCGCTCGCTCAATTTGTCGTCATCTTCAACGATCGACGCCTGTGAGATTCCCAGGGAGGCTTCCTCGCTCACCGACTTGACGATCAATGGGAACATCAGCCACTTCGGCCGTCTCACCACGCGTCCTTGCGGCACCTCGATGAATTCCGGATAGGGGATTCGATGAAAGGACAGCATTTTCTTGGTGATGGCTTTGTCGCGCGCCAGCATCAGCCCGCGGGGGTTGCAGCCGGTATAGGGCACGCGTAAGAGTTCAAGATAGGACACCACATGCTGATCATAGACGGATACGCCGTCGAATTCTTCCAGCAGGTTGAAGGCGATGTCCGGTTCCCATTCGGCGATGGCCTTGTGAATCACTCCCAGATCGCTTTTGACCCCGAGCGGCTGCACGTCATGTCCCAGCTTCTTCAGTGTCGTGACGACGTCGTACTCAGTCCGCCACTCTGCCGTTTTGGGGTCGCAACCCGCGGTCTGTTGAGGCGGGACGAGATCTTCATGCATGAGGACGAGCACGCGCAGGC
>LNFM01011491.1_pt1 | contig 12011 bp, 11 predicted proteins | sample 596031 | NCBI WGS metagenome assembly LNFM01 (sample SAMN04254537, study PRJNA301005) | activated carbon metagenome | isolation source: dual media filters at the Ann Arbor, Michigan drinking water treatment plant | place: USA: Ann Arbor | reverse complement strand
CGCTGCCGCCGCCGGTCAGGGGCACGTCGAGAAGCTCCTTGCCGATCTCGCGATAGATCGCCTGCGCCTTGGTGAACAGGTCGGTGATGCCGGCATCCTTCTGATAGGGTGGCCGGTTCATGCCGCCCTCGACCCGGACCTCGACGTCGGCGCCGATCGGCTCGATGCCGAGGAAGCGGTGCGTCATCTCCTCGGCGCTGCGCGGGTCGGGAACGCGCAGATCGATCTCCGCCGTGCATTCGGCCGAGACGACGTTTACGCCCGTCCCGCCTTTGACGAGGCCGACATTGACGGTGATGCCGCGCGCATAGTCCGTCCAGCCCTCGACGCGCAGGATCTGGCGCGCCATCTCGAGGATGGCGCTGCGACCGTCCTCATGGCGCACGCCGGCATGCGAGGCGCGCCCCTTCACGGTGATGACGAACCGGCCGACGCCCTTGCGCGAGGTAACGACGCGGTCGCCGTCGCGGCCCGGTTCCATGACCAGGGCGTACTTGTGTCCCTTGGCCGCCTCCTCGATGCGCGCACGCGAGGTCGGGCTGCCGACCTCCTCCTCGGGAATGAACAGGAACGTGACAGGCAGCTTCGGGCGCTTGCCCTGACGGATCAGGTGGCGCAGCGCGTAGTAGGCGATGTAGCCGCCGGCCTTCATGTCGTAGATGCCCGGGCCGAACACGCTGTCGCCTTCCTGGCGGACCTTGAGCTCCTTCTCGATGCTGCCGATCGGATGGACGGTGTCGAGATGGGCGAGCACCAGGATACCCCTGCCCTCGCCCCACGGCGTCCTGGCCTCGAGAATGTCGCCGAACCCGTCACGTCCCGGAATGCGTTCGAGCACGAGCCCGAGATCGCGGAACTGGCCCTCGACCTTGTCGACCATGACGTTGACCGCCTTGCCGTCGTGGCTCGGGCTCTCGATGCTGATCCATTCGACGATGCCTTCGAGCACTTCCTGGGGATCGATCTTGGGTTCGTTCTCGCGTTGCGTTGGCATCGTCCGGGAAACTCCAGTGTATGCTAGGGGTGGGCAGCGCCACGATTTGACACGGCTGCCCAATCCCGTCGAGGGCCGAGCGAAGAAGCACACGGATCGAATGGATCGCCAACCAGAATCAGCGCAAACCGGGTCGTCAGCCTCGCCCGATCGGAGCGCCGCGAGCCTGCTCGACCAGGCCCTGGCGCACCATCGGGCGGGACGCACGGCGGAGGCAGAGCGCCTGTACCGGCAGGTCCTGGCGCGCGACCCGCGACACGGCGACGCTCTGCATCTGCTGGGCATGCTGGCCGGCCAGGCAGGTCGACACGACACCGCGGCGGCGCTGATCCGCCAGGCCGTTGCCGTCAACGGCGGGCAGCCCTACTACCATCTGCATCTGGGTCTGGCGGCCCGCAATCTCGGCCGGCTCGACGAGGCGGAAGCGAGCTACCGGCGCGCGCTCGACCTGAAACCCGATCTCGTCGAGGCGCATCACGGTCTCGGGATGGTGCTTCAGGCCTTCGGCCGGCCTGCCGAGGCCGTCGCGAGCTACGATCGCGCCCTTGCCTGCAACCCGTCGCTGCCCGAGACCTTCGTCAGACGGGGCAGCGCCCTAATGGCACTGGGCAGGCCACACGAGGCCGTGGCGAGCCATGATCGAGCGCTCGCCCTTCGTCCGGATTTCCCGGAGGCCCACGCCTGCCGCGCGACCGCACTTCATGTCTGCAGCCGGTTGGACGAGGCGCTGGAGGCCTACGACCGTGCCCTGCATCTCAACCCAGGCCTGGCGCCGGCCCACAGCGACCGCGGCATTATCCTGCTGGCGCGGGCAAGGATCGAGGAGGCGCTCTCGAGCTTCGACCGCGCCATTGCCCTCTTGCCGAACCTTGCGGAGGCGCACAACAACCGCGGCAGCGCTCTGCACGAGCTCGGTCGGTACCAGGAAGCGCTTGCGAGCTTCGACCGTGCCATCGTCCTCCAGCCCCGGTTCCCCGAAGCCTACTGCGGTCGCGGCAACGTCCACCAGGCGCTCGGCAACCACGCCGACGCCCTCGCCGAGTTCGATCGCGCCCTGGCTCTCGCCCCGAACCACGCCCCGGCCCACGGCGGCCGGGCCACCACGCTCAGGAACCAGGGCAAGTTCCACGAAGCCGTGCAGAGCTTCGATCGAGCCCTCGCCCTCGAGCCCGGCAACGCCGTGACGCACCGCAATCGCGGCATTACCCTGCGCAACCGCGGCATGCTGGCCGAGGCCGTGGCGAGCTTCGAGAACGCCGCGGCGCTTGCCCCGGGCTCATTCGAGCACGCGTGCCTGGCGCGACTTTCGCTGCCGGTGATCCTGCCCACGGCAGAGGGCATCGACGATCAGCGAAGGCGCTACCGGGCCAGCATCGAGGAACTGATGCGCCATCCCGGTGCGCTCGCCCAGCCGAGCACCGCTGACACCGGCTTCACGTTCTATCTCGCCTACCATGGCGTCGACGATCGCGCGACGATGGAAGCAATGGCCCGGCTCTATCGCGCCAAATGCCCCGCTCTCGGCTTCGAGGCGCCTCATGTCGGGACCTGGGCTGCACCGGAGGGTCGGCGCATTCGGCTTGGCTTCGCCTCCAGCTACTTCCGCAACCACACGATCGGCAAGCTCTACCGCGGCCTGCTCGGCGCTCTCGATCGTACGCTGCTCGACATTACGCTGATCCATACCTCGCCGGTCGGGAAGGATGCCGTTGCCGAGGAGATGGATGCCCTCGCGGACAGGTCGCTGAGGCTGCGCCCAACCCTCGCCGTCAGCCAGCGGGCGATTGCCGACCAGAATCTCGATATTCTCCTCTATCCAGACATTGGCATGAGCCGGGACAGCTACTTTCTCGCTTTTGCCCGTCTCGCACCGGTCCAGGCGCTGAGCTGGGGGCATCCCATGACCAGCGGGCTGAACACGCTGGACTACTTCCTCTCGGCACGGGAGATGGAGCCGCCGGACGCCGACCTGCACTACAGCGAACGACTGGTCCGCTTGAACCGCCTGCCCTGCTACTACGAACGGCCGCCTGCGCCCGCGGCGAACCTCAGCCGCCGGGAACTGGGGCTTCCCGCCAGCGGCACGCTCTACGGCTGCCCGCAAAGCCTGTACAAGTTCCATCCCGATTTCGACGCCGTGCTGGCGGAGATCGTCAATGGCGACCCCGACGGCCACATCGTTGCCCTGGAAGGAATCGACCCCAACTGGAGCGACCTGCTGCGCCGCCGCTGGGCGGAGAGCCATCCTTCCCTGGTGCAGCGCGTCCATTTCCTGCCGCGCGTCTCGACCGATCGCTTCATGGCCCTGCTGGCGAGCCTCGACGTCCTTCTCGATCCGCCGCATTTCGGCAGCGGCAATACGCTCTACGAAGCCATGACCTTCGGCACACCCATCGTCACGTGGCCTGGCCGCTTCATGCGTGGACGCATCGTCGCCGCGGCTTACCGACAGATGGGCGTCGCCCACCCTCCGATCGCCGCGACGCTCGGAGACTACGCGCCGCTCGCGCTGGCGCTGGGTCGCGATCCCGCGCGCCGCGAGGCGGTGCGTCGAGCGAGCCTCGCGGCGGCGGACGCCCTGTTCGCCGATCGGCAAGTGGCTGGCGACTTCGAGGCTTTCGCCGTGGCCGCCCTGGCGGCCGCCGCTCGCGGCGACAGGCTCGCCGCAGGCTGGCAGCCCACGCTGCCATGATGGGCTGCAGGCCCATCGGCGACAACTTTTCGGTTTCCCTCTCCAGCTTCGCTGCGCGAAGCCGGGGAGGTGTCTCCGCCTGCCCTGAGCGAAGCCGAAGGGTCTTACGGCGACAAGGGAATGGGCCTCGAGACTCGTGGCTCATGACCCCTCCGTCGGCGATTACGCCGACACCTCCCCAGCGAAGCTGGGGAGGAGAACCTAAGAGCTACCGCCCGTAGGTTGCCGGCCTCGGGGCTTCACACCGGATCCCAGGTGAAGTACTCGGGCGAGCGCTTCATGTCGGTGAAGTAGGGCTTCATCGACGGGACGGCCTGCTCGGCGATCGATTCGAGCGTCCAGCCCTCCGAATTGTGCACCGAGCGAACCGGGCGGTTGGCGTTGAACAGCATGATCTCGTTCATGCGCACGCCGAAGATCTGAGAGGTGACGCCCTCGGCGGCGTCGCTCAGCAGGAACACCGCCATCGGGGCGATCTTGGCCGGCGTCATCCGCTTGGAACGCTCCAGTCGGGCCTTCTGCGCCTCGGTATCGGCAGGGATGGTGCCGATCATGCGCGTCCAGGCAAACGGCGAGATGCAGTTCGAGCGGACGTTGAAGGCGGCCATGTCGAGCGCGATCGAGCGTGACAGGCCGACGATGCCCATCTTGGCCGCCGAGTAGTTGGCCTGGCCGAAATTGCCGACCAGGCCCGACGTCGAGGTGAAGTGGACGAAGGCACCCGACTTCTGCTCCTTGAAGTGGTTGGCGGCCGCGCGGCTGACGTTGAAGGCGCCGTTCAGATGGACGTCGATCACCATCTTCCAGTCGACGTGGCTCATGCGGTGGAAGATGCGGTCGCGCAGGATGCCGGCATTGTTGATGACGCCGTCGATCCGGCCGAAATTCTCGACCGCCGTCTTGATCATGCGCTCGGCGCCGGCCGGATCGGTCACGCTGTCGGGATTGGGCACGGCCTTGCCGCCGGCCGCCTTGATCTCGTCGCACACCTTCTGCGCCGGCGTTGCGCTGCCCGAGCCCTCGCCGTCGACGGCACCGCCGAGATCGTTGACCACGACGCTGGCGCCTTCCTTGGCGGCCAGCAGCGCCATCTCGCGGCCGATGCCGCCACCCGCACCGGTAACCAGTACGACCTTACCCTTCAGCATGTCGGCCATGTGCGCTTCTCCCGTCGTGATGTCCTGCCCTGCATGTAGCCCAGGTGCCGCTCCGGCGGGAAGTCTCGTCGCGGTCTCTATCGGCTCCGTGCATTGCCGGGCGAAACCCGCCTCAGTCGTGCGGTTCGATCGCCGTCGTGCGTGGCGCCCGCAGCAGGCGGGCACTGAGCACCGTGAGCAGCGCGAACGGCAGCAGCCCGACCACCAGCGGCATGGCGATGTAGCGGCTGCCGGCCATGGCAAGCCCGGCAACGGCGATGGTGCCCAGGGCGCCCATTCCCATCTGCGCCAGACCGAGCCACGAGGCGGCGGTTCCGGCGAGCTTGGGGAACATTCCGACCGCCCCGGCGCTGCTGGTCGGGACGAGGAAGCCCGAGCCGAAGCTCAGCACCATGTGGGGGCCCACGATGGCCCACCATGTCTCGAAGCCTGCCAGCGACAACGCCCCCATTCCCGTCAGGGCGACGACATGGAACCAGCCGCCCCACAGCATGATGGACGTCGGCGCCACGCGACCGATCAGCCGGTTGTTGAGGAAGGTCCCCGCCGTGAACCCGCCGACCGATATGAGCACGATCAGGCCGAATTCCTGCGGCGAGAAGCCCAGCCGTTCCTGCAGGATGAAGGGGGTGCCCGCGAGCATGCCGAAATTGATCGCGAAGGCGAATCCCATCGGCAGGACGTAACCGAGGAAGTGGCGATCGCGCAGCATCTCGCCCGAGCCGCGCAGCAGGCTCCTGAAATCGATTGTCGCGCCGCGATGGCGGTTGGTCTCGCCGAGGCCGAGCGCCACCACGATCAGCAGGATCAGCGCGAAGCCGCCGACGAACCAGAAGGTGGCGCGCCAGCCGAACGCCTCGCCCAGGAAGCCGCCCAGCGTCGGCGCGAGCGATGGCGCAATGTTCATGGAGAGCGAAATCCAGCTCATCACCAGCGGCATCTCGCGGAAGCTGTAGGCATCGCGCGTCAGCGCCCGGCCGAGGACCGACCCCGACGCCGCACCCAGTCCCTGCAGGATACGCAGGCCGATCAGGCCACCGATCGACGGCGCGAAGGAGCAGGCGAAGGTCGTCACGGTGAAGAACAGCACGCCCACGATCAGGACGGGCCGCCGCCCGTAGCGATCGCTCAAGGGGCCATAGAACAGCTGACCGACGGCAAAGCCCAGCATGTAGGTCGTGAGCGTGAGCTTCACGCTGTCCGAGCCGGCGTCGAGGGCGACGCCGACGGACGGCATGACCGGCGTGTAGATGCTCATGGTCAGGGGGCCGAAGCTGCCCAGCGCCACCAGGAGGGCGACGTAGGCGGCCGAACGTGGAACGATGGTCACTTCCTGGAGGTTTCCAGCGCCCCCTCGGCGCCGAAATCGCCGCCCAGCGGCATCGCCTCCTGGGCCCGGGTCATCCGTGGATAGTAATGGCGGAACGCATCGCGGATCTCGTCGAACGGGATGTCGGCGAACACGCCGCGATAGGCGAGATACTCCATGTGGCGCCGGCCGCCGAGGTCGAACGGATGGTAGATCGAATCGTCGACCCCGTCCCACTCCAGTGGCTTCAGGCCGAAACGCTCCGTCAGCTCCTTGTTGAAGGCCGGCGTCGCCTTCACCCAGCGGCCATCGAGCCAGACCTCGGTGTAGCCATGGTAGTAGAAGACGTCGCTGCCCATCAGGTCGGAGAGCCGCTTGGTCGTCATGTGATTGCGCACGTCGGCATAGCCGACGCGCGCCGGGATGCCAACGGCACGGCACAGCGCCGCCATCAGCCCCGCCTTGTTCACGCAGTATCCATGCCCTGCAGCGAGCGTGACGCTCGCCCGATAGGCATCGCGCTTCATCGGCGTGTTGTAGGGATCGTAACGCAGCCCGTCGCGCACCGCGTAGTACAGGCGCAGCGCCTTCTCGCGGTCGCTGCCCTGGCCGGCAACCTGCGTTGCGTGCGCTCGAACTCTGGCGTGTCCCGAATCGATGAGGTCGCCCGGACGGGCGTAAGCCTCGAAGCCCGCCCCGTCGCGCACGACGCTGTCGTCCGGGTTCCTGAGCGAATCGTAATCCATGGTGAGCCGTGTTTACTGCAAGCGGCTGGCGATTACATGGACCAAGTCGACGCGCAGGTCACCCATGCGCCCCACCCTCTCCTCCCCAACTGCGTTGAGGTCCGCGACGACGCGGGCACCCATGCGCCCCTTCCTCCCCTCCCCAACTGCGTTGGGGAGGTGTCGCGTCATACGCGCCGGAGGGGTCATGAGTCACAAGAGAGGATTGAGCCTGAGGCTCATGACCCCTCCGTCGGCGATTACGCCGACACCTCCCCAGCGCAGACGCTGGGGAGGAGAAGATCAAAGCGACGGCGGCGCGTCCTCGGGGGAGATGACGAGGAAATGCGCATTCGCCGTGGCGACCGGCTTGGAACGGTCGTCCTGCCAGGCCTCGGCGAAGACGTTGACCATGCGCCGGCCCTGCTTGGTCACCTTTGCCGAGGCGATGACGTCGGCAGGCCGGGCCGAGCGCAGGTAGTCGACGGTGATGTTGACGATCTTGGGCACCGTCTCGGTCTCGGTCTCCCACAAGAGGTGGAAAATAGCCGTCATCTCCAGCATGGCGCCGAGCGTCCCGCCATGGATCGCCGGCAGGAACGTGTTGCCGATCAGGTCTTCGTGGTAGCGCATGCGGGTCAACAGCTCGCCGGTGCCGTTCTCCGGCGCGATGCGCATCCAGCGGGCGTAGGGAATTGCCTCGGCGAGACGGCCGACCTCACCCGACTTGCGGACCTCGGCGAGGCGCTCGAGCAGGGTGCTCACAGCTTCACCTCCGCGCCGACGGTCTGCGCCCGGATCACCTCGCCCTTGGTGTCCAGCATGAAGGTGCCGGCGGCGGCGGCAATCGGGTCCTTGGCATCGCCATGATGCGCGAAGGCGCGCGTGAACGCGACGGAATGGGTGACCCGGTAGCATTCGGCCTCCGCGATCACCGCTTGGCCGGGCGCCGCCGGCTTCACATAATCGATGCGCAGATCGAGCGTCGCGAACGGCTTGGGCTCCCGGAGCATGGTGGCGACCGCCATGCCGCAGCAGCCGTCGAGCAGCGCCGTCAGCGGCCCGCCTGCCAGCACGCCGGTTTCCGGATTGCCGACCAGCTCCTGGCGCCACTCGAGCCGCATGGCGGCGAAGCCCCGGCGCGCATCGACGATCCTGATTCCCAGGGCGCGGCTGTGCGGGATGGTGTCGGAGAACCATTGCTGGAAGAAGGCGAGGCGTTCCTCGCGAGTCGTGAGGGGTGGTTTCATGGACCGTTCCTAAAGCCCCATCTGCCGCGCCGCGAGATCCTTCATGATCTCGACCGAGCCGCCGCCGATCGACATCACCTTGGTCTCGCGATAGATGCGCTCGACCTTGGCGCCGCGCAGTAGCCGGCGCCGCCGAACACCTGCATGGCCTCGTTGGCGCAGAATTCCATGGTCGAGGTGGCGAGGTTCTTCAGCATGCAGATCTCGGCCACCGGCTTCTCGCCCTGCCCGACCCGCCAGGCCAGCAGCTCGAGGGTCGACTTCACGGCGTTGATGCGCATGGCCATGTCGACGAGGCGATGGCGCACGACCTGATTGGAGATGAGTGGCCGGCCGAAGGTGTGGCGCTCCCGGGCATAGGCGATCGCCTCGTCCAGACAGACCTTGGCATAGCCGCAGGCGCCTGCCGACATGCCGAGCCTCTCCTGGTTGAAATTCAGCATGACGCCGATGAAGCCTTTGTTCTCCTGGCCGATCACCTCCGGAAAGCCGAGTTGCAGCAGGCCGGCCGCCGACGCCTTCCCGTAGAGCTCGCGCGGGAACTCCTCGGCCTCGTCCCACTGATCGACGTGAGGCATGATCTCGCGCTCCACGAAGCGCCGGACGGTATGGCGGAAAACCTGATGCTCCTCTTTGTAGAACGGGCTTGCCGGCACGCCTTCCGGCAGCTGCGCTCTCACTGATTCGGCTACGGACATCGGGCACTCCTCAACCGTGTTGTTACACTTTCCGTTAAACCTCTCTAGCGCGTTGACAGCGCTAAACAGCCGTTCATATTGGTCGCAGTTCAAGGCGACATCAGAGCGCTTGGTGGCGGGGTAGGAAACTGGTTACTTTTTTACAACTCACCCTCAACGGGTTGGCGGTCGGCTGCATCTATGGCCTGGTCGCTCTCGGCTTCGTGCTGATCTACAAGGCAACCGAGCTGGTCAATTTCGCCCAGGGCGATCTGCTCATGCTGGGGGCCTTCGTCGCCTACATGGCGGTCGTCTGGTGGGGTCTCGACTACTGGCTCGCGTTCGCGATCTCCGTGGTGACGGTCGGCGCCTTCGGCGCCCTGCTCGACGCGACGGTCCTGCGCAAGGTGATCGGGCAGCCACAGTTCGCCATCGTCATGCTGACGATCGGGCTGGGCGCCATGTTCCGGACTTTCGCCAGCGTCACCTGGGGCTCCGAGATTTACACCCTGCCGTCGCCCTTCAGCGGCGTGTGGCAGGTCGGCGGGGTGACCCTCAGCCACCAGTACCTGTCGATCGTCGCCGGCACCCTGATCCTGTGCGCTGTGCTCTACGCCTTCTTCAACCACACAAGGATCGGGGTCGCCATGCAGGCGACCTCGCAGAACCAGCTCGCTGCCTATTACATGGGCATCCCGGTGAAGCTGATCTTCTCGCTGATCTGGGCGATCTCGGCAGGCGTGGCCGCCGCTGCCGGCATCCTGCTGGCGCCGGTGACCCTGATCGACATCAACATGGGCCTCGCCGTGGCGCTGAAAGCTTTCGCCGCCGCCGTGCTGGGCGGGTTCGGCTCCATCCCCGGCGCGTTGCTGGGCGGCATCATCATCGGCCTGATCGAGCTTTATGCCGGCGCCACCCTGCCCGAGGGCTTCAAGGACACGGCGCCCTACATCGTGCTCCTGATCATGCTGATCGTACGACCTCAGGGCCTGTTCGGCACCCTGGCGCGCAAGAAAGTGTAGGCCCGGGCAATGCGTTTCCTGTTCAAGACTTCCTACGCGCAAGACATCCAGATCTTCCGCGACCGGGTCGACGCCTCCTGGTACGGCTTGCTCGGCATCCTGGTGATCGCCCTGCCCTTCCTCATGTCCGAGTATTACGTCGGCGAGACGACCTGGGTTTTCATCTACGCCCTGTGTGGCATCTCCCTGATGGTGCTGGTCGGCTACACCGGCCTGGTGTCGCTGGGCCACGCCGCCTTCCTCGGCATCGGCGCCTACGCCCATGCCTTCTTCCTGAAGAACGGCATCCCCTGGATACCGTCGGTGGTCCTCGCCGTCCTGATCACCACGGCCTCTGGCATCATCGTCGGCCTGCCGGCGCTGCGCATGACGGGCATCTACCTGGCGATCGCGACGCTCGCCTTCTCGGTGATCATCCAGGAGGTATTCAGCCGCTGGGAGTACGTTACGAACGGCTTCGCCGGCATGCCGGTCGACAAGCCCGTCATCTTCGGCGTCCCCTTCGACGACGATCGGTCATTCTACTATCTTTGCCTGTTCTTCCTGGTGCTGGCGCTGTGGCTGACCCGCAACCTGCTGCGCGCGCCGACTGGCCGCGCCTGGATCGCCATTCGCGACAGCGAGATCGCCGCCCAGTCGATGGGCGTCAATCTCGCCATCTACAAGTCCATTGCCTTCGCCTACTCGGCGGCGCTGATGGGCCTGGCGGGGGCGCTGTTCGCCCACAAGATCGCCTACCTGGCGCCCGACATCTTCACCATCCTGCTGTCGATCCAGTTCCTGCTGCTGGTGATCGTGGGCGGCCTGGGCTCGCTGCACGGCGCGGTATTCGGGGCGATCTTCGTCGCCCTGCTGCCGCCGGTCATCGCCATCCTGCGCGATTCGATCCCGGCAAGCATGGCCGACGCCGCCCAGGCAACCGGCATCGGCATCATCGGAATCCTGGGCGAGGCCGTCGGCAATTTCCTCAAGAAGCCCGGCGTCGAGGCCGGCATCTTCGGCCTGATCCTGGTGCTGGTGATCCTGCTCGAGCCGCTCGGCATGTACGGACGCTGGGTCAAGATCCGCATCTTCTTCTCGACCTTCCCGATGTACAAGCGCGCCACGTTCAAGCGGCAGCGGACCTACATGCGGTCGGAGCGCCTGCGATGAGCTTCTTCCAGGCGGACGGGCTGTCGATCAACTTCGGCGGCATCAAGGCGGTCGACGGCGTGAGCTTCGCCGTCGAGCAGGGCGAGGTCTTCACCATCATCGGCCCGAACGGCGCCGGCAAGACCACCATCTTCAACCTGGTGAGCCGCATCTACGAGCCGACCGGCGGCAAGCTGGTCTTCAACGGCACCGACGTCACCAACGTGCCGCCGCACCGCATCGCCGCGCTCGGCATCGCACGCACCTTCCAGAACATCGAGCTGTTCGAGCACGCGACGCTGCTGCAGAACCTGCTGCTGGCACGCCATGCCCACAAGCGATCGGGATTCCTCTCCGAGCTGCTGTTCCTGCCCTCGGTCCGGCGCATGGAGCTGGAGCATCGCGAGGCGGTCGAGAAGGTCATCGAGTTCCTCGACCTCCAGCAATACCGCGACAGCTTCATCGTCAACCTGCCCTACGGCGTGCGCAAGGTGACGGAGCTGGCGCGCGCGCTCTGCACCGACCCCAAGCTGCTGCTGCTCGACGAGCCGTCCTCCGGCCTCAACGTCGAGGAGACCGACGACATGGCCTTCTGGATCCAGGACATACGCGATCTGCTCGGCATCACCGTTCTGATGGTCGAGCACGACATGAGCCTGGTCTCGGCGGTCTCGGACCGGGTCATGGCGCTGAACTACGGCCGGCCCATCACCACCGGAACGCCGTCGGAGGTGCAGTCGCATCCCGAGGTCGTCCGCGCCTACCTGGGAGGGTGAGATGACCGCCTCGGCAGCCGATCCCCTCCTCAAGGTCACCAATATCGAGACCTACTACGGGCCGATCATGGCGATCCGCGGCGTCTCGTTCGAGGTCCAGAAAGGCGGCATCGTCACCATCCTGGGCGCCAACGGCGCCGGCAAGACCACGGTGCTGAAGACCATCTGCGGCGTCATGGACGCCCAGAAGGGCAGCGTGCTGTTCGAAGGCCGCGACGTCCGCGGCGTCGATCCCGACAAGGTGATGCGGCTGGGCGTCAGCCACGTGCCGGAAGGCC
>LNFM01011489.1_pt1 | contig 12012 bp, 9 predicted proteins | sample 596031 | NCBI WGS metagenome assembly LNFM01 (sample SAMN04254537, study PRJNA301005) | activated carbon metagenome | isolation source: dual media filters at the Ann Arbor, Michigan drinking water treatment plant | place: USA: Ann Arbor | reverse complement strand
AATTGGCATTTCTTGATTTTGGCTTTGGCCAAAGAGTTGACGAGCAAGACTAAACATGATTTTCACTCCTTTTAATGATATTGAAACGAAAGGGGATGGCTGAACGCCATCCCGCCAGAAATTGGACCAGCGCCAGCACTCAGGCGGTCACTCAGCTCGCTGGTAATCGTCTTCATACCGAACGATGTCGTTTTCAGCGAAGCTTTCACCCACTTGCACTTCGATCAATTCAAGGGGAACATCACCAGAGCAAGCAAGGCGATGCTTGACTCCCCTGTTGACGAAGCGGTGCTGTCCACAGGTCAGCTCAACGGTTTGGTCCCCAATGGTTGCCAGGGCTTTTCCTTGGACGATGATCCAATGTTCGTCACGAAAGCTATGGCTTTGCAGGCTCATACGTTGGCCTGGGAAAACCACTATCTTTTTCACTTTGGTGTTGAGCTGGTCGCAGAGCACATCGAAACCACCCCAAGGGCGGTCTTCATGGATTGTTTTCATTTTTTTGTCCTGGTAGTTTTTTCAACAAATGCAACAACGCTGTTTTCAAACTGCTTACTGTCTGCATCACTCATGAAGCCATGCCTTGACTGCGGCAGAATGACGAGATCTACGTTGTTTCTGCCGCTTATTCTGCTCTCGCCTGCTTGCGCTGCAAGAAGACGAGCGTGAGAAACAGGCACCATTCGGTCGGCCTCACCATGCACCACCAAAACGGGCATGTTGCAGGCAGCAATAGCCTTTGTGTTGTCCAAGCTAGGTGCCGCCATGAGGCTGTCAGGATAGAGGTGCAACAGAGGCAGCTGTTTTCTGGCAATGCGATTGAGACTGGCGAAGGTCGATTTGAGAACTAAGCCTGCCGCCTCTCGCTTCAATGCCAGCTGTGACGAGATTGCGCCGCCAAGCGACTCACCAAAGAGAACAATTTGCTCTGGCTTGAAACCCAGCCTTAGAGTGACAAAGTCGTAGGCGCTCAGGGCATCATTGACCAAGCCATCAAGGCTAGGGCTGCCCTCGCTCTGGCCGTAGCCGCGGTACTCGTAAATGAAGACACTAAAACCCCGGTTGAGAAACTGGCTGAGCAGAGTAGCTCTGCGGGCGATGTCTCCATCTTTGCCCATAGAGAAAAGCAAAAGGCGCTCTTCTTGATGTGCACCACGCTCATGGCCTGAGCCAAACAACCAGCCATGAAGGCTGTTTCCCTGGTCGTTGAGAAAGAAACACTCGTTTCCACCGTGGAATTCCACGAGGGCACAAATGTCTTCGGGAAGGCCCTTGGATCTTTGGGGCTGAAAGATAAAGCGATTGTAGATAAAAGGACTTACTCTAGGCGAGAGGCCTAGCCAGGAGACCAGGCCTAGAGTAAGGCCTAGAGTAAGTGAGATGGCAAGAATCATCGGAGAATTTTCGGAAGAACAGAGATCAAAAGCTACTGCCAAGAAGCTGCCTCAAAGAGACGGCAGCTTCCAGAACAAGCAGCTACCGGAACAACTAGCTCAGGCGAAATGAGCTTCCCACTGGGTTAGCCACTGGTCGCGCAAGATTGTTTCGCTCTCAATCAGTTTCGGCACCATCAGGTTCTCAATGAAGTCACGCGTTTTCGGCGCGTTGAGAATACCCTCGGCCCTTGTCCCACAGTCGTCAAGAATCTTCTTGATCTCGCGATCAATTTGATCTGACGATTCTTGACCCAATCCGTAACCTTGCTCGACGCCCATGGTGCGACCCAGGAAGGGGTTTTGCTCTTTGCCGCCCACAGAGATAGGACCAAGAGCGCTCATGCCCCAACGGGTCACCATCCTTTTGGCGAGCTCATAGGCCCGCTCAAAATCATTGTCGGCACCAGTGGAGGTAGTACCGAGGAAGAGCTTTTCCGCCTGATTGCCAGCGAGAAGCATGGTAATTTGGCCGAACAGCTGCTCCTTGGTGTAGAAAGAGCGATCTTCCTCAGTCAATGAAGCAGTGTAACCGCCAGCGCCGCCAACACCGATGATGGTGATCTTCGAAATGGCATCACCCCAAAGCTGATTCCATCCAGCATTCTGCCGGAAGAGCGTTTCACCAACGCAAGCATGACCAAGTTCATGGAAAGCAATCAAGCGCTTCACATCAGCAGACAGACGACGTGATTTGCTTTCGCTGGAGGCGCCCAACTGCTGAGTCCAGACCGCTTGGTCTAGATCTTCTTTTGTGATTTCCGTTGCCTTACCGTTGCGGCGTACGGCGCTCATCGGGGCATGCACACAAAGAAGGTTTCGCAGCTCGGCACCGCTGCAACCTGCAGTTTGATTGGCAACCAGTTCCAGATCAATTCCCGGAGCGAGTTTAACCTTACCGGCATAGAGCTTGAGAATCTCCAGGCGACCGTGTTTGTCGGGCAGAGGCACGGTCAGTTTGATATCGCCGAAACGACCTGGGCGCAAAACAGCCGGGTCGAGTTTGTCAGGGCGGTTGGTGGCAACCATGACGATCACTCCTTCGCGACCGTTGAAGCCATCAAGCTCGGTGAGAATCTGGTTGAGAGTTTGCTCGCGCTCGTCGTTAGAGTTACCGATACCAGCTCCTCGATGTTGAGCAACCGCATCGATTTCATCGATGAAGAGAATGCACGGAGCACTTTCTCGTGCGGCCTTAAACAGGTCACGCACCCGTGAAGCACCAACGCCGACGAACATTTCAACAAACTCAGAGGCCGAAACGTAGAAGAACGGCACACCGGCTTCTCCTGCTACGGCCTTGGCTAGCAGGGTTTTGCCTGTACCAGGAGGCCCCACCAGCATGATCCCTTTGGGCACTTGCCCACCGAGTTCAACGAGGGTGCTCGCTTCTTTCAGCGAGCTGACAAAAGTTTGCATATCTCTTTTTACTTCATCAAGACCAGCCACATTGGCAAATGTAATGCGATCAGCCGCAGGTTCAAAGCGCTTGTGCTTGGAGTTTTTTGTATCTGTGATGCTGCCTTGCTTACGCATGTTCTTGATTGCAATAAAGAAGAAGGCAATCATGAGAGCGTAAACAGTAGACGTTAGGAACATACCAATGAAACGTGTTGAGTCTTCCATAATTTTTTAGGGGGTATGCCGCCCCGTAAAGGACGGCTTTGTGGTTTTGAAGGGGCAGATTATTTCGAATCTGCCCATTTAATGAGAGCCTGCCTTTGCAGAGAAGTTATTTGGAGCCGCCGAAGCGATCGAGAATGCTCTGCCAAGTCGCTGCAATGGATTTGGCGACAGAACTAACAAGATTGAGGACAGCGCTTATTGCTGGTGCAACAACTCGATAGATCGCTTGGTAGAGAGAACGAATAATGGGCGCAACAACTTTGTAGATGGCAGCGTAGATTTTCGCGCAGACCTTTTCAACGCGGACCAAGACCCTGAAAAACTGACGCCAGAAGGCATCAAAGATTTTCCAGATCAGAGCAAAAAGTTTGCTCATCAGCGGTGCCAACCAGCTGGTGAAGAGGCGATTTGTCAGCGAGCGAACGGCCAGGTAGAAGCCTGGAGCGCAGACAGATTTGAACAGATAGCCAACAACTGGGGCCACGAGCAATGTGGCTAGCAAGCTGCCACCAGAGGCTGCATACACCCAATGACCGCTGACAAGCAGGGTAAGCAGGCCGCCGCCATAGGCGAAGGCACCAAGACCGAAGTAGTAGAAGAATCTGCCGCAGATTGCCAGCAGATTGAAGGCAACGAAAGCCACTAAGGCTAGACTAATCCAGTAGCCGAAGCTGAGGTAGCTCACGGCCAGAGGAAGAGCGGTCCAGGCAGCCAGGCCGACCACTACAAGACTGAGCCCGTGACCGAATAGTCCCGCGTAAGCACTAGTGTCACTGGCTGCTCGATATTGCATTCGACGCACAGCATCACGCAGTCGGTCATAAGCTAGTGCAGCACTGGTGTGAATTGCTGCAAGCTTGGTACCGAGGGGAGCAGAAGCCCAGGCTGTCAGTTTGCGGGTGAGCAGGTAGACAAAAGGATGAATCAGCAAGCCATAGACGAAAGTGATACCAACACAAAGGGCGGCCAGAGCACCACCAGCGAGGCCTGCACCAACCAAGGTCAAGTGCGGCAGCGCAATGAAGGAAACGAAACCAGCAACCAGAGAAAGCAAGATGCCAATCAGCGCATTACCTGCGTAAGTGTCCAGATTTTCTCTAAGCGATTCGACATAGCTATAGAGCAAGGCACTAACCACCACGACACCAACAAGAGCTGTTGGCAAATTGATCAGCAGAGCGACGTAATAAGCCAGCCCCGACGAGAGCACGGCAATGACGATGTTGAGCAGGTGATGGTAGAACTTTCTAAAGTCTTTATTGGGTTCATCACCGTAGACTTGGCCCAGAAGTTCTCCCCAGAAGCGAAGAATACTCTTGATCAAGTTGCCAGAGGCGAGCGAAATTGCACCAGGCACGATGTAAGCAAAGGCGACGATCAGCAACAAAGCCGTGGCCGCCCAAAAGCTCAGACCAGACAAACCGGCCAATAGACCGGTCTTGCTCACAGTAAGCCAGGTGGCACTGCCGCTCAGTGCCGCAACCAGGTAGCCTTCTTTGCCTTCAATCTGTAGCTGGTAGAGTGGTCCCAAAACAAAGGTTGCTGCTGTCAGAGCCAGCAGACCAGCCAGTGCCTGATTAACGAGGGGGTGCCAGAGCTCAGTGGTTACGGAGGTAATCAGGTAAGTGTAGCTGCTGAATGCAACGAAGACCCCAAAGGCAAAGGTGGCAATGGCGAGCACCGTCGAAAGAACTTCGACAACCCAGCGGTTACGTCGTGTGTCGCCAGGTGGTTCGTCGAGTATATTGCGCCAAAGCTGCTCTGCGCCGGGCAGTTTGCTGGCCAGCGAGGCAAGGCCGCTGAAAATTGGAGCAGCAACATTCTTTGCCAACTTGCCGGTGAGGGCAAGCATCTTATCACCTAGCTGCCAAAGGGGTTTGAACAAGCCTAAGAATAGCAGCGGCCAGAAAATACCGAGGGTGAGAAAGAAGCTTGCGACAGCTCCTGGGCCCCACCACAGTAAAGACACCTGATTGGCTAGAGCAAAGCTGCTAGTGGCAAAAGCAGCAATAGCTGACATTGCCAGGCCGACCAAGAAGTTGACAATGCCCCAGCCCCCTTCATATGCTCTTTCCGACAGATAGTTAGCCGATTTCCGAATGAGCAGGTATAGGGCGACAACGGGCGTAAGTAACACCCAAAGGAATTTCGTCAATCCATTTTCATTATTCATGATTTTTTGGTTGATCTTTTGATCGATTAGTTTCTTGACTTATGGAATTGAGCCGGTTTTCACCGGCTCGAAATTTTGCCCGAGGCTTGCTTAGCGCAAACCGCGACTCTTAATCACTATGAGCTTTTCTTGGCTCATCTCACGGGCACTGTGGGCGATACCGCCAAGGCCCAGGCCTGAAACGCCACTGCCACCAAAGGGCATCCAGTCAACCCGGAAGGCTGTGTGGTCATTGACCATCACGGCTGTAGCTTTGAGGCGCGTCACCGCATACATTGCTGCGTCAAGATCTTTGCTGAAGACCGCAGCCTGAAAGGCGTAGGGAAGACTATTGCTGGCGGCAATTGCATCTTCGAACTCTTCGTAAGAATAGACGCAAACCACTGGGCCAAAGACTTCTTCGCAAGAGACCTTAGCGTCGCTGGGCGGATTGAGCAAGACGGTTGGGGCGTAGTAACTAGTGGGCAAGCCCGCCGCATCTGCGATTCGCTTACCTCCACATAGAAGTTGAGCACCAGCGGCGACAGCTTCTTGTACCCAAGAATGAACCCGCTCAGCCTCTTGCATGGTGATCAAGGGCCCAACGGCAGTGCCACTGTCGGCAGGGTCACCAACCGCCAGCGCATTGGCTGCTTTTGCCAACTTCTGGGCAAACTCTAGGGCTGACTCTTTGGGTACATAAATGCGCTTCACTGAAACGCAAACCTGACCGGCGTGATAAAAGGCACCCTTCAATAGCGGTGCAATGAGCTCATCGAGCTGTTCAGGCTTGGCGCTAGAACGGTCAATCACCACGGGGGCGACTCCGCCATGCTCAAGGCCGCAGCGAGTTCCGGCAGCGAGCTTCGAGCGCAGATGCCAGCCAACCTTGGCCGAGCCGATGAAAGAGAGGTAAGCAACCCTGGCATCAGTAGCCAACTGTTCCGCATCTTTGCGCTCAAGAATGAGGGCCTGGCACCACTCTGGCGGTAAGCCAGCTTGATGCAAGAGCTTGATAAATGCCAGGCAACTATAAGGCGTTGCCCCGGCTGGTTTGACAATTACTGGGCAACCAGCCACTAGAGCAGGCACTGTTTGATGAACAATCAGGTTGAGCGGATGATTAAATGCAGAAAGAGAGACGACCACGCCAATTGGTTCTTTGATGGTCATGGCCAGGCGTCCGTCGGCTGCTGGGGTAAGACCCATGGGCACTTGCTCACCATGAAGGTTTTGCAGAGCGGCTAGCCCCAGCTTTACCCCCTGAATCGCTCTTTCCACCTCAACCACGGTATCGTTATAGGGCTTTCCACCTTCGCTGATGGCAGTTGCTACCAGTTCGCCTTTATGCTCTTGCATGAGGCCAACAAGTCGCTCCAAGATGGCAATGCGACTGTGAGGTGGCAGCCACTGATCGCGCCTGAGATAAAGGGAATGGGCGCGCTCAAGAGCGGCCAACATCTCCTCATTGGTTGCCAGAGGCAACTGGCCAATCAGGCTTTGGTCATGGGGCGAGTAGACAGAGAGCATTTTTTGTCCAGCAGACAGAGGCGCTGCGGGTTCTGCTGTCTCTGCAATCTTGGTTTGATTTGCCGCAGCTTCAGTTGTCTTTTCTTCAGGCAAAACCTCTTCCATTGAGGTTACTTTGATTTGATCATTGGTGCTCTCATACTCAAAAGGCACATCAATCAAGTGCACACCCTTGTTGTTGAGGCACTGAGCCAACAGGGGTAAAAGCTCATCAGAACTGCCAACACGGTGACCCTGGGCGCCGTGTGCTTGAGCCAAGGCAACGAAGTCGGGGTTAGTGAAATCAAGACCAAAGTCGGCCTTCTGCCCTTCGCTCTGCTTCCATTTGATCATGCCGTAGGCAGAGTCATTGAGAACGATGATGACAAGGTCAAGACCAAGGCGCACTGCTGTTTCAAGCTCTTGGGCGTTCATCATGAAGCCACCATCACCGCAGACAGCTGCCACTTTCACTCCTGGCTTAATGGTCTTGGCGGCAATAGCAGCCGGCAGACCAGCCCCCATAGTGGCAAGGGCATTATCAAGCAACAGCGTATTGGGCTTGTGGGCTCGATAGTTGCGGGCGAACCAGAGTTTGTAGAGACCATTATCAAGACAAACGATGCCGTCATCGGGCATCGCTGCTCGCAGGTCTGCCACTAGTCTTGGTGGTGTCATGGGAAAACTGGCAATCAGAGACTGCTTTTCAATGCGACTGTCTCCATAGCTCTTCACTTGGAGAAAATCACTGAAGTCCCAATGCTCCGACGGCTTGATTCGCTGCGACAATTCCCGCATGGTGTTAGCAATGTCGCCAACTACTTCATGCTGGGGAAAGTAAACAGCATCGACCATGGCCGAGGAGAAGTTGATATGCAGAACCTTGCAGCCCTCTCTTTCCATGACAAAGGGCGGCTTCTCGACAATGTCGTGGCCGACATTGATGATCAGGTCTGCATGCTTAAGGGCTTGGTGCACAACATCATTGGCGGAGAGAGCTGCGGTTCCAAGGTAGAGAGGATGCCTCTCGTCAATTACTCCAACGCCCATTTGGGTGTTGAAGAAGGGAATGCCCGTGCTATCGATGAAATCGGTCAGGGCACGCCGGGTGCGTTTGCGATTAGCGGCCGCGCCCACCAAGAGAAGCGGTGCTTTGGCGTTTTGAATCATCATTGTCGCCTTCTCCAGAGCAACAGGGTCTGGATAGGGCCTTTGCACGCGGTGAATGGCTAGAGGCATGCAGCTGGCTTCTACCTCTTCAGCCGCCACATTTTCGGGCAGCTCAAGGTGAACGGCACCAGGACGCTCTTCCATGGCCAGGCGGAAGGCTTCTCTGATGTTTGCCGGGATGGTCGTAGCATCTCCGATTTGCCTTGTGAATTTGGTCAAAGGCCTCATCATCTCAACCACGTCGATGATTTGAAACTGCCCCTGTCTGCTCTTCTTGATTGGTTTTTGCCCAGTGATCATAACCATAGGCATGCCGCCCAACTGAGCGTAGGCCGCGGCGGTCACCAGGTTGGTGGCACCAGGACCGAGAGTGGATAGGCAGACTCCAGGTTTACCGGTGAGCCGGCCGACAGTGGCAGCCATGAAACCCGCTGCTTGTTCGTGCCGAGTGAGAATGAGCCTGATGTTGGACCGACTGAGAGAGTCAAGCAGGTCAAGGTTTTCTTCACCTGGAATGGCAAAGATATATTCAACGCCCTCGTTTTCGAGAGCTTTTACAAAGAGATCTGATGCTTTCATGATCGTAGCCCTGAGGGGGAGAAATGTAAGTCAAGTCAAGTCAAGTCACTAGAATCGTCAGCGGCGCTTTGTTTTAGCAAGGCGTTTAAGTCAGCTGGCGAGGCACAAATGTTTTGGATGCAGGCTCTTCTCAAGGCTTGCGAGTAACCATTGCCTTCACCCATGAGTTCATCAAAGCCGATGATTGCTCTTTGGAAGTAGCTATTGGCCACAGCCCTTAGATTCAGTACTTGACTGAGCTGACCAATTTGCATGAGCACAAAGGTATGCGTCTGAAAACCAAGATGTTCATGACCTTGATCCACTTGCAGAAGTTCTTCACCAATCTGTTTGGCTTCGGCGAAGCGCTGATGGAAACAGAGATGAGTGAACAAGTACAAGAGTGTGTGAGCATGTATTGAAGCATTGGTAAGGTGCTCACGACATAGATCCAGTGCTTGTCTGTAGCCGTGCTCAGCCTGCAGCGGTTGTTCAGCCAAGCTGTTTATTTGAGCAAGCTGCAGGTGGAGCATTACCAGAACTGTGATATCACAGCCAGCTTCCAGCTCAAGCTCGATTACCCTTTGCAGAAGCTCAATTGCTTGAGCAAAGTTGCGAAGCCTAATCAGATAGACTGCGGCGCTATGGAGACGAAGACTCTCTGGCGATGAGAAAACAAGAACATCGTTGAACATTGTTCGTAGGTCTAGTTTAGTGAGTGTGTTGAATGTTTATCCCCGGAAATCTAGGTGAGGGAAAGTCTGCTTAGAGCAGAGAAACAGTCAGCTTTCGGCCCTGTAAGTGTGGAGCCACACGCTCAATTACCATGGGGCCAAGACCAGGGCAATCCTCTACGCGAACATCAGTCTGAGATTCGCGCAGATACAATGGTCCACTTAGCCCAGCGAGGCAGCAGAGCAAGATGGTGTCGAGTGAGCTTATCGCCTGAGGTAGACGAGTGAGATTAGGCAAGTGACTGGCAATCAAAACTTGCATGCTTTTGCTAACTGGAGGCAACTCAATCACTCCAGGCAGACGGCGGAGAGTGAGTTTGTAAAGTGAGTCGGGCAATTGCATAGGCAGGCCCTCCAGCTGTGGGCAATTATCCACCGTTAGTGAAAACAAGCCCTCGGGAAGCTCTGCTATGTGCCGCAATTGATGGCAGTTGGTAATCTGCAGGCTGAGGAGTTGATCGGCATCTGCGGTGGAGATCGAAGTGAACTGGCAGCCATCAATGACTAGCTCCTTCAAGTAACTTGGGAGTGGGGGAAGTTCTGTGAAAGGGCAATTTCTCAGGATGAGTCTTTCGGGCGCGTGAACGTGCAGATAGCGAGTAAGTGATTCACTGGTTTTGAAGAACATTCGTATTTCTTATTCATGATTGCGGTGCTGCAGCAACTGCCTCAAGGCAGTGAGTTTGAGACCTCTCAGTGCAACCAGCAGAGCAGCCAAGCTAGCGGACGCTAGGCTACTCTGGGCGGAAGCCACTGGTCTTCTTCGAAATAAAGCCTCGAGGTGCCGATGCGACACAGAGCGCTTGCTACCTACTGGAGCTTAGCAAGCAACGCTTGCGAGAGTTCGATCAATTGTTGCGTTGAGCCTATCTGCGCTTTGTGTGCGACGGCACTGAACTTAAGGCAGTCGATATAGGCTGCAGCCAAGTGCTGCCGGGCCTCGAGCACTCGGGTGAATTCCTCTGCCGTCAGATTGCCGAGGTCTTCTTCGCACTGAAAGAATCTCGTTACCCGAGCCTCAATCAGCTCAGCCATGCCCAGAATCTCCGCCGCAAGCGTTTCGCGCAGCGAGCGAGGTGCCGAACTGATCAGTCGAAGAATCTTGCCTCTTGTTGCGCCATGGACTGGCGAAGTGGAAGATTGATCGTTCTCTTGAATTTGTGCAATTCCAGCGTCAACTTGATTCTTCATGCCATTGGCAAGATGTTGCGCTTGAGCTGCGAAAGTGAGGATACCCTCGAGGTTATTCACCCGATATGAAACACCTCGATAGACTGCCACAGCTGTCTGTTCACTGGTCTGATCTTTGCTCGGTGGCAGGGTAGGTGGGTGCTCAAGCCAAAGATTGACGAGCTCTTCTTGATATTTCAGGGCTTCGATGCGTCCTTGAAGAGCCATGGTGCGGCCCTGGCAAGTGCGAATGAAAGCCGCAAGCAACTTAGCCGCAGCTTTCTTCACGTCGGTGTTTGAGTAGTCAAATACGCGTGGTCTAAACGGCCTAGAAAACGAAGTGACATCAAAGAAGACAGTGCCAAAGTACCGGCTACAGGCGTCGACCTTAGAAGTGTTAGCGGAGTTAGAGCTCAAGAGCCTGGCAATGCGGCTGTTGGTCAGCAGCTTGAGGTCGTAGCTTCCTTGCAGAGACTTGCACTCTTGCAGCACTCGCGAGCCATCAAAGGCACCTTTGTAGGCAAGCTTCTCTGCTCTGCGCACAAGCGGTTGAAGCTCTTCAAGAGCGGCTTCAGCGCGCTGCTGTTGAATGAAGCCGTAGAATTTTCCAAAAATGAGATGAAACGGAGTTTTGTTTGTCATTTTCCTCAAGTGATTTTGTTTTGAAATTTTGGTGCTTAAGCGCTGTTTAGAGCCTTCCGGCAAACACTCCAACCAAAGAGCCAATCAAGGAACCAGGATAACTTTGCCAGCTCATGAATCTCAGGACCAGGCGTCACATCGCTCAGAAAGTGCGATGCAAGTTATTGAACCAGTCGTTGGCTAGAGCTGTTGATAAAGCTGAGGCGTGAAATTTCCTGAAGAAGGAGAATGAGCTAAGGGTCAGTTTTAGTTCTAGCAGGGTCATGTAATCATAGACAACAGAAGTTAGTTAGTTAAGACTAAGACGCGCGTAGCTGTTCTGCCCGGCACCAAGGATGACCTGACGAGGATTAAACTAGGTTACTTGACATCGATAATCTGGCACTGTTTTGGTAAAAAGTTATTTTCGACGTTCTTCCACATAAGGTGAAAACTTTTGGTCAAGTTCCTTTTCATTGCCTATATAGTTTGCTACCTTGCGGTAGCTGCCGGCGGGATCTGGTCAGACCTGCGTAGCAAGTACGTTTGGTGGCTTGTACTAATCGATTTGTTTGGTAGTGTTCTTTCGCTAGTAGGTATGATTTTATTCTTGGCTGAGATTCGCAGCCCTCAATTGATCTCAGCTTTCGCCTATGGTTTTCCGTTGATCGTTCTGTCCTATTTTTTTGTCACAGCTATCGATATTTACGATGAACTAAAGGAAGATCCCGAAAACAAGCTCGATACACTGATCGGCTTTCTCCTTGCCTTGCTGTTTGAAATACCCTGCCTGCTGATTTTGTTTCAGTACACCTATAGAAGCTAAGCAGGCGAAGATCCGCAAGAGCCGTAACAAGCATTCCTATATTTAGGCGCGCTAAAAGAATAGAAAATTTTCAATTTCGACATGGAACCGTCACAAAAAGGCGCATAAGCTAACGACATTGAAAGGCACCGCGTTCAACACCCCCTCATATAATCAATCATTTTTTTGGAGTCAAGAAAGATGAGTCAGAAAGCAGAGCAAGTTACAAATGCA
>LNFM01011486.1_pt1 | contig 12014 bp, 7 predicted proteins | sample 596031 | NCBI WGS metagenome assembly LNFM01 (sample SAMN04254537, study PRJNA301005) | activated carbon metagenome | isolation source: dual media filters at the Ann Arbor, Michigan drinking water treatment plant | place: USA: Ann Arbor | reverse complement strand
AACCCCACTCGTTGTCGTACCAGCTGCAGACCTTCACCAGGTTGCCCGACACCTTGGTGAGCGTCGCGTCGAAGGTGCTCGAGTGCGCGTCATGATTGAAGTCGACCGATACCAGCGGACCGTCGCTGTAGCCGAGCACGCCCTTCCAGCCGGCCTGCGCCGAGGCTTCCTTCATGATCTTGTTGATCTCGTCGACCGTGGTCGCGCGGGCCGAGACGAACGACAGGTCGACGATCGACACGTTGATCGTCGGCACGCGCATCGCGAAGCCATCGAGCTTGCCGTTCAGTTCCGGCAGCACCAGGCCGACCGCTGCCGCGGCGCCGGTCTTGGTCGGGATCATCGACTGGGTGGCCGAGCGCGCCCGGCGCAGGTCTTCATGGTAGACGTCGGTCAGCACCTGGTCGTTCGTGTAGGCATGGATGGTGGTCATCAGGCCGTTCACGATGCCGATCTTGTCATGCAGCACCTTGGCCACCGGGGCCAGGCAGTTGGTCGTGCACGATGCGTTCGAGATGACGGTGTCGCTCGCCTTCAGCACCGAGTGGTTCACGCCATAGACGATGGTGGAGTCGACATCCTTGCCACCCGGGGCGGAGATGATCACCTTCTTCGCGCCGCCCTTGATGTGCGCCGATGCCTTCTCCTTGGTGGTGAAGAAGCCGGTGCACTCGAGCACCACGTCGACGTTCAGCGAGCCCCACGGGATCTCGGCCGGGTTGCGGATCGCGAATACCTTGATCCGGTCGCCGTTGACCACGATGCAATCGCCGTCGACCTCGACCTTGCCCGGGAACTTGCCATGGGCGGTGTCGAAGCGGGTCAGGTGAGCATTGGTCTGCGCATCGCCGAGGTCGTTGATCGCCACGACCTGGATCTCGCTGGTGCGGTTCGATTCATACACCGCACGCAGGATGTTTCGACCGATGCGGCCGTAGCCGTTGATTGCAACACGGATTGCCATGGAAACCTCCGGAATGTCTGGGCAGTCTGGCCGACTGGGATGTCAGTGGGGCTGCGGCACCAGGCCATGCGCGCCCCTACGCAACGGATGGGGCGCACTGGGCGCTCCCGCGAGCCGTCGAGTCTACCGCAAGCACCGGAGCGGTCCCGTGACCGGATGCACGCTTGCAGCGTGCGGCGGGCGCATCCGGGCGTGTCCGGACCGGCCAGCGCGCGCACCGGCAGCCGGCTTCATGCCGCCGAGATCACCGAACGTGCAAGCCCGGCGATCGCTTCGGCGGTGAAGCCGAAATGCTTGAACAGGACGCCGGCCGGCGCCGACTCGCCGAACCGGTCCAGGCCGAGCACCGCGCCACGGCCGTCGTCGGCCGCACCGACATATTTGCGCCAGAAATCCGACACGCCGGCTTCGATCGCGACCCGCGGGATGTTGCGGGGCAATACGGCGGCTCGCCATGCTGCATCCTGCGCATCGAACACAGACGTGCAGGGCATCGACACCACCCGCGCGGAAATGCCCTCGGACTGGAGCAGGGCACGGGCCGCCATCGCAAGGGCGACCTCGGAACCGGTGGCGATCAGTACCACGGCCGGGCGCCCGGCCTCCGCGTCTGCCAGAACGTAGCCGCCCCTGGCCACGTCGGCCAGTTGCGCCGCGGTGCGGGGCTGTGGCGCCAGCCCCTGGCGGGACAGGGCGAAGACGGTCGGACCAGTGCAGCGTGTGAGCGCAGACTTCCACGCAACCGCAGTCTCTGCGCTATCGCAGGGACGCCAGACATCGAGGTTCGGGATCAGCCGCAGCGAGGAAACCTGCTCCACCGACTGGTGGGTCGGGCCGTCTTCGCCCAGGCCGATGGAGTCGTGGGTGAACACGAAAACATTGCGCAGGCCCATCAGGGCGGCCATGCGCAACGCATTGCGGGAATAGTCGGAGAAGGTCAGGAAAGTGCCGGTTTCGGGGATGAATCCGCCGTGCAGCGCAAGACCGTTGGTGATCGCGGCCATCGCGAATTCGCGCACGCCGAAGTTGACGATGTTGCCGCGCAGCGTCCCGTTGCCGTCCGGCAGTACCACCCGGCTGCCCGCCCAGTCGGTGAACACGCTGCCCATCAGGTCTGCCGACCCGCCGACCAGTTCCGGCAGCGCCGGCGCCAGCGCATTGAGCGTGTTCTGCGAGGCCTTTCGGGTGGCGAAGGCATCCGGCCTGGCCTGTGCGGCCTCGATGGCCGCTGTGGCGGCGGCGTCGAAACCGGCCGGAAGGCTGCCGCTCATCCGGCGCGTGTACTCCGCGGCCAGGTCGGGATGGGCACTCGCGTACGCCTGGAACTTCTCGCGCCAGCCGGCACTGGCGACGGCGCCGCGGGCGCGCGAATCCCAGGCGGCGCGCACGTCTTCCGGGATCTCGAACGGCGCCGACGTCCACCCCAGCGCGACCCGGGTAGCCGCGATTTCCTTGTCACCGAGTGCGGCGCCGTGGGTATCGGCCGTACCCTGCTTGGTCGGCGCGCCCTTGCCGATCACGGTCCGGCAGCAGATCAGCGTAGGCCGGCCCCTGTCGGCCTTTGCAGCGATGATCGCACGATCGACGGCATCGCCGTCATGCCCGTCCACCGCCGGGATCACCTGCCAGCCATAGGCCTCGAACCGTTTCGGCGTGTCGTCGGTGAACCAGCCGGCCCCCTTGCCATCGATCGAGATGCCGTTGTCGTCGTAGAACGCGATCAGCTTGCCGAGCTTCAGGGTGCCGGCCAGCGAGCAGGCCTCATGCGAGATGCCTTCCATCAGGCAGCCATCGCCGAGGAACACCCAGGTATGGTGGTCGACGACCGCATGGCCCGGCCGGTTGAATTCGCCGGCGAGCAACGCTTCGCCGAGCGCCATGCCGACGGCATTGGCCAGGCCCTGCCCGAGCGGACCGGTGGTGGTCTCGACGCCGGCGGTGATGCCGTACTCGGGATGGCCCGGGGTCTTCGAGTGCAACTGCCTGAACGCCGCCAGTTCCGACATCGGCAGGTCGTAGCCGGTCAGGTGCAGCAATGCATAGAGAAGCATCGAGCCGTGGCCGTTCGACAGGACGAAGCGGTCGCGGTCGGCCCAACGCGGATCGGACGGATCGTGCTTCAGGTGGTGGCGCCAGAGCGACTCTGCGATGTCCGCCATGCCCATCGGCATGCCGGGATGCCCGGAGTTGGCTTTCTGCACCGCGTCCATCGAAAGGGCGCGGATCGCGTTGGCGAGTTCGGTACGGTTGGGCATGGGATTCAGGTCGCGGTTCGATGCCCGGCGGGCAATCCGCGATTATCCCGCATCAGCCGCACCCGCGGCATGGAACGCACGGCCGCCTCAGGCTGAGGAAGGCGCGCCGTTCACTCTTCGGTGCGTCGGGTGCGGATGCCCAGCTGCTTGATCTTGCGATAGAGGTGGGTGCGCTCGAGGCCGACCTTGTCGGCGACCCGGCTCATGTTGCCGCCCTCCAGCGCGATATGGTGCTCGAGGTAGGACTTTTCGAAGGCGTCGCGGGCCTCGCGCAACGGCGCATCGAAGTTCAGGCTGGACGCGGGATTCGGCGTCGCCGACGGGGCGGGGCCGGCGGCGTCCTGTTGCACGACGAGGCGTGCGACGTCCTGGGCCGTGATCTCCGCGCCGAGCGAGGTGACGGCCAGCGAGCGGACGACCTGCTCGAGCTGCAGCAGGTTCCCCGGCCAGTCGTAGTTGCGCAGGGCATTCAGCGCCGCGGTATCGAGGCTGCGGGGCGGACTTTCCTTCGTCTCGACGATACGGGTGAGCAGCAGGGTCGCCAGCTCGGGCACGTCCTCGCGATGGTCGCGCAGTGGCGGAACCTGCAACGTGACCGGTGCAGCCTCGAGCATCCGCGGCTCGACGGCGCCGGCCGCGATGAGATCCGCGAGGTCTCGTTCGCTGCCGATCACCACCCGTGCCCGATGGCGCTCGGAGCGGCCCATCACGAGGGCAAGACCCTTCTGTTCGGCCCGCGACAACTGTGCGAGGGACGGGACGTAGAGCACGCCTTCGTTCGCGGTCGCCGCGAGATCGAGCGGCGCGCTGAGCAACTGACGCGCATCCTCGACCTCGACCCAGGGCGTGTTCGGCACATGGAGGTACTGGGCGCACAGGTCGGCACGGCAGCCGGCCTCGGCCACCAGCACGACCGGGCCCCGGGTCGCCCGCAGCTGGGCCAGCCGCTGCTTCAGGTCGGCCATCACCGGCGAGCGGCCGAGGCTGTCCAGGGACAACTCGGGCATCGGAGACGCCTCGGAACGCCGCAGCACGCGGCCGACGGTCGAAAGCAGCTTCTGCAGCGCGATCGGCTTCTCGAGGAAATCGGACGCGCCCAGCTTGGTCGACTCGACGGCGGTATCGATCGTCGCATGGCCGGACATCATCACGACCGGCATAGTGAGCTGGCCGCCGCGCGCCCATTCCTTCAGCAGCGTGATGCCGTCGGTGTCCGGCATCCAGATGTCGAGCAGCACGAGGTCCGGCCGCGCCCGGGCCCGCTCGCGCCGCGCCTGGTCGCCGTTCTCGGCAAGCCGGACGTTGTAGCCCTCGTCACGCAGGATCTCGGAGAGCAGCTCACGGATGCCGATCTCGTCGTCTACGACCAGGATGTCGCTCATTCGGTTCCGTCACTGGCGTTCATGCTTGACCCCTCCTCGGGCCCTGGACCGTACCGTCGCGATGCGCGCGCGGCGGTTCCGGCCGGCCTAGGCTGCTGCACTCAAGCCGCTCCGGTCGCTGCGCGCGGCAGCCACCGGCACGGTGAAACTGACACGTGCGCCGCTCGGCTCGGCATTGCCCACCTCGATCGACCCACGATGCTCTTCGATGATCTTCTTGACGATCGCCAGTCCCAGCCCGGTCCCCTTCGGCTTGCTGGTGACGTACGGCTCGAACACGCGCTCCAGCATCGCCGGCGGGAAGCCGCATCCGTTGTCGATCACCGACAGGCGCACGCAGGCCCTGGTGCCGGCGGTGGCCGGCGCAAGCTCGGTACGTACCACGATTCTAGGCGCTGGCACGTCGCCAAGCGCATCCTGCGCATTCTGCAGCAGGTTGTGAAGTACCTGCCGCAATTGCGTCGGGCTGCCGATCACCTTCGGCAGCCCGCCCGCCAGCTCGGTCTCGATCGATATCGCGGACGAGCCCGACTCGTAGAGCCCGAGGATCTCGCGCGCGAGCTGGTTGAGGTCTATCTCGCTGGTGACCATGTCAGGCTTGCTGCGCGCGTACTCCGAGAACGCGTCGACCATGCTCTTCAGGGCAGAGACCTGGTTCACGATCGTGCGCGTGGAGCGTTCGAGCATCTGCGCATCGACGGTGTCCAGCTTCGAAGCGAGCTTGTGGTGCAGGCGTTCGGCCGACAACTGGATCGGCGTCAGCGGGTTCTTGATCTCGTGCGCAAGGCGCCGTGCGACTTCGCCCCATGCTGCGTCGCGCTGCGCCTGCATCAGGCCGGTCACGTCGTCGAACACGACCACGTATCCGACGTCGCTGTCCTGTTCGCGGTCCACGCGCAGGTGCGAACCGCGCAGCAGGAGCATCCTGCGGGCGCCCCTGGCGCCATACTCGACCTGCACCTCCCAGATGCGCGCGTCTTCGCCGGCTTCGCCGAAATTGAAACGGGCGTGCAGTTCATGCGCGAGCAGTGCGAGCGGCGAGGTGCCATCGCCGTCGCCGGTGAGCTGCTCGCCGAGCAGGTCGCCGAGTTCGACGCCGAGGATCACGCTGGCGCTGCGGTTCGCCGCCCTCAGCCGGAACTGTGCATCGAACGACATCACGCCCGAGGACAGGTTGCCGAGCACGCTCTCGAGATAGGCCTTGGCCGTCTCGATCTCGGCCTGGGTGCGCTGGTTGGCTGCCCTGACTTCGTCGAGCTGGCGGGTCATCGCGTTGAACGACCCGGTGAGCACGCCCAGTTCGTCGCCGCTCGCCACCGTGGCACGCTGGCTGAAGTCGCCACGCGCGACGGCAGCCGTGCCTTCGGCGAGGATCGACAGCGGGGAAGCGAGCTGCTCGGACAGGAAGATCGCCAGCGCGAAGGCACCCAGCAGGCCGAGCAGCAGGGTCAGCGTCAGGGTCATCCCGTACAGCTGCTTGAGGCCGATGCGCGACAGCAGGAGCTCCTGGTAGTCCTGGTAGCCGACCTGCACCGTCTCGGCTGCGGCCGCGAGCTCCGGGGGCACCTGCTGCAGCACCTGCAGCGCGCGGATGTCGTCGGTGAGGGACAGCGTGTTCACCGGCACGACCACGCGCAGGTAGAGCCCCTTCTCGGGCAGCGATTCGATCGATGCATAAGGTTGCTGGGCGCGCACCTGGCGCATCACCGCGCCGACGGGCAGCTCGGGCGCCACGGCGATCCCCGTCCCCGCCACCGCCAGCGCGGTGCCGCGCGGGCTGAACAGCGCCGCTTCGTCGACACGGTGCTGGTCGCGCAGATCGTTCAAGGCGCCCGCCTGCTGGACCGGCCCCTTTTCGGCCAGCGCCGCCGCCATCGACTGCGCCTTCCCGGACAGGTCGCGCAGAGAACCGTCCAGCGTCGACCTGCCGAGCGACAGTGCACCCTCGAGCGCCTTGTCGAGTTTCACGTCGAACCAGGATTCGATGCTGCGCGACATGAACTGCACGCTCACTGCATAGACGAGCGAGCCCGGGAGCACGGCCACCAGCGAAAAGAAGATGGCCAGCCTGAACGCGAGCTTCGACCCGAACACGCCCGACTTCAGCTTGCGGCGCAGCCCCCACAGCTGGAAGCCGATCAGCACCAGCAGTGCGAGGACCAGCCCGGCATTGAGGACCAGGAGCTGCCGGTAGTGGTTCGCGAACAGCTGGGTGTTCGCGGTCGCCGTCGACAGCAGGAACAGGAGCACCGCGGCGAAGCCGATCAGCAGCACGACCGCGTACTTGAAGCGGCGCGACGACAGCCAGATGCTGGCTGGGATCGCGGGACCGGTCATGGCGACACCGTGAACCGGAACCAGTCGGAGGCGAGGTTCCATTCCCGCGAGGCGAACGGACTGGCCTGGAACGGACGCGGCAGCTGGGAAAGGTCCAGCCGCATCCGCACGGCTGCTGCATAGGTGTTGCCGGGAGCCAGCGCGCCGGTGGGCAGCATCGGACGACGGCGCACGCGGCCGAGCACGGCCAGCGCCTCCTGCAGCGTCGCGAAGTTCTGGAACAGCGTCCCGGCGGAAAGCCGGTACTGCCGGGTCAGCGTGTTGTAGCCGAGGCGGTACGACTGGGAAGCGATGCCGGCACGCTGGTCGAACCAGTACCAGCGCGCGCGATTGACCTCGAGCTCCAGCACGAAGAACAGCGTGATGCCCTTCGAGAGGGCCTCCTCGACCGGCGTCGACAGGGTGATGTCGAAGTCGCTCGACAGCATCCAGCCATCCTCGCTCGACTCGAGCGAGGCGTTGCGGGCGATGATCGAATCGGCATGCAGCAGCCCGGCGGACAGCGCGAACAGCAGCGCGACCGCCACCATGGCGACCCTCCGCCGCAGGAAGCCAACGCGGCGCCAGTCAAGGCTTGCTGAGTAAGGCGTAGTGGAACCCATCGTGGTCTGGATCCGGCAACAGGCGCAGGTCGTCGCCGGACTGCCGCTCGCCGCTGCCACAACCTGCAAGGGCCTCGGTCGTTGCGTCCGCGTCCCGGATGCCGGATGCGTGTGCCTGCTGCGCGCAGGATACCCGACGTGCGCCCGGGTGGTCGGAGGCGAATGATTCCAGCACCGATTCGTTCTCGACCTGGAACACCGAACACGTGCAATAAAGCAGCAAGCCACCGGGTGCGAGCACCGGCCAGAGGGCATCGAGGAGGCGGCGCTGCTGCGCGGCCAGCCGGGGCAGGTCGGCGGCCCGACGCAGCCACTTGATGTCGGGGTGGCGCCGCACGACGCCGGATCCGGAACAGGGGGCGTCGAGCAGGATGCGGTCGAACGGCCGTCCATCCCACCAGGCCGGCAGGTGTGCAGCGTCGGCGGCGACCAGCGTCGCCTGCTGGCGCAGCCGGCCGAGGTTGTCGGCGACGCGCCGCAGGCGCCCGGCATCGCTGTCGAGGGCAACCAGTTCGATGGCCGCGCGTTCAAGCAGGTGGGTGGTCTTGCCGCCCGGTGCCGCGCAGGCATCCAGCACACGCTGGCCGTCCCGTGCGGCGAGCAGCGGCGCGGCGAGCTGCGCCCCGGCATCCTGCACGCTGAACCAGCCCTCGGCGAAGCCGGGTAGCGCCTCGACGGCCTGGGCCTTCGGCAACCGGACGCAGCCATCGAGCGGCACCCGGACGGGCTGCCCGCCGGATGCCGCTTCGGCGCCCGCTCCGGCAGGCATCCTGAATGCATCGAGCGCGTCGATGCGGACGGCCTCGATCCCGCGTTCGGCACAGGCTTCGATGAAAGCCTGCACCGTCACCTGCCTCGGATTGATGCGCAACGTGAACGGCGGGTGGTCCTTGCCCGTGGCCAGCACCTCGCGCCAGTGCGACGGGTGGTCCTTGCGCATCCGTTCGATCCACCACGCCGGAAACGAATAGCGTGCGCTGTCGTCCGATGTCGCCACCGCATCCATCTCGGCGCGGCGCCGGAGCGCGTTGCGCAGCACGGCGTTCACCAGGCCGCGCGCCCGCGCGCTGCCGATCGCCGGGCAGGCCTCCACCGCACCGTCCACCACCGCATACGGTGCGGCCCGCGTATGGCGCAGCTGGTAGAGCGCGACCCAGACCAGGGCCTGCAGCAGTGCCTCGGTCAGCGGGCGGTCGACCAGCGCGCCAGCCACGGCGCGCAACGCGCCGAGGTGGCGCAAGGTCCCGTAACAGAGGTCCTGCAGTTGCCCGCGCTCGCCGCCAGCCAGGGCCGGCGGCCGGTCGAGTGCGGCGGCGAGTTCGGTCGAAAGGCTGCGCCCGGCGATCACCGCCGCCACCGTCCGCGCGGCGCGTACCTGGACGGCCTCCATCAGGCGGCCGTACCGGGCCGGGCGGCGACGGCGGGTGCCGGCGGCGGCACTGCCAGCCCGCCTCCGAACACGAAGCCGGGTAACAGGCCGGCCGTGCGCGCGAACACGGTCGCTTCCTGGCGCCGGCCGCCGGCGCGCTGCACTTCATGCAGGTGCAGCGTGCCGCTGCCGCAGGCGACGGCGAGGCCGTCGGCATCGATCGACAGCAACGTGCCCGGCGCGCGGGCACCCGACGCAGATGGAGCGCCGACACTGGCCCGCCAGACCTTCAGCAGCGCCCCGCCGGACTCGCAGAACGCGCCGGGGACCGGGTCGAACGCGCGCACCTGCCGGCCGATGTCGCTGGCAGCGGACCCGAAATCGATCGCGGCGTCGCGCTTCTCGATCTTGTGCGCATACGTGACGCCGTCCGTGGACTGCGGCTGCGGCAGCCCGGACAGGCCCTCCGCGGCCAGGACATCGACGATCATCCCGGCCCCGAGCGCGGAAAGCCGCTCGAGCAGCGTTCCAGCAGTCTCGTCGGCGGCAATGGGCAGCGCGCGGCGCACCCAGACCGGACCGGTATCGAGCCCCGCGTCCATCTGCATGATGCTGACGCCGGTCTCGGCATCGCCGGCGAGCAGGGCGCGCTGGATCGGCGCCGCGCCGCGCCAGCGGGGCAGCAGGGATGCATGGATATTGAGGCAACCGAGACGCGGGATCGCAAGCACGGCCGGCGGCAGCAGCAGCCCGTAGGCGGCCACGACCATCGCATCGGGCGCGAGTTGGGCCAGTGCCGCCTGCGCCGCCGGATCGCGCAGCGTCGGCGGCTGTTCGACCGGGAGGCCGCGCTGCATGGCCAGCAACTTCACCGCACTCGCAGTGAGCTTCATGCCTCGGCCCGATGGGCGATCGGGCTGCGTCAGGACACAGGCTACCTGGTGTCCGGCATCGGCAAGTGCCGCCAGGGCTGCAGCCGCAAAAGGGGGAGTTCCAGCAAATACCAGTCGCATCGGATCGGGGCTCGGTCGGGACTTTCGGCAGTCGCCCGCTCAAGCACAGGCCGGAATGCGCCGCTACTGAGCGGGACTAGACAACCTTCTGCTGCTGCTTGCGCAGCTTGCTCACGATCCGGTTGCGTTTCAACCGGGACAGATGATCGACGAAAACGATGCCTTCCAGATGATCCATCTCGTGCTGCACACAGACGGCGAGCAGGCCGTCGGCCTTCAGGCGGAACGGTTTTCCGTCGAGCCCGAGCGCTTCGACTTCGACGCGAGCCGGTCGTTCAACTTCGTCGAAGATGCCGGGGACCGACAGGCAGCCTTCCTCGCATTCCTGGGTATCCGTGGACACATCCAGGATTCGAGGGTTGATCAGGGTGATCAACTGGTCGTGCGCCTCGGAGATGTCGATCACGATCAGCCGTCGATGCACGTCGACCTGGGTCGCGGCAAGCCCGATACCGGGCGCCTCGTACATGGTTTCAGCCATGTCGGCGGCCAGACGCCGGACCTCGTCATCGACCTGTTCGATGGGTGCGGCGACCTTGCTGAGTCGGGGATCGGGAAAGTGGAGGATCGGGAGCAGTGCCATATTTGCTTGCTAATTTAATACATTACCCGCAGAATCTCATGCAACGATTTAACTCCGGAGTGCATCCGGCCGCCCTGCGGCCCGGCGCTCGGTCGGTGCTCCGGCCCGACTCCTGCGCCGGCCACCGCAGATCGCGGCACTTCGCGCGTTTGTCCGGAGGTCAGAGTCCACACGCCACCGCACCGCGGTGGGGGAGACGACTGCCATGATGCACCCGATGCCCAAGCCGATTCCGTCCACCATTATATCGCTCGCGATCGCCGGCACAGCGCTGGTCTTTGCCTGCCAGGTCCAGGCCCAGCCTGCGGCCGCCGGACCGGCGCGTGCGCCGGCGGCCACCGCCGCGCCCAGCGCGCCCAGCCTGCGCGAGGATGCGCCGGACCGTTACGTGGTCGTGCCCGGCGATACGCTGTGGGCAATCTCCGGTCGTTTCCTGAAAGACCCGTGGCGCTGGGGCGAACTCTGGAACATGAACAAGGACCAGATCCGCAACCCGCATCGCATCTTCCCGGGCGACGTGGTCGTGATCAACCGCAATGCCGCCCCCGGGCAGCCGATGGCCCAGTTGATCCAGGCCGACCAGGTGACCCGGCTGTCGCCGAACATCCGCATCGAGGCGATCGGTCCGAAGGCGATCCCGGCGATCCCGCCGCAGCGGATCGAGCCGTTCCTGGTCCGTCCCTTCATCGTTTCGGACGAGCAGCTTGCCAACGCGGCGACGATCGTCGAGACGCAGGAAAACCGCGTGGTGATCGGCGCCGGCAACGTGGCCTACGTGAGCGGTCTCGACGAAAAGCTCGGGCGCAACTACCAGGTCTTCCGTCCGGGCGTGATGCTGGTCGATCCGGACACGAAGCAGCCGCTGGGACGCGAGGCGTTCTATCTGGGCGAGGCCAAGGTCTCCCGCTTCGGCGAAGTCTCGACGATCGAGATCGTGCGTTCCACCCAGGAAATCGTCCTCGGCGACCGGCTGGTGCCGGTACCGCCCTCCGGATTCCCGGAATACATCCCGCGCCCGCCGAGCCAGCCGGTCAGCGGCCGGATCATGGGCGTCTACGGACGGGCCAACGTGGTGGAAGTCGCACAGTACGACATCGTGACGCTCAACCGCGGCGCGAAGGACGGGCTGGAAGTCGGCCACGTGCTGGCCATGTTCCGCAATCCGCTCGCCGAACGCACCAGCAACCGTCCGAACGTGCTGTGGGGCCGGGTCGGTCCCACCGGCAGCGACGCGCCGCTGGAGAGCCAGCGCATCCCGCGCGAAGACATCGACATGAGCAACCTGCGCAGCGAAGTGCTGTGGGGGCGCGTCGGACCGACCGGCAGGGGCACGCCGACCAGTTCCAGTGACGCGCCCAAGGCGCGCGCGGAAGGCAACCGCACCGGCAAGGGTGTGCCCGAGGAACGTTATGGCGTCCTGATGGTGTTTCGCACGTTTGATCGCGTCAGCTACGCGATCATCATGGACACCTCCCGCCCGGTGAACGTCAGCGACGTCGTGCGCAACCC
>LNFM01011484.1_pt1 | contig 12018 bp, 8 predicted proteins | sample 596031 | NCBI WGS metagenome assembly LNFM01 (sample SAMN04254537, study PRJNA301005) | activated carbon metagenome | isolation source: dual media filters at the Ann Arbor, Michigan drinking water treatment plant | place: USA: Ann Arbor | reverse complement strand
CACCCGCTGCACCAGGCCCTTGCCGCCGCGCGGGATGATCAGGTCGATCAGCCCGGCGGCGCGCAGCATGGCGGCGACGAAGGCGCGGTCGGCGCTGGGCGCCACCTGCACCGCGGCCTCCGGCAGCCCCGCCGCGCGCAGCCCTTCCACCATGCAGCCATGGATCGCCGCCGCGCTGCGCAGCGATTCCTTGCCGCCGCGCAGGATCACCGCGCTGCCCGCCTTCAGGCACAGCGCCGCGGCATCGGCGCCGACATTCGGGCGGCTTTCATAGATCATGCCGATCACGCCGAGCGGCTGCGCCACGCGGCGGATCACCAGGCCATTGGGGCGGGACCACTCGCTCAGCACGCGGCCCACCGGATCGGGCAGCGCTGCCACTTCTTCCACCGCGCAGGCCATGGCTTCCACCCGCGCGGGGGTCAGCGCCAGGCGGTCGCGGAAGGCGGTGGACAGGTCGGGGGCGGCGGCCAGATCCTCCGCATTCGCCGCCAGCACCACATCGGCGCGCGCACGCAGCGCGGCGGCGGCCTGCACCAGTGCCGCATCCCGCTGCGGTCGCGGCGCCGTGGCCAGCACGCGCGCGGCGTCGCGGGCGGCATGGGCGGCGGTGTCGAGCAGGCGGGCGGCCTCATCGGCGAGGATGGTCATGCTGGGGTCTCCTCCGCCGAGAGGTAGCGCGCGGCCGGGGGGGAGGGAAGCAACACACCGTTACGCCTGATGCAGGTGGTTGTAACCGGGGGTGGCGCAAGGCCCCTCACGCCGCAGTGTCATCATAGAGACTTATGGTGGCGATGCGTCCTCTCGATTGGAGAGAAAACGTCGCCGGGCCTAATTGCTGCGTAACGCCGGGGCCGACCCCAACGAAGACGTCCTCAGGCAGATCGAGTAAAGGATACGCAGATGAATTCCCTCAATCGCATTGCGACAGCGCTGTTTGCCGCCGGAGCCCTGAGCTTCGCCGTGCCGGCCCTGGCGAATGACGTTACTTACCCCCGCGTGGTCGGGACTGGTGAGAATGCCTCCGTGGAGTATGCGCCGGCCAATACCCAGAACATCCTGGGCGGCGGTGCCGTGACCACCTTCGAGGCTTCGGGCAATGACGTGCAGATCCGCCACCTGGAGCCCCGCTTCGCCCAGGCCCCGCGCCCCGGCCTGGTGCCGGTGACGGTCGGCACCGGCCAGAACGCCCACACCGCCTGGGTTCCGGCCGCGACCGCCGCGACCACCGGCCTGGCCGGCGCCTTCGGCTCCGCCGGCGGCTGATCGCGCCAAACCACCCCACGACACCTTCGGCCAGGCAGGCGCCCCGCGCCGCTGACCCCAGCTTGATAAGGATAGATGACATGACCCGCTTCAATCGCATTGCCGCCGCCGCCTTCGCCGCTGGCGCCCTGGCCCTGTCCGGCCCCGCCTTCGCCCAGTCCGTGGCGGAGAACAGCTATTTCCCGCGCGTCGTTGGCTCCGGCGAAAATGCCCAGGTCGAATACGGCCCGGGCCCGCAGCGGAACATCGTCGGCGGCGGCGCCGTGACGGTGACGAACGAGCCGAATGGCACCGTGCATATCCGCCACACGGATGGCAGCTTCGTCCAGCAGGGCCGCCCGGGCCTGCGTGCCGTGACGGTTGGCTCGGGTGAGAGCGAGCGCACCATCTGGGTGCCGTCCGCCGCGGCGACCCCCCGCGCCGATAGCGGCTTCCGCGGCTGAACCGCGAAGCCGGCCTGAACCCGGCCTGAAGCCGGCCCCCACCCGCCTTGCGGGTGGGGGTTTCGGCGTTTCAGCGGCCGATGCGCAGCCCGGCGAAGCGGATGATGCCGTCCGGGCTGGGCACGAAGCCTTCCACGCCGCGTCGCATCGCCCAGAACCAGCGGTGGTGGTACAGCATGAGATGCGGGCGCTCGGCCAGCCAGATGGTCGCGGCTTCGCGATACAGCGCCTGCCTGCGCGCCGTTTCCGTCACCTGCCGCGCCTCCGCCAGAAGCAGGTCGATGCGCGGGTTGGTATATTTCCCCCAGTTGAGGAAGCCATTCGAGGCCAGCCAGAAGCTGATATTGCCATCCGGGTCCGGCCGGCCGGACCAGATGGCGATCGCCGCCTCGTAGTCGCCACGCTGCGTCGCGGCGACCATGGCGCTCGATTCCAGAGTCTCGATGCGGATGTCGAAGCCGCCTTCGGCCGCCATGGACTGGATGATCTGCGCCACCTGCGATTCCACGGGCTGGTTCGGCACCTTCAGCGTGAAGGAGACTCGTTCGTGCCCCGCCGCCCGCAGCAGGGCGCGCGCCCGGGCCGGATCGCGCGGGGGCGGGACGAGATCCGCGAAATGATAGGGCGTGCCCGGCGCCTCCGGCTGGTTGTTGGCGGCGAAGCGGCCCTCCAGCGCCACCTGGTTGATGATGCCGCGGTCGATGCTGCGCTCGAACGCCTCCCGCACGCGCGGATCGGCGCCGAGCGGGCGCAGCGCCAGCGGGCCATTGCCGACATTGATGCTGAGCGTCTGGTAGGCGATGGAATCGCCCGCCACCAGGCGCAGCCGCGCATCACGCTCGACGGAGGGCAGGTCCACCGGCGCGACGCGCTCGATCAAATCGAGCTGGCCGGCGCGCAGATTCAGCAGGCGCACATTGCTGTCGGGGATCGGCAGGAAGACCAGGCGATCGGCGTGGATATTCGCGGCGTTCCAGTGGCCGTCGAATTTCTCCATCTCGATGCGGTCCTGCGCCACGCGGCGCGTCAGCCGGAAGGGGCCGGAGCAGATCGGGTTTTCCCCCACCCGTTCGGCCATCGGCAGCACGGCGGGGGACAGCATCATGCCGGCACGGTCGGACAGCACCGAAAGCAGCGGCGCGAAAGGCTCGGACAGCACCAGCCGCACGGTGCGCGCATCCGGCGTCTCCACGGCCGAGACCTGCTGCAATTCGGTCCGGCGGCGGCTTTCGCGGGCGGTGCGGTAGCGGTCCAGATTGGCCTTCACCGCGGCCGCGTCGATCGGCGTGCCATCCTGGAAGCGGGCGCCGTCCCGCAGCGTCAGCGTCAGGGCGCGGCCATCCGCGGCCCAGGACCAGGCGGTGGCGAGTTCCGGCCGGAATTGCAGATCCGGCCCCACATCGATCAGCTTGTCGCACATGGCGGCGAAGACCACGCGTTCGACGAAGCTGCCGGATTGCGCGGGGTCGAGCACCGCCGGGTCCGCCCCGATGCCCACCCGCAGCGTGGTCTGCGCCAAGACCGGCGCGGTGAGCAGCGGCAGCAGCAGGGCGGCGAGGGGTAGGCTGCGGCGCATGGGCGATGTCCTTGCTGGCAAGCCCGATGCTGGTGCAACCCGCCCCGCCCGGCAATGCGGACGATTGAGGCGCCTGTTCAGGCGGTCTCTGACGACCTGCCAGTGTCAATTGCCGAAAAGTACTGTTCGGAATCAAGCGAGGCGAGTTTAAGAGACGCCTGAGAATTGACGCTCACAGCAAATTCATTTGCGCGTGTCTGTCTGTGGCATTGCAGCAACCATCCCTGTCTGACGGATGGTTTTTCGATTTTGTGGGCTACCGGATCGAACTGAGGTATGCATGAATAATTTGATAGAAACGTATCTCCGGAGCAATCGGTGCGGTCTCATTCGTATGGCTATGGTGAGGCCCTGCGCGGCTGCACGGCGCTGACCAGCGCTCGCCGCTTTCCTCGCCCTGCGCCGCTGCTGCTTTCGGCCGCCTTCCTCGCGCTATGCGGCCTGGCGGCACCGGCCGCCGCGCAACCGATCTGGATCGGGCCAGGGACGGATTACAACACCGCGGCGAATTGGAGCACCGCGACGGTGCCGGGCCTGGGCGGCTTCATTTTCCAGAACACCGGGCCGACCAGCCTGTCCACCAGCGCCTCCTCGACCTTCCGTGGCATCCTGTATGACACCGGGGCGCCGACCTACACGATCACCACCACCGGAATCGTGACGCTGGAAGGCAACGTCGTCAACAATTCGGGCGTCGAACAGGTCATTGTCATCCCGGCCGGCCAGGTCATGTCGGTGCAGGCCACCTCCGCCACCGGCACGAACGTCACTTATCAGATCGATGGCGGGATGATTCTCCGCAACAGTACTGTGGGCGGCGAGTCGAATTTCATCGTCAACGGGCAGTTGGTGATCCAGGGCTCGGCGCGGACCTTCACCATGGGCGCGCTCAGCGGCGGCGCCAATGTCGGCCTCGACACCGTGAGTGATGTCCGCCTCGTCATTGGCGGGCTGAACACGGTTGAGACCTATTCCGGGGTGCTCCGGCAGAACCAAACCGGCCTGCTGACGCTGGAGAAGGTCGGCAACGGCTTACTGACGCTGACCGGCACCAATACCTACACCGGCGGCACGACCATCACCGCGGGCAGCCTGCAAGTCGGCAATGGCGGCGCGGGCGGCAGGCTCGGCACCGGCGCGGTGGTGAACAACGCGGCGCTGACCTTCAACACCACCAGCGCGCAATCCGTGGCGGATGTGATTTCCGGCACCGGCACGCTGAGGCAGTACGGCAGCGGCGTGCTGACGCTGGGCGGCGCCAATACCTATGCGGGTGGCACGACCATCACCGCGGGCACCATTGCGCTGAATGACCTCGGTGGCCTTGGCACCGGCGGCGTGACCCTGGATGGCGGCACGCTGCGTGGCAATGTCACGGGCACGCTCGCCAACGATATCGCCGTGGCGACTACCGGCCTGGGCACCATCAGCGCCGCGACGGGCCAGACGGTGACGCTGACGGGCCAGTTCAGCCTGGCCGAAGCCGCCGTGATCGTCTTCGGCAGCCTGGCCAATACCGGCACGCTGATCGCGCAGTTCAGCGGTATTGGCGTCACCAACCCGCCGGGTTCCCTGCGCATCGCGGGCGGTACGCTGGTCAGCGGCAATGGCAGCATTGCGCAGCTCAGCGAAAGGATCACCACCACCACCATCGATGCCGGCGCGACCCTCGACCTCGACGGCAATACCCCGTCGTCCAGCTTCGCCATCAACGACCTGCGCGGCGCCGGGCGGCTGACGAATACGGGCGTCACCTATGTCCGTGCGGGCAATTTCTCCGGCGAGATCGCCGGCACGGCGCAGTTGGAGAAGATCGGCGCCGACACGCTGATCCTGACCGGCGCCAATAGCTACACCGGCGGCACGACCATCACCGCGGGCACGCTGCAGCTGGGCAATGGCGGTACCACGGGCGCGCTGGGCGGCGGCGCGGTGGTGAACAACAGCGCGCTGGTCTTCAACCGCAGTAATGCGCTGGCGGTTGGGGAGGTCATTTCCGGCACCGGCACGCTGACGCAGAACGGCAGCGGCGTGTTGACCCTGACCGGCGCGAATACCTATTCGGGCGACACCACCATCGCGGCGGGCACGCTGCAAGTTGGCAATGGCGGCACCACAGGCACGCTGGGCGGCGGCGCGGTGGTGAACAATGCGGCGCTGGCGTTTGCTCGCAGCGATGCGGTGACGGTGGCCAACGCCATCTCCGGCACGGGCACGCTGGCGCAGAACGGCAGCGGCGTGCTGACGCTGACCGGCGCCAACAGCTACGCCGGCGGCACCAGCATCAACGCCGGCACGGTCGAGATCAACGCGGGCGGGGCGCTCGGCACCGGGACCGTGACCTTTGGCGGCGGTGCGCTGCGCGCGGCGGGAACGGACACGCTGGGCAACTTCATCACGCTGAACACCGGCGTCAGCGCCAGCATCACCGCCGCGGCGGGCGAGACGCTGACCCTGACCGGCGCGCAATCCCTGGCCGGCGCCAATACCCTGATCTTCGGCTCCGCCACCGATACCGGCATCATCCGCTACCGGCCCACATCGGTGACCGCGGCATCCCTTGCCGAGTTTCGCGTGGCGGGCGGCACGCTCCGGGTCGGCAATACCATGCCGGTCGCCGGCACCACCCGTATCGAGGCCGGCGCGACGCTCGATTTCAGCGAGCGGAGCGGCACGCCGGCGCAGATCGCGAATCTGCAGGGTTCAGGGGACCTCGCCAATCCGAACACCACCGAGCTTTTGGCCGGCAATTTCGCCGGGCGCATCACAGGCACCGGCGGCATCGACAAGATTGGCCCCGGCACGCTGATCCTGACCGGCGCGAATACCTATTCCGGCGGCACGACGATCCAGACCGGCACGGTGCAGCTGGGCAATGGCGGCACCACGGGCACGCTGGGCAGCGGGGCGGTGGTGAACGATGGCGCGCTGGTCTTCAATCGCAGCGATGCGGTGACGCTGGGCAACCTGATCTCCGGCAGCGGCACGCTGACGCTGGCGGGGGCTGGCAACCTGATCCTGACGGGCACCAACACCTACACCGGCGCCACGCTGGTGCAGGCCGGGCGGCTTTCGGTGAATGGCTCCATCGCCGCATCCTCCGGTGTCACGGTGGAAACGGGCGGCACGCTGGGCGGCACGGGCAGCCTGCCGGGGGTTGCGGTGCTGGCGGGCGGCGCGATCGCGCCGGGCAATTCGATCGGCACGCTGAGCGTCATCGGCGACCTGGCGCTGGCGCCGGGATCGACCACGCAGATCGAGGTGCAGGGGCCGCTTTCGGACCGGATCAACGTCTCCGGCACGGCGACGCTGGGCGGGACGCTGCAAGTGGTGGCGCTGGGCGGCAGCTACAGCTTCAACGCGCCCTACACGCTGATCCAGGCCGGGGCGGTGGCGGGCAGCTTCGCCGCGCTGGACACGCAGGGCAGCTTCGGCGCCGGCGTGACCAGCACGGTGAACACCACGGCGACGGAGGCACAGCTGGTGCTGACGCCGGCGATGCTGGTGCCGATCATCACCGACCCGCCGGCGCCGCCGCCGCCGCCGGCAACCCCCGGCGTGCCGGTGCCGATCCTGGGCCAGGGCACGCCGAACCAGATTGCGGTGGCGGCGGGCTTTGACCGGGCGGTGACGGAGGGCGCCGATGTCTCGGCCTTCTTCCCGCTGTACAACCTGCCGGCGGCGCAGCTGCCGCGCGGGCTGGACCAGGTCTCGGGCCAGGTGCATGCGGTGGCGGCGGGGCTGCACGCGCAGGGCGCCGGGCAGTTCCTCAGCGCCATCCTGGACCCGACGCGGGATGCGGAGGCGCCGGGCGATGGCGCGGAAGGCTCCACGCCGCGCTATGCGGTCTGGGCCACGGCGCTGGCCGGCAACCAGCGGATGGAGGCGGGCGGCAACGCCAGCAACTCCGTCTCCTCCACCAGCGGCGGCGTGGCGGCGGGGGCGGATGTGCGGCTTTCCGCGCAGGTGGTGGCGGGCTTCGCGCTGGCGGCGACGGGTGCGACGGCGCGGCTGTCGGATGGCCTCGGCCGGGCGGAAGGCACGCAGTTGCAGGGCGCGGTCTATGGCACGGGGCAGTTCGGGCCGCTGCGGCTGGCGGCGGCGCTGGCCTATGGCGCGATGGAGCTCTCGACGGAGCGCGAGGTGCCGTTCCTCGGCGCCGGTGACCTGCGCAGCGATGTGACGAGCCAGGGCGTGTCGACGCGGCTGGAGGCCGGCTGGCGGGTGGCGGATGTGCTGCCGGGGGTGGCGCTGACGCCGGGGCTGGCCTTCCAGGGCAGCTGGTACACGCTGCCGAGCTACACGGAACGCGGCACCGGCGGGCAGGGGGCGGCATCGCTGGCGGTGGCCGGGCAGACGCAGGGGCAGTCGCGGCTGGAGATGACGGTGCGGGCGGATACCAGCCTGGGCCCGGCGCTGAGCGGCTTCGCGCGGGCGGGCTGGGCGGCCTACCTCCAGCGGGATGCGGGGATGAGCGCGCAGTTCATCGGGCTGCCGCAGGCCGGCTTCACGGTCAGCGGGCCGCGGCCGGATGCGCATGCGGCGCTGCTCTCGGGCGGGGTGGATTGGCGGCTGAGCCCCTCCACCACCGTGACCGCGCGGGTGGATGCGGAACTGTCCGGCCACAGCCACGCGGTGAACGGCACCGCCCGCATCCGCTACGCCTTCTGAAGACGGGCGGGCTCAGCCCGCCAAGGCGAGCAGGACGAGATCATCGCGATGGATGATCTCGTCACGGCCACGCCAGCCCAGAATGCCTTCCAACTCCTCGCTGCGATGGCCGGCGATGCGGGTGGCATCGGCGGAATCATAGGCGGCGAGGCCGCGTGCCAGCACCCGGCCGGACTCGTCCCGTACACTGACCGGGTCGCCGCGCTCGAACTGGCCCTCGACGGCGCGAACGCCGGCCGGCAGCAGCGAAGACCCGCGCGCGAGCGCCCGTGCCGCGCCGGCATCCACCACCAGCGCGCCGAGCGGCGCCAGGCTGCCGGCGATCCAGCGCTTGCGGGCGGAACGGCCCTCGCCCTCGGGCAGGAACCAGGTGCAGGGCGCGCCCTGCTGCATGGCCTGCAAGGGGCGGTCCTGCGCGCCGAGCGCGATGGCCATGGCGCAGCCGGCGCCCGTCGCGATGCGCGCCGCGATCAGCTTGGTGCGCATGCCGCCGGAGGAATAGCCGGGCGGCGGCTCGCCCCCCATGGCCATGATCTCCTCCGTGATGTGTTCCACCACGGGGATATGGGCGGCGGCCGGGTCGCGGCGCGGATCGGCGGTGTAGAGGCCATCGATGTCGGAGAGCAGCACCAGCGCATCCGCCTCCACCATCTCCGCCACGCGGGCGGCCAGGCGGTCATTGTCGCCGAAGCGGATTTCGGCGGTGGCCACCGTGTCGTTCTCGTTGATGACGGGGATGCAGCCGAGTGCCAGCAGCGTGTTCAGCGTGGCGCGCGCATTGAGGTAGCGGCGGCGATCCTCGCTATCCTCCAGCGTCAGCAGAAGCTGGGCCGCGTTGAGCTGCACGGCGGAAAGCGCATCGGCCCAGGCGCCGGCGAGGCGGATCTGGCCGACGGCGGCGGCCGCCTGCTTTTCCTCCAGCCGCAGCGTCTTCTTCCGCGTCAGGCCAAGCGCGTGCCGGGCCAGCGCGATGGCGCCGGAGGAGACCAGGATGACCTCCGCCCCCCGCGCCCGCAGCGCCGCCACATCCTGCGCCACGCCCGCCAGCCAGGCGCTACGCGGCGCGGCGGTGGCGTTGTCCACCACCAGGGCGGAGCCGATTTTCACGACGATGCGGCGGGCGGTGGCGAGGGAGGGGGAGGACAAGGTCAGCGATCCGAGAACAGGTCGATATAGGGCTGGTAGACATAGATGCGGCCGCGCTGCTGCCCGGTCACCTCGTGCAGGATCAGATCCTGCGCCAGGTTCTCCACGATGCGGGAGGCCGTAGGAAAGCTGACCTCGAGACGCTCCGCCACCGTGTTGATGCTGACATAGGGCTGGCGGAACAGATGATCCAGCAGCCGCAGCGCCTTGGCCGCCCCTCCGCGCGATACGATCAGGTCGCGATGATCCTCCCGCATCCGCACGATACGGCGCGCCCGGTCGCGGGCATCCGCCGCCGTGTCGATGACGCCGCGGAGGAAGAAGTCGATCCAGCCTTCCCTGTCGCCGGCATCGCGCGTTGCCTGGAGATGGTCGTAATAGGCTTGGCGATGCCGGCTGAAGTACAGCGAGAGATACAGCACGGGCCGACGCAGCAGGCGCTTCTCCGCCAGTAGCAGGCTGATCAGAAGCCGGCCGCAGCGGCCATTGCCGTCGCCGAAGGGGTGAATCGTCTCGAACTGGGCATGGGCCAGGCCGATGCGGATCAGCGGCGCATCGGCCCCATCGCCCTCCTCGGCATGGATGTAGGATTCGAGGGCGGCGAGGGCATCCGGGACGGCATCGGGCGGCGGCGGGATGAACACGGCCCCGCCGAGACCGGTCCCCTCCGCACCGATATGCACCTGGTGCCGACGCAATTCGCCCGGTTCGCGCTGCGCGCCGCGTGTGTCCTGCATCAGGCGGCGATGCATGGCCCGGATCAGCCGGGTGGAGACCGGGACTTCCGCAAGGCCGGCCAGGGCTTCGTTCAGGGCCGCGACGTAATTGGAGACCTCGTTCACGTCGCTGCCGGGGCCCGCCTCGATCCCCGCCTCGCGGCGTACCAGATCGTCCAGCGAGGATTGCGTGCCTTCGATGCGGGAGGACAGAACGGCTTCCCGCCGCACATAGGAATAGACGAAGCCGTCCGGGTCCGGCAGCAGGTCCGTGACGCTGTCGAGTCCGGCCACGGCGCGATCAGCCTCCGACAACAGCCTCACCCGCGCGGCGGTCAGCGCCAGCGGCGGGTTGGGCGGCAGGGGGGCGGGGTGGAAAGCGCGGTACCCACCCGGCTGCGGCCGATACGCGCCGGTGACGCGGGGGAGGGTCATGGCGGGAGAAGCGGCCTCGTTGTACAAGCGTGCGTGCATACTGCGCTTGATGCTGCTGAGTATCAACGAAGCCCTTTAATTATCCGGCGCGATCGGCCAAAATCTGCTGGTACAGCGCGTAGAGCACCTGCTTCACGCCCGCGCCGGTCGCACCCGAGACCAGCAGGGCCGGGCGCCCCGCCGCCTTGGACAGTGCCTTGAGGCGGGATGCCGTGGCCTGCGGCGTCATCGCATCCGACTTGTTCAGCGCCACCACCTCCGGCTTGTCCGCCAGGCCCCCGCCATAGCCTGCGAGTTCCTCCCGGATGGTGCGGTAGGCGGCGGCGGGGTCGGCGGCGGTGCCATCCACCAGGTGCAGCAGCACGGCGCAACGCTCGACATGGCCGAGGAAGCGCGTGCCGAGGCCGGCGCCTTCATGCGCGCCCTCGATCAGTCCGGGGATATCGGCGAGGACGAATTCCAGCGAGCCGTCGCGGGACGGCGTGCCATCCGGATTGAGCCGCACGACGCCGAGCTGCGGATGCAGCGTGGTGAAGGGATAATCCGCCACCTTCGGCCGCGCCGCGGAGACGGCGGCGAGGAAGGTGGATTTGCCGGCATTGGGCAGCCCCAGAAGTCCGCTATCGGCGATCAGCTTCAGCCGCAGCCAGATCGACCGCTCCTCGCCCGGCCAGCCCTTGTCGGCGCGGCGAGGGGATCGGTTGGTGGCAGATTTGAAGGTGGCATTGCCGTAGCCGCCATCCCCGCCCTTGGCGATGACCACGCTCTGGCCGACCTCGGTCAGGTCTGCCAGCAGCGTTTCCTTGTCCTCGTCCAGGATCTGGGTGCCGACGGGCACCTTCATGATGACGTCGTCGGAGCCGGCGCCGGTGCGGTCCTGGCCTGCGCCATTGCCGCCCTTGCGGGACTTGAAGTGCTGGGCGTAGCGGTAGTCGATCAACGTGTTCAGGCCGTCCACGGCCTCGATGATCACATCGCCGCCCTTGCCGCCATTGCCGCCGTCGGGGCCGCCATATTCGATGAACTTCTCACGCCGGAAGGCGATGACGCCGTCTCCGCCGTCACCCGCCTTCACATGGACCTTGGCTTCGTCGAGGAATTTCATGGGGGTGTGTCCGATACCCGGAAACGCGAACGGGGGCCTGGAGGCCCCCGTCCCAACGCTTGAACCGGATGTCTCGGCCTATTCGGCCGCGACGGCCATGGGCGTGATGGAGACCTGAACGCGGCCCTCGGCCTTGCGCTCGAACTTCACATGCCCGGTGACGAGGGCGTGCAGCGAATGCGTGCGGCCGACGAGGACATTGGAGCCGGCGCGCATCTTGGTGCCGCGCTGGGTGACGATGATGTTGCCGGCCTGGACGAACTGGCCGTCCGAGCGCTTGACGCCAAGCCGCTTGCCAGCCGAGTCGCGGCCGTTGCGCGACGAACCGCCGGCCTTTTTGTGTGCCATGGTGGGGGTCCCTTTCTGTCGCTAGCGGATCAGGCCGCGGCGATCGCGGAGATGCGGAGAACGGTCTGCATCTGGCGATGCCCGTTCTTGCGGCGGCTGTTCTTCCGGCGGCGCTTCTTGAAGATGATCACCTTGTCGCCGCGCGTCTGGCCTTCGACCACGGCGGTGACGGTGGCGCCCGGAACGGTCGGGGCGCCGAGCGTCAGGCCGGCATCGGTGCCGAGGGCCAGGACGTCGTGGAAGGTGATGGTGGCGCCGGGCTCGGCCTCGAGCTTCTCGACGGTCAGCACGGCATCGGGAGTGACGCGGTAC
>LNFM01011483.1_pt1 | contig 12018 bp, 8 predicted proteins | sample 596031 | NCBI WGS metagenome assembly LNFM01 (sample SAMN04254537, study PRJNA301005) | activated carbon metagenome | isolation source: dual media filters at the Ann Arbor, Michigan drinking water treatment plant | place: USA: Ann Arbor | reverse complement strand
GGTGGAAGCTCCAGATCAGCGCCATCAGCAGCGCCATGTCGATGCACACGCCGACCACCAGCACCGCTGGATGAAGCCAGCGGCGGTAGGCGAAGGCGAGCCGCAGCAGGGTGAAGGCGAAGAACGCCCCCAGCACCCAGGGCACCGGCTGGAACTGCGTCCCGGCCGAGGTTTTCGGCGACAAGGTGTAGAGCACCAGGAAGAAGGCGACCAGGGCGAACTGCACCCAGCCGATGAGGAGCTCGCTCCTCGCCTGCTGCTCGACGATCAGCCAGCGCACGCGCTCCGGCGGCGAGCCCTTCGGGCCCTCGCCCAGCACGAAATCGACGAGTTTGCGCATCCTGGTGGCTTGGTCGCGCCCGCCGGCCGGAACTGACGCGCCGGCGGCGGGGGCAAAATGTAACCGATCGGTTACATCGCGGCCGCTAGCGGGTCTCGGCGGCCATGCGGCGCAGCTGGGCGGTGGTCTTGGCCAGCCGGTCCGCCAGGATCCGGATCAGCGCGATGGCCGCGTCCGGGTTGCCGCGGATGACGTTGACGAAGACGTCGCGCGAGATGCGCAGCACCTCCAGCTTCGTCTTCGCCGTCGCGGTGGCGGTGCGGGCGACGTCGCCGAAGATGCCGATCTCGCCGATGACGTCGTTGCGCGAGAGCGTGTTCACGATCAGCGGGCCCTTGGGCGTGGGCACGCTGATGTCGACCTCGCCCTCCATGATGATGTAGGCGCTGTCCGGCGGGTCGCCGGCGCTGAACATGAGCTGGCCGGCCTCGTAGGCGAGGCGGTCGCTGCTGAAGGCGAGCAGCTTCTGCATCGCCGGATCGATGGTGCTGAAGATCGGCACCCTGCGGATCAGCTCGGTTTCCTGTTCCAGGCTCATGTCGACTCTCCTGCCGTTGTCACGCTCACCCCGCGCCCAGCATGCGCTGCAGCGCGCCGCCCGCGCTCTTCAGTTCCTGGAACCGGCCCTGCTCCATCAGCCGGCCGCGCTCGAGCACCAGCACGCGCGCGAAGCGCTCGCCCAGGTCGTGGCGGGCGAGCGCCCAGATCACGCCCTTGCCCCTGCGGTACTCCAGGATGTTGGTCACCACCCGGTTCTGCGAGGCCGGGTCCAGGTTCGCGATCGCGGCGTCGAACACCAGCAGCGCCGGGCGCTTGAGCAGCGCGCGCGCGACGGCGATCTTCTGCCGGTCGGCCGAGGCGAGGCGCCCGCCGCCGACGCCGACCTGGTAGGCGAGGCCGACGCGGATCACCTCCGGGCGCAGCCGCTGCTCCTCCAGCACCTCGCGCAGCAGCGCACCCATGCGCGTCGAGGCCTCCGCCTGGCCGGTGACGATTTTGCCGAACAGGATGTTGTCCTGCAGCGTCGCCGAGCCGTTGTAGCGCTCCGGGTCGAAGAACTCGACCTCCCTGGTCAGTTCTCCCGGCAGGTTGTCGCGGAAATAGGCGCGCGCCTTGAGCAGGCGGGCCTCGTAGGCCTCGTCCATGAGGCCGAGGCGATGCCGCGCCGGGACCATCTTGAACGGCAGCGCGAGCAGCTGGTCGCGGTCGGCCTCGTCGATGGCGGCGAGGCCGGTCTCGGCGACGCGCCCGAGGATCGCCTTGAACTCCGGCAGGTCGTCCTGGCGGATGAAGCTGAAGCGCTCGAAGAATTCGTGCCCGGGCGGCAGGCCGCTGAAGAGTTCGACCATGGTCTCGGCGATCTTGTGGCCGGTCTTGAGCAGGTCCTCGGCGAGGCCGGTCTCGGCGAGCACGCGGCGCACGTAGGCGTTGCGCGCCAGGTTCTCCATGTCGAAGGCCTTCCCCACCGGGGTGCCGAACAGCAGGTTCTCGGCCACGGTGGCGTTGCGGTTGTAGCGCTCGGCGTCGAAATGCTCCACCAGCGCCTGCATCCCCGGCGCCGACATGCGGGCGCGGATCGCGACCCGGGCGCGCAGCATGCCTTCGGCCAGCTGCGGATGCTCCGCCGGGTCGAGCGCGCTGCGCAGGCCCAGTTCGAAGATGGTCTCCTCCAGGTCCACCACCCGCAGCACCTCGACGATGCGCTCCTCCAGGTCTTCGGGTCCGGTGGCCCCGGCCGCGGCGTAGTCGACCCAGTCGGCGTTGAAGTCGAGCAACATCGAGCCGGTGCGCTTCGCCTCATTCAGCTGGAAGGCGCGCTCGGCGGCCGCAGCCGCGTCGCGATACTCGGCTTCCCGGACCGGGTGATGCTTCAGGCCGTAGACCAGGTTCTCGCGCACCGTGGTCGGGAACAGGTAGGCCGACGCCCCGACATAGCCGATGGCGCGGCCGGTCACCGCCTCGGGCGCCTTGACGATGTCGATGCCGCCCATTTCGATGCTGCCGGCCGTGGGCGACACCAGGCGCGCCAGGACCTGCGTCAGCTCGCTGGATCCGGAGGCCTGCGCGCCCAGGACCGCCACATGCTGGTCCAGGCCGACCTCGAAGGACACGTTCTCGATGATCTTGGTGCCGGCCTCCCCGGCCAGGCTGAGGTTGGAGACGCGGACGCTGCCGGATTCGGGCAGCGCGGGCGCCGCGATCACGGCCTGGGTCTCGGCCGGCGCCAGGTCCTCGATCACGAACTGCTCGATCACCTGGTTGTACTTGATCTGCGCCACCAGGCGCTCCTGGTCCCAGTCCATCAGGTCCTTCACCGGCGAGGGCAGGTCCTTGTAGGCCGCGATCACCGCCACCAGCGCGCCCAGGTCGAGGCGGCCCATGATCACCAGGTAGCCGCCCACCAGGTAGAACAGGAACGGCGCCACCTGCGACAGGAAATTGTTGAGGAACTTGATCATGAACTTGCGCTGGTAGAACTCGAAGCGGATGCGGAAGATCCGCCCCAGCCGCGCCGAAATCTCGGCGCGCTCGTAGTTCGAGGTGTCGTTGGCGTGGATCTCGACCGCGCCATCGGCGCTCTCGGCGATGCGTCCGGCGAGCTGGCGCGCGGTGAGCTGGCGCTCCTTGGCGAGCACCAGCAGGCGGCGGCGCAGCATCGGGATGACGATGGCCTGCACCGCGACCACCCCGACCGCGATCATGCCCAGGTAGACGTGCTGGTAGAGGATGAAGAACACCGCCGTGAGCACCTCGCCGCCGAGGAACAGCGGCGTGATGAGGGACTCGCCGACGAACCCGCCCAGCGGCTCGACCTCGTCCTTGACCATGCCCGCCAGCTCGGCGGACTTGGCGCGGCGGAAGCGCGCCAGCGGGAAGCGCAGGATGCGATCGAACAGCGTGTAGCGCAGGCGGCGCAGCATGCGCTCGCCCAGCCAGCCCTTCATGGTGTTGATCTGGTACTTGAGCAGGCCCATGACCACGATCAGCGTCAGGAAGGCGAGCGTCAGCGCGACCAGGTAGGGCACCTGGTGCATCGGGATGCCGTCGAAGACCTGCCAGCTGCCGCCGCCGAGGAACTCCGGCAGCCTGAACGAGACCAGGAAGAACGGCACCGTGGAGTCCGGGCCGCTGAAGCGCTTGCCCTGGATGGCCTCGTTGATGATCGTCTTGGGCAGATCCAGGGTGGCGAAGTACAGCAGCATCGAGGCCACCACCAGCGGAACGATGAGCAGCTGCTCCCGCCTGCTGTAGCGCAGGATGAAACCGTAGAGGGAACGTTCCATCGCGGCAATCATAGCCGCACCGGAGGCGGCTTGTGCAAACCGCCCCGGAACATGCGACAGTCCGTGCCATGGGGGGCAGGAACGGCGGCGGAGCGACCGATTTCAGCGTGCGCTTCTGGGGCGTGCGCGGGAGCATTGCCTGTGCCGGGCCGGAGACCGCGCGCTACGGCGGCAACACCTCGTCGCTCGAGGTGCGCTGCGGAAGCCGCCTGCTCCTGTTCGACGCCGGCACCGGCCTGCGCTATCTCGGCAACCGGCTCGCCGCGGAGGCGCCGCTGGACGCGGATTTGTTCTTCACCCACACGCATTTTGACCACGTCTGCGGCCTGCCCTTCTTCAAGCCTTTGTTCCAGCCGCAGAACCGCTTCCGCGTCTGGGCGGGGCACCTGGGCGGGCGCATGACGCTGAAGAACGTGCTGTGCGAGTTCATGATGTCGCCCCTCTTCCCGGTGCCGCCGGAGGTGTTCCGCGCCGACACCAGCTACCACGACTTCGCGGCCGGCGACGTCCTGCGGGCGGGCGACGCGGTGCTGCGCACCGCTCCCCTCAACCACCCGGACGGGGCCACCGGCTACCGCATCGAGTATGGCGGCCGCGCCATCAGCTACATCACCGACACCGAGCACGTGCCCGGGGCGCAGGACCGCAACGTGCTGCGTCTGATCGAAGGCGCCGACCTGGTGGTCTACGACTGCACCTACACCGACGAGGAGTACGCGCGCGGCGCGATCGTCGGCTGGGGACACTCGACCTGGCAGGAAGCGGTGCGCCTGTGCCGCGCCGCGCGGGCGAAGAAGCTCGCCGTTTTCCACCACGACCCGGAGCGCAGCGACGACGCCCTGGACGCGATCGGCGCCGAGGCGGCGAAGGCGATGCCCGGCGCCGTGGTCGCGCGCGAGGGAATGACCCTCTACGTGTAAATCAGGGACAGTCCACGATTTCCCGCCTGGAAAACGTGGACTGTCCCTGATTCGCCCACCGCCTCGGAGACGTCGCGCCGATTTTCTACTTGTACGGGTCGGCGGCGTCGCGCAGGCCGTCGCCGAAGAAGTTGAACGCGAGCACGATGATGAACACAGGCAGCACCGGCAGCATCAGCCAGGGGTAGAGCGCGACGACGTTGATGTTCTGCGCTTCGTTGAGGAGCACGCCCCAGCTCGTCACCGGCGGCCGCAGGCCCAGGCCGAGGAAGGACAACGCGGTCTCGCCCAGGATCATGCTGGGCACCGACAGGGTCAGGGAGGCGATCAGGTGGCTGGTGAAGCTGGGCAGCAGGTGGCGGCCGATCACGCGCCCCGGCGAGGCGCCCATCAGCACCGCCGCCTGCGCGAAGTCCTCCTCGCGCAGCGCAAGGAGCTTGGAGCGCACCGCGCGCGCGAGGCCGGGCCAGTCCAGCAGCCCGAGGATGATGGTGATGCCGAAGTAGACCCAGACCGGGCTCCAGGTCACCGGCAGCGCCGCCGAGAGCGCCATCCACAGCGGCAACTCGGGGAACGAGCGCACCATCTCGATGAAGCGCTGGATGACGTTGTCGATCCAGCCGCCGTAGTAGCCGGAAATGCCCCCGAGCACGATGCCGATGAGGAAGCTGACCGCGATGCCCAGCAGCCCCACCGTGAGCGAAATCCGGGTGCCGTAGATGATGCGCGACAGCACGTCGCGGCCGAGGCGGTCGGTGCCGAAGAGGAAGAAGGTGCCGCCCTCGGCGGGACAGACGAAGTGGAAGCTGCCCTTCACCATGCCCCAGAACTCGTATTCGTCGCCGCTGCAGAAGAAGCGCAGCGGCTGCACGCGCGACTCGTCGGGCTTGAACTCCCGCTTCATGGTCTGCAGGTTGAGCTGCATGCTGTAGCCGTACACGAACGGCCCGACGAACTTGCCCTCGTGGAACAACTGCACCTGCTGCGGCGGGGCGTAGATGTGGCGCGCATCGCGCGTGTGCAGGTCGTACGGCGCCAGGAACTCGCTGAAAAAGATCGAGGCGTAGAAGGCCGCCAGGATCCAGGCGGAGATCACCGCGATCTTGTGGCGGCGGAACTTCCACCACATGATCTTCCACTGCGAGGCGCGGTAGAAGCGCTCCTGCTCCGGGGTCAGGCGCTCGATCGAGTGCGGCTCGAACGGGTCCTTCGAGACGTAGTGCTCGATGCGTCCGGTCGACGCGCCGGAATCTGCGCCACTCATTTCGCGGCACCGCCCGTCAACCGGATGCGCGGATCCAGCGCCGCCAGCAGCAGGTCGGAGATGAACATGCCGATCACCGTCAGCAGCGCGAGGAACATCAGGAACGAGCCCGCCAGGTACTGGTCCTGGCTGCGCAGCGCCTCCAGCAGCATCGGCCCGGAGGTCTGCAGCGACAGCACCACCGCCACGATCGCCGAGCCCGAGATCACGCTGGGCAGCAGGTTGCCGATGTCGGCGATGAAGGGGTTGAGCGACATCCGCAGCGGGTACTTCAGGAGCAGCCGGGTCGCCGGCATGCCCTTGGCCCGCGCGGTGACGACGTACTGCTTCTGCAGTTCATCGAGCAGGTTGGCGCGCAGGCGCCGGATCATGCCGGCGGTGCCCGAGGTGCCGATCACGATCACCGGGATCCACAGGTGGCTGAGCACCGAGCCGAATTTGGCCCAGCTCCAGGGCTGGTCCAGGTACTCCGGATCCATGATGCCGCCGATGGACAGGCCGAACTGGACGTTGGCGAAATACATCAGCACCAGCGCGAACAGGAAGTTGGGCGTGGCGAGGCCGACGTAGCCGAAGAGGGTCAGGCCGTGGTCGCCCCAGCTGTACTGGTGGGTGGCGGCGTAGACCCCGATCGGGAACGCCACCGCCCAGGTGAACAATATGACCGTGAAATTCAGAATGAACGACAGCAGCATGCGGTCGCCGATCACATCCGACACCGGCAGGTCGTGCTCGAACGACCATCCCCAGTCACCCTGCAGCAGTCCGGAGAAGCCGCGAGGGCCGGGCCAGATCCCGACCCAGGTCGCGTACTGCTCGATGAACGGCCGGTCCAGGCCGAACTGCTTGCGCATGAACTCCACCCGCTCCAGCGCCGCCTTGTCGCCCTGGCTCTGCAGCTCGGCGATCTGGTTGGAGAGGAAGTCGCCCGGCGGCAGCTTGATGATCGTGAACGTGACGAAGCTGATCACGAGCAGCGTCGGGATCATGATCAGCAGCCGGCGGAGGGTATAGGCGAGCATCCTGCGCGTTACCGTGTCGTCGGGCGGGCCATCCGGCGACCTATTTCGCGAACCAGAACGTGTCCGGGCGGTGGATGCCCAGTAGGGCGCCCGGATCCCAGTTGTAGATCGCCTTCTCCGGCACGTTCCTGAGCGTGTTGCGCACCACCACCGGCTGCGAGACGCCGCTGATGACGCCGATCTCGTACTGCTGGTCGCAGTGGATGCCGAGCATCCGGTGCCAGATCCGGGTGCGCTCCTCGCGGCTCGAGGCCGCGCGCCAGGCGTTGCTCAGCTTCAGCAGCTCCGCCACCTCGGGCATGTCCGGCGCCTCGCCGTTCTTGCCGCTGGTCTCGAAATGCTGGCCGAACTTGGGCCATTGCAGCTGCTGCTGGCTGGTGGGCGCGAGCTCGTCCGGGCTGGTGTCGGCGCCGGCGAGGCCATTCTCGATTCCCGACCAGACCGACATCAGCGCCTCGCCGGAGAACACCCGGTTGCGCAGCGCCTCGCGCTGCAGCGGCTTGGAGAACAGCTTGATGCCGACCTCGCGCCAGGTCTCGCGGATCATCTCCAGCACGTCGGTCTGCTCGGTGGACTCGCCCGCGGTCTCGACGATGATCTCCATCGGCCGGCCGTCAGGGAGCCTGCGCAGCCCGTCGGAGCCGCGCTTCAGGCCCATTGCGTCGAGCAGCTTCTCCGCCTGCCTCTTGTCGAACTGCGCCCACCGGGTCTGGTACTCCTTGCGGTACAGCGGGCTCTCCGGCGCCACGGTGTTGTTGCCCTCCGCCGCGAGGCCGAAGTACAGCACCTGGTTGACCAGGTTGCGGTCGATCGCGAGCGACAAGGCGCGGCGGAAGCGCGGATCCCTCACCACGGTCCGCCAGACCGGGTCGTTCACGTTCAGGTTCGGAAACAGCGCGAAATGCGAGCCGCGCGCCGTCTTCCACAGCAGGGTGCGGTAGTTGTTGGTCTTCTCGCCCTTCTTGAGGAAGGTGTAGTTGTTGAACTGGATGTCGCGCGCCTGCAGGTCGGACTCGCCGGCGCCGGTCTTGGCGGGGATGAGCTTGCCCTCGGCCACCGCCAGCACCACGCGGTCGATGTAGGGCAGCTGGCGCCCGGCCGGGTCGACGCGATGGAAGTACGGGTTGCGCACCGCGACGAAGCGGTCCGCCGGCGCCTTGGTGGTGTTCACCCAGGGCTGCAGCGTCGGCAGGTTGGGGTTGTCGAACTGGTACATGTTGTCTTCGCGGTTGTGCGTCGCCGCCCAGCCGCGCTTCGCGGTCCCCTTGGCCTCCACCTCGGCAACCTTTTTGTTGTACTTGATGTGAAGTTGCTTGAGGTAGTGCGCCGGCCGGTAGATGAACAGGGGCGAGGCCGCCGCCATGCGCGGCAGGAAGTCCGGGTTGGGCTTGGACCAGCTGTAGCGCACGGTGTGCTTGTCCGGGTACTCCACCTTCGGCGGCTCGCCGTCCACCAGCAGGTCGCTGGGCGGCCCGGTCGGCGACAGCTCCTTGTTGTTGGCGACGTCCTCCCAGAAATAGCGGAAGTCGTCGATGGTGAACGGATGGCCGTCGGACCAGCGGTGGTTGCGGCGCAGCTTCATGGTGAAGACGCGGTCGTCCTTCGCCTCGACGCTCTCCAGGATGTCCGGCACCAGCTTGAAGTCGCGGTCGTAGCCCACAAGGCGCGCGTAGCCGTAGACGACCATCATGCGCACGTCCCGGCTGCGGCCGATCAGCATGTTCAGGGTGCCGCCGTGCTGGCCGGGCTCGGCGCCCGCCGCCAGCTTCACCACCAGCGGATTCTCCGGCAGGCGCTTGGCCGCGGGCGGCAGCTTGCCGGCCTTGATCTCCTCGGCGAACAGCGGCGGGTCGATGAACTTGCCGCCCTGCGCCAGGATCGCGCCGGGCGCCGCGGCCAGCGCGAGCGCAAGGATGAAGCGGGCGTTCTTGATCATGCTCTGAGCTCCGAGACGTCCGCGCTTTCATGCGCGCGGACAAAGTGGTTGTCGCCGATGTCCAGCAGGCCGGCCTTCTCCGCGCCGCCGAGGCGGAACGGCGCCGGCCAGGCCCCCGGATCGGAGGCCTTGCCCTCCATCAGCGCCGCGAAATCCAGCTTGCGATCGAGGTCCGGGTCGGGCACCGCGGCGAGCAGCGCCCGGGTATACGGATGCACCGGGCGGCGGAACAGCTCGTCGTACGGGGCCAGTTCCACCAGGCGCCCGGCGCACATCACCGCGATGCGGTCGGCAATGTAGTGCACCACCGCCAGGTTGTGCGAGATGAAGAGGTAGGTCAGGTTGAGCGCCTGCTTCAGATCGAGCAGCAGGTTGAGCACCTGCGCCTGCACCGAGACATCCAGCGCCGACACCGGCTCGTCGCAGATGAGCAGTTCCGGGCCCAGCGCCAGCGCCCTGGCGATGCCGATGCGCTGGCGCTGCCCGCCCGAGAAGCTGTGCGGGTAGCGCCGCAGGTAGCGCACGTCCAGGCCGACCATCGTCAGCAGCTCCTTGGTGCGCTGGTAGCGCTCCTCGGCGTCGCCCACGCCATGGATCACGAGCGGCTCGGAAACGATGTCCTGCACCGTCATGCGCGGGTTGAGCGAGCTGAACGGGTCCTGGAACACGAACTGCACCTTGCGCCGGTAGGCGAACAGCTCGTCGCCGGCAAGGGACAGCACGTCGCGCGGCGTGCCCTTGTCGTTGATCACGATCTCGCCCGAATCGGGCGTCAGCGAGCGCAGGATCATCTTCGCGGTGGTCGTCTTGCCGCAGCCGGACTCGCCTACGAGGCCAAGGCACTCGCCGGCGTGGACATGGAAGCTGACGTCGTCGACAGCGCGCACCTCGCCGCCCGGCTTCCTGCCGAACAGCGTGGTCTTGCGGGTCTCGAAGCGCTTGACCAGGTTGCGCACCACCAGCAGCGGGTCGCCGTCGGTACGCGAAACGTGTGGCCGCACCGTGCCCGACACCAGGTGGTCGGTGACCGCCTGCACTTCGCGGATCGGGGTCAGGCGCTCGCCCGGGGCCATGTTGAAGCGCGGCACCGCGCGCATCAGCGCCTTCAGGTAGGGATGCCGCGGGTCGCGGAAGATGTCCTCCACCGCGCCCGCCTCCACCACCCGGCCGTGGTACATGACCACGACCTCGTCGGCCATGTTGGCGACGATGCCCAGGTCGTGCGTGATCATCAGCATCGCCATCCTGAACTCGGCCTGCAGCTGCTGGATGAGCTGCAGGATCTGAGCCTGGATGGTGACATCCAGCGCCGTGGTCGGCTCGTCGGCCACCAGCAGCGCCGGCCGGCACACCAGCGCCATCGCGATCATGGCGCGCTGCCTGAGGCCGCCGGAGAGCTCGAACGGGTAGGTGTGCTCGGCCTTGACCGGGTCGGGAAAGCCCACCAGCCGCAGCATGTCGATCACCGCGTCGCGCCGCTCGGCCTTGCCCAGGCCGCTGCGGTGCAGGGCGAGCGCCTCTCCGATCTGGTTGCCGATGGTGTGCAGCGGCGAGAGCGCCGTCATCGGTTCCTGGAAAATGATCGAGATGCGGCCGCCGCGGATGGCCCGCATCGGCTCGCCCGCAGGATCGAGGGCCGCGATGTCCACCACGCTGCCCGGCTTCGCGGGGTCATGCAGCAGGATTTCGCCCGACTCGATGCGCGCCACGCGCGGCAGGATGCTCATCACCGCCTGCGCCACCATGGTCTTGCCGGATCCGGATTCGCCCACCAGCGCCACGGTCTTGCCCTGCTCGATGCGGAACGAGACGCCGTCCACCGCCTTGACGGTGCCGGCATCCACCTCGAGATAGACGCGCAGGTCGCGGACCTGGAGGACGTCCGCCATCAGGCGCCCGGGGCCTGCGGGTTGCAGAGCGAATTCAAGTCGTGGTCCAGCTGCATGGAACGCAAGTTCTCCCGCCGGATTTCCATCGCCAGCGGATCGCGGGCGCGGATTCCGGCCTCATCCAGCTCGAATTGGGTCGATTGCCGGCAGACCGTACGAGCCAAGTATAAGGGGAAAAATACGGGGCAATGGCGTCGCCGCCTCAGGCACGGGATCGGGCGCGCGCTCAGGTGAACAATTCCCCGGCGGCCTTCCAGCGCACCGCTGGCGTGCCCCGCGTGAATTCGAACAGCCGTTCGAGGAAATCCCACGCCGCCCCGTCGTGGCAGGCGTGGTGCGTAAGCCACCCGGTCGGTTCCGCCGCATCCGCTTGCCCGTTCCGCCTTGCCCTGAGATGCGCCTGCGCCATGCGCAACACCACCGCCTCGCCGGCGAATCCACGGCTGCCGCGCCAGTCGATGATGTCCACGTGCGTGTTGACCTGCCGCAGTCCCGCCGCCGGGAACTCCGCCCCGCGAGGCCCGTACTGGCTCAGTCCCCGCAGGCCCGCGCCGGCGAGCCCGGGCAGCAGCGCCCGGTCGATGCGGTTCCATGGCGGCGCCAGCACCGGCAGCATGCGCGCGCCGGCGAGCCCGGCGAGCCGTTCCCTCGCGGCCGAGAGCCGGGCTATTGCCTCCCCGGTGGCCACGCCCTCGGGGAATTCCGACTTCTTCGCCCCCAGCGCCGCGCGGTTGCGATGATCCGCCCCGTGCTGGATGACCGAGGTCATCGGGCCCATGGCGCCGAACAGCCCTGCCTCGGCGCCGGCGGGAATCACGGCCAGAGCGAGTGGCACGCGCGCGCGCTCCGCGAGGACGAGCAAGCGATCGAGCGCCGCGTCCGCGCGCGTCGCATCGTCGTCGCGCCACCAGAACGCGGCCTCGAGCCCGGCATCGGCCCAGCGCTGAAGCTCCGCGCCGAACGCCTGCCACGAGGCCTTCACCGCCCCGCCCACTTCGCCACCAGCGCCGCGCTCCGCGCGGCGCCATCGAGGTTGGCGAGCGCCGCCGGCATGCGCGGACGCCGCGCCGCCCGGACCGCCGCCGCGGCAATGGCGGCGGGCGTCAGGCCGGACGCCGGCACGAGTTCCACCAACCCGCGTTCGGCGAACAGTTGCGCGCGCAGCCCCTGCTCGGTCTCGCCGCCTTCGGCAAAGGGCACCACCACCGCGCGGGCGCCGGCCTGCAGGATGTCCATCAGGGTGTTGTAGCCCGCCTGGCTGATGGAGAGCGCGCAATTGGCGATCAGCGCGGGGAAGTCGGGGCGGAAGCGTTCGACGGCGATGTCTGTTCCGCCTTCATTGTTTGCCAATCTGACCACTCTC
>LNFM01011482.1_pt1 | contig 12018 bp, 11 predicted proteins | sample 596031 | NCBI WGS metagenome assembly LNFM01 (sample SAMN04254537, study PRJNA301005) | activated carbon metagenome | isolation source: dual media filters at the Ann Arbor, Michigan drinking water treatment plant | place: USA: Ann Arbor | reverse complement strand
GGGAGCCGAGGATTTCGAGGTAATCCTTGATCTTGGCGGCAAGCTCTTCCAGCTCGTCCGTCACTTCCTTGACGCCGAGCGCGGTGAGGCGCTGGAGGCGCAGATCGAGGATCGCGCGGGCCTGGATTTCCGACAGGTTGTAGGTGCCGTCTTCGTTAACGGTGTGCGACGGATCATCGATCAACTTGATGTAGGCAATGATGTCGTGGGCCGGCCAGCGACGGGTCATCAGCTTTTCGCGGGCTTCGGCGGCGTCGGCGGATGCGCGGATGGTGCGGACCACCTCGTCCACGTTCGAAACGGCGACGGCTAGGCCGCAGAGGATGTGGCTGCGCTCGCGTGCTTTCCTGAGTTCAAAGGCGGTGCGTCGTGCCACAACTTCTTCGCGGAAGTTGAGGAAATAGCTGAGGAAATCGCGCAGCGTCAGTTGTTCGGGGCGGCCGCCATTCAAGGCCAGCATGTTGCAGCCGAAGGAGACCTGCATGGTCGAAAAACGGAACAACTGGTTCAGCACGACATCGGCGGTCGCGTCACGCTTCAACTCGATCACGACGCGGACACCGATCCGGTCGGATTCGTCGGCAATGTTGGCGATGCCTTCGATGCGCTTTTCGCGGACCATTTCCGCGATCCGTTCGATCATCGTGGACTTGTTCACCTGATAGGGAATGTCATCGACGATGATGGCATAGCGGTCCTTGCGGACCTCTTCGATGTGGGTGCGAGCGCGGATGATGACCGAGCCACGGCCTTCGAGGTAGGCCTTGCGGGCACCGGATCGGCCAAGGATCAGGCCGCCGGTCGGGAAATCGGGGGCGGGGATGATCTCCATCAGCGCTTCCATGCTGATGTCGGGGTTTTCGATCATCGCAAGCGTGCCGTCGATCACCTCGCCAAGGTTGTGAGGCGGAATGTTGGTGGCCATGCCGACGGCGATGCCGCCCGCACCGTTGACCAGCATGTTCGGGAAGCGGGCGGGAAGGACGGTGGGTTCCTTGTCCTTGCCATCGTAGTTGTCCTGGAAATCGACGGTTTCCTTGTCGATATCGGCCAGTAGGAAGGCGGCAGGCTTGTCCATGCGGACTTCGGTGTAGCGCATGGCGGCGGCGTTATCGCCGTCCATCGAGCCAAAGTTGCCCTGACCATCCAGAAGCTTCAGCGACATGGAGAAGGGCTGCGCCATCCGCACCAGCGCATCATAGATCGCAGAGTCGCCGTGCGGGTGGTATTTGCCCATGGTGTCGCCCACCGGACGGGCCGATTTGCGATAGGATTTGTCGTGGGTATTCCCGGATTCGTGCATCGCATAAAGGATGCGGCGGTGAACCGGTTTCAGGCCGTCACGCAGGTCTGGAATGGCGCGCGACACGATCACGCTCATCGCGTAATCGAGGTAGGCAGTCTTCATTTCGGCCGCGATGTCGATCTGCGGGCCGTCATAGACCGGACGATCCGGTGTTTCTTCTTTTTTTTCAGTGTCTTCCGGGGTATCGGCCACGATGGGGTCGCCTTCGATCTTGGGTCAAGATTTAGTTGTGGGCAGACTACACCATCCAAGCTATGGGGTGCAATGGCGGGTTGCTGCACGCTTGGCAGCCATGGCGGCTAAGTGCCAACAGATTGTTATCATTGAAATTTAACCGGGCTGTGCCACCATTTGAATGAGTGGGACTGCACACGGGGCGCAAAATGCCGAAAACCGAGACGGAACTGATGTTGAAGGGTTACGGGCTGACCACAGCCGAACTTTACTACCGGATGCCAGATTATCGCAGCGTTATCAATAGCTTCATCTGGCAGAACTATGATCTGGCGCCCGATTATCCGGAGTTGTTCAGGTTCATCGAATACTGGCAGGGCAATATCGAAGGACCGCTGCATTCGGTGCGCTTCACGCACCGCAAGCTGATTTCGCCGGGCGAATGGCGCAATGTCGTGGGCGAGTGGAGGCTGCACTGAAATCTTGATCAAACCCGCCGTTCGGCAGGGAACAAACCGCGTGGGCCGGAGTTGGTGAGCAAGGCAGGGACAAGCCCCTGTCGGCATCAACTCAGGAGATTACCATGGCCAACCAAGGTAATGACACGTCGAAGCGGGGCTTTGCCTCGATGGATGATGAAAAGCAGCGCGAAATTGCCAGCAAGGGCGGCAAAGCTTCGGGCGGCAACTTCAAGAACGACCCCGAGCGTGCCGCCGAAGCTGGCCGCAAGGGTGGCGAAGCGTCGGGTGGCAACTTTGCCAACGACCGCGAGCGCGCCTCGGAAGCCGGCAAGAAGGGCGGGCGCTCCTGACCCTTCGGTGTGCTGACTTTGTGTCAGTGACGAGTTGACGGCTTGCAGTAACGATTGAGGGGGCTTCGGCCCCCTTTTTTCATGCGGCGCGCAGCAGCATGCCGAAAAGATCGCGCGGATCGTCGGGGTCGGCGATCATGTCAAGCTGCTGGGAAAGCCCGGTGGCGGCAAGCTGGCTGCGGATATAGCGCAGGGCGGAGAAATCCTCGATCGCGAAGCCGACGCTGTCAAAGAGGGTGACCTGATCGGCAGAGGTGCGACCGGGGGCGTGACCGGCGATGACCTGCCAAAGTTCGGTGACCGGGTGGTCGGGGGCAAGCTGCTGGATTTCGCCCTCGATGCGGGTCTGGGGCGGGTATTCGACGAAGATCGCTGACCGCAGCAGGATGTCGCGGTGAAGCTCGGTCTTGCCGGGGCAGTCACCGCCGACGCCGTTGATGTGGACGCCGGAGCCGACCATGTTGTCGGTGAGGATGGTGGCGAGCTGTTTGTCGGCGGTGACGGTGGTGATGATCTGGGCGCCGAGGATGGCGCTTTCGGCGGTGGTGCAGGGGGTGACGATCAGGCCGCGGCCGACGAGGTTGCGGGCGCATTTCGCGGTGGCGGCGGGGTCGATGTCGTAGAGCCGGATGTGGGTGACGCCGCAGATCGCCTTGAAGGCGAGGGCCTGGAATTCCGCCTGCGCGCCGTTGCCGATGATCGCCATGATGGTGGCGTTCGGAGGCGCGAGGTGGCGCGCGGCCATCGCGGAGGTGGCGGCGGTGCGCAGGGCGGTGAGGATGGTCATCTCGCTTAGAAGGAGCGGGTAGCCGGTGGCGACATCGGCCAAAAGCCCAAAGGCGGTAACGGTTTGCAAGCCGCGGCTCATGTTCGCGGGGTGGCCGTTGACGTATTTGAAGCCGTAGGTCTCGCCATCCGAGGTGGGCATCAGTTCGATCACGCCGACGTCGGAGTGGCTGGCGATGCGGGGGGTCTTGTCGAAGTCTGACCAGCGGCGGAAATCGGCCTCGATCTCGGCGGCGAGGTCGGTGAGGACGCGTTCGATGCCGATCTTGTGGACCAGTTTCATCATGTGATCGACCGAGACGAAGGGGACGAGGTTCAGCATCGCTTGCTCCGGTTATTTTGCCCGCGTCGGGCGGTCGAAGACCTTTTTGCCCATCAGCGAGCCGACGAGGTCGACCATCAGGCGGGCGGTCATGCCGCGGTCGTCGAGGAAGGGGTTGAGTTCGACGAGGTCGAGCGAGGTGACGAGGCCCGATTCGTGGAGAAGCTCCATGACGAGATGCGCCTCGCGGAAGGTCGTGCCGCCGGGGACGGTGGTGCCAACGGCGGGGGCGATGGCGGGATCGAGGAAATCGACGTCGAGCGAGACGTGCAGCATGCCGCTGTCGGCGCGGACGCGGTCCAGAAATTCGCGCAACGGGGCGACGATGCCGCGTTCGTCGAGGGTACGCATGTCGTTGATCGCGATGTCGTGCTGGAGGAGGGCGGCGTGTTCGGCGGGATCGACGGAGCGGATGCCGAAGAGGCAGATGTGGTCGGGGGGGACGGGGGTGGGGAAGGGCGGGAATGCGTCGAAGCCATCGCGACCGGCGATGTAGGCCAGGGGCGTGCCATGCAGGTTGCCGGAGGTGGTGGTCACGGGCGTGTGAAAATCGGAATGGGCGTCAAGCCAGATCAGGTAGAGGGGGCGGCCCGCGCGTTCGGCATAGGCGGCGGCCCCGGCGACGGAACCGAGGGCAAGCGAGTGGTCGCCGCCGAGGATGATCGGCAATCCACCTTCGGAGAGCGCGTCGTCGACCTTGTCGGCCAAGGCGTCGGTCCAGTAGAGCGTTTCGGCCAGCGAATGCACGGCGGGGTTCGGGTGGGATACGGCCTCCACCTCGGGCATCGGCAGATCGCCCCAGTCCTGCACCAGATGGCCAAGATCGCGGATCGCCTGCGTCAAACCCGCGACGCGGAAGGCGGCGGGGCCCATGAGGCAGCCGGGGCGGCGCTGGCCGCTGTCGATGGGGGCGCCGATGAGGATGGTCTTGGACATGAGGCATGCTCCTTTGTTGGCAGGATGGTTCCGGCTTGCGGCAACTCCTAGCCGCGTTATTGTCGGTTCGGACAGTGGGTTGTGCGAAACGGCGGGGAACTTGCGCATGATGGACGACACCGACCTGCGGCTGATCGCAGAACTTCGCCGTGACGGGCGGGCCGCGCTGTCAGATCTGGCCGAACGGCTGGGCCTGAGCCGGGCCACGGTGCGGGCGCGGATGGAGCGACTGGCGGAGCGGGGTGAGATTGCAGGCTTTACGGTTGTCACCCGCGCCGATGTGAGTGCTGCCCCGGTGCGCGGGCTGATTCTGATCGGGATCGAGGGGCGGGGCGCAGAGCGGATCATGGCGCGCTTACAGGGAATGCCGACGGTGCAGGCGGTACATTCCACCAATGGGCGCTGGGACCTGATCGCGGAACTTGGCACGCAGACGTTGCAGGAACTGGACGAGACGATCATGCGTATCCGCAACCTTGAAGGGGTGACGACGTCGGAAACCAACCTGCTGTTGAGCACGCGGAAGGCGGGGCGGCGCTGAAGGGCGACGGGTTGCGCCATATGGTTCGCTGACATCTGCGCGACGGAAGGGCGCAGCACCTTTCAACTCGGCCTCTTAAAGCCTATCATCTGGTCAACAGTGGAGATGGGTATGATCGTCGAACTTGGACACTTCGCGCTGGTTCTGGCGCTTTCGGTTGCGATCATCCAGTCCACCCTGCCGATGTGGGGAGCCTGGCGGCGGGATGCGCGGATGATGGCGGTGGGGGAACCTGCGGCGATGATCCAGCTTTTGCTGGTTGGATTTTCCTTCGCGGCGCTGACCTATGCCTTTGTCGTATCAGACTTTTCGCTGAGTGTGGTGACGGCGAATTCGCACACCGACAAGCCGATGCTTTACAAGATTTCCGGCGTCTGGGGTAACCATGAAGGCTCGCTGCTGCTGTGGGTGCTGATCCTTGCGCTTTACGGGGCGGCGGTGGCGCGGTTCGGGTCGAACCTGCCCGATACGCTGAAGGCCCGGGTGATTTCGGTGCAGGGCATGGTCGGGGTCGCGTTCCTGTTGTTCATGCTGTTCACCTCCAACCCGTTCTGGCGGATGGAAGTGCCGCCGATGAACGGGCAGGATCTGAACCCGTTGTTGCAGGACCCCGGTTTGGCGTTTCACCCGCCGTTCCTGTATCTGGGTTATGTCGGCCTGAGCATGGCGTTCAGCTTTGCCGTAGCGGCGCTGATCGAGGGGCGGGTTGATGCGGCATGGGCGCGCTGGGTGCGGCCGTGGACGCTGGCGGCCTGGGTGTTTCTGACCATCGGCATCGCGCTGGGGTCGTGGTGGGCCTATTACGAGCTTGGCTGGGGCGGGTTCTGGTTCTGGGACCCGGTGGAGAACGCAAGCTTCATGCCGTGGCTGTTGTCGGCGGCGCTGTTGCACAGTGCGATCGTGGTGGAAAAGCGCGAAAGCCTGAAGGCCTGGACGATCCTTCTGGCGATCATGGCATTTGGGTTCAGCCTGATCGGCACGTTCATCGTGCGGTCGGGGGTGATCACCAGCGTGCATGCCTTTGCCAATGACCCGGAGCGCGGCGTGTTCATCCTGATGATCCTTGGGGTATTCACTGGCGGCGCGTTGTTGCTGTTCATGCTGCGGGCGAGTGCGATGGAGGCGAAGGGGTTGTTCGCGGTGGTCAGCCGGGAAAGCGCGCTGATTGCGAACAACATCCTGCTCGCGGTGTCGGCATTTGTTGTGTTTATCGGGACAATCTGGCCGCTGGTGGCGGAAATGTTGCTGGGACGGACGATGAGTGTGGGGGAGCCGTTCTTCAACGCGGCCTTCACGCCGTTCTTCGTTGTTCTGTCGCTGATCCTTCCCTTGGGCGCGATGCTGGCGTGGAAGCGGGCCGATGCAAGCCGGAACCTGCGCTCGCTCTGGGCGGCGGCTGTGCTGGCGGTGGCGCTTGGTGCGCTGGCCTTTGCGATGCAGACCGGGCGGTCGGCGCTGGGCCCAGTTGGGCTTGCGCTGGGGGCGTGGGTGGTGTTCGGCGCGCTGACCGACATCTGGTCGCGCACTGGGCGGGGCGACGTTTTCGGACGGCTGGCGCGGCTGACGCGGTTGCCGCGCGCCGACTGGGGCAAGATGACCGCGCATTCCGGGCTTGGCGTCACGGTGTTCGCGGTGGCGGCGCTGAATGCTTGGAAGATCGAGGACATCCGGATCGTGCAGATCGGGGAAAGCTTCCCGCTTGGCAGCTATGAGGTGACGCTGAACGCGGTGAACGAGGTGCAGGGGCCGAACTACGTCTCGACCATGGCGGACATGACGGTGACGCGGGGCGGGGCGGAAGTGACGCGGCTCTTCCCGGAAAAGCGGATCTATCCGGTTGCGGCGATGCCGACGACCGAGGCCGCGATCGACTATGGCTTCCTGCGTGACATCTACCTCGTGATCGGCGATCCGCAGCGTGACGGCGGCTGGGCGGTGCGCAGCTATATCGAGCCGTTCGCGAACTGGCTGTGGGGTGGATCGATCCTGATGGCGCTGGGCGGGCTGTTGTCCCTCAGCGACCGTCGCTACCGGGTGGCGGCGGGGGCGCGCAAGGTGACTGTTGCGGGGGTGCCGGCGGAATGAAGCGGCTGGTCCTCGCGTTCCTGCTGCTGGCTGGCCCTGCGCTGGCGGTGCAGCCGGACGAGATCCTGCCCGACCCGGCGCTGGAGGCACGTGCGCGCGAGATCAGCCGGGACATCCGCTGCCCGGTGTGTCAGGGCGAAAGCATCGACGACAGCAATGCACCGATCAGCCGGGATCTGCGGATCATCATCCGCGAGCGGCTGGTGGCGGGGGACAGTGACACCGAGGTGGTGGATTACATCGTGGCGCGCTACGGCGAGTTCGTGCTGTTCAACCCGCGGCCTGAAGGATCGAACCTGATCCTGTGGGCGGCGGGGCCGGCCCTGTTGCTGGCCGCGCTGGCGATTGCGGTGGCCACGCAGCGGCGGCGGGCAGGGACGCCGGAACCGGTGCTGAGCGAGACCGAAGAGGCGAGGCTGCGCGAGATCCTGAAGGAATGACGCCACGTTGCGGTTGGCCTGCGGGGTGCTGCGGCTAAGGTCGGGGCAAAGGCGGAGGGCGGCATGTACCAGACGATCCGGGTCAGCGAGGCGGGCGGGGTGACGACGATTACCCTGAACCGGCCCGAAGTGATGAATGCGCTGTCGAGCCTCATGCGGGCGGAACTTACGGCGGCGTTGCGGGCGGCGCATGGCGGACGCGGGATCGTGCTGACGGGCGAAGGGCGGGCGTTCTCATCGGGTCAGGACCTGACCGATGCGGGGGCGGGCCTCGATGTCGAGGCGGTGCTGCGCGACGAGTATGTGCCAATGTTGATGGCGATCACCGAAGCGCCGGTGCCGGTGATCGCGGCGGTGAACGGCACGGCGGCGGGGGCAGGGGCGAACCTTGCGCTCGCCTGCGACGTGGTGATCGCGGCGGAAAACGCCAGCTTCATCCAGGCCTTCACGCGGATTGGCCTCATTCCCGATGCCGGCGGCACGCATGCCTTGCCGCGCCTTGTAGGCATGGCGCGGGCGATGGGGGCCGCACTCTTTGCCGAGCGGATCAGTGCGAGGCAGGCGGCGGACTGGGGTATGATCTGGGAGGCGGTGCCGGATGCGGAGTTCGCGGGCGTGGTCGCGGCGCGGGCAGCGCATCTGGCCAATGGGCCGACCGCGGCCTACCGCGCGCTCAAGACCGCGCTGAAGGGCAGCTTCGAGCGGGACCTGGCCGCGCAACTGGCGCTAGAGGCGAGGTTGCAGGGCGAATGCGGCGCGACGGATGATTTCCGCGAGGGCGTCGCGGCGTTTCTGGCCAAGCGGCCGGCGCGGTTCAGCGGGCAGTAGGGAACCGTTGCGAAAACGGCGCGTTGCGCGTAAGCTTGGCCGATGCGGCCATGTTACGGCGAGGCTGTCATGTGGGACCGGGTTTTCGTGAAGTTCCTGCGGCTCGGTGTGCGCACCGGGACATTGCAACTGACACTGCCCGACGGCGCGACACATCACATCGGGCCCGGTGGCGACCCTCAGGTGGCGGTCACGATCCACGATCCTGGCTTCACGCGCCGGTTCTTTGCGCGGCCCGACCTGACATTGGGCGAGGCCTATGTCGATGGACGCATGACCATCGCCGACAATGACATCCGCAGCTTCATCACGTTCGCGCTGCGCAACGCACGCGGTCGCAAGGTGCCAACGCCGCTGCGCCAGATCGGTGCACTGACCCGGCGTGCCAAGTCCTGGGCGATCTGGAACCACGTCGGGCTGGCGCGCCGCAATGTGGCGCATCACTACGACATCTCGCCCGAGCTTTATGACCTCTTTCTTGGCGAGACGAAGCAATACACCTGCGCCTATTTCCGTCGGCCCGACATGACGCTGGAAGAGGCGCAGAATGCCAAGATGGCGCATATCGGCGCCAAGCTTCTGCTGCGGCCGGGAATGCGGGTGCTGGATATCGGATGCGGTTTCGGCACTCTGGCGCTGACGCTGGCGCGCGATCATGGCGTGCAGGTGGTGGGGGTCACCCTGTCTGAAGTGCAGCTTGCCGAAGCCCGCCGCCGCGCCGCTGAGGCGGGCTTGTCGGATCAGGTGGAGTTTCGGCTGCAGGATTACCGCGCGGTCAACGACAGCTTTGACCGCGTGGTGTCGGTGGGCATGATGGAGCATGTCGGGCGGCCGCATCTGCGAACCTATTTCCAGAAGGTCGCCGACCTGATGACCCCGGACGGGGTGGCGCTGATCCATTATATCGGGCGCTGGTCACCGCCCAGCACGATCTCGCCGTGGTTCAACAAGTACATCTTTCCCGGCGCCTATTGCCCGGCAGTGTCCGAGGCGATGCGGATGGTGGAAAAGACCGGGATGATCCTGTCCGACCTCGAGGTCTGGCGCGGGCATTACGAACGCACCTTGCAGGAATGGCTGCAACGTTTCGACCGCAATATCGACCGCGTCCGCCAGATTCACGATGACCGCTTTGTGCGGATGTGGCGCTATTACCTGCAATCGGCGGAGCTGAGCTTTTCCGAGGCGCATCTGGTGATCCACCAGCTGCACCTCGCCAAGGGGCGCTATACGGTGCCGACGACGCGTGACTACCTTTACACCGCCCGCAACACCTAGACCCCGCGCGACAGCGCCGCGACGCCGGTCCGGGCAATCTCGATCAGGCCCAAGGGGCGCATCAGGTCGGCAAAGGCGTCGATCTTTTCCGGCGTGCCGGTCATCTCGAAGACAAAGCTTTCCAGCGTGCTGTCAACCACATTGGCGCGGAAGATCTCGGCCAGTTGCAGCGCCTCGACGCGCGCCGCGCCAAGCCCCGCCACCTTGAACAGTGCCAGTTCGCGCTGCACGCTCGGCCCTTCGGCGGTCAGGTCGTGGACATCATGCACCGGGACCATGCGGCGAAGTTGCGCCTCGATCTGGTCGATCACCTGCGGCGTGCCACGGGTGACGACGGTGATCCGACTGCGGTGCCCCTCGTGATCGACCTCCGCGACGGTCAGACTGTCGATGTTGTAGCCGCGCCCGGAAAAGAGCCCGATGACCCGCGCCAGGACGCCGCTTTCATTGTCGACGATCACGGCGAGCGTGTGCTGTTCGATCACCTCGGCGTTCGGGTCGCGCAGGTCGTAGGCCGAGTGGCTCGATGAGCCTTTCTTGATATTGAGCGGCGCCATCGCGCACTCCCTTTCATCTGTCGAAAAATATCCCGGGGGGTGCGGGGGGCTGGCCCCCCGCTACCCGGATCAAACCAGAACCGCGCCCTTGGAGCCGATCACGCCTTGGGTGTCGGCATCGCCCAGCAGCATCTCGTTGTGCGGCTTGCCGGACGGGATCATCGGGAAGCAGTTTTCATGCTTTTCGACGAGGCAGTCGAAGATCACCGGGCCGTCATAGTCCAGCATCTGCATAATCGCGTCATCAAGATCCTTCGGGTCCGAGCACTTGATGCCCTTGCAGCCGAAAGCTTCGGCCAGCTTGACGAAATCGGGCAGGCTTTCCGACCAAGACGAGGAATAACGCTCGCCGTGCAAAAGCTCCTGCCACTGGCGGACCATGCCAAGGCGTTCGTTGTTCAGGATGAACTGCTTGACCGGCGCGCGGAACTGCATCGCGGTGCCCATTTCCTGCATGTTCATCAGCCAGGACGCCTCGCCCGCGACGTTGATCACCAGCGCGTCGGGATGGGCGATCTGCACACCGATCGAGGCCGGCAGGCCGTAGCCCATGGTGCCAAGGCCACCGGAGGTCATCCAGCGGTTCGGGTCCTCGAAGCCGAGGAACTGGGCAGCCCACATCTGGTGCTGGCCGACCTCGGTGGTGATGTAGCGGTCGCGGCCCTTGGTCAGCGCTTCCAGACGTTCAAGCGCATATTGCGGTTTGATCGTGGTGGCGGAGTTCTTGTAGGTCAGGCATTTGACGCTGCGCCATTCGTTGATCTGGCGCCACCATTTCGCCAGGCCGTCCTTGTTGGTGCGGCTGCCGCGGGCCTTCCACTGGCGCAGCACTTCGGCCAGCACTTCGCCCACGTCGCCGACGATGCCGACGTCGACGCGCACCACCTTGTTGATCGACGAGGGGTCGATGTCGATATGCGCCTTCTTCGAGTGGGGCGAGAAGTCCTTGATGCGGCCGGTAATGCGGTCGTCGAAGCGGGCGCCGATGTTGATCATCAGGTCGCAGCCGTGCATCGCGAGGTTGGCCTCGTAAAGCCCGTGCATGCCGAGCATGCCGACCCAGTTCTTGCCGGAGGCGGGGTAGGAGCCGAGGCCCATCAGGGTGGAGGTGATCGGGAAATCGGTCGCGGCGGTCAGCTCGCGCAGAAGCTGGCTTGCCTTCGGGCCGGAGTTGATCACGCCGCCGCCGGTGTAGAGGATCGGGCGTTCGGCAGATTCCATCATCTCGACCAGACGGGCGATCTGGTCGGGGTCGCCCACGGTCTTGGGCTGGTAATGCGGCACCTTGACCTTGTCCATCGGGGTGTAGTCGGCGGTGGCGAACTGAACGTCCTTCGGGATGTCCACAAGCACCGGGCCGGGGCGGCCCTTCATGGCGACGTGGAAGGCCTGATGGATGGTTTCCGAAAGCTTGGCGGTGTCCTTCACCAACCAGTTCATCTTGGTGCAGGGGCGGGTGATGCCCACCGTGTCGGCCTCCTGGAAGCCGTCGGTACCGATCATGAAGGTAGGGACCTGGCCGGTGAGGACGACGAGGGGGATCGAATCCATCAGCGCATCGACAAGGCCGGTCACCGCGTTGGTCGCACCGGGGCCGGAGGTCACCAGCACCACACCGGGCTTGCCGGTGGAGCGGGCATAGCCTTCGGCCATGTGGACCGCGCCCTGTTCGTGGCGGACCAGGACGTGGCGGATGTCGTTCTGCTGAAAAATCTCGTCATAGATCGGCAGCACCGCGCCGCCCGGATAGCCGAACACGACCTCGACGCCCTGATCCTTGAGGGCTTGAACCACCATCCGTGCACCGGACATCGATTTCGACATTGCGTTCACTCCTTCGCGCAACAAAAAGCCCCCGGTTTTCAATCGGGGGCGCATGGGAACCTGAATGGTCAAACCGTTACCGGCCCATGCGCATCCTTCCTACGATGACAAGAATCCGGACCATTGCCCG
>LNFM01012225.1_pt1 | contig 12019 bp, 10 predicted proteins | sample 596031 | NCBI WGS metagenome assembly LNFM01 (sample SAMN04254537, study PRJNA301005) | activated carbon metagenome | isolation source: dual media filters at the Ann Arbor, Michigan drinking water treatment plant | place: USA: Ann Arbor | reverse complement strand
CGTGACGAAAAGGGACGTGCGCCCATCCGGGCATTCCGGGCTTCGCCCATCACGGGCCGTGACGAAAAGCGGCGTGACGGGAAGGTCGTGCGCCCATCCAGGCCTTCTCCCACGCATCGTAACGGGGAAAAACGCTGTGTACTGAAAGGCCGCAACCGGATTCGCCGCAGTTGCTGCCTTTTTTCCGACTTTACTCAGTCCTGAGCCCTGCGCCCTGAGTCCTAGCTTCTCAACCCCCCGTACCCCTGCCACGAGCCGGCGACCAGCCAGCCGCAGTCGACCGGAAGATTGACGCCGGTGATGGCCGCGGCATCGGGGCCGGCGAGGAAGGCCACGGCGCGGGCAATGTCTTCCGGCGTGACCATGCGGCCCAGGGCCGCGCTGCGCTCGAGCAGGGAAACGTCGCGCTCGCCCTTGTCGATGGCGGCCTGCAAGGCGGGCGTGCGGGTGTAGCCCGGAGACACTGCGTTCACCCGCACCTGGGCCGGGCCCCATTCCGCGGCCAGGCACTCGGTCATGGCGATGACGGCGGCTTTCGCCGGCGCATAGGCGTGCAGCGGCATCGAGCGCATGCCGGCGATGGAGGCGATGTTGATGATGCTGCCGCGCCGGCGCGCGGCCATGCGGGTGCCGAACACGACCGCGCCGAGGTAGGTGCCGCGCTGGTCTACGCGCAACCGGCACCTGGATCACGCCGGCACTGTTGACCAGGATCTCGACCGGACCGAGATCGGCTTCGATGGCTTCGGCGCACGCGTTCATTGCCGCCTCGTCGGCCACGTCGACAATCCAGGCGCGGCCCCCGATCTCGCGCGCCACCGCGCGCACCCGCTCGTCCCGATCCAGCAGCGCCACTGTCGCGCCGCGCGCCGCCAGCTCGCGGCAGCAGGCCGCACCGATACCGCTGGCACCGCCGGTGACCACGGCCACGCCCGATATTTTTGTTCCAGACATAGATCCTCCCTTAGCGGTTAGGCCCTTCCCGTCACCGCCTCATCTCGTCGCGATCCGTGATGGGCGATAGCCCGGAATGCCCGGATGGGCGCACGGCTTTTCCTGCCGTTCACCGCCTTCCCAGCACAAACCCCTCATAATTCTTCGCGGCGACATCGGTGCAGATGTTCCGGTAGTGGGCCATGCCGCCGGCGTAGGGCATGAACACCCGCGGCTTGCCGGGGATGTTGGCGCCGAGATACCAGGAGTGTTTCGCCTGCGGCAGCACGGTCGCGTCCGCAGCGCGGTTGACTTCCGTGACCCAGCGCTCCATCGCCTCTGCGCTGGGCTCGATGAGATCGAGTCCGTGCTTGCGCATGTGGCCGATGCAGTCGGTGATCCATTCGACGTGCTGCTCGATGGCGACCGGCATGTTGCAGAGTACCGACGGACTGCCGGGCCCGGTAACGGTGAAAAGATTGGGGAAGCCCGCTACCTGCAGGCCGAGATAGTTTTTCGGTCCGGCGGCCCAGGCATCCTTGAGCCGCAAGCCGTCGCGCCCGCGGATATCAATCTTCAGAAGCGAGCCGGTCATGCCGTCGAAGCCGGTGGCGAAGACGATGATGTCCAGCGGATATTCGGCATCGCGGGTGCGGATGCCCCGCGGCGTGACGCACTGGATCGGGTCGGCGCGCACGTCCACCAGCGCAACGTTGTCGCGGTTGAAGGTCTCGAAGTAATCGGTGTCGATCGGCGGGCGTTTCGCGGCGTAGGGGTGGTCGATGTTGGCAAGCTTCTCGGCGGTGGCCGGGTCCTTCACGATCTCGCGGATCTTGCGCTTGAGGAATGCGGAAGCGGTTGCGTTGGCTTCGTTGCTGGTTACCAGGTCGGCGAAGGTGGCGCGAAAGCGCAGTCCGCCGGTTTCCCACGCCTTCTCGTAAATGGCTTCCCGCTCCTCGGCAGAGACTTCGAGCGCCGAGCGCTCGGAGAGCAGGAAGGGGTGGCCATTGACGGCGGCATGCATGGTCTTGCGGATCTCGTCGACGCTGTCCCTGATCCAGCGCTTGAACTCGGGGGTGAGCGGGCCGTTGCGGGCCGGCACGCTGTAGTTCGCGGTGCGCTGGAAAACCGTCAGGTGCGCGGCGGTTTCGGCGATCACCGGAGCGGACTGGATGCCGGTGGAGCCGGTGCCGATCTGTCCGACCCGCTTGCCGGTGAAATCCACGCCTTCGTGCGGCCACTGGCCGGTGTGATACCAGCGGCCCTGGAAAGTGTCGAGGCCGGGAATGTCGGGGATGTTGGCGGTCGACAGGCAGCCCACTGCGGTGATCAGGAACTGCGCGCTGAGGACCTCGCCGGAATCCGTGGTCACACGCCAGAGGTTGACCGCTGCGTCGAAATGCGCGGAGTCGACGCGGGTGTTGAAGCGGATGTCGCGCTTCAGGTCGAAGCGGTCGGCGACATGGTTGAGATAGCGCAGGATTTCCTGCGGGCCGGGATACTTTTCCGACCACTCCCATTCCCGCATCAACTCGTCGGAGAACGAATAGCAATACGAATGGCTTTCGGAATCGCAGCGCGCTCCCGGATAGCGATTCCAGTACCAGGTGCCGCCGACGCCGTCGCCTGCCTCCAGGACTTTCACCGAGAGGCCGAGCCGGTCGCGCAGGCAGAGCAACTGATAGAGCCCGGAAAATCCGGCGCCGATCACCAGCGCATCGAGTGCGTTGTCGGGTGCTGCGTTGTTCCGGGAATCAGTCATGACGGCCATGGCAGGAGAATCTTCAGCTCGGTTCCATTCCGCGCCCGGCTGTTCTGCTCTGCGGAATGCGCAGCGCCGCGGGCGTGATCAAGGTTGCATGATAGCGGGAAGGGCCCTTCCCGTTACGGCCTTACCCCCCTCCGGCGTAAACTTCCCTGCTTCCGGCGACTGCGCCGCAAACGGGGCAATACATGTACAGCGATGACGATCTCGATGCCGCAGTGGCGGCGGGGGTGATGAGCGCCGAAACGGCCGCGGCCTTCCGCGCCCATGTGGCCGGCTTGCGGCATACGCCGGCGGCGGACGAAGAACAGTTTCGCCTGATCACCGGTTTCAACGACATTTTCGTGGTGATTGCCAGCGTGTTGCTGCTGGCGTCGGTGGGCTGGATCGGCGCCACTATCCGCGACTGGCTCGGTGCGCTGGCGGTCGCGGCGGCGGCGTGGGCGCTGGCGGAGTTCTTCGTGCGTCGGCGACGCATGGCGCTGCCGGCTATCGTGCTGCTGCTGGCTTTCGTGGGCAGCGTCTTCATGGTCTGCCTGCCCCTGGTCGGGGAAGGGGGGAGCGGCTTCGCCATCTCCGGTACCATTGCGGCGGCGGCGGCGTGGCTGCACTGGCTGCGTTTCCGGGTACCGATCACCGTTGCGGCAGGCGCGGCCGCAGCGGTCGGCGGTGCGCTCGGCACGCTCATGGTCACGGTACCGGCGGCGCGCGAGTGGCTGCATGTCGCGCTGTTCGCGGCCGGGCTGGCGGTGTTTGCCATTGCGCTGCGCTGGGATGCTTCCGACGTGCGCCGGGAGACGCGGCGCTCCGACGTTGCGTTCTGGCTGCACCTGCTGGCCGCACCGCTGATGGTGCACCCCGTGTTTACCTGGATCGGCATGCTCTCCGGTGAGGAGACGGTGTTTGCGGCGCTGCTGGTTTTTGCGCTGTACGTCGCCATCGCGCTGGTGTCGCTGGCGATCGATCGCCGCGCACTGATGGTCTCGGCGCTGGGCTATGTGTTGTATGCCTTCAGCGCGCTGTTGCAGCAGACCGGTTTCGTCAGCCTGGGTTTCGCCCTGACCGCGCTGGTGATCGGCTCGGCCCTGCTGTTGCTTTCGGCGTTCTGGCAGAAGAGCCGCGCGGCTGCGCTCGGGCTGTTGCCGCCGCAGCTTCGGGCGCGGCTGGCGCCGCTGAGGTGAATGGCGGGAGGGACGAGGACTCAGGACTCTGGACGCGGGACTGAGTAAAGACGGTGAACGGCAAACAGTGAACTCGGAACGGTAAAGGCGGGATCCAGCGCGAGTCCTGGGGCTTGGGTCCAGCTTTTCCCCTCAGTCCCGAGTCCTGAGTCCTCGCCTTTCCCTCGTCACGGCATTTTCCGTATAGGATGCCGTTTTTTTAAACTTGTCGACCGATAATACGGTGGCATTGTGGCCGCTGTCGCGAACGGAACGAACAACAAGAACAGCCGGAGAAAGCCATAAGAACACGACAATCAGGCTTCACGTTGATCGAGATCGCGATCGTCCTGGTCATCATCGGTCTGCTGGTAGCGGGGGTTGCCAAGGGCCAGGAGCTGATCAATAGCGCCAGGGTCAAGAGCCTTATTGGCGATTTTCGCAGCGTTCAGGTCTACGTTTACGGCTACCAGGACAAGTATCGGGCGCTTCCGGGGGATCAACCCCAGGCCATGCTCGACAGTCAGTTCGGGGTGGGCGAGGCGTCTGCCGCAGCCGATGCCAGCACCCTCGGCAACGGCGTCATTGACGGCGCCTGGAATGCGGGCCCGGGCGCGGAGACCAACGTCTTCTGGCAGCACGTCCGGCTTGCGCAACTGGCGCGAGGCCCGGTTTCCGGCACCACAAACTTCATACCGGAGAATGCCGCGGGCGGACTGGTCGGGATTCAGTCCGGCGGCGTGCCGCCGATCGCCAACCTTGGCGGTACCTTCGTGATCTGCTCGTCGCAGATCCTCGGCCACTTCGCGAAACAGATCGATGCCGCGCTCGACGACGGCGTACCCGGCGCCGGCAGCGTGATGGTGACGGCAACCGGTGGAGCCGGCGATTTCACTACGTCCCAGGCGCCCGTCGCCACCGCGGCGGAGATCGACGACGCGGCACCGTACACGGTCTGCCAGGGGATCTGAGCGCCTGCCGGGCCGCCAGAATTTCAGGGCGCGATCGAGGAGGCGAGCAGGATCAGCCCGCCCACCAGTATTACGGCCCCGATCACCGCCACGATAATCAGCTGTGCCGGGCTGATTCTTGGCGCGTCCGGCCCGAAGTCGCGATTGCGGCCGATCATGAACAGCCCCGATACGACAATCCATGCGGTCCGCAACCAGCTTGCCTTCCGCGGCGCCGCAGGGCGGCCAGGTACGGGTCTTTCTTGCTTGTCGGATTCGGGCATAGGGCTCACGGTGGTCAGACTGCCGGGGTCGCTGCGTCGTGCCTGGGGCTGATGGTTATCATGGGGAAGCGTACAGGATACGGCAGGGGCGGTGCGCGGTCTTGTACGAAAGCATGCAGTTGTTGAATAAAGCGGGCGTGTGATTCCGGTGTTCAGAACTTTCATGCGCCCACCGCGTACGCTCCGCGTCGGAGTCGGCAGGTAGTCACCGGTCGCGACTGTGGCGCGAGAATGCTGTCGATGGAGATGCGATGAAGCTGGATTTCGAGGAACTGGACTACCGCGATACGCCAAAAGGCGGAATATCGCTGCGCAGACGATTCGATCCCAAAGTGGAAATCGAGGTCTACGAGGTGAAGCTGGACGACGAGTTTCTGATGTCGAGCCTGTTCACCGAGGGGGAGGTAGCACTGGCGAAACTCGGGCTCGCGGCCTGCACGGACGGACCGCTGGACGTGGCGGTGGGTGGCCTGGGCCTGGGTTATACCGCGCGCGCGGCCCTGGACCATGCGGCTGTGCATGCGCTGCTGGTGGTGGAGGCGCTGCCGGCGGTGATCGACTGGCACCGGCGCGGGCTGGTGCCGCTGGGCGCCGGGCTGAGCACCGACCCACGCTGCGCGTTCCTGTCCGGGGATTTTTTTGAAAGAGTGAATGCGGATGGGATCGACCCGCGGCATCCGGACCGGCGATTCGACGCCATCCTGCTGGACATCGACCATTCCCCGACACACGTTCTGCATCCGGATCATGCGGCGTTCTACGCACCGGAGGGCCTGCGCCGGCTCGCGGGACACCTGCACCCGCAGGGTGTCTTCGGACTGTGGTCGAACGATCCGCCGGACGCATTGTTCGAGGCGGCACTCGCCGCTGTGTTTTCCTCGGTCGAAGCACATGTGGTCGCATTCCACAATCCGTACCAGAACCGCGAGGCGACGAATACGGTGTACCTGGCGCGGCGGGGGTAAGGGCGGGAACGCCAGGACTCGGGACGAAGCCCGGTTATGGTCGAAGACCGTTCGCCGCAAGCGTCTACACCCCTACGGGTGCATGTGAGTGTTCCCTTTTCCCGCGACGCAAGGGCGCCGCAACGCTCTTGCCCGGCGCTCGATTCCCCTCCTTTAGCCCGCCACTACGCTACTCGCCCATCACCGTCACCACCATGCGTCGGGTATGTGGCGCCCGCCGATGTTCCCACAGGTACAGGCCTTGCCAGGTTCCGAGCATCAGGCGAGCCCCGGATACCGGGATGGTGAAGCTGTTGGCGGCAAGAATGCTGCGCGCGTGCGCAGCCATGTCGTCGTCGCCCTCGGTGTCGTGGCGGTAGGCGGGATCCCCGTCGGGCGCCAGGCGCGACAGGATGGTCTCGAGGTCGCGGCGCACGTCCGGGTCGGCGTTTTCCGTCAGTATCAGCGAGGCGCTGGTGTGCTGCAGAAACACCGTGCAGACGCCCGTCGCAATACCGCTCTCCGAAACCGCGCGGTTCACCTCGTCGGTGATCTCGCTGGTGCCGCGGCCGCGGCTGTGAAGTTCCAGTGTTTTTTGTGTAATCATTCCGCGATCCCGGGGATGCTCAAGACGAGAGTCCTGATTCTGCAGCAAGGGGAGCGAGAGCGGGAAAAGCCGCAAGGTCTGGAAGGGCTGCGCCTCACAGCGGGACACCGGGATTCGACCACAAGCATCGGGAACATCGCAATTGCGGCAGAGGCGAGGGACTCGGCAGCCGGAGCGATTTCGTGACTTCACGACCGTTGCGATCGCTATGGCCGGAGAGTCGTCAGGATCGCATACCGGCATGTCCGGACGGGTGCGCGCGTTCCGGCTCCCGGTCCCAGGAACAAATGTCAGCAGAACGATGGAGGAGAAATGCAACGCATGAAAGGCGGCCACGCGGTCGCGGCCGCACTCAAGGCCGAGGGGATCGACCATATTTTCGGCATTGTCGGCACACACGACAGCCCATTGTTCGACGGGGTCCATGGCGACGATGCGTTCCGGGTGGTGACGGTGCGCCATGAGCAGGGGGCCTCGCTGATGGCGGCGGGTTACGCGCGTGCCTCGGGCAAGATCGCGGCCTGCTTCGTGGTGCCCGGGCCCGGTCTCACCAATGCGTTGACCGGGATGGGCATGGCGCATTCCGAATCGGCGCCCATGCTGGTGTTCGGCGGTCAGAACGCGTTGCCGCAACTGGAGCGTGAAGGCGGACATTTCCACGAACTGCCAAACTCGCTGGCGGTGGCTGCGTCCGTGTGCAGCTACGTGACGCGGGTCTCAGCGCCGGCCGACATTCCCGGCGTGGTGCGCGAAGCGATGCGTTCGATGCGATGCAAGCGCCCGCGGCCGTCCTACATCGAGGTGCCGCTGGACGTGCAGACCGGTGAAGCCGAGATTCCGGCGCTGGCGCCGGAGATATATCCGCGTCCGGCGGGCGATACGGCCAGCATTGCGCGGGCGGCCGAGGCGCTGAAGTCGGCGAAACGGCCGTTCATCTTTGCCGGTGGCGGGGTCGAGATTTCCGAAGCGGGGGCGCAGCTTGTGAAACTGGCCGAACTTCTGGGTGCGCCGGTGGTGACCGGCGTATTCGGTCGCGGAGCGATTTCAGACCGGCACCCGCTGGCGCTGGGAGGCGGCTGGGGTCGACTCGGGCTGTACGACGAGCTGCTGGAACAGTCGGATCTGGTGCTGGTGGTGGGCTCCCGCATCGACGTGGTCTCTGACGTGAACATGGGCGCGCACTTTCCGGACCGGATCGTGCAGGTGGACATCGACCCGCTTATGGTGGGGCGCCGCCGGCCGGTGGAAGTGGGCGTCGTCGGCGACGCGGCAGCGGTACTCGGTGCGCTTGTTGCGCAGCTCGGCGGCAAGGAAAAGGCCTGCTGGTTCGACGTGGCGGACTTCCGCCGCCGCAAGCGCGAAACCCTGGTGCAGCGTGCGGGACCGGCACTGACGGTGATCGAGGATCTGCGTGCCGCGCTGCCGGACGACACCATTTTCGTGGACGACCTGACGCTGGTTGGCTACTGGATGCCGATCGTAATGGACACCTACCTGCCTCGCACGCTGATCCATCCCGGCACCTACGGTACGCTCGGCTACTCGCTGCCGGCGGCGATCGGCGCCAGATTCGCCTGCCCGAAGCAGCCGGTGGTGTCGATTTCAGGGGACGGGGGCTTTCTGTTCACGCTGCAGGAACTCGCCACCGCAAAAGCCGAGAACCTGGACCTGATCGCGCTGGTGTTCAACGACAATGCCTTCGGTGCAATTCGCAAATACCAGGACCGGGTGTTCGGTGGCCGGCACATCGGGTCGGAACTGGTTAATCCGGATTTCGTGAAACTCGGCGAATCTTTCGGAGCCAACAGTGTGCGCGTGGAGGCGAAGGACGTGGGCGCCGCCGTACGCCGCGCGCACGAGGCTGGTGGCCTGTGGCTGATCGAGGTGCCGTTCGCACCGGAAGGTGCGGCGCAGATGGTGCCGTGGATGCCGTAAGGCCCGCAGGACCGGGACAGGCCGTGAGCGGCGTCACGGCGTTCACGGCCCTTTATCCGGTTTTACTTGAAAGGAAGCAACATGACTTATCCCGGCCCGGTGGTCAGCGCCGAGTGGCTGCAGCAGAACCTGGAACAACCAGGAGTACGCGTGGTGGACGCGACGGTGCACCTGCCCGATCTCAACCGCGACGCGCGTGCCGAGTATCTCGCCGAACATATTCCCGGAGCGTTGTTCTTCGATCTGGAGAAGATCGCCGATCCGGACAATCCGCTGCCGCGGAAATTTCCGCCGCGTGAACTGTTTGCGCGTGAAGTCGGCGCGCTCGGCATCGACAACGACACCCATGTGGTCGCCTACGACACGCCCGGGCTCTACAGCGCCGCGCGGGTGTGGTGGCTGTTTCGCCATTACGGCTACGACAGGGTCTCGATCCTGGACGGCGGGTTCAAGTCCTGGAAGGCGGCGGGATTTCCGGTCGAGTCCGGCGAGGTGGCGGCGAGAGCGGCGACATTCGTCCCGGGCATCGAGCGCAACCTGCTGGCGCGCTGGCCGGATGTGCTCCGGTCCGCGAAGGAAGGCGACAGCCAGATCCTCGATGCGCGCACCGCCGGCCGTTTCGCCGGCACCGAGGTGGACCGCTATCCGGGTGCGCGTCCCGGGCACATACCCAACAGCCGCAACCTTTACTGGGCCAACCTGCTCGACCCGGCCACGCGCAAGCTGCTGCCGGTGGAGGAAATCGGCAAGCGCATCACCCAGGCCGGAATCGCCGCCGGCGGGCCGGTGACGCTCACCTGCGGTTCCGGACTCACCGCCTGTATCCTGGCACTCGGACTGCACCTCACCGGTCGCGACGACTGGCGGGTGTACGACGGGTCCTGGGATGAATGGGGCCGGAAGCAAGAGCTGCCGGTCGAATCGGACGCGTAGCGCTGCCGCAGTTGCGGGGCGCAGTCACGTCACCAGGCGCATTATTCTCTGAGAGGAAACAGAAAATGAAATTCGTGATTGGCCTTCTGGCTGCCGCATTATTGAGCCTGCCGGCGCATGCTGACGACGACGAAGGTGTTGACCTGATCGACAATATGCGCGCGCTGCAGTACTTCATGCACAAGGCCGCGCTGGCGGTCGATCGCCGCAACAAGCCCCTGGCGGACTTCTATGCCCACGAGCTGGAGGAGGCGCTGGAACAGAGCATGGGCATCGAGAAGTACCACGACCAGCCGATCGGCGCGCTCACCAAAGCGATGCTGTGGCCCGCCTTCGAGCGCTTCGAAGAGGCGCTCGATGCGCCGAAGCCGGACTGGAAGCGGGTGTCTCGGCAGGTGGACGAAATGATCGGGGCCTGCAACGCCTGCCACCAGGCCACCGGCTACGGCTTCATCAGCCTCAAGCGCAGCCGCAAGAATCCGTACATGCAGTCCTTCGAGCCGGTGAAGCCATAAATCCCGCGTGCCCGGATCATTCGGTCCGGAATCCAACGATCTGAAGGGTTGGCCTGCGTCAGCCGGCACTCATGGTCCGGCGCAGTTCCACGAGTTCTTCGCCCAGGAGGGTTTCCTTCTGCAGCAGCAGTTCGGCACCGCGCTCAAGCATTGCTCGCTCGCGGGCCAGGATCGATAGGGCCTTGTCGTAGGCGGAGCCGACGATCTCGCGCACCGCGAGGTCGATTTCGCGCGCCGTCTGCTCGCTGTATTCGCGTTGTCCCTGCGGCACGATGCCGTCGAGAAAGGACTGCCGGTCCTGCTCGTAGGCGAGATGGCCGAGCGATTCCACCATGCCGTAGCGGGTCACCATGCTGCGCGCGATGTTGCCGACCTTCGTCAGATCGTCGGCCGCGCCGGTGGAGAGATGTCCGAAGACGGTCTGCTCGGCGGCGCGGCCACCGAGCAGGACCGCCATCTTGTTTTCGAGTTCCTCACGGGTCATCAGGAAGCGATCCTCTGTCGGACGCTGGATGGTGTAGCCGAGCGCGCCCACGCCGCGCGGAATGATCGAGATCTTGTGCACCGGATCGGACCCGGGCAGCGCCATGGCGATCAGCGCGTGGCCCATCTCGTGATGCGCCACCACGCGGCGCTCCTGCTCGTTGAGCAGACGATTTCTTTTTTCCAGGCCGGCGACAATGCGTTCTACTGCCTGGTTGAAATCCTCGATCGTGACGGCTTCCGCACCACGGCGGGTGGCGAGCAGCGCCGCTTCGTTGACCAGGTTGGCGAGGTCGGCGCCGGAGAACCCGGGTGTCAGGGCGGCGATCTGCTCCAGTGCAACACCGGGAGCGAGTCGGATCTTGCGGATGTGCACTTCCAGGATCTGGATGCGCCCCCTTTTGTCGGGCCGATCAACCAGCACCTGTCGGTCGAAGCGTCCGGCGCGCAGGAGCGCCGGATCCAGAATCTCAGGACGGTTGGTCGCGGCCAGCAGCACTACGCCGGTGGACGGGTCGAAGCCGTCGAGTTCGGCGAGCAGCTGGTTCAGCGTCTGCTCTTTTTCGTCATGACCGCCAAGGCCGAAACTGCCGCGTGCCCGGCCCAAAGCGTCGAGTTCGTCGATGAAGATGATTGCCGGCGCCTTGCTCCGTGCCTGTTCGAACAGGTCGCGCACGCGCGCTGCCCCAACGCCTACGAACATCTCGACGAACTCGGAGCCGGAAATGGAAAAGAAGGCGACACCGGCCTCGCCGGCAACCGCACGCGCCAGCAAGGTCTTGCCGGTGCCCGGCGGCCCGACCAGCAGGATGCCCTTGGGGATGCGTGCGCCCAGGCGCCCGTAGCGTTGCGGCTCTTTCAGGAATTCGACCACTTCCTGGAGTTCCACCTTGGCCTCGTCCACCCCGGCAACGTCGGCAAAGGTGACGCCGGTGCTGTGTTCCACGTACACCTTGGCGCGGCTCTTGCCTATGCTCATCATGCCGCCGAGTCCACCCTGCTGGCTGGCGATGCGGCGCACAAGCATGAACCAGATGGCAAAGAACACCAGGGCCGGCAGCACCCAGGAGAGCATGTCGCGCAGGAAGGTCGATTCATGCACGCGGGTGTAGGGTACGCCATACTTCGAAAGCCGCTCGGCGACGTCAGGTTCGACCCGACGGGCGGCGACGGTGGTTTTGCGACCGTCCGCACTTTTGAGTTTGCCCGTGACCAGGCGGTCACCGACACTGACTTCGGCGATCTGTCCGTCCGCGAGCATGGCCTCGAACTGGCTGTAAGGCACCACCTCGACGCTTTGTGTCCGTTGCCACCATTGCTGCACCAGCGACAGGCCGAGCAGCGCGAACAGGAGGTAGAGCACGTTGAACCGGAAAGTCTTGTCCATTTTGTTTAGCCTAGTGTCCTGAGTCACTAATTCGCGGATGAAAACGCGCCCAGTTTGCCGCCATGCGGCGTTGCGAATCCTCGCCAGGTGTCCAACCTGGCTGCGGTTCGCGCCTTGCCTGAC
>LNFM01027852.1_pt1 | contig 12020 bp, 13 predicted proteins | sample 596031 | NCBI WGS metagenome assembly LNFM01 (sample SAMN04254537, study PRJNA301005) | activated carbon metagenome | isolation source: dual media filters at the Ann Arbor, Michigan drinking water treatment plant | place: USA: Ann Arbor | reverse complement strand
TTGAGGTTGATGAAATGGAAACCTTAATTACCCAACGCGAAGTAGGACCACTGCAAGGTTTCCGGAGCAAAATGGGACAATCGTTTAATGCCATTATCAAACTAACAGAAACTTTTGAAATGAAATTTGATTTTGGCAACAGCGATGAGGACCATGAAGAAGTCGATTTCAGCGATCAAGTTCCATTAGGAAAGTGCCCAAAATGCGGTCACTCTGTTTATGAACATGGCCTACAGTATGTTTGTGAGAAATCCGTCGGAGCAACCCGTACCTGCAATTTTAAAACCGGAAAAATCATCCTTACCCGCCCGATAGAACGCGAACAAATCACAAAACTACTGGAAACGGGAAAAACAGACCTGCTCACAAAATTCATTTCCAAAAAAGGCAGACCTTTTTCAGCTTACTTGGTCAGAAATGCGGATGGGAAAATAGGCTTTGAGTTTGAGCAGAAAGCTCCAAAGAAAACAACTGAAACAAAAGCAAAAACAAAAGTATCTAAAGCCAAAACAACAAGTAAGGCTACTTCATAGCGAGTAGGACCCAGAGATTATCCGTCTTTTCTCGAAAAATCATCAACGCATCACAGAAAAAATATCCGGGTATCGCTTGATTACCCGGACGTCTTCAGTCTCCCAATTAGCTTAAAAATCACGCAGCATAGAAATTGAGGACGTACTTAATTACCCCTCCACATCCCATAATAATCATGATGAGTCCTCCGACAATGGCGGTGCCCTCAGAAATGATAGAAATGAATGCTCGTGAAGTGTTTTCAAATTCTTCTTCACCCAAATCATTTCTCCGTTTCTCTCTGCGATTCTTTACCCATAACTGCAACCAGATAGCTACAGGAATAGTCAATAAAGAAAACATTAAAGCAATTTCTGCATCTTCCATTCAATCAACCTCTTTTTGTGAAAATAGTACGAAAATCTTACTGCGCCAATTTATTCCAGCGTCAGATAGTAAATATCTCTTAGCAGGCCGTTAAAAGCGCTTCAAGCTAACAATGTATTCTACGCTAGAAATTTACTGCGATAGATTACCCTAAACAAGATAGTAAAATAAAGATTTTTCCAAATTTAACGAATCAACTCAGGAAATTCCAGCTGAATACGGCACCCTTTAAGATCAATAAAATTACGCTTTGAGTGTTTTTATGGGATATCATCAAGCAATTTTTACTACCGCATACATCATGGAATGGCTTGATCTCCCGTTTGCTAGAAATGTCCATGGCATCATACAACTGCCTGGATCAAAGAGTATCTCCAATAGAATTCTCCTGCTTGCTGCATTGGCCCAAGGTACTACACAGGTTCATGATTTATTGGTTTCTGATGATACGGCACGTATGCTGGATGCGCTTATCAAACTGGGCGTTTCAATCACACAAACAAGTATAAACGATTACTGCATCATCGGAGAACAGGGAAAATTCCCAGTGACAGAAGCTGATTTATTTCTCGGCAATGCCGGCACCGCATTTCGGCCTTTAGTTGCGGTACTGTCTTTAATGCAGGGACATTACCGGTTATCCGGCACACCGCGCATGCATGAAAGGCCCATTGCGGACCTGGTTGATGCATTACGTCAATTTGGTGCAAGTATCACTTATTTGGATAATCCCGGCTTCCCCCCTTTGGAAATCAAGCCGGCCGATTCACGCATTAAAAGCGACACCATTTCTGTTACCGTAAAAGGCGATGTTTCCAGTCAGTTTCTAACTGGATTGCTGATGGCGTTGCCACTCAGCGGAAAAGATTCCTTCATCAATGTTTCCGGCACCTTAATCTCGCAACCCTATATCGAATTAACGCTCGCGCAAATGCAACGTTTTGGTGTGCGAGTCGAACACATCAACTGGCAGAAATTTATGATACCGGCACAACAAAATTATTGTAGCCCAGGCCATATCAACATTGAAGGTGATGCATCCTCAGCCTCCTATTTTCTGGCAGCAGGCGCTATTGGGCATGGCCCGGTACGTGTCCAAGGAGTTGGTAGAGATAGTGCGCAAGGTGATATCCGTTTTGCTGCTGCATTGGAAATGATGGGGGCACACATAGCCATGGGAGAAAAATGGATTGAAGCACGCGGTGCAGATGCAAATCACTCCGGAAAATTTCTGCATGGCATCGATCTGGATTGCAACCATATTCCAGATGCTGCCATGACGCTTGCAGTTACCGCATTATTCGCAGAAGGTGTCACCACGCTACGCAATATTGCCAGTTGGCGCTTGAAAGAAACAGATCGCCTTGCAGCCATGTCTAATGAGTTGCGCAAATTAGGTGCGACTGTTGAAGAAGGCGTAGACTACTTGCGCATCATCCCCCCTGCTAATGGCTTGCACTCACATGCAACAATTGATACCTACGATGATCATCGCATGGCCATGTGCTTTGCACTGGCATCTCTGGGAGCACCGGTACGCATCAACGACCCCGGCTGTGTTGCAAAAACATTTCCCGATTATTTTGAAATTTTTTCACAAATCGCCCATCCTGAATAACTCTATAACAAGACTGTTTAATGGATACACATAAAATTCCCGTCATTACCATTGACGGCCCATCCGCATCCGGCAAAGGCACCATTGCTCAGTTGGTCGCCAAAAAACTCGGATTCCATTACCTCGACAGTGGCGCGCTATATCGTCTGGTTGCATTGAAAACAATGCGATCCCATGCTGACACTCACAATACAGATCAACTCGCCGAAATCGCCAGAAACTTGAATGTGGTTTTTGTGAATGAAGATATTTATTTAGATGGCACTATCGTCACTGATGATATCCGGGCAGAACAATGCGGCATTCTGGCCTCACAAATAGCCGCCCACCCACAGGTTCGTGAAGCACTTACAGAGCGTCAGCGTGCATTCTGCAAGCCGCCCGGATTAGTTACGGATGGGCGTGACATGGGATCCATTATCTTTCCCAATGCCGTTCTCAAAATATTTTTAACTGCTAGCGCGGAAGTTCGCGCACAAAGGCGATATAAGCAGTTGATAGAGAAAGGAATGAGTGATAATATCGCCAACTTATTGCAGGATATCCAGAAACGTGACGAACGCGATAGCAATCGCAGCATCGCGCCCTTACAACAAAGGGCTGATGCACAACTGCTTGATACGACTTCACTAACCATATCCCAGGCACAAGACGCCGTCCTCTCCTGGTATAATGAAATCTATGCAAAAAACCCGAGTTTGGATATGAAATAATCTCATTTTTCTTTAGCATCTGATTTACAGAAAGAAAAATAAATCGATTATTCAAACCTTTTATTAACCAACCCAATCCGGCAGGCTGTTAATCCAGCCGGAGTGATAAATCAGGTATTTTTTACAATGACTACAGCTTCCACTGCACCCCAGAAATCCCCCGAAAGTTTTGCCGCACTTTTTGAAGAAAGTCTGACGCGCCAGGAAATGCGTACCGATTACAATATCGTTGTTGTCAACGCTGGCCTTAAATCAGAAAGTTACATTCCTATCGAAGAATTTAAAAATGATCGTGGTGAAATCGAAGTAAAGGCGGGTGATTTTATCAGTGTTGCCATTGAATCTTTAGAGGACGGTTATGGAGAAACACATCTCTCGCGTGATAAAGCTAAACGTCTGACCGCGTGGCATGACCTGGAAGAAGCGATGGAAAGCGGTAAGATAGTAACCGGCATGGTCAATGGTAAAGTGAAAGGCGGTCTGACCGCAATGATCAATGGCATTCGTGCGTTTCTGCCCGGCTCGCTAGTGGATATCCGCCCCGTCAAGGACACCACACCTTATGAAAATAAGGAAATGGAATTCAAAGTCATCAAACTTGATCGCAAACGTAATAATGTTGTGGTATCACGCCGCGCGGTACTTGAAGCGACACAAGGAGCGGATCGTGAAACCTTATTATCCAATCTGCAAGAAGGTTCAGTTGTACAAGGAGTAGTCAAAAATATTACTGATTATGGCGCATTCGTTGATTTGGGTGGAATTGACGGACTGTTGCACATTACCGACTTAGCATGGCGTCGCGTTAAGCATCCATCCGAAGTGGTCAATATCGGCGATGAAGTCACCGCCAAAGTGCTCAAGTTCGATCAGGAAAAGAATCGTGTTTCTTTAGGTATGAAGCAACTCAGTGAAGATCCATGGGTTGGCCTGTCACGGCGTTATCCAGCACGCACCCGCCTGTTTGGCAAGGTAACCAATTTAACCGATTACGGTGCTTTTATCGAAATCGAACAAGGCATAGAAGGATTGGTGCATGTATCTGAAATGGATTGGACCAACAAAAATGTTTACCCATCCAAGATGGTACAACTGGGTGACGAAGTCGAAGTAATGATTCTTGAAATTGATGAAGAGCGCCGCCGCATCTCACTGGGTATGAAACAATGTCAAACCAACCCATGGGAAGAGTTTGCTACAAATCATGAGAAAGGCGGTAAAGTCCGTGGCCAGATTAAATCCATTACAGACTTCGGTGTATTCATCGGATTACCTGGCAATATCGACGGCCTTGTGCATTTATCTGATTTATCCTGGAATCATCCTGGTGAAGAAGCCGTTCTTAATTATAAAAAAGGTGACGACGTAGAAGCGATCATTCTATCCATCGATGTTGAACGTGAACGTATTTCACTAGGTATCAAGCAGATGGAGGGAGACCCTTTCACCAGCTTTGTCGCAGAACACGATAAAAATAGCATCATTGACGGCACTGTGAAGTCTATCGACGCCAAAGGCGCTGTAATAGCATTGACCAATGAAGTGGAAGGTTATTTGCGCGCATCAGAAGTTTCACGTGATCGTGTAGAAGACATACGCACGCACTTGAAAGAAGGCGATAAAGTCGAAACTATGATCATCAATGTGGATCGTAAAAATCGCACCATCAATCTGTCGATTAAGGCAAAAGATAAATCTGATGAAACCAGTGCCATGCAAAAAATTAAAGCGCCTGTCAATGCTGGAACAACCAGTTTGGGTGCTTTACTGAAAGCTAAAATGGATAGCAAGAACACAGAGCAATAAGGAAAATTCATGACGAAATCTGAATTAATTACTCGACTAGGAGCACGCTTCCCGCAACTAGTCACCAAAGATGCTGAGCTCTCAGTCAAGACAATTATCGACGCAATGGCAAAAAGCCTAGCTGAAGGCCAGCGTATAGAAATACGCGGTTTTGGTAGTTTTGACTTAAATTATAGGCCGCCGCGTGTTGGCCGGAATCCGAAATCAGGTGAGAAAGTAAAAGTACCTGAGAAATATGTCCCCCATTTCAAGGCAGGCAAGGAAATGCGGGAACGTGTTGATTACAAGGAAGATAAGTAGCAATTAACAGAATCTCCAGAAGCGCTTTCCGTGTTTGGAAGCGCTTCCGGGAAAGCGCAGTTTAAGTAAGCTCTGAATAATTCTCATCTATCGTTCCGAACGCAGTGAGGAATCTCAATAATCAATGTAACGGATCTCTCGCTCTTGCTCGAAATGGCACTTGCTCGGGGCTTCGATTTTGAGTCTTTTTTTAACACCGCAACGCAGATAAGTTTTCAGCGGTATGTTAAGTTACTGACCACTTACAACTTAGTCATTGTTAATCAACCTAACTTGCTTTAAGTTTATAATTATTTATTTACCAACTCGTAGGGGCTAACTCATCATGATGAATCTAATTGCCTGGCTTTTGCGTATTGTACTCTTTGCAGTATTCGCTGTATTTGCTTCCCTGAATACTCAGCCGGTTACACTGCATTACTATCTTGATCAATCAATAGTACTTCCTTTAAGCGTAGCACTTTTGATATTTTTTGCCTTGGGCACGGTGATTACAGCCATTTTTGTCCGCTGCCGCTGTCATTCCAATCAATAAACTCAAGCTTTAATCCAATCCATGCACGATCCCCGCATCATAGTAGCGCTGGACTTTTCCAGTGCGGACGATGCATTGCAGCTAGCTAACAAACTGGATCCACGGTTATGCCGCATGAAAGTGGGCAAGGAATTGTTCACCGCCGCCGGCCCGCAACTTGTGGAGAAGCTTATGGCCATGGGATTTGATGTCTTTCTTGATCTCAAGTTTCATGACATTCCCAATACCGTTGCCAATGCTTGCAAAGCTGCCGCAAAGCTTGGCGTATGGATGGTCAATGTGCATGCACTGGGCGGGCGTAAAATGCTCATGGCGGCGCGCAACGCAATAGCACAAGGATCATCATCAACCAGGCTTATCGCCGTTACTCTACTGACCAGCATGGATCAGGACGACCTTGCCGATATCGGCCTGCAAGGCCAGCCGGAACAAATTGTCGAACGCCTGGCAAGACTCGCTCATGATTGCTCGCTGGATGGCGTGGTCTGCTCCGCACTGGAAGCGGTAAATCTGCGAAACCAAATCGGCAAGGATTTTTGCCTGGTGACGCCCGGCATTCGGCCAGCCAATGAAGGTCAGACAGATGATCAGAAAAGAATTACAACGCCACGGCAAGCCATAGCGAATGGAGCAAATTATTTAGTCATTGGCAGACCGATCACGCAATCGTCCGATCCAATTCGGACATGTCAGCGTTTGAATGAAGAAATATTCGACATCATTTTATAATTTTTCCTGCAGTGAAATAATATTGCATATTTGAGCAAGAACAACCATATAAAAACACTTTTGATAGAGCGCGCAGCGCTGCTCCTTCCTGTCCTAATAACCATTCTCATGGTTTTGTTTGAGAGTTTTTTCCTTGAGCGGCCTGCCACGTGGCTGTGGCACCACTTTCCAGCCCAAGCGTTTTTCTATCATTTCCGAGAAACGGCTATCACCCGCGATTACACCCTGCTGTGTAGCCGCGCGGATTAAATTCCAGGCTGAATCATCCTCTTCGTTGACAAATAAATTCCGGTAAGCCTCTTGCCGGCCTGCAGCTGTCGAGCCCAAGGCGAGATATTCACCATGCGGCGTAAGCAATTTATCTTCCTTTCCCAGAGCATTAATGCCATAACTACTCCAGCGGTATTCTCCAGGCCGCGTCACCATTTCAGCGCGCACCGGGTTAAGTTCGATGTAGCGCATGCAAGCCAGAAGATAGCGCTCGGATTGAATGTAACTTGCTTTGTATCGTCCCTGCCAAAGACCACCGCTACGCTGGTATGTGCGGTTGACATACTGCACGTAGCGCGGCCCGGCCCATATCTTGCATCAATCCTCCTAAAGCGCCCGCCGAAAGCGCGGAGAGCAGCAAATTCACATGAGGGCACTTCTAAAAATTCAAAGTTCTAAACAAAAAGAGGCACGAGAGAAAAATGGTTACGCAGCATATGCATGATATGTAAGGAAACATTTTTTTCGAGTAACAAAGTGTTGTGACGAAATTTGGATTTTTAGAAGTGTCCATGATTCGTCATCAGGCAATAAGCATGCAAGGTAATGTCGCGCTTTCTCGCGTATTCACCCAGCCATTCAATAAAAAATTGGCAATCTTCATCAGAAAAGAATACCGGCTGACGATCCACCCCACGCTGGATAATATGTTGAGGATTCTCTGGCCAATCAATTCGAGTTCGGCGAGGCATGAGAGTCGTAATTTCAGAAGATCAGTAACTCTGCGGATTCTTTTTTATCTTAACTTCTTTCAATTTCTGTCCGGTCAGGGTAAAAATTTAATGGCTGCAACAATCAAGCTACCCACAGTCAACGTCGCCGCAAATGACAGAATTGCATATAAGTGCTTAAGAATAAAGCATAAGGAGAAAAAGGGGTCTGACTCCTTTAATTCTGTGAACGAGCAGCCCCCTTTGATTTTTTAAAATTATTCTTTATTATTATGATTCACTTCCCAAACTAAATAACCAAGAAGAGCAATCGTGATAACCAATGATGCAACAACAAATAATTCATTCATAATTCCCTTACCTCACGAATTAATAATTTTATTCTCTTATGAACAACAACTACGAATCCTGCAGAAAAAAAGAATGCTACAAAAGCTAAACTTAGAATTAATAAATTAGCATTCATATAATGAGTTGCCATCCAGCTTAATAGTGCAAACATAACAGCTAAGGAAACAAAAAATTGTTTCTGCAGAAAATCAATTTCTAACTTCTTTTCATCTAATTTAGTCATAGCTAAAAGCTACATCGTTTACTATTTTATGTCAATTTTGCATAGACACGTTGATAAAATAAAGGAAAATTAAATGCAAATTAAATGGGTTTGACCCCTTCAGTTCCATATGGTTTTCAGTGACTTGGGGCTATTTTTCTCAGAAAAATGGGCTTAAGTAAGTGCCATTGGGGTCTGACCCCTTTAATTTTAATTGCTACCTTTAATTGCTATGTAAGACCACAGGGAATCGCAAGTCACAAAAATTGCTTTACAAAATTTGCAATTGCCAACGCTAAGATAGCACCTAGCATCCACTTAACTAAATTAAGTTCACCTGTTAATCGAATTTCAAGCTTATCCAAATCATTTTTTGTCGCTAACTCGGCCTCACTACTTGCGTCTTTAAAAGCTTCCGCCATTGCTGACGCCTTCAAGGTATCAAAGGTAATCATCGCCATTCCATTTTTTCTTAACTCGCAAAAATTTAATCAAAGTATATCACAACAAAAAATCTCAGCCTCTAATGAAAAGATCAAAAGGACCAGCCTCCTATTTTTAAAAATCTTAAAATGGGTCTGACCCCTTTAATTAGATAAGCAACTCCTAATGGCGATCGAAAGCCAGTCCTTTACTCTACCCTTTAATTCACTTATTTTCCACACATAAAAAAAGCCACCCGATTGAATCGGGTGGCTTTTTAGGTCTTTTGATAAAAAAGTTATATTACGTAAGTAAGCTAATACTAGCTTTTAAACTTCAAATTACTAAGCCCATGTGCCAAAATTAGCTGAGGAAAAGTCTTGCAATGATCCAACTGTTGTGATGTTCTCGAAAGAAGCAAGAAGAACCTCACCGCTAGCAACTCCATCAGCGTCATACCATAGTTCAGCAACTCCTGTCGCATCGTTAATAACGAGAATAGCAGCTTCCGCAGCAGCACCAGCGGATACCAATGCTGCAGCTGCAGTTGCATCAACTGCCGAACTTGTAATCACAATCAGTTGATTACCAATAGAAGCTGCGCCTGCCGTACCCAGCGTCATCGCTGCAGCTGAGTTTACAGAGATAATGTCACCCCCTGTACCCAAGGTAAAATCCGCCGCCTTGATAACACCAGCCCCTGTTACACCCGTGATGCTGAGCGTATCAATACCATCACCCAAAGTCACACTCGAACCATTAGCCGTTGACAGCGTGACGGTATCTTTGCCAGCACCTGCGTCAATGACATTCTTGGCATCCGCATTAGAAGTACCTGTAATCGTATCATCGTTGCTACCGCCATTGATGGTCAGGGTTTCAAGCACACCACCTGCTGTACCAGTAAAATCACTACCGTCCAATGTCAGCTTACCCGTAGCAGTTGAACCATCGAGAGTTAATGATTTAGCTTCTGCATAGGTAGCTCCGGCTGTAAAATCAACCGCATGCTCACCCGCTCCAGATAAATTCACTGTGGTAACCAAAGTAGCTGCATCCAAACCAAGAGTAAGCTTGGAATCACCAGTCACATTAATGACCGCAGCAGAAGTTGCAATCAGCTTGGTGATAGTATTGCCACCTGCAACTGTCGCGCCAGCAGAAGTAAAGCTAAGCGTTTCTATATCAGCGATGGTCAGTGATGTGCCTCCGATTGTTGTATCAGTCAAATCGGTTTCATTGTCGATAGTAATATTCAGCGTATTGTCTGTTTTGGCAGCAGCGCCTTTAACGGTAATACTGTCAGTTCCTGCAAAAGCCGTCGCCAAAGTCACATTTGATCCATTAACCAGATTGCTAACAACCAAGTTATCCCCCCCGGCGGTACTGTCACGGAACACAAAATTATCAACACCAGACACATTACCCAAATTGGTCGTGCCAGCCGTGCCATTACGATCAACTGTCAATGTTAAAACACCACCATGATCAGCGGCAGTCATCGTGTTGCCACTAATCACCGCCGAAGCTACACGCAAATCCAGATCAGCCGCTCCCGCGATTGCAATTTTATCTATATTGTCGGTATTGGTACCATTTACTAACGTCAGAATATTGGCGGCAGCACCAGATGATGTAATAGTCAGCGACTCCAAATTTTCCGTACCTGCTGTTGCGGAGGCAATCGTTAGACTCGAATCCTCGGTTGCACCAGAAACAGTCACTCCGAGTGTTTCCGCAGTGCCAAGAGCGGTGGTACCAGCCAGCGTGGCAGCTTGAACAGTCAGAGCCTTACTGTAACTATTCACTGCCAAAGTAGTTCCCTTGGTTAGATCCAAATTATTGACAACACCATTGGCTGTGCCAGTAACACTAATAGCTTTGACCCCAGTGACGTTGGCGAAATCCAAACCGGAGTTTGCGATACTCATCGTTAGATTTAACTTTTCAATATTTTGAATTGTCGGCGTAGCAGCAGCACCGGAAGTCAAAGTAGCGTTCAATGTATCACTATCGGTAGTCGAGCCATCAACTAATGCATCGGTATTCCCAACAGTGCCTGCTCCGGCATTAACAGTATCATTCCCAGAAGAAAACTTGAAATCACTGGGCAGCAAGCCACCATTCTTAAAAGAAGAAGTAGTGTCAGCATAATCCTGACCGGTAGTGAGTGTAAAAGTCTGGCCTGATGATGGTATCCCCGCCAATATATCAGCCACATCATCATCTGTATAAGGCGCTGTTCCAGTAACATTACTCAATACACTTTGCAGAGTTGTCAAATTAGTGGAAGAATTAGATTGAGAATAAGCTGCAGCTACGAGCGCCTTGTTAGCTAATAATGTTGCAGTAGTTGTGAATGCGGTATCTGTAGTCGTTGACAAAAAGGTTACCGCGTCATAAACAATTTGACCAAAACCAACACCGGCATCAATCTGGGATGTAAAGTAAGCTTCCGCCTGCGCATCCGCACTAGTTGCATCCGTATTGCCAACAGCCAAACCAAAGTTATCCATTAAGACAGCAACTTGCGCAACCGTTGTAACCTTGCCGCCCATAACACCATTAGTAAATAGCGTGTGAGCAGCCAGAACATCGGCTAATTGCCTGATGGTCACCGCCCGGTGCCGCATTGAACAAACCTGCAACAACCTTCAAAATTTCAGTTTGCTGTGTACTCGTTATAGCCATGGGAGCTCCCTTGATAAAAAATTAAAAATAATTAAGAAAGTAAATTACTTGCAAGTTTTCCACTTTTCACTTTGTCTCTATGTAACCTCTGATCAGTCAACAATTTACCTACCAGAAGATACCACAAAAGCCAAGTTAAAGTACATTCTGCCGAAAACAAAACCGCTTTGCAAGTATGCAACCGAAGTTTACATTGGGTATGTTGCATATTTACAACATTGTAACAGTATTCATTCACGCTAAAACTTCAAAATGACGGGTAAGAATGTGTTTTTTCACCTTCTCATAGTCAAGTTCGCATTAATGATAACGATTCTTGTTACATAAAAGAATAGATACCACACAACTTATTAGTCCAATTTTCATGAGCTGTATCTACTATCGCTATGGATCATTACACATCACTTTAGTTGCAGCATACACAGTTAGTTTATTGATGCTGCGTGACTAAAATCACATATTTACAATAATTAATTTAGTGCGATACGCTTAGCTTTGTACTTGCTACTGCTGCCTTGCGGGCGTCCATCTGTTTTTACATTGTAATTTTTCGCTTAAAATCTGCGATAATGTTTTATTCTGTGCTTTATATTCAATTTCTTGCATCTGTTCAATTTTACCTTTTTAGAAAACTTTCTAAGCCTCAGGCAGCACTACCCGCTTATCTTGCAAATGGTCAAGCGGGAAGTGATTGGCCGCTACAGAGGTTCATTTCTGGGATTATTATGGGCATTTGTCAATCCCATTCTGATGCTGGCCATCTATACATTTGTTTTCGGTGTAGTGTTTAAAGTGCGCTTAGATTCGCAGA
>LNFM01016938.1_pt1 | contig 12020 bp, 14 predicted proteins | sample 596031 | NCBI WGS metagenome assembly LNFM01 (sample SAMN04254537, study PRJNA301005) | activated carbon metagenome | isolation source: dual media filters at the Ann Arbor, Michigan drinking water treatment plant | place: USA: Ann Arbor | reverse complement strand
GCCTCATGACCTTCCCGGCCTCGGCTGCGGCCAAGGCCGGCGTCGAAGCCTTCGCCAAGGCCTTTGCGGTGGACATTGCGGGCTCTGGGGCGACGGTGAACTGCGTCGCGCCCGGCTTCATCGAGAAGGATCCCGACGCGCACGCCGCCGTGCCGCGCACCGGCATGGAGAAGGTGAACCAGTCGATCCCGATGGGCCGCTACGGCAAGCCCGCGGAAGTGGCGGCGCTGATCGCCTTCCTCTGCTCGCCGGCCGCCAGCTACATCACCGGCCAGACGGTGCATGTGAACGGCGGCGTCACCTTGTAGGCCGAGCGCAGCTCGGCCTGATAGCGTCAGGCCGCGGCTTGATTACAAGCCGCCACGCGAAGCGATGTCCGGGAGCGCCGAAGAGCGACGGACCACTATGACCGCTCCATCGGCGATTGCGCCGACACCTCCCCATTCGAATGGGAAGGAAGGCATTTTGACTTCCTGCGGAGAGACTCATCCGATCGAGCGGACCAGCCGGATGATGTCGACGCCCTTGGCGTCGATGCCGAACCAGTCGAGGTAGAGCGGGACCTGATGGTCGAGCATGTGCCGGCCGTGATGGATGCGGCGTGCGTGCGTGCGGGCGCGCTGGAGCAGGGGCGTCTCGACCGGGCTCATGATGACATCGGCCACGACAACATCGGCGTCGAGCGTCACCGGATCGAACGACTGCGGATCGTCGGGGCGCAGGCCGAGCGGCGTCGCATTGATCGCGATGTGGATACCCTTGGGTGGGGTCTGCACTTCGGCGACCGGCACGTTGGGATAGTGGGCGAGCAGCCTGTCGATCGCCGTGCTCGCGCGGGCGTCGTCGATCTCGGTGACGAGCAGGCGACCGACGCCGGCCTCGCAGAGCGCGGCCGCGATGCCGCCGCCGGCGCCGCCCAGGCCGACCAGCCAGACGCTGGCTCCTTTCACGCGATGGCCCTGCGCCTCGAGCCCTCGCACGAAGCCCACACCGTCGACATTGTCGCCGGCCAGCACGCCGTCGGGATGCCGCGCGGGCGCGCGGCGTGGCGCGGCCCAGCAGGTCGATGATCGCGGTCTTGTGCGGGATGGTGACGGTGAAGCCGCCGAGATTGCGCATCTTGGTCAGCGCATCGAGCATCAGCGGCAGCAGGTCCGCGCCGCCCTCGAACGGCAGCCACACCGCGTTGGCGCCGGTGGCGGCGAAGACCTGGGGCATCACGCCGGTCATGCGGAGCTGGCGGATGGGATCGCCGATCGTGCCGTAGAGGCGCGTGGCGCCGTTGACCTGGAACAGGCCGTTGAAGAGCTGGGGTTCGGCCGGGTTCATGGGACCCTCAAAAGAAAACGGCGGAGCCTGAGCTCCGCCGTCGATCTTGGCCGCGCGAGCGGTGCGGCGCTAGAGGTTCTTCAGCACGTAGTCGGCTGCGGAGACCTCGAAGGCGCCGGGCTTCTCGACGAACAGGTGCTTGATGACGCCGTCCTCGACGACCATGGCATAGCGCTGGCTGCGCGTGCCGAGGCCGAACTTGGAACCGTCCATCGTCAGACCCATCGCCTGCGTGAACTCGGCATTGCCATCGCCCAGCATCATCACCGAGTCGCCGGCCTTCTGGTCCTTGCCCCAGGCGCCCATCACGAACGCGTCGTTCACGGAAATACAGGCGATGGTGTCGACACCCTTCGCCTTCAGAGCAGCTGCTTCGGCCACGAACCCGGGCACGTGCTTTGCTGAACAAGTGGGGGTAAACGCGCCGGGCAGCGCGAAGGCGACGACCTTCTTGCCGGGTGCGAAAAGCTCTTCGGTGGTCACGGCCTTGGGGCCTTCAGGGCCCATGGTGCGCAGCGTGGCGCTGGGGACCTTGTCGCCGACTTTCGCCATTATTAGCTCCTTAATATACGCCGCCCAACCGCGGCTTTTCAGACCGGCGGACCCTAGGCCGGGGTGGGGTTTTTGTCCATGCGAGGCGTGTCCGGCCCGCGCGAGTTCCAGGTGGGGCCTTGTGTTTTGACCGGACAATCCCCATGGATTCAGGAGATGATTCACCATGCCCGGGTCTAGCTCTCCCGCCGCCACACTGGTTGGCCGCTTCCTGGTAGCCGCGCCGTCGATGCCCGACGAGCGCTTCCAGAAGAGTGTCGTTTTCATCTGCAAGCACGACGACGACGGTGCGCTCGGCATCATCGTGAACAACAAGGTCGACGACCTGCCGCTGGGACAGGTCTACAAGCAGCTCGGAATCGCCGTGCCGAAGACCGTGGCCGACTGGCCGGTCCTGTTCGGCGGACCGGTCGAGACGTCGCGCGGGCTCGTGCTGCATTCCGCCGACTACAAGCGCGACGAAACCCTTCTGATCGACGGCGGCATGGCGCTCACGGCCTCCCTCGAGATCCTCAAGGACATGGCCGGCGGCAGCGGGCCGAAGAATGCCTGGCTCGCCCTCGGCCATTCCGGCTGGGCGCCCGGCCAGCTCGACCGCGAAATGCAGGACAATGCCTGGCTGGTGGTGGACGGCGATGCGGCGCTCGTGTTCGACATCGACCTGGCCGCCAAGTGGCAGCGCGCACTCGACAGGCTGGGCCGCGGCGGCCCGGGCGCCAAGTTCGACCTCGCATCCTTTTCGCCTCAGTCCGGACGAGCTTGACCTTTCGGCCGCGAACACCCGTATGCATTGCGGTGAATCAGGTGTGCGTCCTCGCGCCTGGATTGTAGTTCACTTCCCCAGGGCAACCGGCCTATAGCGGCAGGTACGTCGCCCGCCTGCCTCCCTTCGCGGACGACGCGCGTACCCGGGACGTCCGCGTTCCTTCCCCAACCCCAATAGGGAACACGGGCGTCCCGTCCTCGCCGGAATCTACTCCGCGGCGATCGACTGGGTTGCGGGGCTCCTGTAGGCGGCCAGCAGGGATGCCTCGCGCTCCTTCGCCGCCTTCACGTTCTTCTCCTTCACGTGGCCGAAGCCGCGCATCGTTTCCGGCACGGAAGCGATCTGCACCGCGAGCGCGTGATTGTCCTGGCTGAGCGTCGCCAGCAGCGTTGCGACCGTGGCTTCGTGCTCGCCGATCAGGCGACGCTCCATGCGACGCTCCTCGCTGTAGCCGAAGATGTCGAACGTGCCGCCGCGCAGGCGCTTCAGCGACGCGAGGATGCGGAAGGCCGGCATCATCCACGAGCCGAATTCGCTCTTCTTCAGTTCGCCCGTCACCGGATCGCGGTCGGCGAACAGCGGCGGTGCGAGATGGAAGGTGATCTTGTAGTCGCCGTCGAACTGCTGGCTCAGCTTCTTGTGGAACTCGCCGTCGCTGTAGAGGCGGGCGACTTCGTATTCGTCCTTGTAGGCCATCAGCTTGTAGAGCGACTTGGCGACCGCTTCGGCCAGGCCGCGGCGACCGGGCGCCTTGTCCTTCTCGACCTGGGCGACGCGGTCGACCAGCGCGCGATAGCGCTCGGCATAGGCCTTGTCCTGGTAGGCGGTCAGCAGCTCGACGCGCTTCGACACGATCTCGGCCAGCGTGCGCGCAACCGGCTTCTCAATGCGCAGCGCGGGCTTGGCGGCCGCCTGCACGGCGGCGATGTTGTGCGCGGCGAGGCGCGACGCCGTTCAGCTCGATGGCGCGCATCAGCGCCTCGAACGACAGCGGCACCAGGCCCTTCTGCCAGGCATGGCCCAGCATGAAGAGGTTGGTGGCGATCGAATCGCCCAGGATCGCCGTGGCGAGGCCGGTGCCGTCGATGAACGAAGTGGCCTCGTCGCCGGCAGCTTCGCGGATCGCCTTCATCATGGATTCCGCGCCAAGATCCATGTCGCCGTTCATCACGAACGCCGCGACCGGCTGGACGTGACCGTTGATCACCGCCTTGGTGATGCCCTGCTCGATGCGCGACAGCGCGGCCGGTGAGGCGGCCACGACCATGTCGCAGCCCAGCACCAGGTTGGCGCCGCCGGCGGCGATGCGCACGGCGTGGAGGTCTTCAGGCTTGGGCGCGAGTCGCACGTGGCTCATCACCGCGCCGTTCTTCTGGGCGAGGCCCGTGAAGTCGAGGACGGTGCAGCCCTTGCCTTCAAGATGCGCGGCCATGCCGATCAGCGCGCCGACGGTGATGACGCCGGTGCCGCCGATGCCGGTCACCAGGATGCCGTAGGCTTCGTCGAGCGGCCGCAGTGTCGGCATCGGCAGCGACGCGAATGGATCCTCGGCAACCAGCGCCAGCTTCGGGCGCCGGGCCTTGGCCGGAACGCCGCCGCGCACCGACACGAAGCTCGGGCAGAAGCCGTTCACGCAGGAGAAGTCCTTGTTGCAATTGCTCTGGTCGATCTGCCGCTTGCGGCCGAGCTCGGTCTCGAGCGGCTTCACCGACACGCAGTTGCTCTTTTCCGAGCAGTCGCCGCAGCCCTCGCAGACCGCGTCGTTGATGAACACGCGGCGATCGGGATCGGGGAAGGTGCCGCGCTTGCGGCGGCGGCGCTTCTCGGCGGCGCAGGTCTGATCGTAGACCAGCACGGTGAGGCCCGGGATCTCGCGCAGCTCGCGCTGCACGGCGTCGAGCTCGTCGCGATGACGGATCGTGACGCCATGAGCGAAGCCGGCGTTCATCGGATATTTGTCCGGCTCGTCGGTGACGACGATCACCTTCTTGGCACCCTCGGCCTCGACCTGCCGGGTGATCTCGGGAACCGTCAGCGGGCCGTCGTGCGGCTGGCCGCCGGTCATGGCGACCGCGTCGTTGAACAGGATCTTGTAGGTGATGTTGACGCCGGCGGCGGCCGACTGGCGGATCGCCATCAGGCCGGAATGGTAATAGGTGCCGTCGCCCAGGTTCTGGAAGATGTGGTTGTCGGAATGGAACGGCGCCTGCCCGACCCAGCCCACGCCCTCGCCGCCCATGTGGCTGATCAGCGACGTGCGCCGCTCCGGCATCCAGATCGCCATGCCATGGCAGCCGATGCCGGCCATGGCGCGGCTGCCCTCCGGCACCTTGGTCGAGGTGTTGTGCGGGCAGCCCGAGCAGAAGAACGGCGTGCGCGCGACCTTGGGCGGCGGCGCCGACAGGAGTTTTTCTTTCGCTTCGAGACGCGCGAGGCGCTGGCGCAGCTCGGGCGATTCGCCCTGGTGCTTCATCAGGCGCGAGGCGATCACCATGGCGACGCCGGTCGGCGTCAGCTCGCCCTCGCTGGGCAGGATGATGCGGCCGGTCTCGTCGGCCTTGCCGATCACCGTCGGGCGGCGGTCGGCCGGAAGGTGGTAGAGGATCCGCAACAGCTGGTCTTCGAGGTTGGAGCGCTTCTCCTCGACGACGATCACTTCCTGCAGCCCTTCGGCGAAGCGCCGCGCGCCTTCGGATTCGAGCGGCCAGGTGACGCCCACCTTGTAGAGCCGGATGCCGAGCGCGCGCGCGCGCGCGTCGTCGATGCCGAGATCTTCCAGCGCCTGGCGCGTGTCGAGATAGGCCTTGCCGGTCGTCATGATGCCGATGCGGGCCTTTGTGCCGGTCTCGGTCGGCTCGATCACGGTGCGGTCGAAGCCGTTGGCGCGCACGAACGCGTTCACGGCCGCCATCTTCGGCCCGTGCAGGCGACGCTCGGCCTCCAGCGGCGGATCGGGATTGCGGATGCCGAGCCCGCCCGGCGGCAGCTGGAAGTCGGTCGGCATCACGATCTGGATGCGCTCGGGATCGACCCACACCGAGGCGCCGCTCTCGACCGTCTCGGAGATCGCCTTGAAGCCGACCCAGCAGCCGGAATAGCGCGACAGCGCGAAGCCCAGCATGCCGAAGTCGAGATATTCCTGGACGGTCGCCGGATTGACGACCGGGATCATCGCCGCGGCGAAGACCTGCTCGCTCTGGTGCGGCAGGGTCGATGACTGGCAGCCATGGTCGTCGCCCGCGAGCGCGATCACGCCGCCATGCGGCGAGGTGCCGGCGGCATTGCCGTGCTTCAGCACGTCCATCGAGCGGTCGACGCCCGGCCCCTTGCCGTACCAGATCGAGAAGACGCCATCGACCTTGGCGCCGGGGAACAGGTTGGTCTGCTGGCTGCCCCAGACGGCCGTCGCCGCGAGATCCTCGTTGAGGCCGGGCTGGAAGTGGATGTTGTTCTCTTTCAGGTACTTCTTCGCGCCCCACAGCGCGTTGTCGTACATGCCGAGCGGCGAGCCGCGATAGCCGGAGATGAAACCGCCGGTGTTGAGCCCGGCCGCGAGGTCGCGCTGGCGCTGCATCATCGGCAGGCGGACCAGCGCCTGGATGCCGGTCATGTAGACGCGACCCTTGCCGAGCCGGTAGCGGTCCTCGAGGGCGTAGTCGCCGAAGACGAGCGGAACTGGGGTGATGGTGCTCATGGCGGGAGCCCTCCGATGCGGCGGCGTGAACGGGCGTTTATTCGCCGCAGCATAGCGGGCGGAGCCGCAGGCGCAAAAGCCCGTTGAGGCTTCTGCCGCCCCGAATTTCGCTCAGGAGAGTCCGTCTAGTTGGTCGGGCGCTTGCCGGCCTTGTAGTCGGCGACGGCGGCCTTGAGCTGGCGATATTCGGCGCAGCCGAAGGTGCAGAGCGAGTCGAGGCGGGCGAGCTGCTGCTCGGCTTCCGGCAACCGGCCCAGCATCAGGTACGCCCGGCCGAGATATTCGTAGGCGCCGATGTGGCGGGAATCGATGGCCAGCGCCTGCTGGTAGTATTGCAGCGAGCCGTTGGCATCGCCGGACTGGCGGGTGGCGAAGCCCATCAGGTTGTAGGCGTCGGCGTTCTTCGGGTCCTTCGTCACGACCTGCTGCAGCAATGGCAGCGCGCCCCTGTAGTCGCGTGCCTCGATCATCGCCTTGGCGCGCGTGAAATTGGCATCGACCGGCTTGGCCGGCGTTTCCATGGAGCCGCCGCCGCCCGCGGCCAGGACGGGCGAGGACAAGCCAAGGGCCGTCACGGTCATCGCTGCAGCAACAAAAAGGGCGCGCATGGGAATACCTCCTGAAGATTGCTGGATTGTCGCCCGGACCGTCCGCCGGACAACGAAAATATTATGACATTGCCGTGAGATCGCCGGCCTTGGCGACGGCCCGGACGGCGAGCCGGCTCTGGCGGCCGCGGATTTCGACCTCGTGCCGGGGCGCGTCGCCGAGATCGATGCCGGCACGATCGAGCAGCTCCTGCGAGACGACCAGCTCGACGGCGAATTCCTTGGTCATCGATTCCAGCCGGCTTGCCGTGTTCACCGTATCGCCGATCGCCGTGATCTGGGCGGCGCGCGCATAGCCCATTTCGCCCACGATGGCGGGGCCGGCATGGATGCCGATGCCGATGCGAAGCGGCACGTCGAGATCGCCCGACATCGCCTCGTTGAGATCGTCGAGCGCCAGCGCCATGCGCCGTGCCGCATCGAGCGCCTGACGACAGGCAGTCTGGGGATCCTGGTTGAGGCCGAAGATCGCCATGACGCCGTCGCCGATGAACTTGTCGAGCCGCCCACCGGCGGCTTCGACCGCCTGACCTGTGGCGCGGAAGTAGCGGTTGAGCAGGAACACGACGTCGTAGGGCAGCTTGCCTTCGGAGATCGTCGTGAAGCCCCGTATGTCGGCGAACAGCACCGCGATGTAGCGCTCACCGCCATGGGCCTGCGGCTGCCGGCGATAGGCCTCGACGGGTCCGGCAGCGGCCGGCAACAGCGGGGTCACGCGATAGTGGCCCGGCGGTGGGTGCAGCTGGCAGGCGAGACGGACATTCGCGGGAGCGCCGATTCGCGCCAGTACCTTCGCCTCCTCCGGCGAGGCCGGCGGCAGCCTGTGGCGGTCGTCACCGGTGATGCGCACGCGGCAGGTCGAGCAGCGACCGCGCCCGCCGCAGACCGAGGCATGGGGAATGCCGGCAATTCGACTGATCTCCAGGACCGTGAGGCCGGCGGGCTGCGTCACGCTGCGACGCTCGTCGTAATCGAGGCGCACGACGCCGGCCCGCCGTTCCCAGAGGTCGCGCAAGGGCCGCGCGGCGATCGCGCCGACAAGCAGCGCAAGGGCCGTGTACTCCAGTCCGGACGCGATCGAATAGAGATTGGCGATCTGGGCGGGGCCCGGAACACGCGCCTGCTGGAACAGCATCTCGAGAAAGCCGGGGCGCTGCGCCAGCTCGGCGACATCGCGCAGCGCGACAGCCGCGCCCGCAAGGCTGGCGGCGGGGATCAGCAGCGCGAGACCGTAGAGCAGTGGCAGCCAGTCGCGATACCAGGGCTTCAGGCGCAGCGCGAAGTGCAGGCCGATGCAGCCATGCATCCACACGACCAGCGGCAGGGAGAACTGCCGCACGATGCCCGGCCAGCCGCCGGCGACCAGCGAGCCCAGCACCCAGGGATAGCCCGACTGGACGTCGTAGAACGTTTCGGCGAGCCGCGTGCCGACCACGTGGACCACGCCCAGCGGGATGATCGAGGCACCGAGGATCCATTGGGCCCATTCCCAGCGCGACAGCTTCAGCGCGCGCCGCCGGTAGAGCGACCACAGCGCGAGGAGAAAGTGAACGAGCATCGCGCCGTAGAACACCGTCAGCCCGACGGGATTGCTCCATAGGGCCGCGAACCAATGCCGGCCTGCTTCGAGGACTCGCAGCGAGATCAGCCCGAGCGCGTGATTGAGGAGATGGGTGACGACGTAGAAGAAAAGGACGTAGCCCGACCAGAGGCGAAGCCGTCCGGTCATGGCGTCATTTCAGCAGAGTCAGGACCGCCTCGGGCGGCCGGCCGATCGCCGCGCGACTGCCTTTCACGACGATCGGGCGCTGCAGCAGGACGGGGTGTGCGGCGATGGCGTCGACGATGTCGGCCTTGGCGAGGTCCGCTTTCCTGAGCTTCAGCGCCTTGAACTCGGCCTCGCCGTCGCGGATCAGCTCGCGCGGATCGCCGCCGACCTGCGAGACGAGCTTCTCGATCTCGGCCTTGCTCGGCGGCTCCTTCAGATACTCGCGCACCGTGGGCTCGACACCGTTGCTCTTCAGCAGGTCGAGTGTCTGCCGCGACTTGCTGCAGCGCGGATTGTGCCAGATCGTGACGGTCATGGTTTCCTCGTTGGCCGAACCATGGCGAGCCCTTCAGCCTTCGTCCAGAGCATCGGGGTCGGCGGCCTCGATCACCTTGCGGGCCAGCGCATAGGCAAAGCCCGCGCGGGCCATCGAGGCGAGGTCGCGCGCCTTGTTGTCGTCGCGGTCCTTCAGGCGAAAGGGACCGAGGCGCCGCCGGCGGGCGAAGGCCAAGGCGGCCTGAAGCTCGCGCTTCGCGGGATCGGTGCCGAGTTCGTCGTCGAGCGCAGTCATGGCCTGGTCGACATCCTCACGACCCACGCCCGCGACCTGCAGCCGCTGGCGGGTGAGGCGGCCCGACATGCCGCGACGGTGCAGCGACCGCGCCTTGGTCTGGGCGAAGGCCTTGTCGTCGAGAAGACCGGCCGTCACGAACTTCTGCACGACGGCCTCGATTGCTTCTTCGACATTCTCCATTACCGGGGCCTCGAGCATCCGGGCCTTGGAGACGCGGCGGCGCAGGACGCGCCGCAATCCCTCTGCCGAACTGGCGTACCGCTCGAGATAGAACACGGCGGCGTTCTGCAGATACTTCGCCGTGATCGGAGAGGCGGTACGCTTCACGGCATCAGCCTCTGAGCGGGATGCCCACCATCGCCTGCAGTTCGTCGATCGCGACGTCGGGATCGCCGACCTTGATGGTGCGCATCCCCATCGCGCGCGCCGGTTTCAGGTTGATGCCGAGATCGTCGAGATAGATGCAGCGGTCCGGCGGGACGCCGAGCAGGTCGCACGCATGCTGGTAGATCCTGGGATCGGGTTTGCGCAGGCCGATTTTGCTCGATTCGACGACGTGCTCGAAAAGAGACAGGACCTCGGACACGGCTTTTGCCTTCTCGGGGCTGCGCGCCATGCCGGGCCCTTCGCCCGATTTCACGTTGTTGGTGATGCAGGCCACCCGGAACGCCGCCTTGCAGCGGCGGAGCGCTTCGACCATCTGCGGCCGAATGTCGCCGCTCAGTGCCTGCAAAATCTTCAGGCCCTCGACCCGGTGCCCCTGGAGCCGGGCCTCCTCCTCGAAGAGCGTGACGAAGCCGTCGAGGGAAACCTCGCTTCGTTCCATTTTCGCCCACGCGTTCGTATCGGGATTGCGCGCATTGAGGCCGCGCAGGAAATCTTTGGGAAGACCGGCCTCCGCTTCGTAGCGGTTGAAGGCCTCGAAGGGGCTGGAAAGGATCACGCCGCCGAAGTCCCAGAGGACCGCGAGCGGGGTTTTTGCATGGCTCGTATTCATGGTGGTGCGACGGTCTTTACCTTGTTGCTGCCGCAGTCGGCCCCTATCTCACGCCCTCCATAGGCGACTGGTTGCTCGTTGACCATCGACCTGAACTCCGGATTAGGAATTTACACATGAGCGAAGCAGCGGTGATGCCGCGCGGCAACGCAGTGGCGGTAGTGGCGGCAGCGGCGGACACGAACCAGACGGCTCGTCCTGACGGGCGCAATCGGCGGGCTGCCGAGACCCGTCGGAAGATCATCGAAGCCGCCAAGCTCATGATCGCCGAAACCAGCACGGCCCCCACCGTGGTCGCCGTTGCGCGCCGCGCCGATGTATCGGTTCGCTCGGTCTTCCAGCATTTCGGCGACGTTGAGTCACTTTTTGTAACTGTCATGGATGCCATCCGGCAGGACATCGTGGTTCCGCCGCCGACGGCCAACACCCGCCCGCTGTCGGACCGCATCGCCTCGGTGGTCCAGAACCTTGCCGAAGTGTTCGACGGGATCGTCCCGCTGCGCGTCGCCGCCGGCCAGTTCGTCGGCCACCCGGCCCTGATCGAGCGCGGCCAGGCCTTCAAGCAGGAGCTGCGGAACTCGACCTTCGAGACGTTCGCGCCCGAGTTTGCCGGCCTGAGCGAGCCGGCCCGCGAGGAACTGGCGGACGCGATCGGTGCGGCCCTCTCCCTCGATGCGTGGATCGTGCTGCGTCGCCGGGACAACCTCAGCTTCGAGCGGGCGGCGGCCGTCTGGCGGATGACGCTCCAGGCCCTCCTGTCGCATCGGTTCGCTTCGGTTGCGGCGGAATAGCCTTTCCCTGCTGGTCGCCGATTGACTTGGCGTTTGGGATCAGAGAGTTAAGAGCCCCAATCAACTGACGAAACCTCGGTAAATGGCGACCAGCCAGCTTCATGAAGACTTTTCGCGTGAGGAGCACGTCAAGGCGGGCACCGATCGCGGTTTCGGGTTCGTTTTCGCGGGTTTCTTCGGAATCCTGACGGCGATCAACCTGTGGAACCACGGGATGGAGAAGGGCGCCGCCTGGAAGTGGATGCTTCCGGTCGCGGCGGCCTTCCTCGTGGTGGCGCTGGTCTATCCCAGGGCGCTCGGCCCGCTGAACCGGCTGTGGCTGAAGTTCGGCCTTCTCCTCTACAAGGTGATGAACCCGCTGATCCTCGGACTGCTGTTCTTCGTGACCATCATGCCGATCGGTCTGGTGATGCGTGCCTTCGGCAAGGATTTCCTGCGGCTGAAGCTCGACCGCAACGCCAAGACCTACTGGATCGAGCGCGCGCCTCCGGGGCCGCCGCCGCAATCCATGCGCAACCAATTCTGATCGCGAAAGGACAGAGCAATGGGCTCCATACTTGTCGAACTCTGGGCTTTCATGCGCGAGCGCAAGAAGTTCTGGCTGCTGCCGATCCTGGTCATGATGGTGATCTTCGGCGGCCTGATCGTTCTCACCAAGGGTTCGGCCATCGCGCCCTTCATCTACACGCTGTTCTAGGCGGTTAAGGACTCTTCCATGCGGGTGCTCGGCGTCTCGGCCTTCTATCACGACAGCGCGGCTGCGCTCATCGAGGACGGTCATCTCGTCAGTGCCGCGCAGGAAGAGCGCTTCACCCGCAAGAAGCACGATGCGGGCTTCCCGCAGAATGCGGTCCAGTTCTGCCTGGACCGCGCCGGCATCAAGCTTCAGGACGTCGACTACGTCGCCTTCTACGACAAGCCGTTCCTGAAGTTCGAGCGCC
>LNFM01011481.1_pt1 | contig 12020 bp, 10 predicted proteins | sample 596031 | NCBI WGS metagenome assembly LNFM01 (sample SAMN04254537, study PRJNA301005) | activated carbon metagenome | isolation source: dual media filters at the Ann Arbor, Michigan drinking water treatment plant | place: USA: Ann Arbor | reverse complement strand
ACTTAAACTAATTGCCTGAAATGAATTTCCTGTCAAACCAGAACAATCCATACCCGATCGGGTAGTGCCGCCATATTTATAGGGCGTGCCGGTAAAGGTGCGAGCTGTTTGAATTACCTGATTAGCTTGCTCTTTGCGGGCCCGAGACTTTCTTACAGAACCACAGGCGCTAAACAAAATCAAAATGAGGACGAAAAGCGAAAGCCTTTGAATAGTTAATTCCTTAATTTTGTGTCCTGTTTTTGAGATCATAGATTATTCAAAGTTACGGTATTGATGGCACACACTAAAGTAAGTGAAACAATTACTCTACCCATGCATAACGATGTCATTGGCCAATTTCGTGCCATCGTGGGTACCGATTATGTTATTGTGGATGAAGAGCAGCGAAATGAATACGGTCATGATAAAACCGAAGACTATCAGTTTCTGCCCGATGTAGTTTTGAAACCTGGTTCTCCGGAAGAAATCAGTCAGGTTTTGCAGGTATGTAACGAACTTCGTATACCCGCAACACCGCGTGGGGCTGGCACCGGATTAAGCGGTGGTGCGCTTCCTGTAAAGAAAGGTGTGATTATCTCGATGGAACGATTCAATAAGATTCTTTCTATCGATGAGCTTAATCTGCAGGCTACAGTAGAGCCGGGTGTAATCACGGAAGTATTTCAAAATGCGGTGAAAGAAAAAGGATTGTTTTACCCGCCTGATCCCGCCAGTAAAGGCTCCTGTTTTCTCGGAGGAAACCTGGCCAATAATTCGGGCGGACCCAAGGCTGTCAAGTACGGTGTAACCCGTGACTATGTATTAAACATGCAGGTAGTTTTGCCTACGGGTGAAATTATCTGGACAGCCGCTAATGTTTTGAAGAATTCCACAGGCTATAATCTTACTCAGCTAATGTGTGGCAGCGAAGGAACGTTGGGGATCATCACTAAAATTGTTTTTAAACTCCGCGGTTATCCGCAAAAAAATGTATTGTTGTTAATTCCGTTTGTTACCAACGAAGAAGCGTGTAAAGCCATTGCTGCCATTTTTGTTGAAGGTATTACTCCTTCCGGGATGGAATTCTTTGAACGGGAAGCAGCTGCTAAAACTTTTGAATATTGTGAGAAGGTTTTAAATAGCCCTGTAACAACCAAGCTGGATGCAGGCATGGATGCGTATGTGTTGTGTGAACTGGATGGCAACGATGAAGAAGTTTTGATGCGTGATGCAGAACGCGTAATGAATGTTGTAGAAAAGTTTCAGTGTGGCGAAGTTCTATTTGCCGAAAGCAGTGCGCAAAAAGAAGAACTATGGAAAGTGCGGAAAAATATTTCACCCGCTGTTAATTGGTACACGTTGACCAAGTCTGATGATGTTGTAGTGCCACGCAATAATTTACCAAAACTTATCAAAGGCATTAAAGAAATTGGCAAACAATATGGATTCAATACCGTTTGTTTTGGTCACTTAGGTGATGGCAACTTGCATGTAAATATCCTGAAGGAAAATATCAGCGAAGCAGATTGGGAAACAAAAATACCTGATGGCATTGGAGAAATTTTTAAACTGACTGTAAGCTTAGGTGGTACACTTTCAGGAGAACATGGTATTGGTATTGCCAAGCGACCTTACATGCCCCTTGCCATGAGTGAAGTAAACCTGAACCTAATGCGCGGGATAAAAAAGGTTTTCGATCCTAATGGTATTCTGAATCCCGGGAAAATATTCTAAAAAAGAAGAGCCACAGATTCTCAGATTTAATCTGCGAATCTGTGGCTAAAAGTTCAGGAACAAAAAGGAGGTTTGTCCTACCTAAAAGATTTTAGGGTTCCAAAATAATAATGCAGACCAACCTGCACCCCTACCAAAAAGTTTGCGCGACCTCCAAATATTTCAGAAACATCGCCACTCTTTAAAAGATTAATAATATCCTCATTACGCATGTCAGTAAAACTATAGTTAGCTCTTACCTGCGTGGTCAAAAACAAATGTTTCGACAAGTCAATATCTAAACCAAATGCTGCCGCTAGCTGAAACTCCGTATTCTTAAAGTCATCCAATTCCTTTTGAAGCAATGCGGTTGTGGGAATGTCATTCGGAAGTTCATAAGTACCATTCCCGTTATCAATAGCAGCAGGATAATCTTGTTGAATGGTTGCAAAGTCAATACCCTCCGGAATTTGATAATTACCCCTGCTGGCTTGTAGCGTTTCAATTCCTTTGCTAAGAATTGACAACTGAGGTCCGATATTAAAATTGCCCCTCACTCCACCTGATCCACCGCCCATAAACTTCATCATCATGGGAATATTAATGTATTGCAAATCAATTTTGCGGGATCCGGCAATTTGTTTGGCTGTATTAATCACATCATAAATCTGGCCCTGATTCGAGATAATTGATTCAAGAGAAAGTCCGAATTTATTGCCGAAGTCAACCCCAAAGCTAAAGCCGACAGGCGCTGTCTGATAGGTAATCGTAGAGTTATAACGGGGATCTTCGCTCAACCCCTTGTCCAACACAAACGTAGCGTTGTAAGCTGTGGTGGCTCCCAGATGGATCTGGGAGTGAGCCGAAAAACCCGCAAGAATTATAAATGAAGTTGTGAACCAGTAGATTTTCAGTTTCATATGTTTAACTTTTGCCCTTAATTTCTACTAAAATCAGATAAGTAACCAATTATTAAAAGCATAAATCCATGAAAAAGGTACTCATATCATTATTGGGGGTTCTATTTATAGCATGCTGGAACAGTTGCAGTCCTAAGAAAATAGAAGAAAAACCCGAAGCCGTTGTCCCTGAAACCAGTGACAATCAGCTTACGGAAGCACAAAAAGCAGAAGGCTGGCAATTATTGTTTGATGGACAAACCACTCAGGGGTGGCAAATATTTAAAGGCCGGAAAAACAATACCTGGGAAATTGTGGATGGAGTACTTCATTGCAAAGCATTAAATGAAACTACGACAGGCGATGGCGATGAGCGTGCCGACCTCATGACTTCTGCACAATATGAAAATTTTGAACTTCAGTTTGATTGGAAGATTGCCAAAGAAGGAAACAGTGGGGTCATGTTTCGGGTAACCGAAGAGTTTGAACAACCTTATTACTCAGGTCCCGAATATCAATTAATGGATGATATCGGATTTCCAAATGAAACACCCGACCACCTTACCGGATCGAATTACGGCATGCATGCTGCTGGCAAAACAAAAATCAAACCTGCCGGAGAATGGAACACCTCTACAATAGTGGTTAATAAAAATCATGTAGAACATTGGTTCAATGGCGACAAAGTAGTCGAGTATGAATTGAATTCTCCTGAATGGATTGCAATAAAAAAAGCAAGCAAGTGGAATGAAGCACCCGGCTATGGTGCTTCCTCCGCAGGACATATTGTGTTGCAAGACCATGGCAGTGAAGCATGGTTTCGGAATATAAAAATCAAAACACTTTAAAATTAAAAAAGAAAGTAGTGGCAGTCACCGATAGGCAGTCGTATAAAACCTGCTAACTGCATTCTGTTTACTACTACCTGGCAAAGTATGTGCGGCATTACCGGAGTCTTTGCGTTTAACCTTGTAGGCAAGTTTAACATGATCCATGTGACTGCTGCCACGATGGCATTGCATAAACGCGGCCCCGATTTTCAGGATGTTTATATTGATGAGTTTGTCGGCCTCGGCCATCGCAGACTTTCCATTATCGATACCAGCCCGGTGGCGAACCAGCCTATGTGGGATCGAGACAAACGTTATTGCATTGTCTTCAATGGCGAGATTTTCAATTATCAGGACCTAAAGAAAAACCTCGAATCCCAAGGAGTCTCCTTCGTCTCATCATCCGATACCGAAGTACTACTCAACTTATACATCCGAGAAAAAGAAAATTGTTTGAATCAACTCAACGGCTTCTTTTCCTTCTGCATCTATGACCGGCAGGAACAAACATTTTTTTTAGCCCGTGATCGCTACGGTATAAAACCCCTTCTTTATCTTTTTGATGAAGATAAATTTCTTTTCGGCTCAGAAATGAAGGCCATGATTGAATACGGGATTGATAAGGAAATCGATTATCAATCGCTACACACTTATCTTCAACTGAACTATACAACCGCACCGAACACCATTTTTACGCATGTAAAAAAACTGATGCCAGGGCACTACCTCAAAGTGGGTCGCAAAAAAATCGAATCACATGGGTACTACTCAATACCCGAAAGAGAGAACGGAAATCAAAACATATCCTATGAAGACGCCAAGGTTAAACTAAAAGACTTGCTGGAAGATTCCGTTCAACGAAGATTGATTTCGGATGTTCCGCTGGGGGCTTTCTTAAGTGGCGGAGTTGATTCTTCGGTGATTGCAGCGCTGGCCGTAAAACACAAACCCGATCTGCACACTTTTTCCATTGGCTTTCGGGACGAGAAATTCTTCGATGAAACAAGTTATGCAAAGCTGGTAGCTAAACATCTCAAAACAGAACATACGGTATTTTCGTTAACGAATGATGACTTGTTGGCTCATGTAAACTCAGTCCTGGATTATATCGATGAGCCCTTTGCCGATTCATCTGCTCTAAACGTATACATCTTAAGCAAAGAAACCCGCAAACATGCTACCGTTGCCTTATCAGGAGATGGTGCCGATGAGTTGTTAGGAGGGTATAATAAACATGCAGCCTTTCACCGAATCATTAATAAGGGTTGGCAGGAAAACCTGATCAGTTCCTTAGGACTGGTTTGGAAATCGTTGCCTCAATCCAGAAATAGTTTTTTGAGTAACCGAATCCGGCAACTTAATCGGTTTGCAGAAGGAATGAAACTTACGGGCAAAGAACGCTATTGGCAATGGGCAGGTTTTGCAAAAGAAAATCAAGCCCTTAATCTGTTTACAACAGAAACAAAACAAAAATTTAGTCAGCAGGAGTATGAAATGCGCAAGCAAGAACTCTTGCGTTTCATTCCAGATAATGAATCTATAGGTAATATTCTTAGGACTGACATGAGCCTGGTGCTTGCCAACGACATGCTTACAAAAGTTGATCTGATGAGTATGGCCCACGGACTGGAAGTTCGGGTACCTTTTCTCGACTATCGGCTCGTGAATTATATTTTCAGTTTGCCTGATGATTATAAAATCAATCGATCAATTCGAAAACGAATCTTACAAGATAACTTTCGGGATGTATTGCCAACTGAACTTTACAACCGACCCAAGAAAGGGTTTGAAGTTCCCTTGCTAAAATGGTTTCGAAAGGAATTAAAGTCGTTGATTATGGATGATTTGCTTTCTGAAAAGACTATCCGCGAACAAGGAATCTTTGATTATGCAGAGATTGAAAAACTGAAACAACAATTAATGTCATCCAATCCACAGGATGTTCACGCCCGCATCTGGTCGCTCATTGTTTTTCAATGGTGGTGGCGAAAGTATATGTAACAGCTTGTAATTCCAGCCGAATAAGAATCACGCATTGAATAAATAATACTGGGATCGCGGCTCTTGAAACAAGGCCGCGATGACAACTAAAATTGAGAACTTTGCTATCCGTAAATCTGGTTTAACAAGCCAGCTAATCTAACTCCTGCCTGCAGCATGCGAGTTTTAGCTACAGAAAAATACTTATAACCGTATTGATAGCTTAGATTTCCGTTGCCAATATCATACACTTGCGGCCGGGCAGCCACCGATTCCAAAGCCCAATCTCTAACACCCGTGCTCTGCCATTTTTTTATAGTTTCCTTATCCGGATTACCGAACGATTGCGCCAATTCTGTATAACTGAGTTTTGTATCATCAATCATCTCACTGTCCCACACTCTATGCAAATTTGAATCAGTTCGAAACCATTTTACTTTTACTTCATTGCCACCCCGGTCTCCTGGCTTGCCTACATGCAAGGGTTGATGCATATCCCCTACCATGTGAACCAGCATTTTTAAATACTCCTGATGCTGCTTAGTTGTGAGTTTTCCTGATTTTAAATCGGCAGTAAATTTTTCGATCATCATAATCACCTTGCCATCGGGGTTTGCTTCCACATCCTCGTAACGACCGCCATCCGGTATCGTTGTCCAATGCCAATCGGTTGTATGATTATAGGTAGAGTCAGACCTGATTTCATCCATCCAGGTACTAACCATCGCCAGCGACTCACCACCCAGAATTTGTTGAATTCGTTTCTTCGCTTTTTTGGTCAAATAGCGTTCGGCAATAAGCCCGGTAGCCCGATGCCCGGTGGCCCCCCAGCTAAATCCATCCGTTAAAATCAGGAACCCAAACACTACCAAAACCAGCTTTCTCATAATTTTATAAATAAGGGTGCAATATTATGATTTTCAGTCAATCCAAAATTTCCTAAGGATGATAATAAGTTTAAATTTGATATAAATGATATGGGTAAACGGGTAAAACTTTCTGCTTTGCTGGTAGCCAATCAATTAGATCTCAAAGGCATCAAAACCTTTTTAGATCTAAAACCCCTTGCCGACACATCCTCCGAGTTATTCTACAGCTTTGGTGGCGATAAGTATCAGTATTACTTTAATTATGGCGTAGTCGTTTTTTCTGGGCATAGTGAGGAAGAGATTAAACTCTCCATAAAAACTATCGACTCATTCCTAAAAAGCCCCACTAATTCTTTGATTTTGGATGATCATGAAATAAGTGTGGAAGAGGGCGAGATGAAATTTGAATTTAATCAGGTGGTGGTTGACCGTTTGGACTCAAAGGTGTTTCGAATCTCTATGTTTAATATTGCCCAATCAGTAGCCCTGGATCGATATCATCAAATTACAGAAAACCTGTTGACGGAAATCCGCGGTTTCACAAACCATTTGGAAGCAACAGGCAAACTGAGTATCAGCAGACGAAACATGCTCAAGTTCATTGGCAAAGCCTTGAATACGCAAAACGATATTGCCGATAACATTTATATTTTTGATGCTCCCGAACAAGTCTGGGATGATGAATACCTTGACAAACTGCATAAGGGATTAATGAAGCACTTCGATTTAAGAGTCCGCTTTAGCGAAATTGAATATACCCTCCGAATCATTGAAGACAACCTGAGCGTATTTCGGGAAATTACCCATCAACGAGAAAGCAATATCCTGGAGTGGATTATCATTTTGCTTATTCTGGTAGAAGTTATTAATATGATTGTTTCCAAGTTATTATAATGCCAAATCGTCAAGCCCTGTTTTTAAATTTTGACATCAAGGCGCAGCCTGATGAAGTAACGTGTGGGCCCACCTGTCTCCATGCAATCTATCAATACTACCGCGATGAGATTCATCTTAAAGAAGTGGTTCAGCAAGTAAAAAGCCTGAAGAGTGGCGGAACACTGGCCGTCATGTTGGGCAATCATGCTTTACAACGGGGATATAAGGCCCACATTTATACATACAATTTAAATGTATTTGACCCCTCGTGGTTTGAATTTTCAAAAAAAGAAATGGTGACTTTTCTAAAGCGCCAAATGCGGTATAAGTTCAAGAAAAAAAAACTTTTGGTAGCCTCGCGGGCTTATGTAAAATTTCTTGAAGCGGGTGGCGAAGTATCTCAACGTGAGTTAAATGCCGACCTGATCAAAAGCTATCTAAAAAAATCGAAACCTATCCTAACCGGATTAAGTGCTACCTATCTGTATGGAACGCCCCGCGAGATTGATTCTAATAGCAAGTTTGATTCCATTAAAGGTGAACCTGCGGGACATTTTGTAATTATTAATGGTTATGATGAATCAACGCAGACCGTATATCTGGCAGATCCCATGCACCCCAATCCGCTGAAAAGCCAGTATTACAGTGTAAGCTTCGATCGGTTAATAAATAGCATTATGTTGGGTATAGTTACCTATGATGCCAACCTACTCATTGTTGAACCCAAAGAATAAGAATCCATCATGCCAAAACTGATTGTGGTTGAAAAGCCAGAGCTTTGGAAATTTAGTTTGCAGGATGTTGAGGTGATTTCACCGGATCGGTACATAACCGATGAAATCTTTCAGGAAGCCAAAAATCTGAAAGTACTCAACCTTTGCAAATCGTATCAGTATCAAAGTGAAGGCTATTATGTATCACTGTTGGCAGAAGCCCGTGGCCATAAGGTGCTACCAGAAGTTTCCACCATCCAGGATTTACGTTTTCCCTCTATCCTGCGTGACGATTCTCTTGACTTCGATGCGCTTATTCAAAATTCATTTAAGAATGAAATAACCGATCGGGTAGAATTCAATATTTATTTCGGCTCCACACAGTCTGAACACCTAAACAAACTGGCCCTGCAACTTTTTCAAATGGTGCAGGCCCCATCCTTGAAAGCTGTATTTTCTAAAAAGACGAAGTGGGTGTTACAAAACATCAGACCCATCAGCTTAAGTGAAGTGCCGGATACAGACAAACCATTACTGGTGTTGGCGCTGGAACGTTATCTGCTACGAAAGCGGGACTTCCGTCCGGATAAAAAGAAATATGATCTTGCCATTTTGGTAAACCCCGATGATAAAAATCCACCCTCAGACGACCGGGCTTTGAAAAGATTTTATCGTGCTGCTATCGAAGCTGGTTTTAATACAGAGTTTATTACCAAAAATGATTTTGATCAGATCATTCAATACGATGCACTTTTTATCCGGGAAACGACAAACGTCAATCATCACACTTTTCGCTTTGCTAAAAAAGCCGAGTCATTGGGATTGGTTGTGATTGATGATCCGGACTCTATACTAAAATGTACAAATAAGGTGTATCTGCACGAACTTCTTAATTCAAAGAAAATTCAGACTCCTAAATCATTTGTGATTACGGAAGAGAATTGCGATACGCTCCACACTAAAATGGGGTTTCCGTTCATTCTTAAACAACCCGATGGTGCCTTTTCAAAAGGTGTCTTCAAAATTGAATCATTGAAAGAATTTAAAGATGTCCGCGAAAGCATGTTTGAAAAATCTGATTTACTAATTGCCCAGGAATTTCTGCCTACCGCATTTGATTGGCGTGTGGGTATTATTGATGGACAAGTAATTTATGTATGCAAATATTTTATGGCGTCCAAACATTGGCAAATCGTAAACTGGAATGCCAAAGAACAATCGCGTGATGGTGAGGTGGAAAGTATTCCGATTGATCAGGCTCCTTCGGGTTTATTAAAAACAGCACTCAAGGCAACATCCTTAATCGGTAAGGGATTGTATGGCGTGGATATGAAAGAGGTAGATGGAAAATTCTATGTGATTGAGATTAACGACAATCCAAACATTGATGCCGGAATAGAAGATAAAATCCTGAAAGAACGGCTCTATGAAATTATCATGGAAGTATTTCTGAACAAAATCAAAGCGGAAAAATGAGTGGCTCACCCTATCACCTGTTTGATGGCTTCGGCATTGAACTGGAATACATGATTGTTGATAAAGAAACGTTACAAGTAAAGCCCATAGCCGATAATCTTTTGAAACATGAATTGGGTACTATCGGTAGTGATTTTGAAAATGGGATGGTAACCTGGTCCAATGAGTTGGTCCTCCATGTAATTGAAATTAAGTCTACCCGGCCCGAAGCGGACTTACAAACTTTGGAAAAAGCATTTGTCCGTAATGTGGCACAAATCAATTCCATACTAAATGAATGGGGAGCACGATTATTACCATCCGCGGCTCATCCTTTTATGAATCCATTTTCAGATACTCAACTTTGGCCTCATGACAACAACGAGGTTTATTCCCTGTATGATAAAATCTTTGATTCAAAGGGACATGGTTGGTCAAACCTGCAGAGTACTCACCTTAATTTACCATTTCATGGTGATGAAGAATTCGCAAAGCTTCATGCTGCCATTCGTCTGATACTTCCGTTGCTACCAACATTGTGTGCAAGTTCTCCGATTCTGGATAGTCAAGCAACAGGAATGCTGGACACACGTTTACGATATTATAAAACGAATCAGGCCAGGATACCCATCATCACAGGGAGCATTATACCCGAAGCTGTGTTCACAGAAGAAGCCTATAGCCAGCACATTTATGAACCTATCGCCAATGAAATTGTGCCGTTTGATCCAGAAGAAATTCTTGATCCGATATGGGTTAATTCACGCGGTGCCATTGCACGCTTTGATCGGGGTTCTATAGAAATCCGGGTCATGGATATTCAGGAATCTCCCGCTGCTGATTTGGCAATTGTGAATACTGTAGTCGAAACATTGCAATGGTTAGTTGCCGAAAAATCAATACCCCTGAAAGAGCAAATGAACATAGACACCGTTGAGCTTTCAAACATCTTTGATAAAACTATGGCAACAGGACTTGCTACAAAGATTGAAAATATCTCGTATCTGGCTTCGTTTGGTTTATCTACTCCATCAACTGTAGCCGATGTCTGGAAGAACATCCTAACAAGTATTCCCGCCATTTCTGCCTATCAAAAAATCAACCGACAGATCATCCACACAATCCTGAATCAGGGTTCACTTTCGGAACGTATCCTTCGTGCATTGGAAGGTGATTTCTCAAAAGAAAATATCCTGTTTGTCTACAAGAAGTTAGGCATCTGTCTTGAAGAGAATAAACTATTTATTCCCTGATGATGTACCGATCGGTTATTCTCACATGCGAGCACGCTGGTAACGAGGTACCCGATCGATATAAGTTTCTGTTTGAAGGGGATGCCGAAGTTTTGGAAACACATCGCGGTTGGGATCCGGGTGCCTGGCAATTAGCCGAATATTTATCGGTCAACTTAATGACGCCTCTGTACGGTTGCCATACTACACGCTTACTGATCGAAGCCAACCGTTCGCCAAACAGCACGGAATTATTCTCTCAATTTTCTGATGTTCTTCCCAAACCTGATAAAGAAAATCTATTCGAGACATATTATAAGCCCTATCGAAATCAAATTAAACAAGCGATTGAAGATTCTCTAAAGCCTGTTCTTCATCTTTCCATTCATTCCTTTACTCCTGTTTGGAATAACGTGACGCGATCTGTGGATATCGGAATTCTCTTTGACCCGGAACGCCAATCAGAAAAAATGTATGCTGATTTACTACTGAGCGAATTAACAAATATTCTACCTGCCTTAACTACTCGTTTCAATGAACCCTATAAAGGGACCGATGACGGAATTACCACCTGGCTAAGAAATTATTATTCTAATGATAAGTATACAGGCATTGAATTAGAATTAAATCAAAAATTTGTATCCGATCTTTCTCTTATTCAAGACAAACTCGCCAAATCCATTCGTGCAACTCTGCTTCAACAACCATAATTTTTTATTAAATTTCTATGCATGAATCGATTAAAGGCTTGGCTCAGGGCATTTTTTGGTCTCTCGCGAAGAGAAACCCGGGCCTTTCTTATTCTACTGCCCTTGATGCTTATTAGTATTTATTTGATTCCTGTTTACAGGCACTATCAAGCGAATCAAAAGCAAGACTTTTCCAAAGAAACCAAACAGTTGGATAGTTTATTGGCGTATTGGAAATGGGAAGAAAAGAAAGATAGTGCAACACAGATTGTGGAATACAGGCTTTTCACCTTTAATCCTAATACAGCAACCCGCGAAGAACTAATACAACTTGGTTTCCCGACCTACCTGGCAAGTCGCATTGATAATTACCGTTCTAAAAGAGGTCGGTTTACAATCAAATCTGATCTACTGAAAATCTACGGCATGGATTCCGCACTTTACAATCGTCTCTATTCCTACATCGATCTGCCTGCAGAAAGGCTAACCAATAAAACAGAAGTAAAAGCACCCAAAGAAGTTGCCACCATTAAAGTAATAGAACCATTTGATGTAAACCTGGCTGACACCACCCAATTAATTCGCATTTACGGAATCGGAACCAAACTATCGCAACGAATAATTAAGTACAGGAACCAGTTGGGTGGATTTATCACGCTTAATCAAATAGAGGAAGTATACGGTCTGGATACAACCGTAATAAAAGAACTAAAACAAAATATTTTTATAGCGGAAAATTTTGAGCCAGCGAAGATTTCAATCAACACGGCTCCCGAAAAAGA
>LNFM01021649.1_pt1 | contig 12021 bp, 15 predicted proteins | sample 596031 | NCBI WGS metagenome assembly LNFM01 (sample SAMN04254537, study PRJNA301005) | activated carbon metagenome | isolation source: dual media filters at the Ann Arbor, Michigan drinking water treatment plant | place: USA: Ann Arbor | reverse complement strand
CCTCCGCGACGACAACGCTGTCGCGGAGGGCCTTCCGTCAACGACCGCTACTTCCTCCCCGCAACAAGGCAAACGTTGCCGGGAACGGCACTAGGGACCAACTGTCCATCGCTGGCGACCGGGATCAACGAGTCAGGTCCTCCGCCGGATCGGCCGACCACTTGGAGGCGGACGGCGATGCCGTTGCAGTGTTGAAAGGGCTCGCCGCCTTGCCGGGCAACCCGACGACGCGGGCCGTTGCAGCGGAGGCCGATCTCGGTCTACCGGCGGCCGAAGACGTCCTCGCCGCACTCGCTGTGGTGGGCTTCGTGAGGCCCGTCGGCCCTGGGCGCTGGCGCGCTCACCCCCGACTACAGGGGAGCGACGCGACGCTCGTCCTCAGGCACCTCGCTGATTTCTTGGACCACGGCCGCCCAATGCTCGTCGAGGTACCACCTCCGCCGCAACCGCTCGTCCCCGCTCCGAGAAGCCCAAGCAGCTCTCCGACGCTGCACACGAACTCGGCGTCCATCCAGAAACGCTGGACGTATGGGCGAAGCAGGGTCTTGTGCCCTTCACTTGGACGGCGGGCGGCCGGCGGCGCTTCCTGGTCTCAGCGGTCCGCGCACATCTTCAGCAACGCGCGGCCGTGTAGTCCCGGTCCACCGCGCGTGACCGTACAAGGCAAAGAGAATAGAGCGAGCCGTTCCACGGGGCGGTGTACGTCACAGTCCTGATCTCTCGAGCGCCGCCCCAGTCGCACGCTCTCTCTTGCTCACCGCTCGTGCGCGCTGTCCCCGGCCAACCCGTTTCGCATGGTCCACGAAGGAGAAGTGTCGACATGATGCTGCTGATCGAAGACCCTTCATGACGCGGTCGATCGCGGAGCCGGGACCCCACAGGGGGGTTTGCCACCACCGAAGGGTGTAGGACAGGTCAAGTACAGTCCGCGACTCTTCGGAGTGGTCTAGACCTAGAGCGCATCCCGTCGGACAAGGCATCATCCGAGATCGGTGTCCGATCCCTTCTTTCGTCCGGAGTCCGAGCCTCTGCGTGAGAGGAGACGGCGGGATCTACATCTCAGCCGCGAATAGGCCGTCTTAGAGACGTGGGCCACCAGGCCCCCGGCCACTCGACGAGGCTATCCTGTGCACCCCCTTACAGGAGCGGCGGAGTGTCCTTACCATTGACGTCCATGGCCCGCGGCGCCGGTTGCGGCTGCAAGCTTGGGAAAGCGGCGCTGGTGGAAGCCCTGCGCGGAATGCCGAGCATCGTCGATCCCAACGTTCTCGTCGGCTTCGACGGGGCCGACGATGCCGCGGTGTACCGCCTCGGCGACGACCTAGCCGTGTGTGCCACGATCGACTTCTTCACCCCTGTTGTGGACGACCCCGCGACGTTCGGGGCTATCGCGGCGACGAATGCTATGAGCGACGTGTTCGCGATGGGAGCCACCCCGCTGTTCGCGCTGGCGGTGACCGCCTTCCCTCGGGACGGGGACGCCGAGGCGCTGGCGGCGATCATCCGCGGCGGCGCGGAGCGGGCGCTCGCTGAGGGCTGCCCGGTGTTGGGCGGCCACACGATCGACGACCCGGAGCCAAAGTACGGTCTTGCGGTGATCGGCACCGCTCACCCGGATCGGCTGCTGACGAACGACGCCGGGCGACCAGGCGACCACCTACTGCTAACAAAGCCCTTGGGTGTAGGCGTCGTCGCGCACGCCGCTCGGGCAGGCGCCGCCTCCGCCGCGCTGCTCGCGCAGGCCACCGAGCAGATGCTCACCGCCAACCGGGCTGCTGCGGACGCCGCGTGCGCCTCCGGCGTTCGCTGCGCCACCGACGTCACGGGGTTCGGGCTAGTCGGCCACGCACAGGAGGTCGCAGCCGCCAGCGGCGTGTGCGTCGAGATCTCGGCCGCACGCGTGCCGATCCTCGAAGGGGTCGTCCAGCTTGCCGAGGCCGGTTTCGTGCCCGGGGGTACGGGTCGCAATCGGGACTACGCCGCACACCATGCCGAATTCGACGGTGTCGGCGACGCGGTGGGGGCGCTGTTGTTCGACCCGCAGACGAGCGGCGGCCTTCTTCTGGCCGTGGCGCCGGAGCGCACGGAGGTGCTCCACGCCGAACTGGCCTCCCGAGGGGTTAGCGCCTGGGAGATCGGGAGCCTGACCGCCGGACCCGCCGGACGGGTTCGCGTGGCGAGATGACCTCGACCGACATCGACCCGCGGCGCCTGCTGCCGTCCGTGGACGCGTTGCTGCGCGCGCCGGAGCTGGCGGCGCTGCTCGAGACGCATCCGCGCGGGGTGGTCACCGATGCGGTGCGGTTGGTACTCGACGGCCGACGGCGGCACGGCGTGCCCGAGCCCGCGCAGGTGTTGGCGGCGGAGGTCACCGCCCTCGTGCGACCCTCGCTTTCTCGGGTGATCAACGCCACAGGGGTGGTGTTGCACACAAATTTGGGGCGGGCACCGTTGGCCGCCCGCGCCATCGCCGCCGCCGTCGCGGCGGCGGGCTCAGCGTCGCTCGAGTGGGATGCGGTTACTGGTGGTCGCGGCTCCCGCCACGACCACGTGGTGAGCCACGTGCGGGCGTTGACTGGTGCCGAATCGGCGTGCGTCGCAAACACGAACGCCGGCGGCGTGCTGCTCGCGCTGGTCGCGCTGGCAGGAGGCGGCGAGGTGTTGGTGTCTCGCGGTCAGCTGGTGGAGATCGGCGGGGGGTTCCGGGTGCCTGATGTGCTGGCGGCTTCCGGGTGCCGGCTCGTTGAGGTGGGGACCACGAACCGAACGCGCCTCGCAGACTACGAGGGGGCGCTGACGCCCGCGACGCGGGCGATCTTGCGTGTGCACCCCTCCAACTTCCGTGTCGTCGGGTTCGTGCAGGAGACACCACTGGGTGAGCTGGCCGCGCTCGCTCGCGACCAGGGGTTGAGCCTTATCGACGACGTGGGGTCCGGGGCGCTCACCGCCGATTCGGCCTGGCCGGACGAGCCGGACGTCCGCACGAGCATCACCGCCGGGTCCGACCTCGTGTGCTTCAGCGCCGACAAGCTGCTGGGCGGCCCGCAGGCCGGCGTGGTCGCCGGCACCGCCGCCTCGGTGGCGCGCGTCAGGTCTCACCCGCTGATGCGGGCCTTGCGGCCCGACAAGCTCACCCTGGCGGCTCTGGAGGCCACACTCGCTCTGCATCGCGACCCTGAATCCCAACGGGAGATCCCGGTCGTGGCGATGCTCCGCACGCCTACCGAAGCGCTGACCGGCCGGGCACAGGAGCTTGCCGCCGCGACCGGTGGGCGTGTGGTGTCGAGCGTCGGCCGGGTGGGGGGCGGCACCCTGCCGCTCCACGAAGTCGCGGGTGCCGCGGTGGCCCTGGAGGATCGGCGGGGCGCCGACGCGCTGGCGGCAGCCCTGCGCGCCGGTCACACGCCCGTCGCCGCCGTCGTGCGCGACGGAGTGGTGCTCCTCGACGTCCTCGCCCTTACCCCGGAGGACTTGGCGGACCTGCCCGGCCTCGTGGAGGCGGCCCGCGGATGAGCCGCGTGATATGCACCGCCGGGCACATCGATCACGGCAAGACTGCTCTGGTGCTCGCGCTCACCGGCCACGACACCGACCGCTTGCCACAGGAGAAGGCGCGTGGCATCACCATCGAGCTGGGCTTCGCACCACTTACCCTACCCTCGGGACTGGTGGTAAGCATCGTCGATGTCCCGGGTCATGAGCGCTTTGTGCGGCACATGGTCGCCGGGGCCAGCGGCGTGGACGCAGCCCTCGTGTGCGTGGCCGCCGATGATGGCGTCATGCCCCAAACCCGCGAGCATCTGGCGGTGCTGAGGCTGCTTGGCATAACGCGGATCGCGGTTGCCGTCACCCGGAGCGATCTGGCGGACCCCGGGCCGGCGACCGCCGGGGTACGCCAGCTGCTCGGCGGCGACGTCCCGGTCGTCCCGGTGAGCGCAGTGACCGGCGACGGCATCGCGCAGCTTGTCGCGTGCCTGGAATGGCTGGTCGCCGGCACCACACGGCGCCACCCCGAGGGCGGGACGCGCCTCTACGTGGACCGAGCGTTCACGGCCGGTGGCACCGGCACTGTCGTCACCGGGACGCTCTGGGGTGCCCCGATCAAGGTGGGGGATCGGATGCGCTTGCTCCCCGGCGGTGCGCGGGGGCGGGTACGGAGCCTGCAGGTCCACGACGCGCCGGGCGATCGGGTGGAGGCCGGGCGGGTGGCGGTGGCGTTGGCCGGGGTACGCAGGGACCAGGCGTCCCGCGGGCACTGCTTGGTCGCCGAGGAGGCGGACTGGACGCCGACCCGCCTCCTGGATGTGCGCCTGCGCTGGCTTCCCGATGCTGACGCCACGCTACGCACTGGACGCCAACTGCAGGCTTTTCTGGGCACGGGTGAGTCCGCCGCGAGATGTGTCCTGCTCGAGCGCCCACAGATCGCCGCCGGTGAGGACGGGTACGTTCAGCTCCGCCTTGAGCGTCCTCTGGTGGCGGCCCCGGGCGATCTGCTGGTGCTGCGCTCCGCCGAGCGCCGGACGGTGGCCGGGGCCGTCGTGGTCGACGCCCGGCCGTCGCGGCATGGACGCAGCCTGACGGTGTGCGCGGCCCTCGCGGCGATGGAGCGCGGCGAGGAGCCCGCGGCGCCAGCCTCCAACTCTCGCCCCGCCACGCCCCCGGCGCCGACTCCCGAGGCGGCGACCCTCACCGCCGTACGCGCCGCCCTCGCTGACGCCGGACTGGATGGTCTCACCGAGCAGGGTGCTACTGAGCACCTCAACCGCGAGGCAGGCGACGTGCGGGACGCCCTGTACAGAGCAAGCGACGTGCGGGACGCCCTGTACCACCTGCGCCGCATGGGCGCCGCATCCCTCGCGGAGGGCCTGTGGTTCGACGCTGACGCGGTGCACGCCGCCGGCCGGGCCATCCCGACACACGAACTCTTGACGATCGGCGAGCTCCGCGACCTGTGGGGAGTGGGACGTCGGCGGGCCGTGGCGATCGCCCAAGTGCTCGATCAGGCGGGCATGACTGTCCGCCGCGGCGAGCACAGGATGCTGAGCGGGGGTAGGAGCTAACATGGGCGCTCGGGGGAGCGGCCGGGGCCTGGTGGCCCGACTCGTCTTCAAAACGAGGGGGGAGGGCGCAGTCCCGCCCGGTAGGTTCGATTCCTACGCCGCTCCGTCTTGGCGGCTGCCTGAAGGTGTTCCTCTTGGTTGGTGCACCGCTTTCGGCTTCATATGAACGCTTCACACCGCGTCGCGGCTGGCCCTCCCGGCCACAGGCGGTTGGCCCGGCGGCTATCCGAGAATTCCCTAACCGTCGGGCACAAGGCAGTCGAGGGTGGCCCCCTCGAGCGCGCTGCTGACGCAGCAACCCAGTCTCAGCTGAGCCCGGATCGACCGATGCCTTAGAGACCGGCCTGCAAAGCCATCGCGATGGCGGTCAGAGTCATTAGACCCCCGGCCAACCGCCGCACCCTCTCCCGCCGTGAGTATACGTTCCGCTCCAAGTCCTGCTGATTCATCTCCGCGAGCCGCCGCAGGGTTCTACTTCGCCTCAGCGGCGAACTAGCGCCCGTCACAAAGCCGTTCACCCACGACAGCACCAGAACAGGCAGTACGAATGCGCAGCCGTACACGGCGCCGACCCACGCCGGCATGAGTCCGCTCCACGCCAGTGCCAGCGCACCCCACGATGCTGCTGAGACCCTGTAGGTGCTTACAACCGACCCGGTGTCGAGACCCCAAACCAGTCCAGCCCATCCCGGCGTCAGTCTGCCAAGCAGAACGTCAGGCGTCTGGCGCCGCAGTGCGAATACCCGCCAACCCAGGAGATCCACGAAACCAAGTACTCCCAGGAACACGGCAAGCACATACCAGCCAACCGCGCCCACAGCCTCGCTCCCCCCGGTCGTTGCTCCGAGCAGAGCCATCCCCGCGAACGCTGCGGTCGAAGCGGCGAGGAACCCCACCGCCAGACCCGCCCCGACCCGGCTGCTGCTCGACCCTGATGGGCCCCCCTCCCCGAGGGGGGATCGCCAGGACCGAAGGACCCCGACGAATGATGCCCCTCAGGGGCTCATCGTTTGAGCGAACCCAGCAACAGCCACGATTGAGAAGCCAAGCCCATACACAACACTACTGGCTAACGAGAACGCACTCAACGCTCCGTTTGCCCTCCAACAGCGACTTCACTTCCCTTAGTTGTCGGGATCAAGTCGAACACCTGCCTTGGGGTCGAGACAGCGTATGCCGTCTCAAGCAGTCCCCTGTCGAACAGAAGGACTAGTGGGGTCACCTCAAGCCCAAGGGCCCTCAGGATCCTCTCCTCCTTGTCCACAATGAGTCGGCCCCGGACTGCGTCCAAGTTCTCCGTCACCGCGAGCGACTCCGGATCTGCCCCCGAAGCTAAGACGACGAACCACATCGCTTCCGGTGCACCACCTCGAAATGCCTCAGCGATCGCAATGCAGCTGCCACAGTGCGGCGACAGCACCACCGCCATACACCTCAAGCCGGGCTCACCGATCCCCAGTTCGGCCGCGCGGAGCTCTCGTGTCACCTCAAGCTTCATTGGCTTGTCCCCGGATCTGCAGCAAGGTTTCGTGGGTTGCCACTGCCACGACTGCCAGAGTCACGGTGACAATTGCGAGCGCAATGCTCAGCGCTACGATCACTAGCGCCCCCTACTCTGGCCCGCAAGATACTCAGCCGCGGCCTCCGACCGACCACGCGTGATCGGGTATATCCGGGCCTCTTCGAAAGATCGCCTCTGCGCTCGGACCACGCGTGTTGCGCCCGGGATCGCACCCGCCACGACTGCTGCGGCCGCAGTGCAACCGAACGCGATGTTCGAAGACGCAACAGGGAGTAGTGGTTCCACTCCGGCAAGGAACCATACGCCGACGCCCACGAATAGCGGGCCAAAAACAAGCTGATGCCAACCGAGCTGGGTGTCAACTAGACTCCCGAAGCAACCGCAAGAGATCGTCGCTTTCGCCGACCGTGCGGCAAGTCCGAGCACGGCGAAGCCAATCCCAAGCCCGGCGATACCAACCACCGTCCACAGCGACGATGGCGCCACGAGTAGGCCCACACCCACCGCCGCCTCGACGACAACCGCCGCAAGGACAGCCACTCTTGCAGGCACTTGCCGAAGCCCGACCGAGATCAGAGCGTGCCTTGCGCCATCCGGTACGACCGCCTTCTCGACACTCGACACCAGCAGCAGAACGCCCAGAGCAAACGCCACGAGGCTGCCAAGACTAGCTATGTCAAACAAGGGGTGCCCCTCGCCTATGCACTGGCATCGACCAAAGCTGCTATGAGGTCGCCACTGGCCCCGTCCCGCCACACCTCTGCGGTGAAGTAGACACCGTCCCTTAGCTGGCCGCCCTCGACTAAGTCTCGCGCTAGTCGGTCCGTCCGGAAGGCTCCCGCGCTTGTGCGCACCCGACCGTTAGTCGGATCGCCCTGTACTGTTCCCTCCAGGCCGTGGTATAGCGTCTTGAGCTCAACCAGTGCACCATCCGAACCACGGCTGATCGCGAGAACCTCATCGCCGGTCGCGTAGGCAGACATCGTCGGTACCCTACCCTGCGGACCGCGCTCCAGCCGCGTTGCCGGACCTAATGTAAGTTCTATCGTTTGGCCGTCCCGAAGCTTGACAGCTAAACGATCGGTCGCGCCCGCACGAGCCACCGTCCCTACCACGATCCTGTCGTCGGCGACCTGACCCAAGACCGACCGCCCAGCGACCCCTCCCGCTGCCGCTATGCCACCGAGAATGAACGTCCGGCGTCGCATTTACGCCTCCCTCACCTTGCTTGGTCGATACAGCCTAGCGTGGAGCTAGCGACGTGCGCGCCCAGCTCCCGCTCTCGAACGTCACGTCTCTTCCTGTCGCCGTCCGCACCACCACCGGGCCGCCCACCGGAATGACATCGCGGACCGCTCGCCCGTCGACGCGGACCACGTCGGCCCCGGCTGGCGGAACAAGAACGTGGAAGACCTGACCATCACCGCTTGCGAGCGCGAACGTTGCCCCGTCTCGTGCCAGGGCTTGGGCGTCGTCACAGCCGACGGCGCCCGAGGCCTCTAGCCCGACTGGCGCGATATACAGACACCGCTCGGACGCCGTACGCCCCGGACCCTCGAGGACGGCAAGCCCCGAACTCTCGCCCAAGAGTCGCGGTGTCTCCGGCGACAGCGCATCAAACCGCACCACGCCGGACGGTGTTCGAACCTCAGCCGCGTACGAGGCGCTCCGCCTCTCGCTAGCCGTACCCGTTGCGTCTCCAAGTCCGAGGAAGGCCTGGCCATCCCCAGATGCCATCGCAACGGCCAACACCGACCCGCCAACCAATCCCAGCGCGAGGCCAGCAGTCATCGCAGCCTTGGTACGCTTCCACATCAGAGAGACCTCCTTGCAACGGCCTTGACGGCGACGCCCCAGCCACGCCGATCACACGAAGGCGGGCGCGCAGAGCGAGCATTCGTACCCAACGCTAGCGGTGGTAGCCGAGTCGCACGCTAACCTGACCACCCGTTAGCATCTTGTACCGTGTCGTCTTCACGGTTGCACCAGAGAACATCGCAGTGCCTGCCATGAAGTATTTCGTGCTCCCAGTCCCGTCCCACTGCGCAACGCCTGATATGTACATCGTTATCTGCTTCTGGGTGCCAGTCGTCCGGTTCTCGGCAAAGGGCTTGCCGTAACTCCCCGTTCGGGCCGTATCCGTTGGAGGACCCGGGCCAAAAGTAGCTGGCGCGTTCAGTGTCCCATACGACGAGTCGCCATCGCACGAAGACGGCAACCCAGCGCCCGAGAAGTAGCAAGAGGACAGGAGCCCACCCCCGTGAGTCGCCAACGCGACGGTTGCAAAGCCCAAGGCCGCGCCGACGACAACGGTGCAGATAGCCGGGCCCAGGCGTGAGCGGGCACTACGGCGACGAGCGAGACGTTGCTTCACAGTTCCGAACCTCCCATCCAAGAATCGCTTGATCAGCGCCGCAGGACGAGCACCGTTGCGCCGAGCCTATACTTACCGAGCCGTGCGCTTATCTCCCAGCAGCCGCGGGAGGGAAAGCTCATTCCTATCGGACCCACGAAGCCATAGGCCGGGTTGACTCGGGTTGTTGGTACGCGTCCCGAGCCGTTGAGCTTGCGCGCCGAGACCGTCAGTGGCCGTCGAGTAACCGACGGTTCCGCCTCGGGGTCGACGTCTGATCCGAATCCGAGCTTGACGAACAGGACGCGGCGCCCGTTGATGACACGCGGCACCCCAGTGACTCGTCCGTCGAGAGGCAGACCCACGACTAACTGAGAGTCTCCATAGAGTCCCATCGTGTCCGATGTATCTGAGACGTCAGTCCTGTCCGGCTTCGTCACTGAACACGAGCCGCCACTCGCTTTCTCTCGGATGACGCCAGCCCCAGTTGAGCTTCCGGTCGTACACCCCGTGCCCGCGGCGATCGCGAGTGCGAGAGAACCCATGACACTCACCGTAGCGCGCTGTACCGTAAGCATAACCGCGCCCGCTCTCAGCCGGAACCCGTCTAGCAGTTAATCGTCGTGATCCAAGTCTTGGAACAGAGGAACGGACCCTGGAAGCACGTATCAATGTTCCTAGTGCATTCACCGCAGCCACGAAGCTTGGATCCATTCTGGCAGCAATACCAGATGCGCTTGTACCATCCCGAGGGACAGGTGTAGGCGCCCCCGCTCCCAGCGCACTGGTTATTGGGTGGCGGGAAGGCAAGGATGCAACATCCGTCAGGATTGGTCTGCGCGACGGCAGGTGCGGCGGATCGTCCGAGGGCTCCGGCTCCGAGGATCAGTGCAGCGGCCGCTCGACCCAAGCGCCGCACAAAGCTCTGTCGATCAAGCGCTGACTCGACCGACGGAATACTCGCCGTCGAGGACTCCTTGGGCCCGACAAGGTCCGAGCCGGAGTGATCGCTCTCGAGAGGCCCATCGGAATCGTGAGGTTCTCTACGCATGCCTTTCCCCCCAAATCGCCGCTTGGTCCTGGCTGGCGCCGACGGTAGTCTGGGCGCCTACTCGGTGTCAAGTGCGTCGGTCGGCGTAAGCAATGCCGCCGGTTCGGGTATCTCTACCTTCAGCGTGGTTGGTTCGGACAGACTGAGGGTGGCGGGGGTCTAAGGAGGTCCCAGTTGACGCCGCCGGCGTGCTGCCACAGAATCGGCATGATGCGCCCCCGGTTCCACGCAGTCAGAATTGTGTGGTCTGAGCTGTGAGGGTGGTTCGGTGGTCGTGGTCGACCTCGGTGGTGTTCTGCCGCCGAGGTCGCGGTGGAGGCGGCCGTGGTTGTACCCGGCGACCGCCAGCTCCAGATCGAAGCGGGCTGGCCAGGGCCGGCGGCTGGTGAGCTCGGTCTTGATGGCGGCGATCACACTCTCGGCAAGCGCGTTACGAGGGCGGTGCCGGTGCGCCCGCGGCTGGGGCGGATGCCGGCATCGACCGTGCGCTGGGTGTAGGCCCATGAGGTGTGCTGCGACCCGTTGTCGCCGTGGTGGATCAGATCGGGGTCGCGGTCGGGGCGCATCTCGACCGCCATGGCAAGGGCGTCGTCCACGATGGCTTGACGCATGTCCCAGCCGCCACCCGACGATCATTGGGGTGTGCACGTCGATCACCAGTGCCAGATACGCCCAGCCCTGCCAGTGCGGATGAACGTGAAGTCAGTGACCCACAACGCGTGAGGGGGATCGGCATTGAACTGGCGGCGCACCAGTTAGGCGGCCGCGACGGTCGATGATCGCCCGCACGACCAGCGTCTCGTTACCCTCGAGTGCGCGTCCGAGTTCGCGCTCGCCGAACCCCTCCGTTATCCGGCTGGCAACAGGGGTCGAGCACCAGGCCGGCCCCGACGACCTCGGCACAGCGCGGCTCGCCAACGCCAAAGGCCTCGACCGCCGCGGGGTCGATCTCGCTCAGGCGGAGCACGACCTTGACCGCCGCGTTCCATCCCCAGATGCCGAAGGCAGGCGGCTGCTCGCCGCCGGAGACCACCCGATTACTCGCCAAGTACCACGACATCATCGTCGCCCGACTCAAGGCCAACGCGGCTCCCTTGGAGACGATCGATGACCTGGCACAGGACGCGTGAGTGCGCTCCTCACCGAGCTGCGCACCGGACGCCAGCACACCGTGAAGCTGCGGACGATCGTCTACCCGGGCGGCCATGGGTGCGGGCGGGCCGATACTGCGACCGCCGGCAGGTCGTGCTCAGCCAACCGTGCGTCACAGGCAGCTCCAACCGCTTGCGTGTGCGCGGCGTCGTGAGCGACGGGGCCGTTCGTGTGGAGGTTCGTCGAAGCGATGGACGCCTCACCTCCGTTCCCCTCGCAGACAACGGTTGAGCGCGCTCGCACCGCGTGCGCAGCCACCGCGCCAGGTCGTCACGACCCTGCGCGACGGCCCTCTCCTCAATGCCGAGATGCCGCGACGGTGGGCGTGCGTCCGGTGAGTCGGAGTCGGGCGGGCGGCCCGCGCCCGCCTCGGCGGCCGGCACGGCAGGGAGCAGTCCAGGTCGGGGGGTCCCGAGAGACGCCCGCGGCAGCGCTCGCCAAGGGCGACTCGGGAATCACGCCTCAGCCCCGCGGCTTCCGGCCAGCCGCGCTGGGCGGCCCGCACGAGTTCAATCTCGGACTCGTCGATCGCTCCTTTCACCGCGTTCCAGCCGTCGCTGCTCGTCGGTAGGGCACACCGCACACACTTCATAAGCTCCGCGCAGGAAGCCCCGGGAACAAGTGCCTACAGATCGGCTGCTTCAGTTCCCCGGTCTTCTCACTTCTTGCCTGCAATTCCGCGTTTCCAGGCTGAGAGTCGCGGGGCCGCGTTGTCAACCACGGTCGAAGAGTGACCCTCGTCACCCCTGAAGACTGACCCCCCTTGGGGCCCGCGGGGCCGCGACGCTACTAGTGCCGTTCCCGGCAACGTTTGCCTTGTTGCGGGGAGGAAGTAGCGGTCGTTGACGGAAGGCCCTCCGCGACAGCGTTGTCGTCGCGGAGG
>LNFM01025055.1_pt1 | contig 12023 bp, 12 predicted proteins | sample 596031 | NCBI WGS metagenome assembly LNFM01 (sample SAMN04254537, study PRJNA301005) | activated carbon metagenome | isolation source: dual media filters at the Ann Arbor, Michigan drinking water treatment plant | place: USA: Ann Arbor | reverse complement strand
TGATCGACCGCATCCTGGCCGACCACGGCCAGCTCGACGTGCTGGTCAACAATGCCGGCATCTCGGGCTCGGCCGAGCAGGATCTCTATGACACGGCGGCCTGGAACCGGCTGATGGGCATCAATGCGACCGGCGTTTTCCTCGGCATGAAGCACGCCATCGCGGCGATGAAGAAGGCGGGCCGCGGCTCGGTGATCAACCTCTCTTCGGTCTCCGGCATCGTCGGCCAAGGCAACATCCATGTCGGCTACAACGCCTCCAAGGGCGCCGTTCGCCTGATCACCAAGGCGGCCGCCGCCCAACACGGCCGCGACGGCATCCGCATCAACTCGGTGCATCCCGGCCTGATGCCGCCGATGCGCACGTCGGGCCGCACTGCCGACCCCGCGACGCGCGCCAAAACCCTGAAGGGCGTACCGCTCGGCCGCGCCGGCGAGGTCGACGAGGTGGCCTACGCAATCCTGTTCCTGGCGTCGGACGAATCGTCCTACGTCACCGGCGCTGAGCTGGTCGTCGACGGCGGATGGACAGCGGTGTGATGGCGAACGGCGGAACGGTGTGATGGCCGGCGACAGGAAGGCCGCTGCGATCGAGCCCTGGCAGGTGCTCGACACGAAGTACAGCTACCGCGATCGCTGGCTGGCGCTGCGCAGCGACACGGTACGCGTGCCCAACGGTACCATCCTGTCGCCCTACCACACCATCGAGTTCCCCGAATGGATCTGCGCCGTGGCGCTCACCCCTGATCGACACATTGTCTTGATCGAGGAATACCGCCACGGCGTCGGCCGGCTTTCGATCGAGCTGCCGTGCGGCGCCCCCGATCACGACGGCGAGGACCTGCTCACCGCCATGCAGCGCGAGCTTCTCGAGGAGACAGGCTACGCCGCGGATGAGTGGCACGCTCTCGGCTCGTCGACCGCCAACACCGCGCGCCAGAACAATCGCGTGCACACCTTCCTGGCGCTCGACGCACGCCGTATCGCCGACCAGACGCTCGATCCCGGCGAGGTCATCCGCCCGCACGTGATTCCCTGGCGCCAGTTCATCGCCGAGCTGGGCGACGGCCGGCTCGAGATCCCCGGCCTGCACCTCGCCGCCCTCTGGCAGCTCAAGACCTTCGCCCAGGCCACCGGCGATCCGCGGCTGGCGGCGCTGGAGCTGTAGAACGGCAGAGCGTCTCCCTTATAGGCGTTAGCCTTGGCAAGAACCAAGGCGCGGAGGCGCGGCCGGCGGTCATGCGCTGGGAGCGCGCCACTCCTGTGGCGCTCTTCCTGTCGATCATACGTCCCTTGAGCGCCACTGGAGTGGCGCGCTCCCAGCGATGATCACGCCCTGTAGGCGCGCCGCGGCGTGCGACTGGCGGAAGTTGGAGACTATGAAGCCAGAGAGGATAAGAAGAGCGGAGGAGGAATGCCCCGAGCGACAACCCGCCTCTTCCGTTTCGCCGGCATTCGTGCGTAGCTGGAGGTATGGTTCGCAGACACCCCGCATCGGGTTGGCGCGCGGCGGCACTCGCCGTGGCGTTGTTTGCGGTCACCCTCGACTTCCTTCAGCCGCTCGTCCATGCCGCGCTGATGCGCGACGGCGGCGGCGCCCCGTGGGCGGCGATGTGCCTGCCGGGCGCCTCCGCCGAAAGTGATCGCGACGGCGCGACGCCGGTTGCGGGCACGCTGCACGAATGCTGCCTCGGGCTCGCCCACGCGACCCAGGTGAGCGAGCCACCGTCGATCTTCGTCATCGTCGGCCTGCCGGCCGCCTCCGTCGAGCGACCCGTCCTCGCCGAAGAGGCGATGGCGCCGGTCGGCATCCGCGACGGACCCCGTCAACCGCGAGCACCACCCCTCCCCGTCTGACCCATGAACCCGCCGCGCGTGCCCACGCGCGGCATTCGTTTGTCAGTTGGGGAGAGTCTTCATGTTTTCCGTTCGGGCGGCGACGTGCGCCGCTCTGGGGCTACTGGCCCTCGTTCCTGCGCTCGCCGAAGCGCAGCAGCCACCGACTGTCGATCCGCCCGTGCCATCCGCCCCGGCCATCGACCTGCCGCCCATCACCGTGACCGCCGGCCGCGGATCGGCGCTCGACAAGCTCGACGTCAGCACCACGCTGCTGACGCGAGAGCAGATCCAGGCCCTGCCGGAAACCGGTGTCGACCAGATCGTGAACCGGATCCCGGGCGTCTGGCTGCCCAACATCCCGACCGGGCAGCTCCATCCGACGGCCCAGCCGGTCAACATTCGCGGCTTCGGCACCAGCACGACCATCAACACACTGGTCATGGTCGACGGCGTGCCGATCAACGATCCCTATTTCCGCACCATAAACTGGAGCACCATCCCGAAGAACTCGGTCGAGCGCATAGAGGTCATTCGCGGCGGCGGCGCCACCAGCCTGTGGGGCAACATGGCGATGGGCGGCGTGATCAACATTGTCACCCGCGAGCCGACCAAGACCGGCGTCGCCGCGGACACGAGCTATGGCAGCTACAACACCGCCACCGCGGAGGTCGCCGGCAGCTATGTCGTCAACGACAAGGTCAAGGTCGGGGCGAGCTACAACCATGCCCAGAGCTCGGGCTACAACCTCACGCCCGCGCAATACCGGAACGCCAACCTGGTGCCGACCGCCTCCAAGGCCGACAACATCGCCGCCAGCGTCTTCCTCGCGCCGACCGACAAGCTGAAAGTCTTCGCCAAGGCCTACTGGAACCAGACCTACGAGGATGGGCTGGTCTGGACGTTCGCCCACAACAACTGGTCGACCTACCGCCTGCTGGCGGGCGGCAGCTACCAGATCGACGACAAATCCTCGATCAACTTCAGCGGCTGGCTGAGCGGCGGCTCGTTCGGCACCATCAACGTGGGCAGCGGCAGCTACACGCTGAACAACACCGGCGCCCTCAACCAGTTCGTCAGCCAGATCGAGGCCGCCCCCAATGCCGACCAGGGCGGCTCGATCTTCTACGAAGCGAGCTTCGGCCCCTTGCGCGACGTCAAGATCGGCGTCGATACCCGCCGCACGCTGATCACCGACTACAACAACCTCTATGCCGGCGTGAGCGCAAACCCGACGACCTTCGTGGTCAACGGCGAGCATCGGTTTCAGGGCGTGTTCGGGCAGGGCACTTACCGCTTCGGCGGGCTGCCGCTCGACGTCACCGTCGGCGTGCGCGGCGACTTCTGGCAGGCGATGAACGCCAGCGTCCTGACCACGAACTCCCGCACCCTCAACGTGGTGCCCAATGCCAGCGCCTCGAGCTTCGATCCGCGGGTCGGCCTGAAGCTCTACGCCACCGACGAGCTGACCTTGCGCGGCGCGATCTACCGCAACTTCTCCGCCCCGGGCATGAATCAGATGTACCGGGTCTTCGCCGCCGGCACCGGCTACACGACGATCAACCCCAACCTGCAGCCGATGACGAACTTCGGCCAGGAGGTCGGCTTCGACTTCGAGTGGAAGGGATTCACCCTGTCGGGCACCTGGTTCAACAACAACCTCGAAAACTTCATCGACCTCGTGACGGTGTGCAACACCAACCCGCTCTGCGCCGCGCCGTTCGTCTCGGCGGCGGGGCTCAGCCCCGCCTTCACGACGGTCCGCCAGTACCAGAACATCGGCAACGCCAGGTTCCAGGGAATCGAGCTGATCGCCACGTGGCAGCCGCTCGAGCAGCTCCGGGTCATGGGAAGCTTCACCAGCACGAACGCCTACCTCACCAGCTCGATCAATCCGACGCTGGTGCGGACCGGCGTCCAGCTCGGCCAGGTGCCGACCTACATGTTCACGGCCGGGGTCGAATGGCGGCCGATCGAGACCCTCGTCCTGACGGCGTCCCTGAAGGCGTTTCCGCCCTACTGGAACGACACCGGCCATACGACCTTGAACGACGGCGCCACCCTGATCGACCTCGGCGTGCGCTGGTCGCCCGCCAAGGACGTCGACATCTACGGCAGCATCCAGAACTTGACGAACGTCCAATACCTGGCGCAGGGCTACACGCTGACGTCGTTCGAAGGCTCGACCGTCAACGCCTCCGCCATCCCGCAGCTCGGCATGCCGCTGACGGCGATCGCCGGCTTGAGAGTGAAGTTCTGATGCGCCTCCTGATCGCCCTCACCACGCTCGTCCTGTCCGTCTCCGCCGCTGTCGCCCAGCACCATTCGCACGGCAAGCCGGGCAGCACGCCCGAGGCCTTCACGGCCGCGCCGGCGTTCGCACCGGACGGCACGCTGTGGCTGGCGCGGCCGATGGTCGACCGCATCGTCGTGCTGCGCTCGACCGACCTCGGCAAGAGCTTCTCGGCGCCCGTGACGGTGACGCCCGAGCCGATGAACCTCGACTGGGGACCCGATGCGCGCGCGCGCATCACGGTCGATCCGTGGGGTGACCTGATCGTCACCTTCGGCATCTTCCAGGACAAGAACTTCAACGGCCGCGCCTTCTTCGCCCGCTCCGGCGACGGCGGCGCCTCCTTCACCAGGCCCCGCCCGATCACGGCGAATGCAACCAGCCAGCGCTTCGAGATCGCCGGCGTCGATCCGGCCGGTCGGGTGTTCGCGACCTGGCTCGACAAGCGCAACGTCGCCAAGGCGCGCGCCGCCGGCAAGGCTTATGCCGGCGCCGCCCTCGCCTTTGCCTGGGAGGACGGCGAGGCGGGCTTTGGCGACACGTCGATCGCGCTCGACAACACCTGCGAATGCTGCCGTCTCGGTCTGGCCTTTGCCGGCGCCGGCCGGCCGGCGGTGGTGTTCCGCAACATCTTCCCCGGGTCCGTGCGCGACCATGGCGTCATCACCTTCCACGATCCGCGCACGCCGGGTCCGGTTCGCCGCGTCAGCGTCGACGACTGGAAGATCGAGGCGTGCCCGCATCACGGGCCCAGCATCGCCGTCGCGGCCGACGGCTCGTACCATGTCGCGTGGTTCACCGACGGCGCGCGACGCAAGGGCCTGTTTTACGCCCGCGCGGAGTCGGCCGACTCGCCGTTCACGGCGCCACGGGCGCTGTCGCGACCGGACCGCCAGCCGGCACGGCCTTACCTGCTGGCGCACGGCCCCGACCTGCACCTCGTGTGGAAGGAGTTCGACGGCGACAAGGTCGCCGTGCGCTGGCAGGTGAGCCATGACAGCGGGCGTCACTGGAGCGATCCTCGCACCGTCGCCGAGACGGCGGACGCCTCCGACCATCCGCTGCTCGTGGCGGACAAGCAGCGCGCCTACCTCTCGTGGCTCACCAAGGCCGAGGGCTATCGCCTGATCCCGCTCGGGGACCAGCCGTGAGGGCGACAGCCTTCCTCGCCGTGGTGCTGAGCCTGACGTCGTTCGCGGCGACGGCAGCCGATCCGCTGCCCTTCGGGCGCGGCAGCTGGGCGAAGCTCAGCCAAGCGCACGCCGGCCGGCCGACCGTGATCCACTTGTGGGGCCTGACATGTGCGCCGTGCCTGGTCGAGCTTCCGCATTGGGGCAAGCTCGCGGCCGAGCGGCCCGATCTCGCACTCGTGCTGGTCGCCGCCGATCCCGTGCCGCAGGATCCGAAGCGCCTTGCCGACGTGCTGACGCGTGCCGGGCTCGGCAAGGCCGAGAGCTGGAGCTTCACCGACCGGTTCTACGAACGCCTGCGCTACGAGATCGATCCGGCGTGGGCCGGCGAGTTGCCGCGCACCGTTATGATCGCCGGCGTCGCGGATATCGCCCGGGTTCGCGCCTGGCTCGACACCCAACGCTCTTCCCGTCCCTGAGGTCTTCCCATGTCGATTTTTCGCACCGTACTGGCCGGCGTCCTGGCTCTGCTCGCCGTCAGCGCCGAGGCCGCCGACTACAGGCTTGGCGCCATCGAGATCAAGCAGCCGTGGACGCGGGCAACACCGCCCACGGCGCCGTCGGGCGGCGGCTACCTCGTCCTCGTCAACACCGGCACGACTCCCGATCGCCTGATTGCCGCCACCAGCGCCAGCGCCGGCAAGGTCGAGCTGCACGAGATGACGATGGAGGGCAACATCATGCGCATGCGCGAGCTGCCGAAGGGCATCGAGCTCCCACCCGGCGCCACGGTGACGCTGAAGCCGGGTGGCCTGCACCTGATGTTCATGGGGCTGAAGGCACCGTTCGCGCGGGACACCAAGGTGCCGGCGACGCTGGTGTTCGAGAAGGCCGGCAGCATTGCTGTCGAGCTCACCGTCGAGGCGATGGGCACGACTGCTCCACCACAGCACGGGCGGTGATAGACTCAGGCCTCTTGTCTTGCGGAGCGCGAGGGTCCCGCTCGCTCATGAAGCGGAGCGAGCGGGACCCTTTGGCAAGCTCAGGGCAGGCTGCGCGGGATCCGCAGGAGCATGATCCCGACAATCACACCGCCACGCGCGCCGGATGCAGCGCCAGTCCAGGGACCTCGACCTTCGTGCGGAACACGCTGCCGCAATTCTCCGACGGGCCGCCGCGCGATCCGGTGACGACATAGAGATCGTGAAGGTCATCGCCGCCGAAGCACAGGCTGGTGACCATCGGCAAGGGCACCGGCACGTCGCGCCGATGCGTGCCGTCCGGGTTGAACACGACGACCCGGCCGCCATGGGCGTCGGCCACCCACACCGAGCCGTCGCTCGCCACCTTCAGGCCGTCGGGGACGCCGCCGGCGGCGAGCGTGGCGAAGGTCCGCCACGGGCCGACGCTGCCGTCCGGCTTCGCGTCGTAGACGCGCACCAGGCCCGAGCGTGCATCGCAATGGTAGAGGAGCTTGCCGTCGGCCGAGAATCCGAGGCCGTTGGTCAGCATGACGCCATCCGACACCGTGCGCATGCTGCGGTCGAGATCGATCACGTGCAGGTGGCCGGGCTTGGGCGGATCGCCGCCAAACACGCGGAAGGCGAGCGAGCCGACGTAGACGCGGCCCGTCTGGTCCGTCGTGAGATCGTTGAAGCCGGTGGCGCCCGGGATGGCGTCCTGAGCGAGGAGCTGGTGCGTGGTGCCGTCGGCGCGGCCGACGACGGCGATGTCGCGCCCACCGACGACCAGGCCACCCGCCGCGTGCAGCGCCATGCCGCCGATGCCGCGCCGCTTGGGCACCGCCACCGATACCTGGTCGGCCCGGTCGAGCAGGAACACGCCGCCATTCAGGACATCGCTGAAATAGAGACCGCGGGACGGATCCCATACCGGCCCCTCGATGAGACCGTAGCCGGTGGCAAGTCGCTGCATGCACCCCTCCGCTGAACGCTTGTGGTCGACCGCCGTTCTGGATCACGGGTCGGCGAAGGGGAAGCCTTATCGGCCGTGCCATATCGAGGTGCGAGGCTGGCCGCCTCTGCCGGACCGCGAGCGTCCCGCTTGCTCATGAATCTGAGCGAGCGAGACGCTAGCGATCCGGAAGACTCATGACACCTCCGATCAGAGCGCCTGCAACAGGGCCCAGGCGATCATGGCCATGCCGATCACCGAGACGAACCAGGCGACGGTGCGCAGCCAGGGAATGCCGGCCACATAGATGATCGCGTAGGCAAGCCGCGCCCAGAAGAAGATCATGGCGCCCATCGCCGTCGTCGCATTGGCCTTGCCGGCGGCGGCGGCAATCAGCACCAGGGCGGCAAACAGCACCAGGTTCTCGATCATGTTGAGATGCGCCCGCTTGGCGCGGCCGGCCCACCCCGTGACGGCGGGAATGCTGTCGCGATTGCCGGCAAGCGTGTTCAAGCCGACCTGGCTGTTGGCGCCGGAAGCGGCGATCAGCACCTGGACGAAGCACAGGATCGTGGAGAACAAGAGATACTTGAGATCCGGAGTCATCGGTGCCCCCTCGCTGTTTTTTTACTTGGTCCCGAAGAGGCGGTCTCCCGCGTCTCCCAGGCCGGGGACAATATACCCGTGATCGTTGAGCTCCGCATCGACCGCCGCCGTGAAGACCGGCACGTCGGGGTGAACCTCGGCGAAGGCGTTGGCACCCTGCACCGAGCCCAGCACGCAGATGAACTTGATCCGCCGGGCACCCGATTCCTTCAGCCGATCGACCGCGGCGATCGCGGAGTGGGCGGTCGCCAGCATGGGGTCGCAGACGATGACGTCGCGGTCGGAAATATCCTGCGGGATCTTGAAGTAGTACTCGACCGCCTGCAGCGTACGCGGATCGCGATACAGCCCGACATGGCCCACGCGGGCGAGCGGCACGAGATCGATGATGCCTTCCGCCAGGCCCAGCCCGGCGCGCAGGATCGGCACGACCACGAGCTTCTTGCCGTCGAGCAGCGGCGCCTTCATTGCCGCGATCGGCGTCTCGATGCCGGTCTCGACCAGCGGCAGGTCGCGCGTGGCGTCGTAGCCCAGCAGGAGGCCGATCTCGCGCAGCAGACGGCGGAAGTTGGTGCTCGAGGTCTGGCGGTCGCGCATCTTGGTGAGCTTGTGCTGCACCAGCGGATGGCTGACGACATGGACCGACTTCGGCAAGGACATTCAGCTCTCCCCAAAAAACCTTGTCATCCCGAGTCCGACGCTTGGCGTCGCAAGCGTCGTAATCGAGGGACCTTTGCTCATAGCATCGGCTTCAAAGGTCCCTCGCGACGCTCGGGATGACAACAGTGCTCTCTCAAAAGACCGTGCCGTCGCTGGCGACGGCAATCGGCGGCCCGCCGCCCTGGCGCCGTTCGGCGGCTAGCGCGCGTCCGGCGAACCAGGTGCCCGCTTCCAGGACCTTTACCAGCGGCAGGCGCGCAGCATCGAGACCGAGATGGCCGCGCACGTGCCCGGCGATGCGATCCAGCAGCGCCACCGTCAGCGCGCGCCATTCGACGATCGGCTCGTCGCCGGGCGCGAAGGTCTGCTGCAGCAGCGCTGCCTGCTTCGGCCAAAGCGCCCCGGCATCGACCAGCAACCCGCCATTGCGGTACTCGGGCAGGCCGGTGAGGCGATCCAGCTCGACGACCTTGAGGCCGGCGCCTTCCAGAGGCTCGACCAGCGAGTAGGACAGCCACTGCGACAGCTTGTGGAACGGCACCAGCCCAAGTGCCGGATGCGGCCAGACATCGCCCATCGGCCGCGGCCAGATTGGCGAGAGCCTGTCGAGCACCGCTGCGAGGATCGATTCGGCCTTTACGTCGCCAGCGGTCGCGAGGATGTCGAACAAGGCGCCGGGCCTCGCCAGGCCCGTGCCGCCGAGCTTGCGCAGCAACTCGGCGCGCCCCTCGAGGCCGGTCAGGGGGTTGTGCGCCCGCACCTGGAAGCCGAGCGCGATGTCGGCTGGCGTCAGGCTGGCGAGGCGCTCGGCATCGACGCGCAGTGGATCGTTGCGATCGCGGCTGAAGGCGCCGGCAGCGAACATGTGAAAGCTCGCCACGCCGAGCCCCTCCGAGCGGGCGAAAGTCTCCCCGCTGCCGGGCTCGCGATAGGACCAGCCCGGTCCGGCGCCCGCGTCGAGCAGCACCGAGACGACGGCGAGATCGATGCGCCGCCGCGCGACCTCCTCGCGTGGCAACCCGGCCAATCGCGGCGCCAGCTCGGCCCAGCGGTCACGGCCGCCGGCCTCGAAATGGCGCCAGCGCGAATGGAACGGGATCGCTGCCGGGTCGGGAAAGCGCCGGCGCGCGACCGCAAGGGTCGCCTGCACCGCCGCTTCGAGCCCGTTGGGATCGACCGCGAACCAGGCGGAGCGGCCATCTTCGACATATTTCAGCATGGCTTCGGCACGCTCGCGGATCGCCACGGGCGTGCGCAGATACGTCGGAGAGTCACTCATGTCGGAGGGCGCGCCACTCCCGTGGCGTGTCATGGTCAGGACGTGGGCTGCTCGCCCTGTGCTTGTCGAAGAGTCCCGCCCGCCTCATGAGCGGGGCATTTGCATAGGGAAAAGCTACGTCATCCCGACCGGAGCCGCGCGTAGCGTGGCGTAGTGGAGGGACCTTTCTTGCCGCGGCTTCAGCAAGAAAGGTCCCTCGACTGCGCCCCCCTTCAGGCGGCTGCGCTCGGGATGACGGAACTTTTTTGCCATATGCGAACGCCCTGGCCTCATGAGCGGGCCAGAGGCCCGCGTTCCGGAAGACCATGACGCGCCACGTCAGTGGCACGCCCCCGGCACTACTCATCGAGGCCGCGCCCCTTGGCCTTGGCCAGGTCCGCCGGTGCCGGCTTGCTCGGCGTGAAATAGCCGGCGGCCTTCTTGGCATCCATCTCGACCTGGGCATCGGCCGGGATCAGCTCGTCGGGAATCGGCACCTGCTCGACGACGCCGATGCCCTGCTCGCGCAAGGCGTCCGACTTCATGTTGCTCATCGAGGCGAAGCGGTCGATGCGGGCGATGCCCAGCCAATGGAACAGGTCCGGCATCAACTCCTGGAAGCGCATGTCCTGGACGCCGGCCACGCATTCGGTACGATTGAAGTACTGCGCCGCCGAATCGCCGCCGGGCTGGCGCTTGCGCGCGTTGTAGACCAGGAACTTGGTCACCTCACCCAGCGCCCGCCCTTCCTTGCGATTGTAGATGACGACGCCGACTCCGCCTCGATGCCGTGCGCCAGGTAGGGCCGGCAGGTGCAGATGTCGGAGCCGAACACGTCGGAGCCGTTGCACTCGTCGTGGAGGCGGCAGGCGATCCTCGTCTCGGGCTTGCCCAACTGCTGCACGTCGCCGAAGAAGTAGATCGTGGCGCCCCCGATCGGCGGCAGGAACAGCTCGAGGTCGGGCCGCGTCACCAGCTCGGTGTACATGCCGCCGGTATGCTCGAAGAGCGTGCGGCGCAGATCGCTTTCCTTGACGCCGAAACGCTCGGCGATGCCGGGCAGCCACCACACCGGCTCGATCGCCGCCTTGGTCACGCGAACATCGCCGTTCGGCATCAGCAGGTCGTTGTCGGGCCGCAGGCGGCCGGCCGCGATCGCGTCCCTGATCTCGGGCATCTGGACGTGTGCCTTGGTGACGGCGATGGTCGGCCGGATATCCCAGCCGGCGGCGAGCTTGTCGGCGAAGACCTCGGCCACCATGTGGCCCCACGGATCGAGCGACACGATCTTCCTGGGATCGAACCAGCTCTCGAACGGCCCGATCGGCTCGGCGGGAGCCGTGTTCGTGAAATCGGGGCGATGGCTGGCCTTCAGCTCATGGGCCGCAATGGCGAGCGCCCGATAGATGCCATAGCTGCCGGAATGGACCCCGATGGCATTGCGCCGGGCCGGATCGGCCACCGTGCCGACGACAGGGCCCCGCACCTGGGGGTCTCGCGCGCCCCAGACCACTGCAGGGGCCGCTTGGCCGCCCTGCGCCGGGTGGGTGTTCAGTCTGATGTGGGCCATATGCTTTCCGAGTGCCAAACGCCGGGAAAGCGAGGCATCTTAAGGTCTGAGGGTTAAGAAGGAAAGACGCCCGCAGGGCCCAGGAGAGCAATGCCGCACATTGACAGAGATCAAGCCGGACCATTCTTGGCGCCACACTGGCTGGCGCTTATTGTCGCACTAGGCGCAACCATCCTGCCCCTCTCGTTGTCGGGGCAGCCCTCGAGCCTGCCGCCGATGACGACGATCACCTTCGCCCCCGGATCGTCGACCGCGACGGTGAGCGGCCAGGTGCAGCCGGGCGGTCGCACGCTCTACTACGTGGCGGCACAGGCCGGACAGACCATGACGGTCTCGCTGAATCCTGCGGCAGGCCTCGCTTTTCAGGTTTATCGGCCGGATACGACCATCGCCCGCGCAGCCGACGGACGCCCTCTCATCACCGGCCGGACCCTGCCCGATGCCGGTTCGGGGGACAATGCACAGGCCTGGATGGGCGCCATCCCGGCCGCCGGCGACTACCTGATAGCGGTCGGCACGACTGGGGCAGCCGGCGCCCTGTTCAGCCTTACCGTTACGCTGCAGTAGATATGCATTTTCGTATCCTCTTGCCTCCTGCGTGCAACTACAGCATAAGTACTACCGTCAGCTCGATGGACAGGAAAAGGTACGTCTTGGGGCTTATCTAGTGTCTAATTGCGTAAATTAACGATAGTATTTCTGAGCTGCGCCCCTTTGACCTCGCGCTTGCGCCAGACGAAGGGAGCGGCGTGCTCAT
>LNFM01015142.1_pt1 | contig 12023 bp, 12 predicted proteins | sample 596031 | NCBI WGS metagenome assembly LNFM01 (sample SAMN04254537, study PRJNA301005) | activated carbon metagenome | isolation source: dual media filters at the Ann Arbor, Michigan drinking water treatment plant | place: USA: Ann Arbor | reverse complement strand
GGCCGAGCGCGATCTTGGTGGCGCCCAGCTCGGTGGCGACGCGGTACAGAATGCCGCGCCGCAGCCGCGAGCACAGCGAGCACATCGTCTTGCCCGGCTCGATCACGCGGGTGACGGTCGAGTAGGTGTCCCGGGTCTCGATGTGGAACGACACGCCGCGTTCGGTCAGGTACGCGGGCAGCACCTGCGCCGGAAAGCCCGGCTGCTTCTGGTCGAGGTTGACGGCGACGATGTCGAACTCGATCGGCGCGCGCTCGCGCAACGTGAGCAGCAGGTCGAGCAAGCCGTGGCTGTCCTTGCCGCCCGACAGGCACACCATCACCTTGTCGCCGGGCTCGATCATGTTGAAGTCGCCGATCGCCTGCCCGGTCAGCCGCAGCAGCCGCTTGTGCAGCTTGTTGGCTTCGAGCGCGGCCTTGCCGGCGGCGCGCGCGCCCGACAGTTCGTGCGGAGCGTTCATGCCGGCGCCGTCCGTGGGTTGTGGCGATAGAGCTCGATGCCGACCGCCTCGGCGTCATCGAACGCGTTGGGCTTTTCGATGTGCAAGCGAACCGCGGTCACGTGCGGCAGCAGGCACAGTTCGCTGACGGCGCGCTCGGTGAGTGTTTCGAGCAGGTTGGTGTGGCCGCTGGTCAGGCAGCGCACCAGCGTCTCGCGCACCAGCCGGTAATCGAGCACCTCGCCGATGCGGTCGTGCGCCGGACCGTCCTGCAGCACCCAGACATCGGCATTGCACAGCAGCGGCTGCGTGAGCCGAGTCTCGTGCGGCAGGATGCCGATCGAGGCGTGCACCTTCAGGCGCCGCAGGATGATGCGCAGCGCGCGTGGATCGATCAGTTGCGCCTGGGCGGTGGTGGGGTTCATGGGGTCGGGAAAAGGGGTTCGGCGCGACGTCGGTCGACGGTCGGTCAGAGGAAGCTGAAGTCCCGCTGCAGCGGCACCAGATGCTGACCGCCGTCGACCAGCAGCGTGGTGCCGGTGACGGCATCGGCGCGCGCGATGTAGACCACGGCAGCGGCGATATCGGCGGCGGTGCTGGAGCGGCCAAGCGGTGCCATGCGGTGGCTGCGCTCGAACGCCGCCTGGTCCTGCAGGTGCGAGGGCAGCGTGATGCCGGGGGCAATGCCGACCACCCGCACGCGCGGCGCCAGCGCCTGCGCCAGCAGCGTGGTGGCCTCCTTCAGCGCGCTCTTGGACAGCGTGTAGCTGAGGAAGTCGGGATTCGGATTCCACAGCTTCTGGTCGAGCAGGTTGATCACCACGCCGCGCTGATTCTTGGGTAGCGCGGCGTGCAGCGCCTGCGCCAGCAACAGCGGTGCCGCGCAGTTGATCTTCATGTGCGCGAGCAGCGCGGCGGTGGTGAAGTCGGCGGCGCTGTCGTGCTCGAACACGGCAGCGTTGTTGACGAGGCAGGTGATCGGCCCGAGCGCCTGCGTGCAGCGCGCGAACAGGCGCCGCGTGGCGGCCTCGCTGGACAGATCGGCCTTGACCGCGACCGCGCGCCGGCCAAGCGCACGGACGAGCCTCACCGTGTCGGCGGCGTCAGCGCGCGCGCTGCCGTAGTGGACGGCGATGTCCCAGCCATCGGCGGCCAGGGCGAGCGCGATCTCGCGTCCGAGCCGACGCGCGCCGCCAGTCACCAGCGCGGCGCGGGCAGGAGCAGATCGCTGAGTCAGGGTGCGAGAGACCATCGGGAAGGCGCAGTGCAGGAGGTTCGAGCCACTCAGGTGAACCGATAACGTGAGCCGACGACATGAGCCGCAAACGCAGCGCTCCCGCCGGCAGGTGACGCGCAGTCTAGCCGCCGCCTGCAGGCGCAGCAGGCGAGCGCAGTCCGTGTCGCATCGGCGGACACGATGCGTCGGCCGAACAGACCCACTCGTCGCCAGACCCATGCAGCGGGTCTCGGCGTGGGTCTCGGCGTGATCTCAATAGCGTGAGGTTGACAGGTAGCATCGGCCGATCATGACCGTGGCCGCCTTCCATCGCCCTACCCTGCCCACGCCCACGCCGCAGGCGCTGGCACACAGCGAGCGGCTGCAGGCCCTGATCGCCGGCGAGATTGCTGCCGCTGGCGGCTGGCTGCCATTCGATCACTACATGCAGCTGGCGCTGTACGCGCCTGGCCTCGGGTACTACACCGCGGGCGCGCACAAGCTCGGCGATGCCGCTACTGGCGGCGACTTCGTCACCGCGCCGGAGATCTCGCCGCTGTTCGGCCAGGCGCTGGCGGCGCAGGTGGCGCAGGTGCTGGCGCAGACGCGCCCCTGCATCCTCGAGTTCGGCGCCGGCAGTGGCCTGTTGGCGCGCGACCTGCTCGGCGCCCTGGCGCAGCGCGGCGTCACCCCGTCGCAGTACGCGATCGTCGAAGTGTCGGCCGACCTGCGCGAGCGGCAGCGCGCCTGCCTGGCGGCGTATCCGCAGGTGATGTGGCTCGACGCGCCGCCCCATGGGTTCGAGGGCGTGGTGATCGCCAACGAGGTGCTCGACGTGATGCCGGTGCGACTGTTCGTGCGCACCGCCGATGGCGTGAACGAGCGCGGTGTGGTTCTGCGCGATGGCGCGCTCGCCTTCGCCGATCGACCAGCCGACGACTCACTGATCGCCGCGGTGGCCAGCATCGAGACCGACGTGGGCGCGCTGCCGGCCGGCTACGGCTCCGAAGTCAGCCCGGTGGTCGAGGCCGGCTCGCGCACGGCGTGGCGCTGCTGATCGACTACGGTTTTCCGCGGCGCGAGTACTACCACCCGCAGCGCCTGATGGGCACGCTGATGTGCCACTTTCGCCATCACGCGCACGCCGAGCCGTTGTGGCTCCCCGGCCTGAACGACATCACCGCCCACGTCGACTTCAGCCCGGTGGCCGAGGCGGCGCATCGCGCCGGGCTCGACGTGCTGGGCTACACCACGCAAGCGCACTTCCTGATCAACTGCGGCCTGCTCGACCTGGTGCAAAGCGAGCACACGCCGCAGCGCGCCGGTCAGGCGCAGCGGCTGGTGTCAGAAGCGGAAATGGGTGAGCTGTTCAAGGTGCTTGCCGTCGGCCGCGGCGTCGACGTGCCGCTGCTGGGGTTCAGCGCGGGCGATCGGCTGGGGCGCTTGTGAGTCGCCCGGCGCCACGGGTTACTGCCGTGCCACTCGTGCTTGCACCGCACGCGGCACGCTAAGCTCGACCGATGCGATTCCTCGTCACGCTGTTCATCGCCCTCATCATTTTGTCGGCACTGCAACCCTGGCTCAGCAAGCTCGGGGTGGGCCGCATGCCGGGCGACCTGCGCTTTCGCATCGGCAAGCGTGAGTTCCTGTTGCCGTTCACCAGCACGCTGGTGCTGACGATGCTGATGTTCCTGATCGCCAAGCTGATCTGAGCGCCGCCGCGGGTCAGGGCGCGTCGTCGCCGACCGAGTCGTCGCGCCGCGCCTGGGCCTGGGCGGCGAGCGCATCGAGCCGATGCACGAAGCTTGCGCTATCCACCGGCGGTGCCAGGCGCAACGACGGACCATGGAGCGTCAGTACCAAGATGGCCCGACGCGGCGACGGTCTGATCAAGCTGGTATCCGAGCCGCGCCCTGAAGCCGATGACCATGAAGGCGAAGCCCGCCGCCATCCGTGCGTGCGGTTCGCGGCAGGGTCAGCGGGGTGAAGTAGACAGACACCGCCCCGTGCAAGGCGCCGCTTGCGGTCAGCGCCGAGGCGCGAGTGCGGCGACCGCAGCGGCCGCCTCCGCCGAGGTCAGTACCGGCGTCACCTCGAAGTCCACCAGATCGCTCCAGCGCGCAATCCACGCATCGAGCAGCGCGCGGCCGGGCTCACCGTCCGGTGCGCGCATCACCTGGTAGCAGGTGGTGAGGTCCTGCGTCACCCAGCTGGTCACGTACTCGAGCCCGTCGGGCGCGAGCCGCCCATGCGCGGCGAAGCGCGCGTACACCGGCTGCGGGTCGCCGTCGCGAAAGCGTTCGATCACGAGATAGAGCATCGGGCGTCTGCGGTTCAGACCGCCGGTTCGGTCGCCAGCGCGGCGCGCACTGCCACCACGCGCGCCTGATGCACCGCCTGCGCGATGCGCTCGCCATTCTTCTCGCCGGCCAGGCGCGCCACCACCGCGCCCGCATCGACCGCCTGCGCCGCGGCCAGTGCGCGCCTGAGCCGCGCGCGCTGCGGATACGGCCGGTCCTGCAGGCCGGCGCGGCCGCGGTGGTCGGCTTCACAGGCGTCGAGCACGTGGTCGAGGAGCGTCGGGCGGCGCAGCGCGTCGCAGCGTTCCAGCAAGCGCATCAGCGCGGCAGCGTCGACCTCCAGGCAGCGATGGATGTTGCCGTGCTCGCGCGCCGCCAGCAGCGCGGCGTCACGGCTGTCGGCCGGCACGCGCAGCCGCTCGCACACCTGGCGCGCGAGATCGACGCTGCGCATCTCATGACCGATGTGCTGCGGCAGCACCTGCGCCGGCGTGGTGCCCTTGCCAAGATCGTGCAGCAGCGCCGCCCAGCGCGCCGGCAGCGGCGCGGCGATGGCGGCGGCCATGTCGATCACCATCAGCATGTGCACGCCGGTGTCCACTTCCGGGTGGTAGTCGGCGCGCTGCGGCACACCCCACAGCGCATCGAGCTCGGGCAGGATCCTGGCCAGCGCGCCGCAGTCGCGCAGCACCTCGATCATGCGCGCCGGCCGCGTCTCCATCAGCCCGCGCGAGAGCTCCTGCCACACGCGCTCGGGCACCAGCGCATCGACCTCGCCGGCCTGCACCATCTGCCGCATCAGCGCGTATGTCTCATCTGCCACGGTGAAGTCGGCAAAGCGCGCGGCAAAGCGCGCCAGCCGCAGGATGCGCACCGGGTCCTCGGCGAACGCGGGACCGACATGGCGCAGCACGCGCGCGGCCAGATCGCGCTGGCCGTTGAATGGGTCGACGATCTGGCCGTCCGCATCGCGCGCCATCGCGTTGATGGTGAGGTCGCGCCGCGCCAGGTCTTCTTCCAGCGTCACGTCGGGGGCGGCGTGAAAGGCAAAGCCGTGGTAACCGGGCGCGGTCTTGCGCTCGGTGCGGGCCAGCGCGTATTCCTCGTGCGTCCGTGGATGCAGGAAGACGGGGAAGTCCTTGCCCACCGGCCTGTAGCCGGCATCCAGCATCGCCTGCGGCGTGGCGCCCACCACCACCCAGTCGCGGTCATGCACCGGCCGGCCGAGCAACGCATCGCGCACGCAGCCGCCTACTTCATAAACCTTCACATCGGCTCCCGGCGCTGACTGCTGCGGCCGTCTGCGGCCTAGAACTTGATCACTTCGGTCTCGCGCCGCCCGTCGGCGATCCACGCCTGCATCGGCGCCAGGTCGGTCACGTTCTGCGCGTAGTGCGCCAGCGCCGGTGGCAGCAGCACGCCGTAGGTCGCAAAGCGCGTCACCACCGGCGCGAAGAAAGCATCGGCGATCGAGAACGAACCGAACAGGAACGGCCCGCCGCAGTCGGCCAGCGCGCTGTCCCACAGTGCGCGGATGCGCGCGATGTCGGCCGCCACGTCGGGCAGGCGCTGCCGCTCGGCGCCGACTGCCGACAGATCGGCGCGGATGTCCATCGACAGGTGCGTGCGCAATGCGCCGAAGCCCGCGTGCATCTCGGCGCAGTAGGCCCGGGCACGCGCGCGCGCGGTCGGCTCGACCGGCCACATCGCCCCCTGCGCATACTGCTCGTTCACGTACTCGCAGATCGCCAGCGAGTCCCACACCGCGAGGTCGCCGCGTGCGTGGTCGATCAGGCAGGGCACCTTGCCGCTCGGCGAGTAGCGCAGGATCGTGTCCTTGCTGCCCTCGGCGTATAGCGACACGCGTAGTTCCTCGAACGCGATGCCGGCCGTCTGCAGCGCCAGCCAGGGGCGCAGCGACCAGCTCGAGTAGTTCTTGTTGCCGATCACCAGCGTCAGCATGGACGGGCCTCCAGGGGGTCAGCGGCGCGCGTGCGCGCGAAAGCCGCCAAAACGCGTGCGCGGATGCATGCCGGCCAGGTACAGCGACGCCTCGGGCTCCAGCGGCGTGTGCGCGATGCCGAGTTCGGGCGCCGGCGTGAACGGCTGCACGCTGGCCACGTTGTCGCGCTTCATCGAGTCGAGGTTGTCGCGCGACAGCAGCGGCTCGCCGGGCGCCAGTTCCATCAGCCGCGCCTGCACGCGCGCCACGCCGTCGGGCAGGCCGATCACCGGTCGACGATGACCGGCCGCAGTGGCGGCAAACTGCACCAGCTCGCGCAGCGTGTAGATACGCGGGCCGGCCAGCTCGTAGGCCTGGCCGAACGTGGCTGGGTTGTCGAGCGCGTTGACGAAGGCGTGTGCCACGTCTTCGACCCACACCGGCTGGAAGCGCACGTCGGCGCCGGCCAGCGGGATCACCGGCGCAAATCGGGCCAGCGACGCAAAGGTGTTGAGGAAACGGTCCTCGGCGCCAAACACCACCGAAGGCTGCAGGATGGTCCAGTTCAAATCGCAGTCACGCACCACGCGCTCGGCCGCGCCCTTGCTGCGCTGGTACATCGACGGACCCTGCGCATCGGCACCCAGCGCGCTCATGTGCAGGTAGCGGCGTACCTTGTGCTGCTGGCAGGCGGCGAGCGCACGGCGCGTCAGGTCCACGTGGGCGCGCGTGAAGTCCGCTTCGCTGCCTTGCAGGATGCCGACCAGGTTGATCACCGCGTGCTGGCCCGCCGTCAGCCGCGCCAGCTGGGCGTCGTCGTTGATGTTGGCCTCGATCACATCGCAGGTCGGAAACACGATCAGGTGTTTCGCCTTGTCGCGGCGCCGCGCGGGCACGGTGACACGGCAACCGCGGTTGATCAGGAAATTGACGATGTAGCGGCCGATGAAGCCGGAGCCGCCGAGCACGAGCACGTGGGTGTGGCGCATGGGAGGGGAGCAGGGTCGCCCCGAGGAATGCAATCAGGGATTCTAGGAGATCGGAGTTCGGCGCCTGTCGAGCGCCACCGCGCCGCGCATCCCCGACGGGCACAGGGTCATTCGGGCGAGTCCGTAAGGTTCGTCAAGGACACATGTCCATACGGCCTGACACTGTCTTGAGGCTGATCAAACGACATCCGCATATTCAGACAAATTCCCCGACGCGGTTGCGGGTTCTATTGATCCGATGCAACACTGGTCCTGATGTGTCGCCGCCGCCCGGTGGAGGCACCCCTCACTTCACCCTGGTCGTACCCCGCCCGCCCGATCCAATGGAGTTCATCGACTTTCGCGTTCCCGCACAGGGCTTCAGCCAGCCCTTGTTGCTGTGGACCGCCTCGCATGACCGCGCGCAGCGCGTCGCGCTGTTGCTGCAGCGGCTGTTCGAACATCTGCGCCAGCACGGTCCCAGTCAGGCCACCCGCGTCACGGCAGGCGAAGTGCGTCGTTTCATGGATGAAGCGGCACCGCGACACCACCAGGACGAGGACGTCGACCTGTTCCCGCGGCTGCGTCGGCGCCTGGAAGCGGCCAACGGCAACGCCTTCGATCCCGCCCAGGCGCATGAGACCGCGCTCACGCTCGACCGCCTCGAACTCGATCACCCGGTGCTCGATGACCTGTGGGCGCAAGTGCGTGCGGCCCTGGTACACGCCGACAGCGCCACGCCAACCGATGCGCATTGCGCCTGCGCGGAGCAGTTCGTCGGCACCTTCCTCGCCCACCATGGCGTCGAGGACCAGATCATCACGCCAATCGCCGAGCGGGCACTGCGCCAGGACGACCTCGCCGCCATCGGCGACGCGATGGCGGCACGCCGCGGCACGACCTGGTCGGCGCTGTCCATGCGCTGAGGCGTGGTTTGCGCCGGCGTGCGCCGGCGCTCGCATCAATGTCCGAGCCGTCCGATCGCCACCCTGCGGCGGGGCGCTGACTTCATCGCTTGCCCAGCCAGTTCTGCGCGCGCGTCATCTCGATCAGGTGCTGCGGGCAGGTCATCTGCAGCGCGTCGGCCTTGTGCAGACAGACCTGCAGCATCTGGGCGGTGGCGAGCGCGTCGGACAGCGCATCATGGCGCGCGATCATGCGGATCGCCATCGCCGCCAGCCAGTCATCCATGGTGCGGTTCTCGTTGCTCGGGTACAGCGCCGGCAGCAGGTCCGCCAGGTCGATCCAGCGGCTCATCGTGCCCACGCCCAGGGTCTCTTTCAGCGCCCGATCCAGCACGGTGCGGTCGAACTCGGCGCGGTAGGCCACCAGCGGCGCGTGGCTCACGTACTCCATGAACTGCAGCAGTGCTTCGGCCCGCTCGATGCCGGCCAGCTGGCGTTGGCCGCCGATGCGGTGGATCAGGATGTTGGCGTGGCTGGACGACTCGTCCTGGCGCAGCACGAGATCGAAGCAGCCCGCCAGGTCAATTGCGCCGCCGACCACCGACACGGCGCCGATCGACACCAGCTTGTCGCGGTGCATGTCGAGCCCGGTGGTCTCCACGTCCACCGTCACGTAGCGCGACTTGCGGTGGGGATTGCGCGTGGGCGGTGGCGCCCGCTCGCTGAGCGCCTGCAACCGGTCCTCCAGTTCGGGCGCCAGCAATGCGCGCGAGCGCAGCGAGCGGCGCAAGGTGTCGAGCAGCGACATCGTCAAAGCGCGAACGCGTAGGATTCTTTGAGGCGCTGCTGCAGCTTGCGCGCCTGCCGAAACGCCTCTTTGAGCATGCGCTGATCGACCTCGTTGAGCGCGGTCGGGTCGATGCGGTTGGGCGCCGCACGCCGGCTGCCGTCCTGCGTGCGCAGCCGCATCACCTGCAGGAAGTTGAACGCATCGACGGTGGCGGCCACATGCTTGGGATCGGCGCGGATCATCTCGCCGGCCTGGCGGATGCGCTCGAGCGTGCCTGGCGCGGCGATGCCATGGCCGAGTGCAAATACGCGGGCGGCGTCGACGAACAGGCGCGTGCCGCGTGTCTTCAAATCGAGGGTGCCGTCGCCATCCGGCCCGCCGTCGACCTCGAACGCGCGGATCAGGCCCAGCGGCGGCTCGGTCTGCAGCGCGTTGGCCACCATCAGCCGCAGGAACAGCTTGTTGTCCTGCGTGCGGGCGAGCAGCCACGACAACAAGCGGTCGGCCAGCGACGCATCGCCATGCAGCGCGCGAAAGTCGAAAAAGATGTTCGCGTTCAACAAGGCCACCGGCGTGGGCTCGGAGATCCATGAGGTGAAGCGGCTGCGCCACTCGCTTTCGGTCAGGCACCACGACGGGTTGGAGGCCATGATGCCGCCCTTGCACAGCGGAAAGCCCAGCGCGTCGAGCGCCGTGTTGACCTCGCGCGCGAAGTCGAGCAGGTCGTGCCGCACGCGCTCCGGGTTCTCGTCGGCTACGGGAGCAAAGATCAGCGCGTTGTCCTGATCGGTGGCCAGCGTTTGCTCGCCGCGGCCTTCCGAGCCCAGCGCCAGCCAGCACCAGCTGATATCGCCGATGTCGTGCTCGGCCAGCACCTGGGCGATCACCTCGCGCGTCAGCGCGTCATTGAGCGCAGCGATGGTGCGCGTGAGCGATTCGCTGCTCGCTCCTTGCGCAAGCAGATTGCGCGCGAGGTTGCGGATGTCGCTGGCCACGTGCTTGAGCGAGGCCACGCTGTGCGCCGAGCGGATCGCGTTGTGGATCTGCCGCAGGCTCACGCGCTGCAGCTCGAAGAGGTCACGCTCGAACACCGTGCCGATGACCTTGCCGTGGTCGACCACGATCACCTGAGTGAAGCCACCGACGGCCATCGCCTCCATCGCGTCGGCCGCGGTCTGGTGCGCCGGCAGGGTGATCGGGTTGCGCGTCATCACGCGTTCGACTGGCGTGTCCAGCGGCACGTCGGCCAGCACCACGCGGTCGCGCAGGTCATTCAGCGTGAAGACACCCAGCGGCGCCTGCGCTGCATCGACCACGATGATCGAACGCACGCCGGCCGCGCGCATCTGCAACAGCGCTGCGCGCAGCGGCGTGTCGACCACGCAGGTGACGGGCGCATTGGGGATCAGTTCGGCCAGCTGGCGGGTGAGCGTGTGCTGGTCAGCTGCCACCTGTGCATAGTGACGCTGCAACTCGGCAAGCGATTGCTGCGCCAGCACGGTGACCGCCTCGCTGCAGAACGCCTCGAACGACGGCGACAACCGCCGCAGCTGCTGAAAGTCGTCGACCCCGAGCTGGTAGGCGAACACATCGTCGACCGCGGTGTAGCTGCGCGTGGGCTGCCCGCCGGCCGACAGCGCCCCCACCGGAAAGCACTCGCCCGGCTGCAGCACGCGATCGGGCAATGTATCCAGGCCCGCCGCCTGGCTGGCCACGTGCCCCGTCTGCAGGATGTGCAACGGCGGAAACGCCGACTCCCGATCGACCACCACGCTGTCCTTGGCGAAATACGCCAGCTTCAGCCGCGGAATCAGGAACTCGAACGCCGCCGCATCCATCCCCGAGAACGGCGCATGCCGCACGAGAAAGTCGCGCACCGAATCGAAGACGATGGGCGGCGTGGACGGAGCGTTCGTCGATGTCAATGTGCTTCCTGCACCGTGTCGTCTCTAGCAGCTCAATGAGAAAGGCCCCGCGCAAGCGAGGCCTTGACTCAGCTCACGCGCTCAAGAGTTTGGGGGAGTCCAGAGGGGGCGAACCGCCCCCCTTCCTTCTGCGTCCACCATGATGGGCAAGGCCCCATGGGCCAGCTTGATCGGCCCATGGGGCGGCGGAGCAGCCCCCTTTGCGTCCTCACAAATGGGAGTTGTACGCCCCGCGCCCGGACGGTGTGGTCAATGAGCGTGCGCCTTCGCCGCCAGGATCCCAGTGTTCTGCCGAACGTACAACTCATCCCACATGTCTTCCGCCCGCTTGTCTCGATACAGCAGCGAACCGAGGATCACCGCCAGGAAGCCGAGCGGGATCGAGATCAGGCCCGGGTTGCGCAGTTGGAACAACGGCGCTTCGAGACCCACCAGGCTGGTGTTGCTGTTCGCCAGTCGCTTGAGGTCCGCCCCGGCCTTGGCCACGGCGTCGTCGAGCGACTTCTTGTCCTTCTGGGCCTTGGTGACCTTAGCCGCGTCGCTTGAAGCCAGCGCCTCGTTGATCGACGCGAGCTTGGCCGGGGCGCCGTCGATCACCTTCTGCGCGGCGGCCTTGATCGCCTTCGGGTAGGTCATGTTGGGCGACACCAGGACCAGGCCGATCGCGGTGACCGTGCCGATGATCATGCCGGCGACGATGCCGCCTGTATTGCAGCGCTTCCAGTACAGCGTCAGCAGCACGCACGGGAAGTTGGCCGAGGCCGCCACTGCGAACGCGAGCGCCACCAGGTGTGCAACGTTCTGACCCTTGGCCGCGATGCCGATCACGATCGCCATCGCACCGACGATCACGGTGGCGATGCGCGCGGCCTTGACCTGCTCCTGCGGCGTCACGTGCTCACCGCGAATCACGCCGACCCACAGGTCATGCGCCATCGCACTCGCCGCCGCCAGCACCAGGCCCGCGACCACCGCGACGATGGTGGCGAACGCCACCGCCGCCACGAACGCGAGCAGGAGATTGCCGAGGAAGGAGTCCGGCCCGCCACCAAGATGCTGCGCCAGCAGCGGTGCGGCCATGTTGCCGCCGCCATCGACCGCCTTGATCTGGACCGCGCCGACATTGATCGCCGAGCCCAGTCCGAGGAACAGCGTCAGCACGTAGAAGCCGCCGATGATCGCCATCGCCCAGATCACCGATTTGCGGGCTTCCTGCGCGGTGGGCACGGTGAAGAAACGCATCAGGATGTGCGGCAGGCCGGCGGTGCCGAACACCAGCGCCATGCCGAGCGAGATCTGGTCGATCGGCGCCTTGAAGTACAGGCCGGGTTCGAGGAAGCGCTGCCCCAGTTCGGCCGGCGACATGTTGTTCGCCGCATCGCCCAGCAGCAGCGCGGTCTGCGCCTGGATCTTCGGGTCGCCCACCGCCGCTTCGAGAAAGCCCGGCAGCGAGAAGCCGTAGGGCAGCCAGACCAGCATCACCAGCACGATCGAGGCGGTCACCAGCAGCACCGCCTTGATGATCTGCACGTAGGTGG